>Ga0307379_10006956_pt1 | contig 15440 bp, 12 predicted proteins | sample UN2MG_FD_202237 | JGI IMG/M metagenome (GOLD analysis project Ga0307379, IMG submission 202237) | Soil microbial communities from Risofladan, Vaasa, Finland - UN-2 | ecosystem: Environmental > Terrestrial > Soil > Coastal area > Acid sulfate soil | place: Finland: Risofladan, Vaasa | collected... | reverse complement strand
GCAAACCTGATCCAGCCGGCGATGGGGCGACCTTCGGGGTCGTCCATGCGGAGCACGGTGAGGCGGGGATCGATCGGCCGGCCGCCAGCCAGGCCCTCGCGAAAGTCGCGGGCATACTTGACGCCCCCATTGGGCATGGGCAGCCGCGTGTTGAAGGAGGCCCCGACGGCATAGGCGTTGGCCCAGCCCATCTTCGCCGGCTGAAGTGCCGCCACGGCTTCCTTAGCCGCGTCCACCGTTTGCGACAGAATCAGGTCGAAGTAAGGATGACGACCACTCATCGGTTCAACCCGCGGACTGGAATGCGTGTGCGAGCAGCAGGCCACGATGTGCTCCACATCGATGCCCGTGGCCTCGGCGACGCCCTTTCGCAAGGGCAGAGCTCTGTCGCCAAGGCCGATCAGGTCCAGAGACACCAGCAACACCTTCAGATTCCCTTGCTCTAGAGCCAGGGCCTTGGCACGCAGCGGACTGCCAGGTCCGTTCATGTGAACACTCATGATGCTATGCAAGGAATTGTCTATCATATCCCGCGTGGGCATAATGTCGCGCATAGCCGCACCAGCCCGGAATGCCGTCTTCATCACTTCTCTCCTTTGAGGGTGATACGAGTCCGTCATTATCTTACCGCTAGCGGGGAAACTTCTGGTTCCACTGGCAGCGGTCGCAGGTGGTGATCCCGCACTCGTTGAAGATCCCGCCCAGGGCGAAGAAGTCCGGATGGCGACCATTCGCGCGGCACAAGGGAATCTGTCGGCCACCAGCGCCATGGTATCCGGCAAAGGCCGGGCAGTCCTCTCGCACCAGGTCGCCTGTCCCCGGCGGATGGATGGGCTGCGGCGGGAAACCCAGCTTCTGTTGCGGGCGGCGGACGCCGCGACTCCAGGCCCGCAGCATGGCCTGGGCCTTCTGCAAAGCGTCGATCACCAGGTCACCCGTGTGGCGATCCGGCGGGCGGAGGGCCATGCACCAGGGATCGTCGGCCATGATGGTGGCCATGAAACCATCGAAACCCCGCGCCCCCATCAGCCCCGATGTGCTCTTGCCAACGGGCCCGGTTTGCAGGACGCCCGCCGCCCTACAAACCTCCTGCATGATGCCGGGGTACTCGTACTGCATCCGCCTAGCCGGCACGCAGTGGTTCAGATGTCGCTGCTTGGGCCAGTAGTGGCCCATGTAGGGAACCTCGAGAATCTCCTCGTAGTAGTGCCACAGCGTGACGGTATTTACCTGGACGCCGAGCAGGAGAATGCAGCCGTCTAGCTCCACCAGCTTCTCAAACGGGTTGCCGCGCCCGCACGGCGTGGGCGAGAGGCGATGGCCCTCCAGCAGGGCGGCCGCCTGGGGCCCCAGCGCGACCCAGGAATGCGTCGGGTGACAGCTCCGCAGGGCGCCAGGCCGCTGCCGTAGGGCCTCGGGAATGGCACCTTGAAAGCCCCGCTGGCGGCTGGGGCACAGCCGTTGAGGACAAGGACAGTCGGTGATGGCGAAGTCTTCGGGACTGCCCCATACGCTGTCGCGAAAAGCCGGGACCAGCACCGTGCCACCCAGGCCGACGGCCTCCAGCACCGCGGCCACAGCCGCCTGGGGCCCTCCCTCCACGTGGCCCAGCGAACTGAGGGAGCTGTGCATCATGACGACGTCCCCCCTTCGCACGCCCAGGGCCAGGAGATCCTGCGTAATCTGCCTTTGCGTGACCAACGCTGTATTCCCGTTTCTGGGCAGGTTTCGCGAGGCGCAGGGCGCCGCGGGAGGGCGGTCAATTCAGACGGTGAAAACCTTTGTGGGCCACCGGCCCCCGCAGCAGAGACAGCACGTTTCCTTTCTCCACCGCGTTCTTGAGCACGGCCATTACCTCATCCAGCGCGCCAAGGTAGTCTCTCACAACCGATTCGGTGTGCGCGCAGTTGGGATAGAAAGCGCCGGTTGCGATAAACCCGCGGTCCAGCATGCATTGCGTCAGGAGCGTCAGTAGGGCCTGGGACTCCTCGCCATAGTCCAGGCCGAAATGGCACAGCCCGGGCTGGCCGCTGACCGTCATCTTGAGGCCATGCCTATCCGCTGCGCGCCGCCAGCCGTCCTGCACGATGCTGCCGGCCCGAGCGACCGCTTGGGGGGCATTGATCTTGCGCATCTTGGCGATGGTAGCCAGCGCCGCTGTCGGCCCGATGGCCTCGGTCCAGTACGTGCTGGAGATGAATGAGTCCTGGGCGGCCTGCATGACCGCATCGGTGCCTATCACTGCCGCCATGGGAAAGCCGTTGGACATCCCCTTGGCGAAGACGGCGATATCCGGCTCGACGCCAAGCGTGATGTGCGACCCTCCCAGCGCCAGGCGCCAACCGACTGAGACCTCGTCGAATACCAGCACCGCCCCGATGCGGCGGGCGATGTCCCTGACCCGGTGCAGAAAGCCGTCCTTCGGCAGATCCCATCGCATGGGCTCCATGACGACGGCGGCGATATCCCGGCCATGCGATGCGACGACCGATTCCAGATCTTCGATCCGGTTGTAGCGGAAAGGCAGCACAGTGCCCAGCAGGCCGCGTGGCACGCCGCTCGGCCGCAGGCCTGGCAACAGGTGACCGTCGAGGTTCTGGTCGTCCGCCAGGTTGGCTGCAAGGTACCAGTCATGCCAGCCGTGGTATCCGCAGATGGCCAGCTTCTCCTTTCCGCTGCAGGCCCGGGCGATGCGGACGGCCACCGCCATGGCCTCGCCGCCGCATCGGGCGTAGCGGACCATGCTCGCCCACGGGTGGATATCGCACAGCAAGTCCGCCAGCGTCACCTCCGCCGGGGCGTTGAGCGTGCACATGCTGCCGCAGTCGATGGCCTCCTTCACGGCGCGGTTCACATCGTCATCCGCGTAGCCCAGGATGCAAGCCCCGATGCCCATCGTGGACATGTCTGTCAGCCGGCGGCCGTCCAAGTCCCAGATGTGGCACCCCTTGCACTTGCTGTAGTAGGCTGGCCATTGCTCCGGCAGGAACATCTCCGGCCGTTTGCTCAACAGTTGAGTGCCGCCGGGGATGCGCTCCTTAGCGCGTGCGTAGAGATCTGCACCTGTGTTGGCAGTCTGGCTATTCATCGCTTTGTCCTCGGTTCCCGGTCATCCTGCCTCACACGCAGCAAATGACCGGGGAGCGTCTGCTTGCCGGTTAGCCTCTTGTGCGCTTCCGCGGCGAGGGCGTACAGCTTCTCGCTCCGTTCCTGCCAGTTGGTGCTGAGGAACCAGGTGTGGCCCGAGTGCCCGCCGCCGCCCCAGGGAGTCGGGTAGCCCCAGCTATAGCGATCGAAGCGGTGAGAACTGTTGCTCGCCCAGAGGTAGCGGATGCGCTCGTCCAAAGTCTGTTTGATGCGTCCGGTCAGTTTGTCGCTGAGCTTGGCCCGGAGGGCCTTGTCGGTCAGGGCCGTCTCGATGTAGATACGGGCCTCACACTCCTGGATGCCCTGGCGCACGGCCTCGAAGCGATGCATGACCACGGGGCCGTCGGGGCCCGGCGCCAGGAAGTAGTTGATGAGTTCGAGGTTCCGCCAGGAAGCCTCGGGATAGCGGTCTGTGACGTTGCCGACGATGCGGACGCTGCCGCCCTTGCCCTTGGCGAGGGGCCAGAAATCGGCCCCCAGGCGGCCGACGCCCCGCTGGCCCCCGGTGATGTTCATCTCCGGCATCATCCACCACTGGGCCTCGGTGCAGCCCGTGGCGTTGATACGTTGGAACTGAGCGTGGAGTCGCGGGTCCTGCCAGCCGAAGAGGCTCGTATCCACGGGAAAATCGTTGTGCCAGACGTGGGTCCAGTACATCGTCTTCTCGCCCGGCGCCTGCGTGCCGTGGTGCGAGTGCGACACCCAAGGCAGGCCGCCGCTGGCGTCGTGCAGGAACTTCGCCTCCTTCTTCGTCGGCAGACCGTCCGAGAGCAAGCCCAGTGTGGCCGTGTCTTCGAGCCCACGAGCCTTGAGCCGCGCCCGGAGTTGGCCAAAGAGCGGCTTCCAGATTTCCATGCTGCCCGGCTCGGTCACCAGGGGCAGATTGACGTTCTCCAGCTTCTTCGTCGCCGGGTCGAGCACCGTCACCACCGGCCCCTTGCCCATGGTTTCCTTGCGCCGTTTGGCCGCCTCGGGGCTGGCGGTCTTGTCCCAGGCACCGTCGATCTCCGTTCTTACCAGATAGATGTCCCAGACGATGAAGCAGACGATCTTCGGTTTGCCCAGATTCTTCTCGGCCGTGTCCAGGTACTTGTCCATGATGGAGAAGTCGAAGTCATACTTGCCGTCGCCCTTGCGTATCCAGCGGACCATCGAGTAGTCGTTGCCCATGTTGGTGTGGGCGATGACCGGCACGTAGAGGACGCGGCTGCCGGTATCGCTCAGGTACTTGAAGCTCTGGGCGATCATGGCCCAGTGTCGCTGCGACCATGGCTCCAGCTTGTACTCCAGGGCCAAGGTCTCGGGCGACTGCATGAACTCGGCCCAGGTGCGGTAGTTCTGCGGATCGGGCAGCGTCCAGTCGATGACCTTGACCTCCAGAGGTACCTTGACGGGTTTCACACCGTCGGCCTGGATGGTGATCTCGCCCTTGTAGAACCCGGGGTTGGCTTCGACGGGTATCTTCACGGTGGCCCAAACACTGGTCACGGCCCCAAACACCGGCGCCGGCTGATTCAGCGTCTGGGCACAATATGGGTGCCCCAGCACCCCGCTGCAAACGGGAACTTCTTTGGGCGCCGATTCATTCAGAGCCCCAAGCTGTTTCGCCGGCACGGGATACGGCCACGCCGAACTGGCATACGCCATGGCCGGCGTCTCCTCGCCCCAGGGAATACCGTAGCGCAGGTGGACCGCCGCGGCAGGAATGGTTGCGCCACCCTCGCCTTTGAGGTCGCCGGCCACGGCCTTGAGGCCCGTGATCGGTTGCGTCGAGCCCACGCCGACCTTACCGGTGTAGGCGCCATTGCGAGCCCCGACGAGGTGCATCGGGCGAAGTTCCTCGCACCGGTCGCCCCAATCCTGATCGAAATCGGCGGCGATGGGGTCAGTGTTCCAGACCTGGAAACCCTCGGGCCGGACGGCGTTGGGCACCAGACCGTCGGCCGAGTCGGCCGCCAACTGCACGCGGTCGATATGGCAAGTGTTCCAGTTGAGGTCGTAGGGATGCCTCGCGCCCTTGGATGGCTTCAGCGTAGCGACGATCTTGTTGTACGGCGCCCGAATGACCTCGATGGCCAGGACGTTCGTGCCGCTCTTCAGGGCGCTGGCAGGAATCGCCACAGCGTCCAAGGTGCGCAGCCGCAGGGCCTGACGCTCCGGCTCCGCCCCGTTGACCTCCCGGTAGGGCAGCATCGCGCCCTTGCTGGTGACAAAGACCTCGTCCGGGTAGGGCCTCGCTGAGTTCGCCTGGCCGGCGGGCAGCACGTCTTGCCGCGCAACCTCCTGGCCGTTCAGGTAGACGACAACGCCGCCGAAGTAGCCGACAGTAAGCTTGAGGCCCTTGACCTTGGCCGGCTCGGTGACGCGGAACTTGCTGCGCAGGCAGATACGCGCGGTGTAGGGACTGACAGCCGCGCGGCGCAGCGGGAAACGGATCCAGGCGCGATCGTCGAACTCCGGCTTGGTCCAGCCAGCCGGAACGGCTGGCGTTTCCCAGTCGAGCCACTTGAGTCCGGGCCACTTGAGCCCCAGGAGCATGGGCTTCAAGCCCTCGTCCCGCTGCACCAGCGGCGGCTTGAACTCGTGGTACATCCGCCAGAAGCCGGACGTGTCGAGGATGACGGCCGGCTTCTCGGGCCCCGGATCCGCCGCCGTGCTCGGCCATGCAGCATAGAGGAGGACCACCGCCACAACGCAAGCCAGAAGGCCTCGGCGACCCATAACGCACTCCTCATAGTCTTACGATGGAAAAAGTATTGCTGGCGCCAAGAGTATACCTCGGGCGCCAACGGAATGCCCTCGATGAACTGCCGGAGCAGGTCCACCTCGCGATACCGCAGGACGATGCCTTCCCCGAAGCGTCGCATGTCTTGCGATGCCGGCGGCCTCTCGAAGGTGTCGAGCTCGTACTGGCTGCATCGCTCCAGCTCCTCCGGCGGGAGCTCATCCGAGCCGAGACGATAGTAGATGGTGACGATCGTCCCGTCGTCCAGTTGCACTGTGCTCGGATACCCGCAGTCGCCGGCGATATAGGCGCGTCCGAGCTCGTCGGCGGGGACGGGCTCGGCGAGGACGACGAACTCGGCCGGCGCGTGGTCCCGTGAAGGCTCCACGCCGACCAGCAGGACGTCGTTCTGGAAGGTGTCTGCCGCTTCGGTCGGTGTGAAGATCGGCGAGTCGATCGCCAGGACCTCGAAGCGATCGCGGTCAGCGCCGCTGCTGTTCTGGACCAGCAGTATGGTGTTGTGCGGCACAGACGGTTGGGGAAGCTGGCGGACGTCATGCGCCCGGGCGCGGTGAGCCGTTGCCGCGTCAATCATCGTGTTGAACGTCGCGGCCGGGATCTTCAGCCTGTCGCCGGGCTGGACTTTCTTCCATTGGTCGCCCATAATGCGTTCCTCAAGACCTCTGCGCGGTTGACAGGAGTGGCAGGGAGACGGAATTGGCGCAGGAACCTGGTCATTCCTTCGGGGCGCGCACGCCCCCTCTTCCTCGGATGTATACCGAGTTCGCGGCCAACTGGAGACTCATCAGCGCGCCGGAGAACTATGCGAAAGAGGCGGCGTTCTGGCGCGCCGCGATCCGCAGCCGTCTCGGCCCGGGCCGGCACTCCGTGCTCGAGCTCGGGGTGGGGTGGGGGCACAACATGTCGCACCTGACCAACGACTTCGAGTTCACAGCGGCGGACATTTCCCCGCCGATGATCGAACAGGCCCATGAGCTCAACCCCGGGGTCGAGTTCCACGTCGGCGATATGCGGACGATTCGCTTGGGCCGAACATTCGACGCTGTCCTTATCCACGACGCGATCACCTACATGCTCACCGAAGACGACCTGCAGGCAGCTTTTGCCACCGCCAACGTCCACTTGCGAGAGGCCGGTGTGCTCGTGACGTCGCCGGACTGGTTCAAGGAGACCTTCCGTGACCCGACCGTGAGTTACGGGACGAAGCGAAACGGGCCGATGGAACTGACCATCCTGGAGTACGAGCACGATCGCGACCCGTTGGACACCATGTACGAGTCCCTCATGTGGTATCTGATTCGCGAGAACGGCGGGACGCCGCGCGTTGAGGAAGACCGGCATGTCTTCGGGCTCTTCTCTCTCGCCACGTGGGAGCGTCTGATCGCCAAAGCAGGCTTCCGCGTTGAGAAGGATGCCTACGACGTGCACGAGGATTCGCGCGAGTCGTACTTGCTGGTGGGAATCAAGCAGGAGTAGACGGAAGGGCGCACTCATGGGTCACGTCCCGATGCCCAGGCCGGCGAAGCTGCCTTCCTCGTAGACCTTCTCGACGTAGGCGGCCACGGGTTTCTTGACGATGGCCTTGGCCGTATCGTCCTTGGCGTCGGCGTAGCGGACCCAGAGGTACTCCCACCCCTTCCTAGCGATGCCGGTGATCTCCCCGACGACGATATTGGAACGGTTCGGACTGGGGCGACGTGCCAGACCAGCAGTCGCTCGGCGCTGTTCGTGCGGACTGAGCGATGGCGGCCACACCCCGTGCCTGTCGACCGGGGCTGGTGTCGCGCGTCAGCGAGGGATTCGGGGCTCGTCGGGGATAGGCAGGGGGACTTCGGTATGTCTTGACAGCGTGCCCGGCCCGGCCTAAGAAGGCGATCCGAAGCGAAAGAGGCGGATGAAAAGCAGGACCACGAGATTTCGGGCGGTTCGGTTGTCGTTGGTCGACCTCACTGGCCGTGCGCACATCGACGCGGTCTGCCGCGCGCGAGCTTGCCTGGCAGGGGAGCGGGAGTCCAGGCTTCGGGCCCTCGCATCTAAGAAGGTAGACTTTTACCCGCCGGCACTCCAGAAGCGGCTTCTGGCGCTGTTGCCTCGCGTCGGAACCGCCTACGGGCGCGCGTTCACCTCATCGGCCGGCGGCGCCACCACGCGCACGTTCAAGAGAGCGGCGCAACTGGCGGCCGCCCCGTTGACAGGGCTGGGCTACTACCGCCTGGGCGAGGACGGCCGCCTCTTCCTGATCTCCAAGAGCGAGCACTACCACACGCCTCTGGGGCACTCGTTCCCAGGGTATCGCCTGGTCCAGCACGCCCGGCGGCTGGGCATCCCCAACGCCACGCACAACAACACACGCGGCCACATCACACGGCGGCTCGAGGAGGAACTCATCCGGATTGCCTCCGGCCTGCCGCGGGGGGACCTGGGAGGACTGGAAAGAGTCATAGCCTCGAGAAGGCCGCACGTTCTCAACCGTGTCCTCAATCTCGAAACAGGCAGCCTGGCTGTTGAGGCAGCCGTCAAAATGATTCTCAGCCGCTTCTACCGCCTCCAGGACGATTCGCCGCAGCCAAAGTACAAGGGCCGCATTCCCGTGCTGATCGTGATGGCCGACGACGATGGTGGCCTGACCGCGAACTACCATGGTACGACGATCACCGCCCAGACGATGCGCGGGTTATGGCGAGACCTGCTGGCCGGTTTCGAGAAGCAGGGGATTATGATGGTCCGGTCAGTGCGGCCGAACCAAATCGCCGAGTTTGAGGCGGTCCTCCGCCGAGACAACGCCGGGCGGCACAAGGTGGCGGGGTTCGTTCACGAGTTCGTCTTGATGAACTACGGCGTCAGACGGCTCAGTGAGGGGTTTGTGAGGCGAGCTTACGAGCTCTGCCGTCGACATGACGTGCCGACCGTGGCGGACGAGATTCAGTCGTGCCTTTGGAGCCCCCGGCTGTTCTCATTCCGAGAGTACGGCGTGCAGCCGACGTTTGTCGCCGTTGGCAAAGGCTTCCCTGGAGGCGAGTACCCGGCCTCGCGGCTCCTCTTCAGCGCGGCCATGGACTGCCTGCCGCAGTTCGGCGCCTTGGTGACGAACGGGCAGGAGGAGCTGGCCTCGCTTTCGTATCTGGTGACCACGCGCTGGGCCGAGGAGAACGCCGCCGTCACCGAGGCCGTCGGCGACTACTACCAGGAACGGCTCCACGAACTGGCCGACCAGCATAGGCACAGGATCAGCAGCATCGATGGCAGCCGCCACATGGGAGCGATCCGCTTCCGCGACCTGGACTCGGCAAAGCGGTTCACTAAGCGACTCAACAAGGCCGGGCTCGACATCAGCGTGCAGACGTACAAGGCCGACAGCCCGCCCAGTGCACTGACGAAGCTGCCCCTGATCGCGGGCTACGAGGTGGTCGACTTCGTTGTCGAGAGAATGCGAGAGGCCATGCGGACAATGGGCTGAGCAAGGCCCGATGACAGAGAGGATACGGCAGTGGCAGGCAAGCGGATTCCCTTCGCCATCATCGGATGCGGGCTAATGGGCAGAGAGGTGGCGTCGGCCACGGCCCGGTGGTGTCACCTGCTTGAGACGGATGCCCGGCCGGAGCTCGTCGCCGTTTGCGACTGTGAGCCGGCGCTCCTGAAGTGGTTCACGACCAGCTTCGGCACCGCTCGGCAGGCGACGACGGACTATCGTGAGCTGCTGGGCAATCCCCAGGTAGAGGCCGTCTACTGCGGGGTGCCGCACAATCTGCACCGGCAGATTTACATCGACATTATCGAGGCCGGTAAGCACCTGCTGGGCGAGAAACCCTTCGGCATCGACCGGGCCGCCAATCGTGCGGTTCTCGAAGCCGCCGCCAAGAGGCCGAACCTGGTCGTCCAGGCGTCCTCGGAGTTCCCGTTCTTTCCAGCCGTTCAGCGGATCGTCCGCTTCATCCGGGAGCGTCCCTTCGGCAGGATCCTGGAGGTGGAGTGCGGCTTTCTCCACAGCTCGGACATGAATCCTGACAAGCCGATCAGTTGGAAGCGCCAGGTTGAAATCAACGGCGAGTACGGCTGCATGGGCGACCTGGGCCTGCATGTGTTTCACGTGCCGCTCAGGGCCGGCTGGGTTCCGAAGAACGTCCGAGCCGTCCTTTCGAAGGTAGTCACCCGTCGCCCCGATGCGTCGGGCCGGATGGTGCCATGCGACACCTGGGACAACGCGACGCTGCTCTGTGAGGTGGCCCATGAGGACTATTCCTTTCCACTCACGGCCAAGATGCACCGCATGGCCCCCGGCGAGACCAATACCTGGTACCTTTCGATCAAGGGCACCAACTTCTCCGCCCGCTTCAGCACGAAGCGCCCCAAGACGCTCGAGACGATGCCCTATTCGAAGACCGAGCAGCAAGCCTGGCGCAGCGAGGACGTCGGATACGAGACCGCCTTCAAGACGGTGACCGGCGGCATCTTTGAGTTCGGTTTCAGCGACAGCATCCTCCAGATGCTTGCGGCCTTCTTCCGCCAGGTGGAGCAAGGCAGCAGTGCCGCCCTGCCGTTCCGCTGCGCGACCTTGGAAGAGACGCGGCTCTCACACGAGATCTTCACGGCCGCCCTGGAGTCGCAGAAGAGGCAGTGCGTGGCGGAGGTGCCGAGGCAATGACATCGGATGGTTTGGCCACGCTTTCTCTGCGGGCACAGGCGGTCATCGCGCCCGTTGCGTAACCCCTCTAATAGCGGCGTTGGAGGAAGGGCATGGAAATCCTTGTTGGCATTGATCTAGGCACAACGGTACTGAAAGCGGCTGCGCTCGATGCCCGGACGGGCGCGGTCCTGGGCCAGACTTCCATCCGTCTTCAGGTCGATTCCACCCCCGGCGGCGCGCGAGAACAGGATCCCTCAGCCATCGACGCGGCCTTCGCCGACACGATCCTCCACCTCCGCCGACGACTTGGCCGAAGGTGGCGTTGCGTTTGCGGCATCGGTCTGGCCGCACAGGGCGGCAGCACCATCATCGCCCGCCGCGATACGGGGCGGCCGCTAACGCGCATGGTCCTCTGGAACGACAGCCGGACGCTGCCGCTACTCTCGCAGATAGCCGCCAGCAAGCCGCTGGCCTACTGGCGCAAGTTTAGCCTACGTGACCAGCCCGGGGCGGGCCTGGCGCGCCTCGTGTGGCTGCGTCAGAAGCGGCCCCGGCTTCTCCGTCCGACCAACATCTACATCGGCGCGGGCGAGTATCTCCACTTTCGGATGACTGGCCTGTGGCGCCAGGACGCCGGCAACGCGCTTCAGATCGGCTGCTACAACGTCCCTCGCCGCGACCTGGACCAACGGCCACTGGACTTGGTGGGCGCGAACGTTTCGTTCTTCGCGCCCATGAGGCGGGGGCACGAGGTTCACCCCCTATCGAAGGGAGCGGCGAAGCGGCTGGGGCTCTCGACGGACGTTCTCGTCGCCGGGCCTTACATGGACCATGAGGCGGGATACCTGTCGGCGACGGGATCGAGCAGGCGGCCGCTCCAGTGTTCGCTGGGGACGGCATGGGTGGGCAACTTCATCCTGCCGGAGATCACTGGCGGTCGGTCGCCCATTCAACTGGTTCTGCCCGCACCAGTCGGCGACGGTCGGCTGGTGGTCCAGCCGCTTCTGACCGGGAACGTCACCTGGGATTGGGCCCTCAAGACGCTGGTCCATGCGGACCACGAGAAGGCCTTAGAGCGGGTGGACCGCGTGTTTGGCGACGAGCTTCTGCCTCCCTGCGGGCTTGCGTCCCTGCCGTGGCTGGCACGGCCTAACCCGCTGGATGGCGAGGCCATGGGCGGTGGGGCCTTCCTTGGCGTCGGCCCTCACACGACGTCGGCCGAAATGCTCCGGGCGGTCGCCGCGGGCATGTGCTGCGAGATGTCACGCGTCCTGGAAGAGGTGAAGTCCTCAGGCGAGGTCGACACCGTTGTCCTAAGCGGCGGGGCGAGCCGAGGGCGGTTCTTCCGCGCGACGCTGGCCTCGCTGTTCTGGCCGCTGCCGGTTCGCTCGGTCTCCGAAGAAGACCTCGCCGGGGTTCGGGGGGCGGTCTTCGCGTTCAGCCGCAAGGCGGCCGCGGCTCGAACGCTTCGCGTTCGGCTCCCGCCCCGGGCGGTGCGGCGGGGGGTCGCGCGCGGTTACGACCTGTACCGCAGACTGTTTGACAGGCTGTACGGGCATGAGGCAATTGGTAAGGCCTTCCATTTCGGTCGTTGAGCAAGGAAGGGACTCATGACACGGAAAGCGAGAATCGGGCTGCTGCCGCTGTATCTTAGGCTCTACGACGAGCGCCGGCCAGAGGCGCTTGCACAGTTTGAGCCGTTCCTGGAGGCCGTGGTCAGCGGCTTTGAGACACGAGGCGTGGAAGTCCACCGCGCCGAGGTTTGCCGCCTCCACGGCCAGTTCCGCAAGGCCGTTCAAGCCTTCCGTACGAGCGACGTGGATATGATCGTCACTCTGCATCTGGCGTACTCACCGTCGCTGGAGTCAGTGGATGCCTTGGTCGATAGCGGCCTGCCGATCCTGATGCTCGACACGACGATGGATTACGACTTCGGGCGGGAGGTAGACCCGTCGCGAATCATGCTAAACCATGGCATCCACGGCGTGCAGGACCTAGCCTCGGTGCTACGACGGCGGGGACAGAGGTTTCACGTCGTAGCGGGTCACGTGGAGAAGTCAGACGTCCTGGACCGCGCGGCGGGCATTGCCCGCTCGGCGCATGCCGCCAGGGTCCTCCGAGGCATGCGGGCCTTGCGCGTGGGACCGTCGTTCTTCGGCATGGGCGACTTCGCCGTCGAAGAGGCGGTGATGAAGCGGGTCCTGGGCGTGGCAGTCGACCAGATCGAGTCTGGCAAGCTGGCCGCGGACGTGAGGAAGGTGAAGCCTTCTGAGATCGATCAGGAGATGGCCCGCGACCGCAAGGCCTTCCGGGTGGACCTGCCGGAGGAGGTGCACCGGCGTTCGGTCCGCGTCGGCCTGGCCTTGCGACGGCGGCTGGAGCGGGGATGCTACGGGGCCTTCAGCATCAACTTCCTGGCGTTTGACCGGGGCGACGGCCCAGTCGATACGGTGCCGTTCTTGGAGGCGTCGAAGGCGATGGCCCGCGGTCTCGGCTACGCCGGCGAAGGCGACGTGCTGACCGCTTCCCTGGTCGGGGCGCTCTCGTCAACGTTCGGCCGCGCGACGTTCACCGAGATCTTCTGCCCGGACTGGAAGGGGGGCACGCTGTTCCTGTCGCACATGGGCGAGATGAATCCGCAGGTCGCCGCGAGAAAACCGGTGCTCTGCGAGCTGGATTCTCCTTTCACGCCGGCGCAAAACCCGGCGGTGATAGCTTGCGCCCCTGCGCCAGGGCCAGCCGTCTTGGTGAACCTGGCCCCGGGACCGGGCGAGACGTTCGGCCTGATCGTCGCGCCGGTGGAAGTGCTGCCAGACACGCCCAATCGAAAGATGCACCGGACGGTCCGCGGCTGGATACAGCCGTCAAGAGACGCGGCGGCGTTTCTGGAAAGCTACTCGCGGCTGGGCGGCACCCATCACAGCGCATTGGTGCTGGGGGAGCACACCGAGGCGATTTGCGCCTTTGCCGACTTCGCGGGCATTGAGAGTCATCGGATATGAGCGGTTGGCGCGGCTGCCGCTTGCGTTGCAGCGGCTTGGATGGGAGAGCATGTTGATCGGCACGACGTCTGGAAGCGAATTCGCCTGGGGGCCCAATGCCCAACTGGCGTTGGACACCATCGCAATGCGTCCGACCCGCGGCATTCCCACCGGCAGCGTCAACGTGATGGACATTCCGCTGATCGAGGAGCTGGCAGGCCGAGCGCCCGGCGACCCCGCCCGGGAGCCTGAGGAGGTATACGTGGCGTACAAGCGGAACATAGGCGTCTTCCTGCTGGACCAGTACATACCCACGAATGCCCTCTCCATGACCCGCACGGGCTACGATTCCAGCCAGCAGCGCGGGGCCACGACCGGGATCGAGCGCGTCGTGCCAGACGGCATGGACTACCAGAGGATCTGCGGCATGGCCGACCGGCGCGGCGGGCCGCTGCTGATCTGGGCCGGCGTATCGGTGACCAGGGCCCTGCCGTTCGGCACTCGGGAGAAGGTCCGCGACGAGCTGCGCCGGTTGGTCGAGGCGGGTCCCCCGATCGGCTTGATCCTGGGGGCGAGCATCTCCGCTAAGCTCGCGACCAACCTGCAGAGTTTCTGGACCCTGATCGATGGGCTGCGGTACTATCGAGAGCACGGGTGCGCGTAATCATGTGGCGCGAGACAACCCAGCACGAGCGGAACCGAAGGATCTTCGAGGAAGAGCTGGACGACTTCCTGCCCGAGAAGATCCTCGATTTCCACGTGCACATCGTCAATGAGGGAGTGGTGCCCGCCGGCCAAAACTACTGCGCCGGCGGCCACGCCATCGCTACGTATGACTTTGCCGACCTGAAGCAGGACCTGCCCCTGATCTACCCGCGGCGCGCTACCTTCGCGGTCTGCTTCGGCAGCCCTTCGCTCGCCCACGACATGGCCCGGAACAACGACTATGTGGCCGCCCATGCGGACCACAAGCGATTCTTTCCCCTGCGGCTGTTCGACCCCACCGAACCGGACCATGGCGCCGTCCGGCGCGACATCCTCGCCAATCGGTTCCTCGGCCTCAAGCCCTACCTCGACTACGTTCGCAAGGCCGACAGGAACCAGGTCGAAGTGGCCGAGATGCTGCCCGACTGGATCATGGAGGTGGCCGATGAGCTGCGCCTACTGGTAATGCTCCACATTCCTCGTCCCGGGCGGCTCGCCGACCCCCTCAACCAGCGGCAGGTGGCCGACCTGTGCCGGCGGTATCCCAACGCGACGATCGTCCTGGCCCACATCGGGCGCGCTTACTACCTGAAGAATATCGTGGGGAGCCTCGACCGCCTGAAGGACCTGCCGAACCTCTATTTCGACCTGGCGATGCTGAACCACTGGGAGGTGATGGAGTACCTCTTCCGCACCGCGGCGGCTGAGAAGATTCTATACGCCACAGACATCCCCATAGCCCTGGCCCCGGGCAAGTCGGTCGAGATCAACGACCAATACACCTACGTCACCCCGGTACCGTGGGATCTGTCGATCTCGGACGATCACGGAAAGATCGTGTTTGCGTCGTTCCTGTATGAGGAGCTACGGGCCATCCGGAAGGCGGTCGAACGCCTGGGCCTCTCGCGGGATTTCGTCCGCGCGATCTTCTTCGAGAACGGCATGCGGCTGCTGACAAATCCGACGCTGTCCCGTTGATGGTTCACAGGGGCCATTCGTCTCTGTTGTGTCTCCCGAAGACTCCATCGGGGCCAGAAAGCGGTGGCCGAATGGGCCTGGCCCTGAGTTCGGCGAGGATTCCATTAGATCGGAGTCAGGGGCGTGCCGGCAGACGCTTGGGTATGACCGGATTCCCACCCTCGGCCCGGCTTCGGTGCGGGGAGAGTTGCGCCTCCTCGCCGCCGGCGGCGCGCGGTAGAATGGCTTGCGGCCAAGCGGCGTAAGTGCTTATGATTCA
>Ga0307379_10006955_pt1 | contig 15442 bp, 10 predicted proteins | sample UN2MG_FD_202237 | JGI IMG/M metagenome (GOLD analysis project Ga0307379, IMG submission 202237) | Soil microbial communities from Risofladan, Vaasa, Finland - UN-2 | ecosystem: Environmental > Terrestrial > Soil > Coastal area > Acid sulfate soil | place: Finland: Risofladan, Vaasa | collected... | reverse complement strand
CTAACTTCCTCGCCGTACTCGACGCAGGCACCGGCAAGGCGCAGAAGTACATTGATGTCATGCTGCCGCGCTGCGTGCGAGCGGTGAGCGATACGCTGGTTTACGTGGTGAGCGACCGCAAGAACGTGATGGCCGTGAACCCGCAGGCCGGCACCGTAAAGCCTTTCGTGCGGGGCCTCACAAATGCCGCCGGCGTGGCCGTAGACGCTGCCGGCCGCGTTTACGTGAGCGTGCAGGCGCCCGACCAGCAGGTGAAAATCTACACCGCCGACGGCAAGCCCGCCGGCGAGATCGGCAAGAAGGGGGGCCGCCCTGAGATGGGACCTTGGGTGCAGGAGGGCATCCGCAATCCCGCGGCTATCGTGGTCGACAAGGAAAACAAGCTGTGGGTGACGGAAACCACGAATAATCCCAAGCGCGTGAGCGTGTGGAACGCCAAAGACGGCAAGTTCATCAAGGAGTTCTTCGGCCCCACGCACTACGGTGCCAGCGGCGGCGCGATCAATCCGCTTGATCCAAACGTAATGGCCGGCGAGGGCGCCGAATGGCGCATCGACCCGAAAACCGGACGCGAAGTGTGCCTGGGCGCGTTCGACCGCGACCGCTGGGGCGCGCACGCCGCCGCCGTGTATGGCGTCGGTTCCAATGGCAAGCTCTACCTCGCAGCAGTCGACGGCCCGATTTCCATCTGGGAGCGGCTGGGCGACGGCAATTTCGCTCTGCGCTCGAAAATCAGCATGATCGAGGGCAAAGGCGTTACCGAGTTCTGGGCCGATGAGAACGGCGACAGCGAGCAGCAGCCCAACGAACTGCAAACCTATCCGGGCGTCCTCAACATGCGCGGCTATCTGTTCGTGTTCAACGTCAGCGGCGACCTCTCGATCTGCGCCACCGACAACAAAGCCGCCACGGGCATGCTGCTGAAGGTGGGCGGCTTCACGCGCTGCGGCGCACCCAAATATGATCTGGCCGGTGCAAAGAAGCTTCCGCCGCTCGGCGGCGCGCTTGCCTCGCCCGACTGCTCGAAGGTGCTCTCCGTTTCCGATAGCTCCTACCGCTGCTACGACGTGGCCACCGCTAAGGAGCTCTGGAGCTACCCGAACCCCTTCTCCGGCGTTCACGGCTCGCACGCCGCGCCGCCGCCCGAAGCCGGCCTCATTCGCGGAGCCTTTGGCCTCGTGGGCAACGCCGCCCTGCCGAAGCCCCTTGGCGCCATCTGGGCGATCAACAGCAACGTGGGCGAGTGGCACCTGCTCACCGAAGACGGCTTCTACCTCACGCGGCTGTTCCAGGGCGACGGCTTCAAGGTGCAGTGGCCCGACCAGGCGGTGCCGGGAGCCATTCTCGACAACTGCCCGCCCGGACTGGGCGGCGAGGATTTTGGCGGCAGCATGCGGCAGGGCAAAGACGGCAAGGTTTACATCCAGGCCGGCAAAACCGCACTCTGGAACATCGAAGTGGTTGGCCTCGACAGCGTGAAGGAACTGCGCGGCAGCACGATCAGGTTTGCCGCCGCCGACGTGCCCACCGCACAGGAATTCCTCGAACGACAGCTTCAGGCCGCCGAGGGCAACAAGCGCTACACATCCAAGAAGGCGCCCGCCACGCCCGCGTTTACCGGCAACATCGAAGCCGATTTCAAGGACGCCGACATCACCACATTCCAGAAGCAGACCGGCTCGAGAGTTCGCTGCGCCGCGTCGTGGGACGACGCCAACCTCTACCTCGGCTTTGAAGTGCAAGACGACACGCCGTGGGTCAACGGCACCGACGCACCTGAATTCATGTACGCTCGCGGCGACACCGTTGATTTCCAGATCGCCACCGATCCCAACGCCGACCCCAAGCGCTCCGAACCCGTGAAAGGCGACCTGCGCCTCTCCATCGGAAGCTTCCAGGGCAAGCCGGTAGCCGTCGTTTACCGCAAGGTGGCCAACGACAAGCAGCCGAAGACATTCAGCTCCGGCGTGGTGAAGGAATACGTGATGGACAGCGTGGTGGTGCTCGAAGCGGCGAAGATCGAGGTGAAGGTGGACGGGCCGGGCAAGAAATACGTGGTGGAGGCGGTTGTGCCGCTGGCCGCGCTCGGCATGAAGATCGTTGACGGGCAGAGCGTTCGCGGCGATTTCGGCACCACTCACGGCGACAAGGCCGGCACCGACACCGCCCTTCGCACGCATTGGAACAACCAGCAAACCGGCCTCGTGAACGACGAGGTGTTCGAGCTGAAGATGGAACCGAAGAACTGGGGTGAGCTGCTGTTCAAGCAGTAACCGATCGCACTTTCGAGCAGTAATGCGAAAAGGCACCGAGCATCTTGCCCGGTGCCTTTTTTATTGAATGCAGGCCCCGTATCCGCCTTGCCCGGTGCCTGTCGTTTTGCCTCGATTACCGCTGCATTTTGCGCCTTCCGCGCAGTGCAAGGCCCACGGCCCCGACGGCGAGGATGAGCATAGCGGCCGGTTCGGGCACGGGCTGGAAAATCAGGTTGTCGTACCTGATGGGATCGCCTTCCGACGCGATGCGAAGGAATTCGATCGAGCCGATGGGCGTGTCCGAAATGAAGCCCGCAAAGAAGCCGATGTCGATACCGGGCGTAGCCATGCCTGCGTAAGACATTGGCATCTCGGCCATAATGGTGCCATCGGTTGCCCTCACGATGATCCTGTCGCCCTGGTCGGCGAAGTCGGGGCCGATGAACGTGAGGCCGGCGGCCACGGCTGGATCTGTGAAGGTTATCAGCAGGCTGTCGTATGGCGAGCCGCTGTTAACGACGGCCAGCGTGTTGGGCCTGGAAGATGCGCCGCCAATGCCTGGTGCGGCGGTGGCAAGCGTGTTTCCGGCGGAGCTGAAAACGACGTGCTGGCTGGCCCATTCGAGGCCGGTGAGCGGTGCGCCGGTAGCTAGGGGCGTGCCGTTGGGGAGGTAGTCGAAATTAACCCACGTAACTTCCTGCCCCCAGAGGGCAAACATGTATTGCGCCTCATTTTCATAGTAGATAAGGCCAGCCCCGGCGGCGGCGGCAAAGGCGATGACCATGAAGAAGACGAGACCAGTTTTCATTGGGCACCTCTCGATTCCATGCGAGGCAAAAAAAATGGGATTGCGCGTGCCTTGCCGTCCCCTGTGAGCAGAGGCGGCCGGGCACATGCAATCCCCAAAAAGAAAGGGGCGCAACGTCACTGTGGAAGTTGCGGCCCCGGAAGTACATTATTCGATTTTCGCAGCAGGCTTTTGGCGGCTTCGGCGGCCTATCAGCACGTTCCGCCGATCCGCCTTAATTATAACACGAAAAACCGTGCCTGTCAAGCCGATTTCCCGTTTTTTTTTAATATTTATTCCGGTAAGGGCAGAATGCGCGCCTCCGCGATGTCGCGCTCTATCCTTGCCGTAAGCTCTTCGGCAGATTGAAATTGCAGTTGGCCGCGCAGCTTGGCGAGGAACTGGATTTCCAGATCCTTGCCGTAGAGGTCGCTGCTGAAATCGAGCACGTAAACTTCGACGATGACCGGCGAGTCGGGCGCGTGGAATGTTGGCTGATTGCCTATGCTGATAAGAACTCTGTGGCGGGCACCGTCGATCTCGGTGAAACCGGCGTAAACGCCGGCCGGGGGCCTGGTTTCGTGGTAGAGATCCAGGTTTGCGGTGGGGAAGCCAAGCTGACGGCCGCGGCCCTCGCCGCTTACTACCGTGCCGTATAGCGATACGGGCCGGCCGAGCATCGCGGCGGCGCGCTCGAGGTCGCCGTCGTTGATTGCCGTGCGGATGGCTGTGCTTGACACGAGCTGGCCGTGGATGTGAACGGGCTGCACCTGCCGCACCTGGAAGCCATGCTGCCGGCCCATTCCGAGCAGCAATTCCGCATCGCCTTCGCGGTTGCGGCCGAAGCGGGTGTTGTAGCCAACTACGATTCCGCGGGCTCTTATGAGGCGAATGAAGTATGTGTCAACGAACTCCTCGGGCGGTGTGATTGCGAAACGCCGGTCGAAATCCAGCACCATGGTTACGTTTACGTTATGCCGCTGCAGCAGCATCAGGCGGTGCTTGAGCGATGTGATGAATTGCGATGGTGCGCCCGTGGTGATCGTGCGTGGGTGCGTGGCGAAGGTGATTACAACGGCCTCGCCGCCACTCTGCCGCGCCCATCCGGTCAGCTCGGCGAGGATTCGCTGGTGGCCGAGGTGAACGCCGTCGAACGTGCCGAGCGTGACGACAGGCCATTTGAGATCGGGAAGGGGATGGGGTCCGTGGATGATTCGCATTTCAGTGAGGAGGCGTTCTCCCGGAAAAATCACGCCTTCAGCGTTTAACCGTGCGGCTGAACGCTGAAGGCTCGAAGGCCGGTCTGAATAGAAAGCTGGGCATTTACGGCTTTTCAGGGATCTTGATTACCATGCCGGCGGCAAGTTTCTGGGCCGATGGTACTTTGTCCTTGTTTGCGGCAAGGATGGACTGCCAGCCCGATTCCTTGCCGTAGGCGGCGCGGGCGATCGACGACAGCGTATCGTTCTTTTTCACCTTATAGCTCTGGCCGGCCTTGGGCGTGTCGCTGAGACCATCGGCTGGTGTTGCCGGCGTGCCGGATACAACCTCGGTCTTCTTTGCGGCCGGCTCGGGAATCTTGAGTTTCATGCCGATCTTCAGCATTGCGTTTGCGCTCGATAGCGTATTCTTGTTGGCCTCAACGATTGCGGAAATGGTGGTGTTGTATCTGTGTGCCAGCATCGTAAGGTTTTCGCCTTTGGCGATGGTGTGTTCTCTGGGTGCGGCCACTACGGGAACGGCCGAATCGGTGTTGATTACAAGATCGCCGCCGATATTGACGGGCGGGCCGACGGGTGAGGCCTTTTTGTCGGGAAACAGCGCGTAGTATGCATCGGCGCCGCCGACGGGCGTGCTGGTGTTGCCGGTGGCAACGGGCAGCGGGTTGCCGCCGGTGTTTTCGAATGGGGTGCCGGTATTGGTGCCGCCGCCGGTATTGGTCACCGCCAGCGTTTCGTGGCTGTTGGACGACGTTTCATCGCCCGAAGCGGAGGAATTGCCGGCTATGGCGGGTTCTTCGCGTGTATTGCCCGCGAGTTTGGCCCACATGACGGCCACGAGTACCACTAGTATCAGAACCGCAAACAGCCCGATTTTCGCGTCTTTGTTCATCGCCCAAGGCCTCCTTATTGCTGCATATTCTGCATTGCTGCATAATCTGGCCGCGCCTTGGCCGCTCGTCCGTGAATCGGCGGCAGCGCAGGGCGGCATTTCTTGCGGAATTGAGACAACATGGTGTAGCCAACCATGCCGTACATTCAATATATCGTCCATTTTCAGAATTTTCTGTAGCGGCTATTGAGGAATTTTCCGCCGAGGAAAATGCGGGAAAACGAAAAAAGGCGGGCGCAGTGTGTTGCGCCCGCCTTTGTCGATTATGCGTGAGGATTTACGCCTGCCCTCTGGAAGCCGCAATCGAGGGCGCTGTGGAGGAAGACACCGCGTGGCGCTTCTTCTCTTCCCTCGCGTGCCACCACACAACGATGGGTGTGGCGATGAACATCGAGCTGTAGGTGCCGGTTATGACGCCTACGATGAGGGCAAATGCGAAGTTCTTTATCGCACCGCCGCCCCATACGTAAAGGGCCACCACCGCAAACAGCGTGGTGATCGACGTGAGCAACGTTCGCGAGATCGTCTGGTTTATGCTCATGTTGGCGATCGACTCGTAACGCTCGCGCCGGAAGAGGTTAAGGTTTTCCCTGATACGGTCGAAGATCACCACCGTATCGTTCACCGAATAGCCGATGATCGTGAGTATCGCGGCCAGGATGGTGAGGTTGAGCGGAATGCCGGCGATGGCGAGGGCGCCCAGCGTGATGCACACGTCGTGCACCAGGGCAGCCACGGCCGCCAAGCCGAATTTCAGCTCGAACCTGAACCACAGGTATCCCACCATCGTGATGAGCGAGAGGATGATGGCGATGATGGCTCGCTGCTGCATCATGCCTACCACGTGCCCGCCCACCGACATCACGCTGGCGAATGGCTGGCTCAACTGAACCTTGTAGATGTCGTGCGCCGAGATCTTGTCGCACAGGTGCTCGGGATCGTTGGCCTGGGCCTTCGTGGCGATTTCGATGGTGGTGCCTGCGGCGGCTTCCGGGCTGCCCTTCACGGCCACCTTGGTGGAATCCTTGTCGTATTTCCACTCCTCCACCATCGTCCGCTTCAGTTCGGCGGCCGACACGGGTGTTTTGAAGTTTGCTACGAGGCTGACGTTGCCGCCTTCGCTCTTCAATTCGGCGAAGGGTTCAGGGGCCATTCTGCCTTGGAGCAGCCGGGCGATGTCGTTCTTCACGGAGAAGTCGTCGAACACGCCGCGCACGGTGTCGGTCGCGGTTTTCGCATCGGCTTCTTTCGACCTGATCTCGAAGCGCATGAATCCATCGCTTTTCTTTGCGCCCACGCCGGCCACTTCCATGTCTTTCATGCCGCGAGCTTCAAGCTTTGCCTTGATCTCGTCGGGCACGATCGACTTGTCGATCAACACCTCGATCAGGTGCAGATAGCCGCTGCTATCGCCGAGGGGTTCGATCATTATCTCGGCCTGGCCGCGCAGCCTCGTTTTGATCTCGTATTCGGAGTAGCTGGCGGTGCCGGTTTTGATGGTGCCGACGATTTCGGCCGCGCTGCCGTAGGAGGATTGATCGGGCAGATGCCGCAGTGCCTGGATCACGTCTGCACCCGCCTGCCGCGATTGGGCGTGCGCGAGCACATCCTGCTTGGTTGCAGGGTATTTGATGCCGTCGAGAGCCGTTCTGGTGGCAAGCGCGGGCTTAGCGGTTTTGATGGACTGCACGCTGGCGTCGGGATATTCCTTCGTTACGAGCTGGCGCACGTCGTTGTCGGTGAGGTCGCCGTCGGTTACAACGTGAACCATCGTGCCGCCGCGGAAGTCGATGTCGAAGTTATCTGCGCCCTTGGCTATCAGCGCTGTGAGGCCGATGGCGATCAACGCGGCCGAGCAGATCATGCCGTATCTCCACTTGCTGTGGAAGGGCACCGACGTTTTGCCGAAGATTTTGATCATCGGCAGCTTGTGCAGCCAGCCCTTGGCGAGAAGGAGATCGAAGACCACCCTCGTGACGAAGATGGCGGTGAACATGCTGAAGATGATACCGAGCGACAGCGTGGTGGCGAAGCCTTTCACCGGGCCCGTGCCTACCAGCAGCAGGAATAGCGCGGTGGCGAGGGTGGTGAGGTTCGAGTCCACGATCGTAACGGTCGCGCGGGCGTAGCCGTCTCTGATTGCGATGCCGAGGTGGTCGGCGCCTTTGCGCTCTACCTCCTCGCGTATGCGCTCGAAGATCAGCACGTTGGCGTCGACCGCCATGCCGATGGTGAGGGCGATGCCTGCGATGCCGGGCAACGTGAGCGTGGCGCCATAGGCGGCCATGTAGCCGATGATCAGCAGGATGTTCAGCAGCAGGGCGAGGTTTGATATCAGGCCGCCCTTGCGGTAGTAGAACAGCATGAAGAGGAAAACCGCGCCCGCGCCGATGAAGCTGGCCAGCTTGCCGGATGCGATTGAGTCGTTGCCCAGGGACGGGCCGACCTGGTTGTGGCCTTCGAGCACGAGCGTGGCGGGCAGGCCGCCTGCATCGAGTGTGGTCTGGAGGTCTTCGGCTTCGTTTTGCGAGAAACCGCCGGTGATGGTGGCGGTGCTCGCGATGGCCTCCCTGATTTTCGGAGCGGAATAGAGCGTGCCCTGCTTCTTGATTTTGCCTTCGGTGTCGCGGATGTCGTCGAGGATGATGGCCAGCCTCTGCCCGACGTTGGCCTGGGTAACGCTTGCGAATCTCCGGCGCCCGGCCGCGTTGAAATCGAGCGTAACCTGGATCTCGCGCGTCTGCTGGTCCACCTGAACGCCGGTGCCGGAGATGAGCGTGCCGGTAAGCTCGGCTTTGTTGCTCACCAGCAGTTGTTCGGAGTCGCCGGTGAACTTGTTTCTGAGCGTGTAGAGGCTGTAGCCTTCGGGAATGTCGCCGTTGAATGCTCGACGGTTGAGGGCTTCGTTGCCGCTGACGAGCCGGAATTCCAGGTGGCCGGTGCTTTCGATGATGCTCTTCATGCGCAGCGTTTCCTGGTCGTCCTGGCCGGGAAGCTGGATGAGGAGGCGGTCGTTGCCTTCCTTCTGAAGCACGGGTTCCTTGAGGCCCATGGCGTCGATTCGCTTGCGGATGATATCGATCACCTTTTCGGCATCGCGGCCCTGGTTGTCGCCGTGCGATTCAATCTGGTAGCGAAGTTCGGCGCCGCCGGCGAGGTCGAGGCCCGGTGTGAGGCCGGCGGAGTACATGTAGACCTTCCTTCGGACTACGTTGTGCAGCACGCCTTTCTTATCTTTCTTGGGGCCGAGCAGTTGTTCGTCTTCGTAACGTTCCTTGGGATGGTGGAAAACGCCGAGGGTTGCCTTGTCGAGGTAGTAGGCGAGCTTGTTGTCGATAACTACCGGTGCAAGGGGGTCTTCGCCTTCGGGTGCGGTGAATTCGCGATGGCCGACCTCGCGCATGCTGTTGACGTGGTCGATCACCTCGCCGTGCCACAACAACGTATCGCGCGTAGGATACGCCGCCAGGCACGCAAAAATCAGCACCATCACAACGAGCGCTATTTTCCACCTGAGGTCTCTAGGCATTAGTATCTCCAAATGAAAGCCAAATGAGCTTCAAATCTACTGACATGGCGGAAACTATATCATACCGCAAATAACGGTTCAAGAGCAAGAAAATTCCGTTGCCGGCGAGGGCGCAGCATCTCCACGGAAAGCTCCGGCACTGCACCGGCGGCAACTGGCGGCGGCTCTACTTCGCTTCTTCCTGGTCCTTGCCTTCCACGGCTCTGGAAATCGCACTTCGAGTGAAACGAATCTTGTTGCCGTCTTCGGTGCGAAGAACTACTTCGCGGTCGTTGATCGATTGGATCACGCCGATCATGCCGCCGATGGTAACCACCTTGTCGTCCTTCTTGAGGCGGCTGAGCATGTCTACCCGGTTCTTCTCCTTCTTCTTCTGCGGGCGGATGAGCATGAAATACATGATGCCGAACATGATCGCAATCAAGATCATGAACTGCACCATCCCGCTGCCTGCGTCGGCCCCTTTACCCTCGACCCCAGCAACAAAAAAACTGCTCATGACTCTGTACTCCTTTACATATCAGGGTTCACTCTCATAGTTTCTTAGGAATTCGGCTTTGAATTCACGGAAATTTCCCTGCGATATCGCAGAGCGTATGTTTTCCATCAGCTTCTGGTAAAAGCGGATGTTGTGAATGCTGGTCAACATTCCGGCGGCGGCTTCTTTTACCATGTATAGATGGCGAAGATAACCGCGGGTGAAATTCGTGCAAGCGTAGCAATCGCACGCGGGATCGATGGGCTCGCCGGACATCCGATGCTGCACGTTTCGCAGCCGCACTTTGCCTTTTGTCGAAAACGCGCAGGCTCCGCGGGCGTTGCGCGTGGGCATGACGCAGTCGAACATGTCTACCCCGCATTCCACCGCGGCGAGTATATCCTGCGGGGTGCCCACGCCCATAAGGTAGCGGGGCTTGCCGGCGGGCAGGTGGGGCACGGTTGCCTCCACCATCGCTCTGATCAGTTCGGTTCCCTCGCCCACGCTTATTCCGCCCAGGGCATAGCCCGGAAAGTCCATCTCAACCAGGCGCTGGGCGCAATACGCGCGGAGCTCCGGAAATACGCTGCCCTGCACGATGCCGAAGAGTGATTGCTCACCCCTCTTGTGAGCCTTCTGGCAGCGGCGGGCCCAGTCCAGCGTACGCTGCACCGCCCGCTGCGCCTGGGAATGCTCCACCGGATAGGGCACGCACTCGTCGAAGCACATTATAATGTCGGCACCTAGGGCATTCTGGATTTCAATCGCACGCTCGGGCGAGAGGAAGATGCTAGAGCCGTCGACGTGCGACTGGAACGTTACGCCGTCGTCGTTGATCTGCCACAGCTTTGACAGCGAAAGCACCTGGAAACCTCCGCTGTCGGTGAGGATCGGCCCGTTCCAGCTCATGAACTTGTGCAGCCCGCCGAAATGTGCTACCACGCCCTCGCCGGGCCTGATGGCCAGGTGATAGGCGTTGCCGAGGATGATCGTGGCGCCGGCGGCGGCCAGTGCATCCGGCAGGATCATCTTTACCGTAGCGTTTGTGCCCACGGGCATGAAAACGGGGGTATCGACGATTCCATGCGGCGTCGTGAGGAGTCCGTGCCGAGCGTTGCCGTCGGTGGCCCGCAGTTGAAAATCTATCATTATTGAGGCTTCAGGCTTCTCAGGGTTTCTTTGGACTTCGGCCTGTTGGGCTCTTGGGCTTTAGTTGTCAGGCGCAGTGCCTGTGCAAGCCTGCTTCCACAGCCGAGGGCGCCCGTGCGGACACGGGGCTGTGCTACAATTCACAGCCGAGGGGCGCCCGTGCGGACACGGGGCTGTGCTACAATCGGCACTTCTTCTAATACACTTTCGTAACCTGTGCGCCCGGGTAGTAGTATTCGAGGATAGCCTGCGAGGTGTAGTTTTCGCGTGCCATGCCGCTGGCGCCCCATTGACACATCCCCACGCCGTGGCCGTAGCCTTTGCCGGTGAATACGAATGCGTTGCCTTTTTTCGTGCAGTTGAACGCCGGGCTGATCAGCTTTGAAAAGCCGACAGCAAGGCGGAATTTTTCGACCGGCATCCTGGCGGGTGCTCCGGTCTTGGGGCGGATATCCACCGCCGCGGCATAGCCCCCGGCATCGATGTTCACCGGCACAATGGCGTCGATGGATGGCATATTGACGCCCTGCAGCGCGAGCGCCGAAGCGAGGTCGGCCTGCTGAACGGTAACCTCCCAGCGGAAGTACTTCTCCATTTTCGGCCCAAGAAGGCCGTGCATCGAGGGGTTGCAGAACCTGCATTCGCGCCCGGCCAGCGGCGTGATTTCTTCCTCGCCGAAAACCGTTTTGCGGCTGGCCGTGTGGCCGCCGCATACGGCGTGATAGTAGGCCGGCAGTATCTTCCAATCATAAAGCAGCACGATGCCCCGCGTGCGCTCCACGGCCTCCCAGCCGGAGCTTGTCTCGCCCGAGATGCCGTTGTACACCTGGTCGCCCGTGGTGGGGCAGACGTCGTAGCTCCAGCTCGCGCGGGTTCGGGCGCGATAAAGAGCATAGGTGCGTGCGGCGACGGCTTGCGCCATCAGTGCGGGGATTTTCCAGAGGCTGGGCATTTCGCAGCAAACTACGCCGGCCACGTAATCGTCAAGGTCTACCACGTTCACAGCCATCAGGCCGGAGGAGGGATTGTTGATCAGCCGCAGCTGCCCGCGGTATGGTTTGTTGTTTACCAGCAGCCTCGCGCCGGGTTCGGGCACAAGCTCGGCCTGGCGGTGGCCGATGAAATCGCGGCCGATCATTATGCCGTTTGTTGCGGCGCTGGCCGTAACTTCGGGCAGCGGCGAGCTGTCGGCGAAAATGGTTTTGCCGGCGGCGATGAGCTTGTAGCCGCCGCCCGCTACCTGTATTTTGCACGCCTCGCCGGAATTGAGCCAAACGCGGATGGTTCCGGGCAGTTGCACGTTGGATCTGGTGGGGTAGAGCGCGAACTCGTTGCGGCGGGCAATGCACGACTGCACCGACGCCATGAAGAGCGCCAGTACCGCGGTGGCCAATGCGATGTGTACGGCCCGTTTCATTGCTGCACCCCGGATGAAGTGGTGCCCGCGTGCGCCGGCGGCTCAGCGCTTGCGGGTGTCGGAATCCTTGTAGCGCTCGAATTCGCTGAAAATGCAACCGCAGTACTGCTGGCGATAGAGCGCCCTCTTGCGGGCGATCTCGAGGCTGTCGTCTACGAGGTGGCGCAGGTCTATGTAATGGAAAGGCACGCGCAGTTGGGCGCCGGTGGCCTGGCCGATTATTTTCAGCGCCATATGGTCTTGCTGCCTGCTGAACAGCAGCGAAGAGGAGAACGCGTCGAAACCGCCTTCGAGTGCGGCTTTGGCGGTTTCCTGGAGCCGCATGCTATGGCAGATCATGCAGCGCATCGGCGTATCGGGCCCGATGCGCCGCAGAAATTCGTTCAGGCCGTATTCGCGCCGGTAGATGACTTCGAGGTTTTCCTGCTCTTGAAAAACTTCCACTGCCCGAATCCGTTTTCGGAATTCGAGCAGTGGATGTATGTTTGGGTTGAAGAAGAAACCGGTGACCTTGGCGCCGCTGTTCCTCAATTCCGCGAGGGGGGCGGCGATGCAGGGCGCACAGCAGATATGCAGGAGGAGTTTCATCAGATCCTTACGAAGCCGTTCCGGCGTTTCCGCTTGTGCCGGTGGATGACTAGCGCGATTCCTTCAGCGCCAGCCCGTAATGAGTAAGCTTCTCCTTCACTTCGTTAAGCGAAGCTTTGCCGAAGTTCTTGCTGCTCAGGAGGTCTTCGGCGGTGTGCTGGATAAGCTCGCCGATAGTTTCGATGCCCAGGCGCTCCATGCAGCGGTGGCTGCGCACCGAGAGGCCGAGCTCGTCGATATTGCGTTCTGTAACGGGCAGGTCTTCGGGCCGTACGGCTTCTTCTTCGAGTTCCTCTTCCTCTTCGAGCGGGGGCGTGAGGTAATCGAGGGGCAACGGCTCTTCAAATTCCTGGCCAAGCCGCAGACCTTTGATATCGAGAAGCTGCTTGATTTCGGACAGCGACGTTTCGCCGAAGTTTTTGTAGCTGAGAAGCTCCTGCTCGCTCTTGCGCACGAGGTCGCCAAGGGTACGGATGTTCATTTTCGAGAGGCAGTTTCGGCTTCTGACGGACAGCTCGAAATCGGTGATGGGAGTGCGAAGTATTTCAAACTTGCGGCTCACCTCTTTGTCGTGGCTGTCGTCGTAGGTTTGGCGTAAGGCGGATTCGGCATCCTTGAGGTAGAGCGCGGCGCGCAGGTTGTTTGGGTCGTAGCGCAGCACTCTTTTGAAGCATTCGGCGGCGCGATCCGGCTGCTGAAGCTCTTCGTATACGAGTCCGAGGTTCATGATAGCCTCGCCGTAGGCGGAAGGGCCTTCGGTGAGGCTGGAGTAGAAGCCGACGGCCTTGTTGAGGTCGCCCCGCTGGGCATGCAGGTAGCCCAGGCGGAATGTGGCGCCCGCGTGCGTCGGGTTTTCTTCCAGCGCCTGCTCGTAGCAATCGGCCGCCTCTTCATAGCGGCCGGCAGCTTCGCGCTCGCGTCCTGCCTTGTATAGTTCTTCTGCTGTCTTGCCCATCAATTCTACCATGCTATCGGGCCTCCGGGCCAGTGGCGCCTCGCACCGGAGACGCCTGCTCTACTAGCTCACAAGAATATTATTATATGATCGGACAGGTTATCTCAGTGTTTACCTTCCTTCACGCTTACATTAAAAATTATACCAGAAATCGTGCATTCGTGCAAGCATGATTCGTGCGCAATTCGGGCGCGGGTGTGTAAAAGATTCGCGGGCAGCCGCGTATAAAAAGGGACGATTCACCTGGCACTCGCGGCTGGATTGCCGGATTACTGCCTGATGCCGAAGGGGTTGGTGTAGGTGATGCCGTTGGCGCCCTGCAGCTCGGCGCGGAGGTACTTGTTGACGTACGGCACGACGTTGACCGTTGCGCCCGTGGCCACTTGCAGTCCGTTTGAAATCCACCGGACCTGCGTGCAGTCGCTGGCGTTGATGGTGATGGTGCCGGCCAATTCGTCGACTATGATCGAGTTGATGGTGGGTGCGAGGGCGCCTACGGTGTTTACATGGGTGAAATAGTGCTGGCCTTTCACCATGGCGTTGCGCGCTTCCGCCTGTGTGGCCGAAGGGAGCAGTAGGACGCTGTAGTTGTAGCCGAGGTGCGATATCGAGTGCATGTCGTCGTTGGCGAAGCCCCAAACGGGCCGGCCGGGCATAAGGACGGTGAGTATCTGGTCCCATTTCTGCCGGTCGTTTGGGTAGCGGTCGTTCTGGTTGTATACTTCCAGGCCAACGAGGTGCGGATAGGTGCGGTAGTGGTTGGCGTACCAATCGACCGAGTTGCTGTAGCGGCCCGGATGGTTGAACATGGCGATGCCGTTGTTGGCGCCGACGCCGGTTAGCAGCACGTTTTCATCTGACGAGCCGCTGGCGTAGCCGGAGAAGAAGCTGCCGTGTGGTGGCCGTTGGAAAGTTCGTTTCCCTGGACGTCGACCATGCCGAGCTGGACGGGGTCGCGGCCGTAGGTTGCCCACGGGTAGGTGACGGTGTTGTGGTCGGTGAGGGCGAGGACGCTGTAGCCGAGCTGCTTGTATTGGTCTATCACGGTGCCGGGGCTCATCGAGCCGTCGCTCTGCGTGGTGTGGGTGTGGAAATTTCCCTTGTGGCGGCCGAAGGTAGCCCAGTTGACCTCCTTGTAGGGGTTGTCGATGGTGGCCAGCTTGCTTTGGGTGCCAAGGTTGTTGCGGGCGAAGATCAGATCGAGGATGTTGATCCTGCCGTCTTCGTTGAGGTCTGCTTGCCAGTTGCTGCCGTCGATCACACTCAGGTTGAGGCGATTGCGAATGAAGATGAGATCGAGCACGTTCACGACGCGGTCGCGGTTGGCATCGCCGGTCAGAAGCCATTTGGGATCGACGGTGATGGCAACATCATCGCTGGCTTGGAGCAGGCCGTCGCTGGCGGTGAGGGTGAGCACGTAGGAGCCGGGGGCGCTGAAGGTGGCGGTGGTCTGGAGGGCGGAGGCATTGGCAAAGCTGACGGTGCCGGGTCCGCTCTTCCTGGACCATTGCGTGGTGAGCGCCGGGGGTTCGGGCAGGCCGTCGTCGGTGGCGGTGCCGGAAAGAGTTGCCGCATTGGCGACGATTATGGACTGATCCGCCCCCGCATTCACCACGGGCACAAGGTTGAACGGTCCGCCACCCGCTGTTTCCTTGAGCATGAAGACATCGAAGGCGTAGGCGTTGGAGCCGCTTGCGGAATGGGTGACGCGCACGCTGAAGCTGCCGTCGTTGCCGCACTTGATGCCGGTCCAGCGGGCCACGTAGCCGGTGGCGGTATTGTCGCCGGTGCAGAACTGCACCGAATCGGGCGACAGCACGGTTACGCCGGTGGTGCTGGCGTTGGTGTAGGCATCGGCGCTGATGATGCTGAAGATGGAGATGCGCGTGGTGTAGCCGGGGTTGTTGCGGTTTGCACTGGTGGCAAATTCGTAGACGGCGGCGGGATTCAGGCCGGTTATTGACAGATTCACGTACCAGCCGCTGCTGCCGTAGTAGATGACGCCCTGCATGCCGGCGATGCCGCCGAAGGTGTTGCGGGCATCGGTGCCGGGGGCGCAGTCGCTGCCGCCACTGGTGACGTCGGGCTGCCAGACTACGCCACCCTGCTGGGTGAGTATGACGGCTACGGGCAGCGAGGTGCCGGTTGCGAAGTCTTTCAAAAAGCCGTAGG
>Ga0307379_10006954_pt1 | contig 15443 bp, 11 predicted proteins | sample UN2MG_FD_202237 | JGI IMG/M metagenome (GOLD analysis project Ga0307379, IMG submission 202237) | Soil microbial communities from Risofladan, Vaasa, Finland - UN-2 | ecosystem: Environmental > Terrestrial > Soil > Coastal area > Acid sulfate soil | place: Finland: Risofladan, Vaasa | collected... | reverse complement strand
GAAAATGAACGGACTGTCCACGAAACCACTATTGTCGGTATCGGCAGGACGCACTTCCAATCCGTTGGCGTTGACGTACCCATCTGGAGATTTCAGTGTGTCTTCAACATATAGTGGTACGTTCTGGCCGAGGTATGATACCAGCAACGATTGCACCGAAATGTTACCAAGGTTGTTTGTACCAGTTGGGAGATCGGTAATTTCACCAGCACCGAAGCCCAAGCCCGTTTGACCCTGAGTAGCGGTTGGATCAGTACCGACGCCACCGGGCCAATTAATCATGGATACGTTAACGCCGAGAACTGGTGCCACGGTAAATGTAACGTTGTTTGTTCCCGGTGCTGACCACGATGAAGGAGAAACAACCGCCCACGGTATACCTGCCTGCGCGACGCCATCTTGGAATACCATGGCAGTATCGGCAACAACCGTCGTCGAGTCCGTCAACACGTAATTCGTCTGTACGCCATCGGAAGCTCCGAAGTCATAGGTATCACTACTGACAAAATCAGCATTGAGTTGGGCAGATATCGACACCACCGTACCAGAAGCGGGCGCGGTTACGAACTCGATGGTGGATGTGGTTGGTGTGGTACTAGTGGTGTAGTTGCTTTTACCTTGGTAGATACCATCTTGCCAAACCCACATACTATCATCGGACTGGTTACCAATCGCCACCGTGAAATCCGTGAGGATACCATCGGCAATGAAATCAAACCTACCAAATAATGGATCACCGATTCCAGCAATACCATACACAAACATGTTAGCGCCAGAACCCAATGGTGTCGTTAATACTATGGCCGAGTTTCCGTTGATTAATGCGGAGGTAGAATAATCCACGAATGGTCGTTGATATACACCATCGATGAATACGAAAAGATTTTCGGATTGTGTCGGTGGCTCTATACCCAAGTCAAAGGTGTCGGTAATGCCATCACCCTGTATGTCGGTAAGCACTGAGGTTTTCGTGGACTTCAAAGAGTCGCTTAGTGAGATACAAACCAAAACCTCAATACCGTCGGGTGGTGCTACCAAAAATTCAATGGTATCACCTGATACTTTCGATACGTTATTGAAATCGATACCATTGATTTGTAGCACCTCATCAATAGTCACCGCGACGCTCGGGCTCAACGGATTTTCGGATGTAGTAAACCCTGTTGTTACGCCATCCCCGACGAACTTATAACAAAAGACATCGCATTGCAGTATAGAAGAAATGCTCAGATTGGTGATGTTGCGTCGGCGGAGGCTGTCTCTGGATTCGTTGGATTCCAGCAACAGAATGGTGTCAGTCTTTACTGCCCCGGTATCGGGATCAATTACTGGCTCATTGCCTGCAAAGAAGAAATCGTTTTCTCTATCAGACTCGAAGAATTCGCTAATACCACGGTCAACGACTTTCCATTGGTCATCGGCGGTGCCACCCGGTACGAATTCGAGGTACACCATCCAAGATTGGTCCAAGTTTAATCCACTGGTATCCCCTTGGTTAACCAGACAGAAATCACCACCGCTTTCTTGTTTGTCCAAATTGTCGGACAGGATAACGATCCATGATTGGGTATCCTGTACCCATGATAGGCCGAAGTCCAACTTCAATTGGATTTGCTGCTCGACGCGAACCTTTTCGGATTCAGTCAACTTGGTACGGAATGGAGGGAATACCGATACTATACGAATGTCGGTAGCTACGTCGCGCTCCAAGATGATACTATCGGCGGAAGCACCGGTTTCATCGGAAACACGGTTTACTTGTACGGTGGTGCCTCTGGGATTATCCAAACGCAATACCGAATCCACTAGGATGTATTTCGCGGGTATTGCAACCGTGGCGGTCCCCACGGGAATAGAGGTACCGGAAACACCTGCCGTTTCTACAACTCGTCCGCGAGATTGTTGATTAACCACGGAGTCTTCAAACCAGAAATGCGAGGTTGGGAAGAACTGCTCGGGATAATCATTGAAATACAATTGTTCCTTATTGGCTTCTTCCAACTGTGGCTCAATGACATTCTGAATCAATAACGGAGGTGACAAAATAGTAGTGTCCGCTGATGCGAAGTTCACACCGGTAACACGCTCTTGATAGAAACGTCCATCCTCGGCTACGATTTTTAAATTCTCGTACAGGCCGGTCGGATCATGCAATTTCGCAAATCGGGATTGGCCAGAGAACGTCCGGTTAACCGACTTCACCTTTCGGATGGCAGTATCACGCAAGAAGAACGCATTATAATCACGTCCGGTGATCATTCGGTTCTGAGCGTAGTACACTTGGTTGGCTCTGGTTCTGATAGAAAAGTTGGTTTCAGAACCGGCAGCGTTCCCAATGTCTTCCTTCAGGGAGATGGTAACGGTTAGGAAGTAAATGCTTCCATTGGATTCATATGGGATCGTGAATGTTTGCTCACCAATGTCCGAAGAGGTTACCAATTGTGGCTGTGGATTACTCGTGCGGTACCAGAAACGGAAGCGCCCAAGCGGGATTTCACCATAAGAACCATCACCGAATCGAACACGGACTCGGTCGTTTTCCAAGGTGTCAACCTCATAAACCTTACGTGCATTACCAGTAGCCTGATTGCCGGTAGAGTCGTCTCCATCATCAAAGAAGTCTGAACGATTGGTTGGGAGGAAAGATACACTTTCTCCGAAAACCGTGTCAACATTATCCCATACTTCTTCGAGGGCTCCCTGTGCGTCCAGTTGCTCTACGAAGAAATCATCGTTGTTGATGGATTGGGTATCGATGTCCACGATTCTGATAACTTCAGGCTGTACGAATTCCTCTTCTTGGAACTGCATGGTACCCTGTCGGATTTCGAGGAAGAACCCAGTGCCATTAGACGAGAGCCCTTTACCATCAGCGATGTAGAATGTATTGAAGGCGTTGTTGGGATCGGGTGCCAGTTCTTCTGCACGACCGGTATCCTTATCCAATTTGGCATTGATTATGTCAAATGGAAGCGACACACCATTAATCGACGTAGTAAATGAGTATGAGCCAGAGGAGGGTGCCCGCCCGTTGAATACGTACTGTTCGACTCGCGCCTGCCCTTCGATTACTCGGGTCAGTGGTCTCCCGAACTGTGTGCGTTTGGTGAAAGCTGCATTCATTACAAGGATGAATTGCTCGAAGTAATCTTCGTTCCGTGGGTCGTTCCAACGAATTTCGCGATCCTGAAGGTCAATATTATTTGAATCAAATAGCGATTCCGTTGTCCTAACTGCCTCAATGCGCACGCGGCCAGCCGCACCGCGAACACGGGAAATCTTGTATGAAATGTTCTGGGCCAAACGAATTAGTGAATCTCTTCGTTCAGCGGTTGCGAGGAAGTTCTCTCTTGTGTTAAGGTCTATTCGGAATGAGATGTTTTGGCTCAACCAAGCCAGAACTTCGACTTTCATAATGAATTCGGAAGAGGCAATCCAATCGTTGAATTCTTCTGGGAATACATCACGCAGGTGGTCGAGCAAGGCTGCGACATAGTTGTCGAAGTCATAGGCGCGAAAATCGACGTTCTGTATGGCTTCGTAGATGCGAACCCAGTCTTCTGATACGAACAGGGTGTTCTGCCGTTGTAGTACGCCCATTAGCCTCTAGCCTCGAATATCGCGTGAAAGTTTATGTTCATGTCGAACTCTACCATTTGTAGAGTCGCTATTAACCTAATCTGATGCTCATCGGGGTTAATGTCAACACTGACCTCCAAGGGTACTACGCGGGGGTCTTCGCTGAATATACGCTGTGCGTCTGCGATTACCAGACCCTCAGTACGAGTATCAAAGAGGTCGAACAGTAGATCATGTATAATAGAACCAAACGACGGACGGGCAACGCGTTCACCAATGCGAGTGTTGAAATGATTGAGCAAATCTTGTGTCACAAGGTTTACGTCAAACAGGCGAGTGTCTATGCCTTCATTTTCAACAGTAGAGAATCCACGATAGAGAGGTGCGGCCATACTTGAAATTCCGTTATGTGATAACCATATTGTTAAGTCGTTTAAATGCTTTGACTAGTATGAAGACTATTTACCATCCACCCACCATAGAAAATACAAACTACTAAGAACTGGAGAAAATAAATGCGTGACCCAATAAAAACCAGCGACGCAAAGTCATTCGTCAAGGGATATCTACCATTATTGACCGCCGAAGAGGAGAGAAACCTATTTGAAGCGTGGTGGAAGACCAATCCCAAGGGCTTTAAGGACTTCATGGACCCATCCAATGAGGAGGTCAGGAAGTTCACCGGGGGAGATGACGATCTGTATTTGACACGGATTATCAAAGCGTACAGTCCTGCAATTCGTCGTTCTATAAAAGAGATATCCAACCACCGCGTCGAGGTTGAGGAGTTGCTGTCCGAGGGACTAATAGCACTCGCCGAAGCCGCTCGCCGTTACGCACCGTCAGATCATGGGGATGTACGCTTTGCGGCATATGCCAAGGTCTGTGTTAAAGGGATGATGCAAGGCTTCGTTATGAAGAATTTCTTTCCTGTTCAGTTTTGCACGAACCACAACAAGAAGCGATTGTTTTATTCCATGAGGAAGCTCATTGCCATCGAACTGCAATCCAAGGGCTCTTTCCAGATGACCAGTGACATCGTTCATGATTTGGCCGTGGATCACAATCTGGATGACACCGACGTGATGATAATGTTTCAAATGTTCCAGCGCCCGTATGAATCACTCGACCAACCACTTGGGTATAGTTCTGACCTCGACATCGACTTGAGTTCACTCGGTGATACTATTGAGGATACCAGTCCGGGTGCCGAGGAGCTTGTAATCCAGAGTAGTGTTGTCGGGTTTCACAAAAGCCTCGTGGGTGAGGCTATGAAGGTTCTTACACATCGGGAGAAGACGGTATTCGTGGCACAGGTGCTCATGGAAAAGGATCGCCAACGGACGCTTGACGATCTCGGAGTGGAATTTCACGTGTCCAAAGAACGCATCCGTCAGGTTAGAATCGAGGCAAGGAATAAAATAGACGACGAACTTCACCGCCTAATTACGTTGCGGGGTTTAACCGTAGACGATATTCTCCACGATTAAACCTGAGCAAATAAGGTTTCCAGTTCTTGTCGTCGCCTGCTGCGTAGAGCCGTCTCTATGCGTGGGCGCGAAGAGGCTGGACACCTACTGCACGTAGATAGCTTCATCCATTCCTGTGGAACCTGAGAGAAATCTCCAGAATTCAGGTCGCTACGTTGAACCATTCGGCGTAGCGCACCACGACCACCATTATACACAAAACTCACCATGGCATCAAATTGGCCCTGTGTGATATTCGTACTAACTTCCAAACAGATACCTGCCTCAAACTTGGCCAAGTCCAACCGGAATAGCCGGTCTGCTTCTTCTGGGGAAATATTCAATTGCCCCTTGGTGCGTTTCAGGTTATCAATATCGGCTTGTGTAACTCGTCCATTGATAGTATCACCATTGATGGTATCGCCCACCTTAATGAAATGTCCGTAACCAATCGAGTATCCATCAGCATCGGGATATGCCTTCGTTCGGAATCCTTCTTGGCGGTGTAGGAATTCAATACCCTTTTCAGAGGTTGTGTATGTGCTACATGGCGCAAAGGAACCCTGTGGGGCCACATCAGCATACGCTGGTGCTTCGGCGAGATTGCTAGACGCGAATGGTTGTCCCTGACGGAATCTTGTTTCTTCCGGCAGATTCAATGGTGCCTCCGAAGTCTCGGTGGTTGATCCGGCACGGGAGACTTCGCCCGAGGCTTCATCAACGAAGCCACGCGTCCCCGCAGTGGACTTACAACGTTCTGGCCACGGTTGATGTTGCGGTACGGTTATCTCGTTCAACGTAGTAAAGTCAGCCGGTGGTTCCTTACACTGTAGCACTTCCTGTTCCGTGGGAACGCGGAAAGTATTCGCAGTAACAGGAACCGTGGTTGCCGATGCTGGCGCAGCATTCTCAGCAGGACTAGCGGTCGAGGCTTGAGGACCGTTGAAATGAATTTGAGAACCGGTACCGGTTATGTTTCCACCAGTAGCATACAGGTCTATAGTAGACGCCGTCCATGCTCCAGCACCACTCGCTAATAAGTCCATAGCTGCACCAGACTCCAAGTGCATCTCGGCACCGGCCTTAATGTCTACATCGTTATTAGATTCGAGATGTATATCAGACGTTGCAAAGAGATCGAGACCACTACCGATATCCATACTAAAACCATCGTCAATCGTCCAATCAACCTTGCCGTAGTTGTGAATTAGGGTATCCTTCGGAGCACCATCACCCCAATCAGGACTGCTATTGTATTTCAAGTTTTGTGGTGGCAAGTCGTTCTTGCCCAGTTCCCAATTGTTCTGGCCCTTGAGTGTGAAATTAGTATTGCGACGGACCTGCAAATTGAGGTCTCGCTGAGCATCGATATTCACATCGCGGTCGGCTGTTAGGTTCACGTCCTTGCGCGAGTGAACGGATACACTATCTTCAGTGAAGATATTAATCTTACCGTTGTCAATCATTTCAACCCACACATTACCTTGGGCAGTCGAAATGTAAATGAATGGTTCATTGCATCGGTCTGCGAAGTACAACTGAGACCCCGCTGATGTACGCAAGCGAATGCCTTGATGGTCTGGGTGATCATCGAATGTTAGTTGGTGGCCAGTGGTATTGATATCCTTATAGGCGGTATCACTACCAGCCGCACCGAACTGCACTCTGTCCCCACTAGCGGTATTCAGGTTTCCCTTCTCGCTATCGAAGTTCCAACCGGCGGACTTGAACCCGTACACATACGAAGGGCTCTCACGACGCGAGCTAGACGTTCCAGCACCACGCAAGGGGTCAGTCAGTAGGCCAGCCTTTTGAAGGTTCTGCGCGGCTTCTGGGGCAACGAGGACATTAATCAATTCCCGTTCCACTGGGACAGTTTTATTCGCACTTAGTCGGCGAGCTTTGTCCATGGCCGGAACCAATGAAGGATCGACCGTTCGTGATGCCTCGTCTTTGATTTGTTTGGTTAATTTGTGGACTGTGGGATTTGGATTATTCTCATCCGCCTCGTCGATCTTGGAATCGAAGTCTGCCGGTGGCCTACCGGGATTACCGGGTACCATAAAGTTGCGTGCATATTTCGGAATGCAGCCGATCCAGTAACCCTTTGCAGAATCACCATGGGCGAACATTATACCAACTTCATCACCAATGCGCGGCTGAGCCCAAAAACCATACGTGTTTACGTCGCCGTTACCGGCATTTCTGAAGTCCCCACCGGGGCTTTTGGATACGCGATAATCATCACCACCGAAGAATGGCAGCAGTGGAGAACATTGTATCCATCCCATTCGGAGGTCTTGGTCCCACTTGATACTACCAGTCGGGTTGTCTCGGTCTGGCGCGGTACCACCATACGTTGGAACCGCCTGTTCCTTTCGGACTCGGCGCTGCGATATACCCGGAACATACACCCACACCTGACCCATGCGTTGGTCATCGGAATCGTCCATGACGATACCTGTATAAAACCCCGGTAATGGAGATTCGGGATTTGGGGTGTTACGACCGCCCGACCAACTGGCCCGCGCTGCTCGTCCGATTCCATCGTTAAAATCTGGCACTGTTGTATCCTTTATCCTTGTCGTAGTGATACACCGGATGGTGATCCTATTTATGGGCTCACCAAGTAAAAGTCGTCAATAATTGGTGTTGGGGTATCAGGCGGTAGTGAATTTGTCAATGGGGCTCCACTGTCCGTAGAAATATCCCCCCCAACTACCTCGGCATTCGAGGCCAAACCAATATTATTCTCTATGTAATTTAGGTGAATCATCTTTACAGCATGGATGGTTTGGGTAAATTTTCCGCCTTCAAACTTAGACTGGACTGTTATGGCCTCGTAAAATCCCCCCAAAATACTACACGAGGAGGATGCCGTTTCTCTATCGGGATTCATGTAATCGATTTGCTCAGAAGTGAACATACGAAGGAAGAAACAGCGAGCGCCTTGGGTTTGGACTAATGCATTCGTACTGTTGTTGTCGGCTGCTTGATCTCCAATAGTCAATATATTTCCACTATCTTTTCCGTATGGAGTTAGTAACCATATGGGATCACCACGAACTTCTATATCGATTGTGATCATATCGTTTTTGATATGATCGTTGATATTGGCTATGGCTTCCGTGCGCATAAGTTGACTCTCGCCACCGACCGAGCCCGTGGCGTCAGATTTAGGCATTTCACCAAAACCACCACCGTACACATCAGCCGGAGTTTTAAATGTCCGCGCATCACACGTGGCCGATGGATTATCAATGGAACTTCCGAAGAGCCTTCTCAGGGAAGACTGGACCGAGTTCTCTTGATTACTGGGCACCAGTTTACCTTGGTCGTCACTGAGTGTTCCCGCTTTTTCAATTTCGTCATTCTTTTTTGTGAAATTCGTAGCCGTCGTGCCACCACCAGTGGCCTGTCCGGTACCGGCACTTGATGATGCCTGTGATTCCGTAAACATTGTGTGGTAGTAAAAGTTTTTCAACGCGATATCTACTTCCAATACCTCATTATTTTCAGAGGTATTGATATAATTATAGATACGGTTAACCATACCGAGCCGGATCATCTCCTTCACCCGTCTTGCCTGCGAATCGACGTTGGTAACCTGCTCCATTTCCGCCCTGTTGTTCATCGTTGCGCCCTTGAACGTCACAAATGGTTCGATGATGTATTGGTTGGAAATTGTGTCAAAATCGTTGGTTCCCGGATTAACACCAGAACCGTATACAACATTGAACCGTATACCCCAGAGCACGCGAGGCTTTAAATGTCTCGGGTCATCTTTTTTAAGAATATTAATCCACGTCAGTTCCAAATCCTTCAGTGCATCGTCGAGTAAGGTGAGGACATCCATATCACGACCAGCACTAACGACAGAGCCACCGTCGGGGTCACCCTTTAAAAATCCTTTCTTAGATTCAAACTTTCCAGAGTAAAAGGGAGCAGAAAGTAACGCCGATGGCGCTTTGAATTCATATTTCCTCTTAACCTGATCACCCGTTCTTTCAGAAACGGACTTGTTCATTGCTTGAGAAACCCGTTCGAGGAATCCACCGAATGTCTGAGTTTCACCACCAGTGAAGATAGCACCGGCATCAATGTTCATTTCTTCGGGCCGGTATGCAGAGTGTCCACTAGGTACTATACTCATGTCATAAACGGTACCGGTATGCGTCACCTTTGCTTCTACTGTGGTTATGTTCATGTAATACGTCAGTAGTTTTGTTTTCCGCGTTCGGGTATCCATTGGGATAAACGGCATCCACTCTCCGGTATCTTGGTTGTAACCAGAGAAAAATATATCCAACCTCCACACAACCCGCCCAAGACTGAGCCCAACGTAACCATTATCATTGGCAACCTTGCGGGCATCTTCGTTCCATTTGAAGCCGTGTGGTTCGACCACGGTCATTTTGCCAGTTATCATTGAATTAATGTATGGATTTTGTGGGGTAGGTGCCATTACATTATTAAGGGTCAGTGACTCGATGTTATAATAATGGCGACCTTTCTTGGGCGACCATTGTTGCTCGAACAATTTTGTGGGGTCTGGGGTAATAAGCCGTGGGTCAGTAGAGCTTGGATCAAATTCATCCGGTGCTCGCTCGAAGCGGAAAACATCTCCGGTTGATGCAAATGGGACCGATCCTTCAGCTAATATCGCACGCCGTAGTCCACTAAAGGTTCCGGTTTCTGGCGAGGTAGCGCCTACCGGAATATTCGTTTGAACTTTTGGCACCACCGGCGCTGGTACGAGCGACCATACAAAGTGGTATTGTAAATTGATGTAGGGCAGCAGCACATTGTCGGGAATGGTCAGCGCATCCGCATCACCACTGGGTTGGACAGTAAACCGCAGTCTGGGGTTAGCCTCAGAAGCCTCGGCTGTGGTTCCTGCTTCTTTTTCCTCATTGAGTGAGCTAGTATTAGAGCATCTTACCGTCCTAAGCCCTATCCTCTTACACTTACCCTCGGACAATCTGTTCTCGCTAGTTTGGTCACCAAATAATGCCTGTGATCTTATTGCCGTGGTATTTCCAGTCCGAAACCTTGCAACTCCAGACTGCTGTTTAATATCAGGCGTGGTTACTTTATCCAAGTCTCTAACACCGTCGATATTGCTGGCTTTCTGAGAGAACTGCCTTGCTTTAGGATTACCGGCCATTATACTATCGACTGCACATAGGAAGGGTGGGGGATCGTGTACAGTTCTCCCAGTTTGAAATCGAATACGGGGTCTTGCAATCCATTACGAATCGCAATAACCCAGAATAAATCAGGATCGCCGTATAGATCATTGGCGAGGATGTCTGGACGGTTCACATACCGCTGGTCATTCAGTCTAATAACCGTGTCTAACGAATGCGGTTCGACTATGCGGTGAATATAATACACCATAAAGCGGCTGATGATTGGTGTTACACCAAACGGAGACTCTTGTTCGTAATCGGGAGCGTAGGCCATTATGGTTTACCTGCGCCCTTTCTTGAACTACGACTTGGGTCGGTTATATGGAAACTCTTACGGTTTCTAAGAAGCTGTCCAGAACGGTACATGTCCAGATTCCAGTTTGTCCAAAAAGATGGGGAGTGCTGCACAACCAATGATATAGACGATACAGTGAATATGACTGGTAGCCATGTGTATTGATTGCTATCAGTCCGCTCGTGGAGTAGTACACGGTTGCGGTATTCTGGTGTGCCAAATTCTGGGATACCAACATAGTCAACGTCCGCAGGAAAAGACCAGTCTGCCTTTTCCATCAAAACTGGAACACGATGAAACGCATAGTTACCATATGCGGAAAACCACATCGGGCTCGGTGGTCGTCCAGTTCTTCCCGCACCAAAATCCATGTGGCTGTATGTTCGGAAAAAATGAAGTGCCGAGAGTGCGTATATCGCATTGTCAAAAGTGTCACATGACCATGTGGCATCCGAGATATTAATTCGCGTGTTGTCCGTACCACGATACGCGTGGAAAGATTCGTTGGTATGTGTTAATTCGACCGCGTCATATTTTACCGAGATGGATTCGGATATCGAAGGGTTGTAGGGAAACACCAAACCGTTCGTGGCAAAAATAGGCTCCAGCGCGTGGAAGTCGCTAACTTTAAATTGCGTGTTGACTGCGGCAACCCGTTGTCCCTTATTGGGAATGTTAGCCGCACTACCAGCCTGTATGGATTCAGAAATCTCCAAGCGGTGGTCTGACCCACCTAGCCTCAGTCCCAATCGCAATAGGTCAAACGGCTCTAATTTAGCAGCAACCTGCTCTATCGCAAAGGACGGAAGAAAGTTATCTATTCGTGGTTGTTGTTCGGCCATTATGGAACCCCAGTGATTTCACTTCGTATTTACCTTTCGAGTGACTTGACTTTCGTGAAGAAAGTGCAGATATATAGAATGTATAACTTTCTTGACGAAATCTCAAGCCTATGAGGGGAATATTTTGGGAACAACAATAAAGACTGACGCTGTAGCGCCAGCAGACGACAAAGTGGATAAGGAAGCACCAGCCAAGCCGGTTAAGAAGCGCAGGGTGCAGAAATATCTGAACAACGGCAGATTACTAGAACATATTGCATTATCCAAAGTGGCATGGGAAAAGGCCAAAAAGAAATGCAAGAACCCAGACAAGATGCCGTCCGCCGCACAGTGCATGACGCCGGAAATGGTCAAGATGATTATGATGTTGGTTGAGCGGTATGCACAACGAGCAAACTGGCGCGGGTACACGTATATCGATGACATGAAATCCGAGGCAACATTATCACTGTTGAACGGTTCTCTAAAATTCAATCCAGAAAAATCCAAAAATCCATTCGGGTACATGACCCAGATTGTGACTCACTCATTTCTCACCACACTCGATAAAGAGAAAAAGGTGCGCCGGATTCGTGATGACATCTTAGAACAGTTTGGACTGGACCCATCGAATACTCGGCAAATCGAAAACGAAAAACAATCGAATGCTCGACGCCGGTTCATGGCAGATCAAATGGAAGGATTATCAGTGGATGAGGATTCTATTTTCCACGAGCGGAATCATACATTCAACCTACCGGACAAACCAGAATCAGAAGAAGGTTGATTTCTGTTTTAATCGGGGTTATAGTTCTAGAATAAGTTTCTACACAAACGGATCAACGATGAACGACAATTTTCTATTAGTACCAGTAGCAAACCACGACCCGCGACTAGTATTGGTTACGGGATCACGCGATGATGGAAATGGGAAACTATGGACAGAAGAGCAGCCCATCACGGGGTGGTTGACAATTACCAATAAAAGGGGATGGCAAACTAGCAGTGTCCCAATTACTATCATGGACCCCGTCTCAAATGGAGAATCCATCGTGATCAACACCGAGACTGAAGAGTGGTACGAGATGTCTGGTAACCAACAGAGTGGGCAAGGAAGAGATAACATGATAACGTATCTGCAAGAACTCACCAAGGGGCTACTTGCCATCAAATAATGGCTCAACTCTTTGACAAAGCTGCTGTGTTCACCGATATCCATTTCGGTGGTAAGAATGACAGTGAGCGCCACAATCTCGACTGCCTGAATTTCATCACATGGTTTTGTGAGAAAGTTCGTGAGGAGCAGTGTGATGCGGTGATATTCATGGGCGACTGGTTCGATAACCGGTCACGGCATCGTCACGATACCACCCATTACTCATGGCAAGCCATCGAACTCCTCAATGGTCTCGGTGTGCCGGTGTACTGGATCATCGGCAACCACGATTTATATTTCAAAAACAACCGCAGCATTACCTCATTACCATACTTGGGCTCTATGGAGAACATCTATGTAATCAATGAGTTAATGGAGATAAATGACGTTTTGTTCGCGCCGTGGCTAGTTGGTGGCGAGTTTGCAGAAGTCCCAGAATACAAAGTGAAATACGTGTTCGGCCACTTCGAGTTGCCATTATTCTTATTCAATGAGAACATGCCAATGCCAGATAAAGGCGGTTTGCATGCAGATCATTTTACACACCCTGATGCAGTGTTCTCTGGACATTTCCATAAACGCCAACTGAAAGTCAACGAGCACGGTATCCCCGTTTGGTATATGGGCAATGCATTCCCGCACAATTTCAATGACTTAAACGATTCAGATCGTGGATGTATGATTCTGGAATGGGGACACGATCCTGAGTTTGTTAACTGGCCAGACGCGCCGGTATACCTTCGCACCACCCTAAGTGAGTTGTTGAATAGCACTGAAGCGCTAGAACCATGTAATGGTATCATCGAGATCAAAGATGACATGGGTATAGAGATTGAAGAAGCAATTCAAATAAAAGAATCGCTGAGTGGTAGTTTTCGTGAGATTCGATTGCGACCGGCGAATAAAAACTTAGCAGTTGACCTCGAAACAACAATCGGTGATGACGCGAAATCCGTTGACGAAATGGTCATAGAGCACTTACTATTGATAGATACTGAGGGTTCGGATTTTGATGCCGAACTACTAGTAGAGTTGTACAAAGGAGCCAGTGCTGAGTTAAAGGCATGACTTTTCAACAAAAACGATAAACAAATACATTATCCAACCTTATGAGAAAATATTATGTCAAATGTCTTTGATGCGACCTACGGGTTGCCTTCGCCATGCTGTGGTGAAGAGTTGGCTTGGGAGTGGGACGAGGGTGTTCTTCATTTCGAGGCCGAGTGTGAATGCATGAAGCGCTATACCCTTGAGCCACTAACTGCTCAGGTCGAGCACGAGTCGGAGGAATTCGAGCTAGATGATGAATGAAGCTCTTGAGATTATTCGCGAGCGGGGAGAGATCGATACTGGAACCCTCGCAAACATTCTGGGTGTAAATCGCACAGAATTGTTCAACGCCTTGAATGATGAGGCCATAAGTGGTACAGTTAATAGACAGTTCGTGTTCGTTGATAACGGCACGTCACGTCCAACACTATGCTTCGGGTGGTCATGTCCAGCAATGATTTAATTTTTGGCGATCTAGGTTTTCGCAACTTCCTGTCCTATGGACCGAAAGGCGAGGTTATTTCGCTACGCGGTAACTTCATTACCTGTATCTTCGGTGAGAACCGAGATGACGATAGTGAAGACTCCCGAAATGGTGTCGGCAAATCTGCCATCATCGACGCCCTCTGTTACGTTCTATTCGGAAAAGTCATTCGTGGCATATCCAATCAAAAACTAATCAACAAAATGTCCACTAAAGGGCAGATGTTTGTGTGGGTGGAATTCATCAAGGGTGAGTATGCATATCATGTGGAGCGCACGGAGCGTCCCGGTAAGCTCCTTCTCCTCCGCAAACCCGTGGATAGCACTGAAGATTTCAAAACGAAAGAAAATCGAAAGATGAAATTCGATATCGCTCGTAGCAAGATCGAGACCACAAATCAAATCATCGAGATTCTGGGATTCGACATTACCCTATTCGAGTATTTGGTAGCGAACTCCTCCGAGTCAACTGAATTCTTCAAGCTGAAGGAAGATCAACAGCGTGCAGTAGTGGAGCCCTTGTTCGGTTTCACGATCATGTCCATCAATGCAGCAATCCTCAAAGAGGACCGCAAAGAGAAGAATAAGCAATTGGTTGAATTAGAATCTGCCACGGAAGCTACTAAGCAGGCCAACGCAAGAATAACCGAGCAAATCAATGATCTAAAGCAGCGCTCCGAGGCGTGGGAACGCAAAAACAAGGATGCCATCACAGAACTAAAGGAGAGTGTTGAACTCCTCGAATCGGTCGATGTGGAAAGTGAAATTGCAATTATCAAAGAGATGGATAAGCTGAATACTTCGCTTAGCGAACTCACTGCAAAAATACGACAATTGGAAACCGAGCAAACAGCGCGGGTATCAGCTAAAACCCAGTGTGAACGGGATGCGACTCGTGCAGTTGCCGAGATGGAAAAGGCCCAAACCACCATTGAATCCCTCGACAAGAGCGAGTGCCCGACGTGCAAGCAACACTGGGAGCCGGACCCCGAAGTGAGGGAAGCAGCAAAGACCCTTCTAGTGGAAGCCGAGAAGACAGGTGCAGAGTCATTAGAGATGTTTGAAAAACTCGATGGTGAAATTGAAGAACACCAAGAACTTATCGATGCGGCTGTGGTTGACAAGAAAGATATCACGGGACAGCTATCCGAGGTCACCAGCGTAGAATTGACCTATCAAAGTATCGAGGAGGCTGCATCCGCAGGCACCGAGTTGGGAAATATACAAAAACAACTCGTTTCAACATCTGCTGAAACTAACCCTCACAGTGAAAGCATCGCGGGCCTGACCACAGATGCGCTCAAAACCGTAGACGATAGTGAGGTGCAAAAACTGCGCCGATTGATCCGCCACTACACGTATCTGATTGAGTTGCTGACGAAGCGTGATAGCTTCCTA
>Ga0307379_10006953_pt1 | contig 15448 bp, 14 predicted proteins | sample UN2MG_FD_202237 | JGI IMG/M metagenome (GOLD analysis project Ga0307379, IMG submission 202237) | Soil microbial communities from Risofladan, Vaasa, Finland - UN-2 | ecosystem: Environmental > Terrestrial > Soil > Coastal area > Acid sulfate soil | place: Finland: Risofladan, Vaasa | collected... | reverse complement strand
GGCGTCCCCGGCCTCGGCGCTCGGGGCGGGGCCAACGGGAACGGGCAGGATCTGCACCGTCGCCGGCTCGGACGAGCCGGGCGAAAACCGCAGCATGTACACCAGTCGCACCTCCGCCAGCCATCCGCCGGCGAACTCGATGCACAGGTCCTCGGCCAGGGCGGCCGATTCGGCCTCGAACCGCCGGTCGCTGAAGCCCGCGCCCATCGCGTGCGGCGGGGCGAGCGCCTCCTCCGGCAGCCTCTCGGCGTCGGGGCCGGCCGAAAGCCTGCGTTTGAGCAGATCGGCGCCCTTGGTGCCGATCACCCACAGCCGCACCCGCCTGCCGGCGGCGATGAGACTCTCGGCCGCGTCGATCGTCGCGGAGACGATATGCTGGTTGTACCCGCCGCACATGCCCCGATCGGCCGCCAGGACGATCAACCCCGCCACGTCGCCCTCGCCGGCGGTCAGGAACGGATGGCCCGGGCCCGCCTTGGCCACCAGGCGGGAGAGGATCCCGTCCACCGCCGCCGCGGCCGGCGCGGTGCGTTCGGTGAGGGTCTGAATCCGCCGCAGCTTCGCCGCCGACGCCATCTCGAGCGTCTTGGCGATCGTGCGGATGTTCCGCACCGCCCTCAGCCGCGCCCGGTATTGTCTGAGGTTCGCCATAGGCTCCCGCTACCGCTTCCTGCCCCGGAAGGTCTTCTTGAACGCGACGATCGCCTCGGCCAGCAGGGCCGCGTCCGCGTCGCTGATCTCGCCCGTGGCGTTGATCCGCCGGCACAGGTCGGCGTAGCCTTCGTGGACGAACGCCAGCAGGCCCTTTTCGAACTCCCGCACGTCGGCGAGGTAGAGGTCGTCGAGGTGCCCTTCCGTGCCGGCGTACAGGCCGATCACCTGGTCCAGGACCGTGTAGGCGTGGTGGAGGGGCTGCTTGAGCAGCTCGACCATGCGGGCGCCGCGGTCGAGCTGGCGCTGCGTGGCGGCGTCCAGCGTCGTGCCGAGCTGGGCGAACGCCTGCAGCTCCCGGAAGGCGGCCAGGTCCAGCCGCAGGGACGAGGCCACCCGCTTCATCGCCTTGATCTGGGCGGACGCCCCGACCCGGCTGACGGAGACGCCCACGTTGATCGCGGGGCGGATGCCGGCGAAGAACAGCCCCGGCTCGAGGTAGATCTGCCCGTCGGTGATGGAGATCGCGTTGGTGGGGATGTAGGCGGAGATCTCGCCTTCGAGGGTCTCCACGATGGGCAGCGCCGTCAGCGACCCGCCGGAGCGGGGCAGCTTGTGGACCTTCAGGGCGCCGGCGTTTTCCATCCCGGCCAGTGCCTCCCGGGCGCGGGTGAGGCCGTCGGGGCGCTCATAGGCCTGTCCGTCCACCCCCTCGGGTTCGGCGTCGGGCGGGGTGTCGGCGGGGGCGATGACGTACCGGTCCGCCAGGCGGCAGGATCGCTCCAGCAGCCGGGAGTGCAGGTAGAAAACGTCGCCCGGGTAGGCCTCGCGCCCGGGCGGGCGGCGGAGCAGCAGCGACACCTGCCGATAGGCGGTCGCGTGCTTGCTCAGGTCGTCGTAGACCACCAGCGTGTCGCGCCCGGCCGAGTACATGAAGTGCTCGGCGATCGCGCAGCCGGTGTAGGGGGCGAGGTATTGCAGCGGCGCCGGATCGGCCGAGGAGCACGCGACGACCACCGTGTGTTCCATCGCGTGGTGCTCGCGGAGGGTCCGGATCACGCCGGCGACGGTGGATTCCTTCTGCCCGATGGCGACGTACACGCACAGCACGCCGCGCCCCACCTGGTTGATGATGGTGTCGACGGCGATGGAGGTCTTTCCGGTCTTGCGGTCGCCGATGATCAGCTCGCGCTGCCCGCGTCCGATGGGGATCATCGAGTCGATCGCCTTGATGCCGGTGTAGAGGGGCACGGTGACCGGCTGGCGGTCGGCGATGCCGGGCGCGGGGGCCTCGACCGGGCGGGTCTGGCTGGTCTCGACGGGGTCGCCGCCGTCCAGCGGCCTGCCCAGGGGGTCGATCACCCTCCCCAGCAGGGCCCCGCCCACCGGGGCCTCCAGCAGGCTGCCCGTGCCCGTGACCACGTCCCCGGCCTTGATCTCGGCGTAGTCGCCGTACACGACGATGCCGGTGGAGTGCTCCTCCAGGTTCAGCACCTGCCCCAGCACCCCGTTGGCGAAGCGGACCATCTCCCCCGCCATCGCCCGCTGCAGCCCGTACACCCGCGCGATGCCGTCGCCGATCTCCACCACGTGCCCCACCGTCGCCACGTCCAGCTCCCTGCGGAACGCGGCCATCTCCTGCCGGAGCACCGATGCGATCTCGTCGGCCCTGATCTCCATCTCAATCCTTCAAAACAGCCTTCGCCGCAGAGACGCGGAGAACGCGGAGAAACAACAGAGCTGGAAGCTGCGTCCACGAACGTTCCGGACAGCCGCCTCATGAGCCCCGCGCCCGATGCCCGATGCCGGGCTGACTGCTTTCACTTCGTTATTCATGATTCGATATTCGTCATTCGACATTCGCTTCTGTCCCAGGCGCAACACTGGCTTCCACTCGCCTCAAGGCGTCAATCTCTCCTTTCCACGGCGGATCATCGCCGCGCGGAGACGGTCCAGGGCCCCGGCGACGGAGGCGTCGATCACGCGGTCGCCGATGCGGACCGTCATCCCGCCCAGCACGTCCGGGTCCACTTCCAGCTCCATCCGCGGCTCGGCGTCCAGGGCCTCCGCCAGCACCGACGCCACCTGCCGCCGCATCGGTTCGTCCAGCGGGACCGCGGTGGTGACGATCACCTCCACCTTGCCCGCCCGCAGGTCGCGGAGCCGCTCGTACCGCTCGCCGATCCGCCCCAGCAGCGCCCCCCTGCCGTTGCGGACCAGCACGCGGAGGAAGTCCAGCGTCAGCGCGCTCACCAGCGGCGCCAACGCCTCACCGATCCGCCCCGCCCGCACGTCGGCGGGGATCAGCGGGCTCAGCCAGTACGCGTCCACTCCCGGCACGCGCCGAACGGCCTCGGCCAGCGCGGACAGGTCGGCCGCCACGGTGTCGGCAAGCCCCTCGGCCTCGGCCGACTCCAGCAGCGCCCGGGCGTATTCGTCCGCCAGGACGGTGGCGGGGTCCTGTTCGACGGCCAGGCTCATGCCCGCCCTCCCGGCGCGCGGCGGCGGATCTCCGCCAGCGACTCGGCGAGGATCCGCTGATGGTCCGGCCCGGCGAGCTCCCTGCCGATGACGGTCCGGGCGGCCTGGGTGGCCAGGTCGGCGCCGAAGGCGACCATGTCGTCGACGGCCGCCTTCCGCGCGTCGGCGATTCGCTCGTCCGCCTGGCGGATCATGCCGGCGGCGCGGTCGCGGGCGGCGGCCAGAAGCTCGTCCCGGTCGCGTTCGGACTCGGCGTGGGCCTGCTGGACGATCTGGCGTGCCTGCTCGCGCGAGCTGTCCAGCCCGGCCCGGGTTTCGGCGAGGATCTCCCCGCTTTCCCGGCGGTTGGCCTGGGTGCGTTCGATGGCGGTGGCGATATGCTGCTCGCGCTGGCGGACCGCCCGCAGGATCGGCCTCCAGGCCAGGGGCACCAGGACCGCCATCAGCGTCATGAAGATCACCAGCGTCCAGAGGGCGTTGTAGATGCTGCCGGAGTCGGTCAGGGAGGGCGCGGCCTCGGCGGCGGCACAGACGGCGGGCGCGGACGCGACCGCGGCGGCGGCGCACCAGCCAAGGAGTCGGGGGTCTTTCATGGCGCCGCTCCCGGCGGTCAGGGCCGCAGCAGACTCATGGCCATGTAGCAGATGACCATCCCGAACATGGTCGCCACCTCGATCATCATCGCCGGCAGCAGCCAGGCCATGAACATCCCGCCGGCGGCCTCGGGCTGGCGGGCGATGGCGTCGACGGCGTGGGTGCCGATCCGGCTGATGCCCAGCGCCCCGGCCAGCAGCACCAGCGCCGCCCCGCCGCACAGCGCCGCCACGCCCAGCACGCTGAACAGGTTGGTCGTCGGGGGCGGCGAGTCGCCCTCCCCCTCCGCCCACGCGGCCGGGCACGCTGCCGCCAGCACGATCGCCGCGGCCGTCAGGGTTGCCAGAAGTCTCATCTACGCTCTCCCTTCGGAATCATGGGCCGACCCGCCCGCCAGTCCGATAAACACGGCCGACAGGAGGGTGAACACGTACGCCTGGATGATGGCCACCAGGCACTCCATCAGCGTCAGCGCCACCGCCCCGGCGGCGCTGGGCAGGGACACGTAAGCTATCGCCCATCCCCTGGCCGCGGCGGCAAACCCCACCGCTACCGCCAGCAGGATGTGCCCGGTGGTCATGTTCAGGAACAGCCTCATCGCCAGCGCGAAGCACCGTGCGACGAACCCCACGGATTCCATCGCCAGCATGAGCGGCCAGAACACCATCCCGATCACGCCCGGCACGGGCGGGACGAAGGCGTCCAGCCAGACCACCACGCCGCCGGCCAGGGACACCGGCAGCGACCGCCGCTTGCGCCGGAGGATCTGGCTGAGGGCAATGATCAGGTTTCCGTGGGCGCGGACGCCGTCGGTGCCCCCGCCGCCGCGCCGCAGTTGGGCCACCCCGCGCCAGTACCCCCCGAACAGCACCACCACCAGCGTCACCGCCGCCAGGGCGCCGCAGACGTACAGGCTGCTGGTGGCGGCCCCGCCGATCGGCGTGCGGTGCAGCCCCACCAGCGTCGAAAGCGCCTGCAGGGGCACCAGCCCCATCAGGTTGCACCCCAGCAGAAACGCCAGCAGCGTCGCCAGAAACGGCACCCAGGCGTCCGCATCGGCCCCAAGGGCAGGCCGGGCGATCCGCGTGCGGACGAACACCACGAACGCCTCCACGAAGGCATACGTCCCGCGCGGCACCATCCCCCGGCGCCGCGACGCGGCCAGCGGGATGCCCACCCCCAGCACCACGGCCGCCAGGATCATCGCGGCGATCTGGCTGGACATCCACAACACCGGCTCGCCCCCCACCGTCCAGGGGCGGTCGAGAATGTGCTCCAGCGGGTTGGGCGCCGTCGCGATCAAGGCATCGGCTCCGATCCGTCGTCCTGCTCCTCGCGCTCGGCCCTTTCCTTCAACTGGCGGTGGTACTGCCGCGCCAGGCTGAACATCCGCCCCATCGCCACCGCCAGGCCCACCGCGGCCCCGATCACCGGCCACCAGGTGCCGCCCCCGGCCCGGTGGTCCAGCCACACCCCCGCGGCCAGACCCAGGCCGAACACCGCCAGGAACTCCACCCCGATCGACGCGTAGCGCCACATCGGCCTGATGTCCCGTTGCTCCGTCACGGCCCGTTGTCCGTCCGCCAGCGGCCGCCGGGGGCGCCAAAGGCCGCCGTCTCTTCCCAAGCGGTGTCCGCGGCGATGGTTATCTCGACAATCGATCTCACTCCAACAGGGCGGAAGGCCCGTCCGCCTCCAGCGAAAGCAACTCCTCCCGGCGGCGCCGGACCCGTTCCTGCTTGTCCGGCGGCATGTCGTCTTCCCGCAGCAGGGCGTCGCAGCCGTCCACGAACAGGTCGCGGACGTGGCCCGAATGGAAGCAGTTGCGGGCGGGCTCCCTGGCCTGTACTGCCTTCAAAAAACCCTCGAACTCCTGGAAGTAGCTGCCGTAGATGTGGAACGAATCGGCCAGGTGAATGTACTCGCCCGGCTCCACGCCCACCTCGGCGGCGACCTCCCGCTGCAGCTCGGTGAAGGCGTACATGTTCATGAACGCCGCCTTGAAGGCGTCGTTGGAGCGGATGTGGCAATTCATGTGCAGCTTGCCGCCGGCGATGCGGAACCAGAGCCGCTGGAGGCAGGCGGGGTCGTCGATGTGCATGTCGTTCCACACCTGCCAGGTCACCGCCTGGGCACGCCGCGTGTAGGGCACCTTCCGCAGCCGCTCGATCGCCCCGGCGAGCTGGTCGAACACGCCCACCGACGGCACCGCGTACGCGCACAGGCGCTCGTGGTAGGTGTATTCCCACTTGCCCTCGGCCGGGTTGATCCAGTGATCGTGAACGCCGTAAAGCACTTCGGCCCGGTACTTCTCCAGGTCTGCCAGCCCGCCGGGGATGGCGCGGTGGATCCGCGGCTCGTCGAAGGGGCGGGTGACGTGGATGCAGGCGGTGACGTCCCGGCTGTTGGGGTCACCGGGCTTGTCGTACTCGGTGGGGAAGCGCTCCCCCGACTGCCAGCAAGCGATGACCGCCTGTTCCCAGGCGAACGGCAGATACTCGGCAAGGACGTGAATCGACTTCATCCGGGCCTCCATGCTCCGTCACGGCGGCGGCATCCATCACACTGGCGGGCGGAAAGACCCTTTGTAGGCCCGCCTCCCCTCACCGTCAAGTGGCAGGGGTGATCATTTCCGCCCCGGCCCGCGCGGCGGACCCAGCGCCTCGCGAACCATCTTGGCTAGCCGGTGCGGCGAGAACGGCTTGGCCAGGAAGGTCAGGCCCGCCTGCAGGACGTCGCGGCGGACCACCGCGCTGTCGGCATACCCGGAGACGTACAGCACCTTCAGCCGGGGCCGGGCCGCCACCAGCCTCTGGGCCAGATCCCTTCCGCTCATGCCGGGCATGATCACGTCGGTGACCAGCAGGTCGATCCCGCCCTCGTAGTGCTCCCCGAGAGGCAGCGCCTCGCGCGCGTTGCCGGCCTCCAGGACGGTGTATCCGCACGCGCGGAGCACGCGGACCATCAGGCCCCGGACGTCCTGCTCGTCCTCGGCGATCAGGAGGGTCTCGGTGCCCCGGAGCATGCCGGGGTCGGCCAGGGCCTCCCCGGGCGCCGGACGCCGGACGGGGGGCTCGTCGCTGGCGGGCAGGTAAATGCGGAAGGTCGTGCCCTTCCCGATGGCGCTGTCCACCTCGATGTGCCCGCCGTTCTGGGTGACGATGCCGTAGCAGACGCTCAGCCCCAGGCCCGTGCCGCCGGTGACCTGCTTGGTGGTGAAGAAAGGCTCGAAGATCTGCCCGCGGTCGTCCGGGTCGATGCCCGTGCCGGTGTCGCTGACGGCGAGCATCACGTAGGGGCCCGGCGCGACGCCGGGGTGGGTCCGGACGTAGTCGGGGCCGAGGACCCGGTTCCGCGTGCGGACGGTCAGCCGCCCGCCGAAGGGCATGGCCTCGCGGGCGTTGAGGGCCATGTTCAGGATCACTTCCTCCAACTGCGTGGGGTCGGCCTTGACGCACCGCAGGTCGTCGGCCAGCTCCGCCGTCAGCTCCACGTCCTCCCCCATCGTCCGGCGAAGCATGGGGGCCATCTCGGCGAAGGCGTCGTTGAGCAGGAACACCTCCGGCTGGATCACCTGGCGCTTGCCCAGCGCCAGCAGTTGCCGGGTCAGCGAGGCCGCCCGCCGGGCGGCGGCCAGAATCCTCTCCACGTCCTCCCGCGCTTCGCCATCCGTCAGCGAACGCCCCAGCAGTTCCGCGTACCCCTGGATGATCGCCAGCATGTTGTTGAAGTCATGGGCGATCCCCCCCGCCAGCCGGCCGATGCCCTCCATCTTGGCCGCGTGGCGGAGCTGGACTTCCTTCCGGCGGATCTCGGTGATGTCGTGCCCGACGCTCAGCAGGGCGATCGTGTTGCCCTGGCCGTCCTGCACCGGCGAATCGAACCACCGCGTCAGGATCTCCCTGCCGTCCTTGGCGTGGATGACGTTCTCGGACCCCCACGTCGGCTCGACGTTCAGGGCCTTCTCCAGCAGCCCGCGGACGGCGGGCCGCTCCGTCTCCGGCACCATCGTCTCGATCCAGTCCTTGCCCGCCAGCTCCTCGGCCGAGTAGCCCGTCAGCTCCCGCCCGAACCGGTTCATCCGCAGCACCTTCCCCTCCGTGTCCAGCACCAGCACGATGGCCTGGGCGATCTCCACCAGGGTGTCGGCGAAGTCGCGCTGGCGGACGATCTCCTCCCTCATCCGGCGCAGCTCGGTGACGTCGACGAACAGCGTGGCGAACTGCCCCTCCGCCGGGCGGAAGGCGTACACACGGTAGTACCGATCCGGTCTGGCGGCGTACTGCTCGAACTCGGCCGCTTTGCCGGTGGAGGCCACCTTGCCGTAGGTCTCGATCCAGGACGGCTCGACGGCGGGCAGGACCTCCCGGGCGGTCTTGCCGACGATCTCGTCGGCCTTCAGGCCCGTCAGGTGTTCGAAGGCGGGGTTGACCGCCAGGAAGCGGTAGTCGCAGGGCGTGCCCCGCTCGTCGCGGATGATCTCGTGCAGGGCGAAGCCCTGGCCCATCGCCTGAAACAGCGACCGATAGCGGCCTTCGCTATCAGGCGGTGCGGACTGGCGTTGCGATCTCACGGGGGTGCAGTCTCCATCCCGGGCCGCCCGGACCGGCCGGACGGCGCCGTCTCAAGTCGGTCTCCGCGAGGCGGATTCGGCGTCTTGGGTCCTTGTCCGGTTCACGGCGTCGTGCACGGCCCGGCAAACGTCCAGCAGCTCCTCCATCCGTTCCAGCGGCCATTGGCTGGCGGCGTCGGAGGCGGCCTTGTCGGGGTCGGGATGGGTCTCGATGAACAGGGCGTCGGCGCCGGCGGCCACGGCGGCCCGGGCGAGCACCGGGACAAACTCCCGCTGCCCCCCCGTCTGCCCGCCGGTCCCGAGCTGCTGGACCGAATGCGTCACGTCGAAGACCACCGGGGCGAAGGAACGCATGACGGGGATGGACCGGAAGTCGTTGACCAGCAGGTCGTAGCCGAAGGTGGTTCCGCGCTCGGTCAGCAGGACGTTGTCGTTGCCGGCGGCGCGGACCTTCTCGACCGCGTACCGCATGTTCCAGGGCGAGACGAACTGGCCCTTCTTGACGTTGACCGCCTTGCCTGTGGCGGCGGCGGCGGTCAGCAGGTCGCTCTGGCGGCACAGGAAGGCGGGGATCTGGAGGCAGTCCAGCACCCCCCCCGCGGCCGCCGCCTGGGACGGGTCGTGCACGTCCGAGGTGACCGGCGCGCCCACCTTCTCGCGCACGGCGGCCAGCCACTCCAGACCCCGCTGCAGCCCCGGACCTCGCGGGCTGGCGGCGGAGGTGCGGTTGGCCTTGTCGTAGCTGGCCTTGAAGACGTAGCCGATCTCGAGCCGCCGGCAGAGCCGCACCAGGTGCTCGGCCACGCCCAGACACAGGTCCAGGCTCTCGGCCATGCAGGGCCCGGCGATCAGGGCCAGGCGGCCCTGTCCGATGCGGACGGGTCCGACGCGGCAGGCGGGAAGGGGTTCGGTCATACGGGGGATTCTCCTCGCCAGGGCCACACGCCGTACCAGGGGCGCGGCGGGGGGATCAGCAGGCGGAGCTTGCCGGGATGGACGGAGATGTCCAGCGGGGTGTCCGGACCGACGTCCCCGTCGTTCTGGCTGGGGACGGGCCTGGCGGTCTCGATCCGGGCGTGGCGGAACTGCCGGTAGATGACGTTGCCCTTGAGCGGGTGCATCCGCAGGAGCGTCCAGGCGGCGTGCAGCGCCAGCGCCGTCTGCTGGCGGCAGGAGAAGACCACCAGGTCCAGCATGCCGTCGTCGTACCGGGCGTCGCGGCAGATTCGCAGCCCCACCGCATACCGCGAGATGTTGCCGATGAACGCCAGCCCGTAGTCGTTGAACACCTCCTTGCCGTCGGCGACCACGCGCATCCGCGGGAAGTCGTACTCCCAGAACGTCCGCCAGATCGGCCAGAAGTAGCTCAGGTGCGTGATGTGCCCGCGCCGCACCGCCGCCAGCCGGCGGACCACCTCCCCGTCGAAGCCCACCCCCATGATCAGCAGGAAGTTGCGGTTGTTGACGATGCCCAGGTCGAACCGCGCGGTCCGGTTGTACGCGACGATCTCCGCCAGCCGGCGGGGGTGGGCGGGTATGCCCAGCTCCTTCGCCAGCAGGTTCTCCGTCCCGGCCGGGCACGCCAGCACGGGCACGGGGCTGCCCACCAGGGCCGAGGCGATCTCCCGCACCGTCCCGTCGCCGCCCCAGGCGATCACCAGCTCGGAGCGGTCGCGGACCTCCTGCGCATAGCGCGTGGCGTCCCCGGCGGCGGTGGTGGTATACTCGGTGACGTCCCTGCCTTGGGCGCGGAGGGCGCTTCGCAACTCCGCCAGCATCGCCCGCCTTGGGCCCCCGCCGCTCTTGGGATTGACAATAATGTGGATCATCCGGTCCAATCGGCCCCGCGCCGGCCTTCCCGGCAGCGCAACGGTTCTTGAATCCCGAACGTGCGGGCATATAATACCATGTTCGCTCACCCAGACAAAGTAGGCAGCAGGGATCGAGGCGCCACGCCCGGCCCGTAGATAGAGACAGGAGACTGTGAATGGACGTTGTCGCCGAACTCGAGCAGCTTCGTGCCAAGGAAAGCTGGGCGGCAGAGGACTGTGCCCGAATCCAGGCATTGTTCCTCGAGCTGCCCGACCCGGCGTCGAAGACTCGCCAGCTCGTGGCGAGTCTGGCCGCCGAGAACCCCAATCCCGCCGGCGCCGCCGCGGTGAAGCTCGGCGTCGGCAGGTACCTGCTCTGCCAGTTCGCCGAGGCCGCCGACCTGCTCGCCGCCGGCACCGACAACAAGGAGCGCCGGTTCTACCAGGCCCTGACCTGCAAGGCCCTCCGCCAGTGGACCAAGGCCCTGGAGAACCTCGACTACGCCGAGGACCGCGGGTGGGACAGCCGCCAGGTCTCCCTCCAGCGGGCGGAGGTGCACTGCCTCGCCGGCGACGTCGAGGCCGCCGCCAAGGCCGTCGACCGCTTCGCCAAGAGCAGTCAGGACGATCCCGACTGGCACTGCGTCGCCGGCATGGTTGCCGAGATGCACGGCGAATACGAAGACGCCGTCGCCTTCTACGAGAAGGCGCGCCAGCTTCGGCCCGGGCATCCCGGGGCGACCTTCCGCCTGGCGTATCACAACGACCTGCACGGCGACGAGCAGTCCGCCATCGATCTCTACCGCGACTGCATCACCCGCCTGGCCGCCGGGGAGGGGGGGGCCACCCCCGAGCCCAGGCCCATCTACGCCAACGCCCTGATCAACCTGGCGGTCCTGTACGAGGACGCCGGCGCCTACGACGAGGCCGAACGGTGCCTCCGCCGCATCCTCGCCGCCAACCCCAACCACTTGCGGGCCAACCTGTTCCTCAAGGACGTCCAGTCCTCCCGCACCATGGTCTTCGACGAGGACGAGGCCAAGCGGATCGCCAAGCGCAACGACCTGCTGGGCATCCTGGTCACCGACTTCGAGCTGTCCGTCCGCGCCCGCAACTGCCTCAAGAAAATGAACATCCGCACCCTCGGCGACCTGCTGCACGTCACCGAGCCCGAGCTGCTCAGCTACAAGAACTTCGGCGAGACCTCCCTCGCCGAGATCAAGCAGATGCTCACCAGCAAGGGCCTCCGCCTGGGACAGATGCGGGATGAGGGCGAGTTGGAGCTGACCTTCGACACCCCGGCGCCCCCCTCGCCCGCCACCGTCGGGAACGAGGGCGTCCTGGCGACCCCGCTGGCGCAGATCGAGTTCTCGGTACGCGCCCGCCGCGCCCTCGAACGGCTCGGGCTGCGGACCCTCGGCGAACTCGCCTGCAAGACCGATGCCGAGCTGCTCGGCTGCCGCAACTTCGGGCAGACCTCCCTGAACGAAGTGAGCCAGCGGCTCAGCGAGTACGGGCTGTCGCTCCGCCAATCCGACTGACCCGCCGGGACGGCCCGCCGACGGACCCGGCCAGCAGGACCGCCATCCGCATGCCACGGCCGCTGAGACAGTTTGCGATGTGCTCCAACCTCGCCGTGGCCGCCCTGCTGGCGGCGCTGCTGGCGGTGACGGGCTGCCCCCGGCCGGCCGACCGGTTCGCCCGGCAGTTACCCGTGCGGATCGAGTGCATCCCCGTCATCCGCGTCCGCGTCGCCACCGCGCCCGACCTCGCCATGGCCACCAGCGGGCCCTACCGCCTCCTCGTCGACGGAAGGATCGTCGCCGCCGCGGGCGACCCCCTGCCGGCCACCCGGCTCCAGCGGCGCGACGACGGCTTCGCCCTGCGGCGGGAGTTCTACCCGGGCACCACCCTCACCGTCGAGCCCATCGACCGGGGCAGGGTCCGCCTGGGCGAGATCGCCTACCGCGGCGCGGTGTCCTTCACCGCCGACAGCGACGCCGGCATGATCGCCGTCAACCACGTCGACGTCGAGAGCTACCTCGCCGGCGTCCTGCCGCGGGAGCTCTACCCCGGCTGGGACGACACCACCTACCGCGTCCAGGCCATCGCCGCCCGGACCTACGCCCTGTACGAGAAGACCGCCTGCGGCGCCAACGGGCCCTACGACCTCCGCAACGACCAGTCCTCCCAGGTCTACGGGGGGTTCACCGCGGAGACCGACCGCGCCTGGCGGGCCGTCCGCGGGACCCACGGCATCGTCCTGGCGACCGGGGCGAGGGGGCAGGAACGCCTCTTCCGAGCCCACTACTCCTCCTGCTGCGGCGGGCGGACCAACCCGGTGCACGTCCTCTATGGCCCGCCGGTGACGGCGGGGCCCCTGGCCGGCGGGGTGATCTGCGACGACTGCAAGGCCTCCAGCCGGTACTCCTGGCCGCCGGTGACGGTGCCCAAGGACGTCATCCACAAGGCCCTGGGGCGCGTGTATCCGCAAGCGGCAGCGATGGAATCGGTGACGGCGGTCCGGGTCGTCAGCGAATGCAACGGCCGGGGCGTCTGGCTCGACGTGATCGGCCCGGGCGGCAAGAAGGTCCGCGTCCGAGCCGACGACCTCCGGCTGGCCCTGCTGCGGTACCCCGAAGGCCCCCGGGGCCTGTACAGCATGAACTGCCGCATCCGCGACGCGGGCGATTCGGTCGTCTTCGAGTGGGGCAGAGGCTTCGGCCACGCCGTCGGCCTGTGCCAGTGGGGCGCCCGCGGCAAGGCACTCCGAGGCGAATCCGTCGAGCAGATCCTCGCCACCTACTACCCCACCTCCCGCCTCTTCCGCGCCTACGACTGACCCGGTGGCGCGGGCCGGGCCTGTCGGGCCACCCGGGCGGCCGGCTCCAGCGCCCGCCGCACCAATACCCTCAAGCCCCCGGGTGGCACACTCAAGCGTAGCGATCCGCCTGCTGTTGGGCGGATCGCGCAGCTTGAGCCCCCGGGTGGCACACTCAAGCGTAGCGATCCGCCTGCTGTTGGGCGGATCGCGCAGCTTGAGGGTGGGGCTCACCCACGAACACCCTCAAGCCAAACGGCAGCTTCCGGTCTCACCCGGGCTCCTGCCTGGTGCCTCGTGCCGGCGGCCCGTTCACTGGTTCCGGCGCAGGGACGCCGTGACGGTCGCGGGAATGCTGTTCCGCCCGGCGGTGTCGGTCAGGGTCAGCCGGACGGTGACCGAGCGCGTGTACAGCACCCCCCCGCCGTCGGTGGCGGTGACCCGACTGACCGCGAACGTTCCGACCCGCACGTCCCCGGCCGACTCGACGAGCGGGTAGGACGTCTCCGTCCCGTTGACCGTGCGGCGGTAATAGAGCGTCCCCTGGTCCAGCTCGTACTTGATCTGGGTCAGTCCCTCGGCGTTGGGGGCCGGGAGGATCGTCAGCCGGTTCGTGGCGATGTTCACGGCCGAGGCCGTCCGGGTCTCGGCCGCCAGGCGGTTCAGGATGATCCGCCCGCGTTGGGCGAGGTCGGCCAGCTTGAGGTTCTCGCTGTGGGTCTGGCAGAAGGCCTGGGTGGCGGCCGCCATCGCGGCGCCCAGGGCCGCCAGCAGCGCCGAGGCCAATAGCAGCTCGGCGACCGTAAAGCCGGCGGGGCGCCGCCCGCGCGGACGTGCCGCTGCCTGTGTGCGTGTCATGGCATTACCTCCTGGTCACGAACCACCCCGACGTCAGGACGGGCTGGTTGTTCCGCAGCACGGTGACCTCGACGTGAATCACGTCGGACGAGCTGGCCGGGACGACCCGGGTCAGCTCGTTCACGTCTCTCCACGTCAGTTGGATGGTCTGCTTCCAGTCGCTCATGCCGTTGATGGCCGCCCCCGTCCCGTCCCGCGGCGGGCTGTAGCTGAGCGACCCGGTGCCGCTGACGTACAAGTCGTCGAGGTCGTCGACGAAGACCTGCGGATTCGACCCGTCCGGTCCGGGGGGGTTGCCCTGGTCGGCCGGGTCCGTGTCGCTGAACGGCAGCTTCAGCGTCCACTCGCGGACCTCCTGGAGGAGGTAGCTCGCCTGGCTGACGTTCAGCGCCCCCCCGGTGACGCGCGATCCCGACGCGGCGGCGACCATCATCCCCGCCACGCCCATGCCCACCAGGGCGGTCGTGGCCAGGACCTCGATGAGCGAGAGGCCTCGCCCCCATCGCCGTCGGGCCCGCGGATTCTGTGTCGTAGCCATTTCCGTATCCTCCATTTCCTCGCCCGCCGGTTGCCTACTTGACCAGTTGCGACATCTTGAAGATCGGCAGGATGATGCTCATGGCGATGAAGCCCACGATGAAGCCCATCACCACGATCATCAGCGGCTCGATCATGGCGGTAACCGTCTTGATGACGTTCCGCAGCTCGTTGCCGTAGTGCTCGGCCACGTCGTTGAGCACCTCGCCCAGCTTGCCCGATTCCTCACCCACCGAGATCATCTGCACCACGTTCCGCGGGATCAGCGTCCCGCCCATCAGCGGCGTGACGATCTTCTTGCCGCCGCGGACGCTGTGGTGGACCGCCATCCACATCCGCTCGAACAGGGCGTTGCCGGAGACGTCGGCGGTGATCTGGATGGTCTCCAGCATGGGCACGCCGGCGTTGATCATCTCGCCCATCGTCTGGAGCCCGCGGGTGATGTACAGGGCGCGGAACATCCGCCTGAACAGCGGGATCTTCAGCTTCACGCCGTCCCACCAGACCCGCCCGACGGGGGTGTGGATCAGGTAGTAGAAGCCCACGGACCCCATCGCCAGGCCCGCCACCACCAGGTACCAGTACCCCCGCAGGAACGCGCTGATCGCCAGCAGCATCTTGGTCGGGACGGGCAGGATGTCCTCCTTGCCCGCGAAGATCCCCTTGAACCGGGGCAGCACGAAGGTCAGCAGGAAGATGGTGGTGCCCACGGCCAACGTGCCGATGATGCCCGGGTAGATCAGCGCCCCGCGGACCATGGAGCGGATCTCGCACTGCTGGCGGAGGTAGCTGGCGATCCGCTCGAGCATGTGCCCGAAGTTGCCCGCCGATTCCGACGCCCGGACCATGTTGATGTACAGCGGGTCGAACACCTTCGGATGGCGCGCCAGCGCCTCCGAGAAGCTCTTGCCCGCTTCCACGTCCCGCCCGATCTGCTGGACGGTGGCCCGGAACTTGGCGTTGGGAATCTGGTCGGCCAACCCCTCCACCGCGGCGCGGATGCTGATGCCGGCCTTGATCATCACCGACAGCTCGGAGGTGAAGGCCAGGATGTCGTTGAGACCGGGCCCCAACTCGATGCTGATCGAGCGGAGCCTGTCCAGCAGCCCCTTGGCCCCGCGG
>Ga0307379_10006951_pt1 | contig 15451 bp, 14 predicted proteins | sample UN2MG_FD_202237 | JGI IMG/M metagenome (GOLD analysis project Ga0307379, IMG submission 202237) | Soil microbial communities from Risofladan, Vaasa, Finland - UN-2 | ecosystem: Environmental > Terrestrial > Soil > Coastal area > Acid sulfate soil | place: Finland: Risofladan, Vaasa | collected... | reverse complement strand
CGACTGCATCTATTTCGCCCTCCAGAAGCTCCTTCCCCGCCGCCCCGACCTCATCATTTCGGGCATGAACCCCGGACCGAACCTCGGCCAGCAGGACATCAACTACTCCGGGACCGTCGCCGGAGCGATCCAGGGGACGTTCCTCGGTATTCCGTCGATCGCGGCTTCTCTTCTTCCCGACGCCGCGGGCCGATTCGACTTGGGATTCGCCGCGGAAGTCGTCCGGACAATCGCCGCGAACGTCCTGGCCTCGGGCCTGCCGCCCGGGACGGCCCTCAACGTCAACGTCCCGCCCCCTCCGGTCAAGGGCGTCAAGATCACCCGCCTGGGCTGGAAGTTCTACGATCCGGAGATCATCGAGAAGACCGACCCGCGCAACTCCTCTTATTTTTGGATCGGGACCGGGATCCCCAAGCGGGTCGGCGACGCCGGCACCGACGTCATGGCCGCCCACGAGGGCTATATCTCGCTGACGCCTTTGCACACCGATATGACCGCCCACCTCGCCCTGCGCTCCCCGAAGCTCCGCCGCCTGGCCAAGGGGCTGGCATCGGTCAAACGATAGACTGCGACACCTGCCCTAATTTTCCGTCATTCATTATCAGGTCGATCGCCGCTCAGGTTTTCGGTACTGAGCCCGCCCTTTTTTTACGGTGACGCAGGTACTCGGTCACGATGGGGACCGTCGATAGGGCGATGATGGCCAGGATGGCCAGGGAAAAATTCTTCCTGACGACCGGAATGTTGCCGAAGAAATAGCCCGCGCCGGTCAAGAGGACGACCCAACCGACCCCCCCGATGACGTTATAGGCGATGAACTTGCCGTAGGACATCCGCCCGATCCCCGCGACCAATGGGGCGAAGGACCGGATGATCGGCACGAAGCGGGCGATGATGATCGTCTTGCCGCCGTGCTTCTCGTAAAAGGCGTGCGTCCGGTCGAGATGTTCCTTCTTGAAGAAACGGGCTTTTTCCTTGCTGAAGACCTTGGGGCCGAGGAAATGGCCGATCCAGTAGTTCACCGTGTCCCCGATGATGGCCGCCGCGGCCAGGAGGGCGATCAGCCAGCCGATCTTGAGCGCCCCGAGCGCCGCGAACGTTCCGGCGGCGAATAGCAGGGAATCCCCCGGCAGGAAAGGCATGACCACGAATCCGGTCTCGATGAAGATGACCACGAAAAGGATGGCGTAGGTCCACAGGCCGTACTGCTGGATGATGGCGCTGAGGTACTTGTCGAGGTGAAGCGCGAAGTCGAGGATCTTGTTGATCAGTTCCATGAGTCCCCTACTATACCCGCGCCCTGCTCCATAATCAATCCGCGTTTTTCCCGGCCGGGCCCGGTTTTGCGGCGCCGAGACCGCCTTTATCCCCCGGCCCCCCGGGAACCAGTCCCGGCGGTTCCCCCGCCGTGAACGGCGGGTCCCCTTCCGCTACGGGGGCTTTCAGGCGGCCATCGACGCCGCCCGGGCCCCACGGCGAAAACTAGTCACCAAGGTTATGCTAAAATAGGGGCACCGTGGCGCTAGCGGATAGGAAATTGGAGCTGGTCGAAAAGGCCCTCGCCCGCCTCTCCCCCCTCGAATCGGCCTGCACGCTCTGTCCGCGGGACTGCCGGGCGGACAGGACGAAGGGAGCGGAAGGCGTCTGCCGGACGGGCCGACTCGCCTCGGTCTCCCACGCCCTGCTCCACTTCGGCGAAGAACCCGTGATCAGCGGCAAGTCCGGGTCGGGCACGATCTTTTTCACGGGCTGCAACCTCAAATGCCTGTTCTGTCAGAACTACCAACTCAGCTGGCTCCTCGAGGGCGAGCCCGTTTCGGACGAGGAACTCGCGGCCCTGATGCTCGGGCTCCAGGCGAAAGGCGCCCATAATATCAATTTCGTTTCTCCGACCCACGTCGTCCTGCCCATCCTCCGGGCCCTCCGCATCGCCCTCGCCAAGGGTCTCGCCATCCCCCTCGTCTGGAATTCCAACGGCTACGACGGCCTCGAGGCCGTCCGGGCCCTGGAGGGGATCGTCGACATCTATCTCCCCGACCTCAAATACCATTCGCCGGCCATCTCGAAAAAATTTTCGGCGGCTGAAGACTATTTCGTCCGGGCCTCCGAAACGATCCGGGAGATGGCCATCCAGCAACCCGTCCTCGACCTCGGCCCCGGCGGGACGGCCCGCAGGGGGCTCGTCATCCGGCATCTCATCCTCCCCGGCTCGGTCGAAGATACACTCGTCATCCTGAAGTGGGTCCGCGACAACCTCTCTCCGTTCATCGGGTTGAGCCTGATGAGCCAGTATCATCCCTGTTTCCGGGCTCCGGATGAGATCCAACGGGGCGTTTCCGAGGGAGAGTACCGGCGGGCCGCCGACGAAGCCCTTACACTCGGCTTCGACCACATGTTCTTGCAGCCGGAACCCTTCCGGCCGGACGAACGCCTCCTCCCCGATTTCAGGAAAGATAAACCCTTCCGCTGGAAGTGAGACCCGGGCCGGAGACTATTCCGAACGGGGGGTATAGGTTTTTGCCCGCGGCAGGCGCGATTCCGAGATCCCGAGCGCGGCGGCCAGCTCCCTCAGCTTGCCCTGGACCGCGCGGACGCTCTTCGGACCCATGCGCAGGAGCTGCTTCTGCGCCGGGCTCAGTCCTTCGAGCTTCTCGTCGGTCATCGCGTAGCTCAGGATCTTCTGCTCCAGTCTGACGGGGCCTTCTACGACGGGCGTTCCGAGGAGTTCGGCCATGGCCCGGACGAGCGTGTCCTCGAAATCAACCCCGGGATAGCCGAGGTCACGGTAGGCCTCCTGGAGGAGGGGTTTGACCGCCCGGTAGAGGCGGGCGGCGGCGACCGCATCCAAGGAAACGACGACGCCGGCGACGGGATCATATCGGGAATACGACGCCGCATCGACGAGCGTGCCCTCTTTCGTCCTGACGACGCGGAACTGCCCGGAAGGCGAAAAGAAGTCGACGTGCGGCTTGGGACTCAGCCCATTGGCGACGTTGTCGACGGCCACGACGAATTTCCGGAGGAGGTCCTTCGTCAACAGCCATTTGGCGAACTCCGGGTTCATCGACAGGGCCGCGCCGAATTCCCGGACGGCCGCGTCGCTCTCTCCGAGCACGACGGCGGGAAAGGTGAGAGGCTCGCCCGTCACCCCGGCGGCGGCCGTCTCACCCCCGGCCGGGGCCGCTATCTCTGCCGGCGGCTCCTGCGACACGGCGGGCGCGGCCGGTTTCTTCATGAACACGAAATAATACAAGGCCGCGGCGGCGGCCAAAACCAAGAGAATGGCGATCGCCAGACCCCGGATCTTCTTAGGCTCGTTCTCCTGTTCGTCGTCGAGATGGAGATCTTCCATGGTTTTTCCTCACTTTCCTTTTTTTGCCCGGGCGGCCCCGGCGATATCCTTGATGGCGACTATTTCGATCCTCCCGTCCAAAGCCTTCAACGTGATGGCCGCCTCGCCCGTCCCGATCCGGCCCGAGACATTCGGCACGGGAGTTTTCGTGCCCAGGTCGAATTCACTTTTCACTCGGCCGCGGGGCGCCTCGGCTTCGACCCGGGCGCCGGCGCCGGCCTCGAGACGAAGCACGATATCGCCTTCATGCGACGAAATGGCGATCGTATCCTGGTCATGGACGTCTAGGACCTCGACGTCCACCGAGCCCGTCCCGACGGAGAGGTCGACGGAACCCGAAAAATTGCTCACGGCGACATCCCCCCTGTCGACGGAGGCCTCGATGCGCCCGAAGACGTCGGCGACGGTCAGGTTCCCTTCCTCGATTCTTATTCCGCTGAGCAAGATCGAGTTCGGGACCCGGATCGTGTAGTCGACCGCGGGCAGGTCGCCGGGCCCGTCGAAAGGCCGTGTCCTGATCGAGAGGCCGCCGTCCATCTGCTTGATCTCGACGTTGGGTTTGATCTCCCAAAAGCCGTAAGCCCGGACCTTGCGTTTCTCCCCCGGTTCCACGGCCGCGCCCTGGGCGACGACTTCCACGGCGTCCTTATCCCAGCCGGTGATCTCGACATTGCCGGCCTTGTTCTCGAGCGCGAGCGTCCCTCCCGGCACGAACGTGACCGTCCGCCGGAACTCGCCCCGGGGCTGCCAGGATGTCGTCTGTTCCGGATCCATGATCATGATGCAGGCCGCCGAAAGAAGTACGGCCGCGGCCGCCAGAGAAATCGTCAGGATCGGCTTTTTCATTGTTCGTCCTCCCCATAGAAAGAAACGAACCCTTCCCCTCGGAGGTTTCACGAGAAGAAGCTCTTTTCCTATTATACTCCCATTCTTATCCGAATCTCCCCGTGATGTAGTCCTCCGTCCGCGGGTCCCGGGGATTGGTGAAGATCTGCTGGGTCTCGCCGATCTCGACGAGTTCGCCGAGGAGGAAGTAGCCGGTGACGTCCGAAACCCGGGCCGCCTGTTGCATGTTGTGGGTGACGATGAGGATCGTGTATCGTTTCTTGAGCTCGGCCATGAGGTCCTCGATGTTGGCCGTGGCCGCCAGGTCGAGGGCCGAACAGGGTTCGTCCATGAGGAGGATCTCCGGCTCGACGGCGACCAGCCGGGCGATGCACAACCGTTGTTGCTGTTCACCCGAGAGCTTGAGCGCGTTCTCTTCCAGGCGGTCCTTGAGCTCGTCCCAGAGGTGGACGGCCTCGAGGCTGTGGATGAGCTTTTCCTCCAGGGCCTTCGGGTCCCGAAGGCCGTGGACCCGGAGGCCGTAGACGACGTTGTCGAAGACGCTCAACGGGAACGGATTGGGCCTCTGGAAGACCATGCCCACCTTCTTGCGGAGCTGGAGCAGATCGATCCCCGGCGCGTAGATATCCTCGCCGTCGATGAGGATGCGGCCCGTGACCTGGACGCCTTCGATGAGCTCGGTCATGCGGTTGAGCGTCCGCAGGAAGGTCGTCTTGCCGCAGCCCGAAGGCCCGATGAGGGCGGTGATCTCGTTCCTCTCGATGTCCAGGCCGATCCCCTTCAGGGCCTGGAACGTGCCGTAGAAAAAGTCCAAGTCGCGGACTTCGATGATAGCCATGGCCGCTTAGCCGAACCTCCCGCGAAGGTAGTCGTCCGTCCGGCGGTCCTGAGGGGCCGTGAAGATCCTGGCCGTCGGGCCGACCTCGACGAGCTCGCCGCTGAGGAAGAAGGCCGTCCGGTCGGCGACCCGGGCCGCCTGTTTCGTGTTGTTGGTGACCAGGATGATCGTGTAACTCTTCTTGAGTTGGCGCAGGGTCTCCTCGATCTTCATGGTGGAGATGGGGTCGAGCCCCGAGGTCGGTTCGTCGAGGAGGATGAACTCGGGCTTGACGGCCAGGATCCGCGCTACGCAGAGGCGCTGTTGCTGTCCCCCGGAAAGTTTCAGGCCGCTGGTCGCGAGGCGGTCCTTGACCTCCTCCCACAGCCCGCCCTTCTCCAGGCTGTCCCTGACGACGGCGTCGAGCTTCGCCCGTCCGCGGATGCCCGCCAGCCGCGCGCCAAAGGCGACGTTTTCGAAGATCGAGCGCGGCAGCGGTACCGGGGTAGCGAAAACCATGCCCAGTTTCCGGCGCAGTTCGACGACGTCCACGTCGGGGGCATAGATGTCCCGGCCGTCGATCGCGACGGTCCCCTCATGACGTGAGCCGCGAACGAGGTCGTTGAGCCGGTTGAGGGCGCAGAGGAAGGTCGATTTGCCGCTCCGGGCCGGCCCGATGATCCCCAGGATCTCGTTCCGGTGGACGTCCAGGTCGAGGGCGTTGAGCTTGCGGACGCCGCCGAAGAACTGGCTGAATCCCCTGACCTCGATAGCGACTTCGCTCATATTTCCCGCGGCTCCCGGCTCATGAGTACTTCTTGATGAATCTGTTCATCAGGTAATAGGTTAAAAGGTTGATGCCCAGGATGGCGATGATCAGGACGGCGGCGGTGCCGTAGGCATTGGGCATCGAAATCCCTTCCCGGGCCAGGATGTAGAAATGGACGGACATCGTCCGGGAGGAGGAAAAGAGGGACGTCGGAAGGCGCAAGGCGCTGCCTGCCGTGAAGATGACGGCCGCGGTCTCGCCGATGCTGCGGCCGACGCTCAGAATGACACCCGTCACGACCCCGGGCAGGGCCGAAGGGAGGACCACCCGGGTGACGGTCTGCCATTTCGTGCTGCCCAGGGAGAAACTGACCGTCCGGTAAACCAGCGGCACGCTCTTGATGGCCTCCTCCGATGTCCGGATGATGGTCGGAAGGACCATGAAGGCCAGGGTCAGGCTACCGCTCAGGATCGACCAGCCGAACTTGAGCTTGGTGACGAAGAGGATGAAGCCGAAAAGGCCGAAAATGATCGAGGGGATACCGGCCAGGCATTCGGCCCCGAACCGGATGACCCGGGTCACCGGCCCTTCCCAAGTGTATTCGGTGAGGTAGATGGCCGTCCCGACCCCGAGGGGGATCGCGATGACCAGAGCGCCGGCGGTCAGGACGATGGTCCCGACGACGGTCGAGAAGATGCCGCCGCCCTTGCCCATGTCCACGGGGTTCTTGGTCAGGAAGTCCCATCCCAGGGCGGGGACGCCTTTCCTGAGGATGAAGGCGATGATGAAGAAGAGGATGGCGACCGTGATGCCGGTCAAGGCCCAGAGGACCACCCGGACGATCTTCTGCTCGGTTCGGGGGTTGATCCTCATCTCTTCGTGCCCTTCATCCGGGAGGCCGTCACGTTGGCGACGGTGTTCAGGATCATGATAATGATGAAGAGGATGACGCCCGTGGCGAAGAGGGCCTGGCGGTGTTCGCCGGCCGCGTAGCCCATTTCCAGGGCGATGTTCGAGGTCAGGGTCCGGACCGGATCGAGGATCGAGTGCGGGACGCTGGCCGCGTTGCCGGCGATCATGATGACGGCCATGGTCTCCCCGATCGCCCGGCCCATGCCCAGGATGATGCTGGCGATGATGCCCGAGCGGGCCGCCGGCAGAAGCACCATCTTGACGGTCTGCCACTTCGTGGCTCCAAGGGCGATGGACCCTTCCCGGTAGCTCGGAGGGATGGCCTGGAGGGAATCCACGGAGATGCTGATGATCGTCGGCAGGATCATGATGCCCAGGATGATCGACGCGGCCAGGACCGAGAGACCCGGGCCTCCGAGCGTCTCCCGGATGAAGGGGACCAGGATGATGACGCCCATGAAACCGTAGACGACCGAGGGGATCCCGGCCAGGAGCTCGATCACCGGCTTGATGACGCTCCGGACGCGTTTGGAGGAGAACTCCGTCAGGACGATGGCGCAGGCCAGGCCGAAGGGAACACCCAGGCCCATGGCTCCCAGCGTGACGTAGAGGGAGCCGACGATCATCGGCCAGAGCCCAAAGAGCTTCTCCGATGGGTACCATTCTCGCCCGGCCAGGAAGCTCTTCAGGCCGTACTTGAACATGATCGGAGTCCCCTGCTCAAAAATGAATATCGTGATGACAAGGAGAATCGAGATGGCCGACAAAGCGACGATAAGGAGAGCCAAGCGGACAAGGCGATCGTTCCGCTCGAGCCTGTTCATGCCCCGCCCTTTCGACGACGTGTCCATCGCGCGCTGCCCCCGGTCACTTGACCGGGAGGAGTCCCTCCTTCCTGATCAGCGTCTGGCCTTCGTCCGAAAGGACGAAATCGACGAACTCCTTCGCCAAACCCGTTGGTTCGCCCCGGCTGAGGAATAAAAAAGGCCGGACGAGCTTATAGCTCCCGTCCCGGATATGCGCCTCGTTCCCCACGACCCCATCGAGCTCGAGGGCCCGGACCTGTTCATTGACCAGGCCGAGAGAGATGAATCCTATGGAATAGGGGTCATGGGTGACGATCTCCCGGACCGTGCCGTTGGAGTCCTCGGTGATGGCACCCTGATAAATGCGAGTTTTGCCCATGACCAACTCCTGGAAGGCCCCCCTTGTCCCGGACCCTTCCTCCCGGGTGACGACGGTCATCTCGCGGTCCTCTCCCCCAAGGAACTTCCAATTGCGCAAATCGCCCGAAAAGATCTGCTTAACCTCGGCCAGCTTCACTCCGCGGACCGGATTGGAGGGGTGGACGATGATGGCCAGCCCGTCCCGAGCGATGACGATCTCGAAGAGGTCCTTTTCGTCGTTCTTGAGCTCCCGCGAGGACATGCCGATCTGGCAGGCGCCGCTCTTGCAGGCCTGGATGCCGGCGCTCGAGCCGCCGCCCTGGACGTTGACCCCCATTCCTGGGCGCTTCTCCATGAAGACCTCGGCCAACTTGTCGGCGAAAGGCTGGATGCTCGTCGAACCGGCCAGGGTCAGATCGGTTTGCGATCGATCACCGCGACAGGCCGGAAAAAAGGCCATGCCTAGGCCTATGAGGGCGAGGGCGAGCCAATGGCGCATCATGTCATTTCGGGTAATTGGTCGTCAGGGAAAATTATACCTAAAAAGAAGAAGGGGTCAAACCGAACGGCCGCTTTCCTCGTCGAAGGCCCTCAGCTTGGCGTCGAATTCGGCCTTCTTCACCTCATACTCGCCGTTCAAGGACTGGAGCTCCTCGAGCAGGGCGTCGATCGTCTTTTTCGCCCGGTGCATGGATTTGGAGATCTCCACCACCCGGCTTCCTTGCCGGGCCTCCGAGGCCTTGACCAGCTCGCCGTTGAGCTCGCGAAGAGAGGCGTCGTGCGTTTCGACGCTCTTTTCGATGGCCGCGATCCGCGTCTCGAGAGGGCGCAGGACCCGGGACCGCTCGGAGATGACTTCCGAGCGAAGGCGCCGGAGCTCCTTGGGCGTCCATTTCGGGCGCTCCTCGTCCCCGGCCGTTGGCGGCAGTTTGGCGATAGGCCCCTGCATGACCTCGTCCCTCCAGCCGACCCTTTCCAGAAACCTCTGGTAACCGCCCTCGTAGACGACGATATCGTCGTTGTCGAAGACGACCAGGCGCTCGGCCAGGGCGTGGAGGAACATCTCGTTGTGCGTGACCATGATGACCGCCCCGTCGAAGGCTTCGATGGCCTCGAGCAGGGCGTCGTTCGACTCGATGTCGAGGTGGTTCGTCGGCTCGTCGAGGAGGAGGAGGTTGAGCGGCGTCGCGATGAGCTTGCCGAGCAGGACGCGGCTCTTCTCTCCGCCGGACAGGATGCGGATCCTCTTGAGAGCGTCATCGCCCTCGAACATCATCCCGCCGGCAATGAAACGGGCCCGCTTGGGATCGCCCTCGGGGTCCGCCGAACCGATCTCCTCGAGGACCGTATTGGACTCCGTCAGAGTCGAGATGTGGGTCTGCTCGAAATAGCCGGCCGCGACCGACTGGGGCGAGGAGATCTCGCCCGATCGGGGCGCGAGGTCCCCGGCCAGGAGCCGGAGCAGGGTCGTCTTTCCCCGGCCGTTCCGGCCGATGACGAAGACGCGATCGCGGGCTCCGACGCTGATCGAGAAGTTCCGTATGAGAGGACGGTCGGGTGTATAGGAGAAGGAAACTTCGCCCACGTCCAGCGCGTACTTTTGAAAGGTCGGCTTCTCGGCGAAGGCGAACTCCAGCGTCTTGACCATCTCGAGCTTCTCCCGCTTTTCCATCTTCTCGAGCGACTTGACCCGGGACTGGACGAGGCCGCCGAGGCGGGCCTTGGCCCGGAAGCGGGTGATGAACAGGTCCATCTCCTTCATTTTCCGTTCGTCGTTGATCCGTGTTTTTTCGTAGATCTCCTCCTCGGCCGCGATCTGCTCGTAATACTTGCCCGTGTCCCCTTCGACCTTCCTGACTTTCCTCCGGTGGATGCCGAGGACGTGGGTGACGACGTTGTCCATGAAGCTGCGATCGTGGGTGATGAGGAGGAGCTCCCCGGGCCAGGCGGCGAGGAATCGCTCCAGCCAGCGGATGGAGGTGATGTCGAGGTAGTTGCTCGGCTCGTCGAGGAGGAGCATCTGGAAATCGCCGACGAGGACCTTGGCCAGGTTGAGCCGGACCTGGTAGCCACCCGAAAGCTCGGCCGGGCTCTTCTCCAGGTCGGCCGCCCCGAAGCCAAGGCCGGACAGGACCTTTTCGACCCGCCAGATCTCGTTGGGAGCGTCGTGGGGCAGGGCCTTGGCCGCTTCGGCCAGGGCGGTCGGCTCCGTGAACTTCAGCCACTGTTCGACGTAGCCGATACGGTATTTACGCGGTTTCGTGATCGTCCCCGCATCCGGCTCCTCCTCGCCGGTGATCATCCGGAAAAGCGTCGTCTTGCCGTAGCCGTTGCGGCCGACGACACCGACGCGCTCCTTGCGGTTGACCTTGAAACTGATCGAGTCGAAGAGCCCCTGTTTTCCGTAGCTCTTCGATAGATTGTCGACGATGATCATAGGGAAATGCCTGCCTGTTTAAAGGACCATTATAGCAGACCGGTTCCGCTTACTTCTTCGCGCTCACGCCGTTCACGACCTTGGTCTGGTGGGCGCCCTTGGTCGTGTGCACCCGGAAGCCGTCCTCGCCCTCCAGCCAGACTTCCGAAAGGATGTAGACCGTGAAGTATTCCGTGTACGACGGCTCGAAGTCCCCGACCTCGTCGAAGACGAGCCGGGGCCCGGCGACGGCCGGCTGGGGCCGAGCCAGACGCTCGGTGAAGGGGACGGGAAATTCCTTGCCGGTGGCTTCCTGCCGGAGCGTGAGCCGTCCCTCGGCCGCCTTCATCACGGTGTAATCGCCCGCCGGTAACTTCTTGCCCCCGGCCTGGAAATTGAACGGGATCTTGCACGTGGCTTGAGCATAGGTTAGAGAGACGCCCGCGCCGAAGATGAAAGCCAGCAGCATGACCAGCAGACCGACAGAACGTTTCATCTCGATCCTCCTTTCCCCTCGCCTACACGGTGACATCGGCCGGATAGGCGGGGATCGGGTCCGGGGTATCCGGAATACCGCCTTTCACGGCCTCCTCCATGCCCTCGACGAACGTGTCGATCTCTTCGAGGGTCGTATAGACGTTTGGCGACACCCGTAGCGCCTGGTAGTCGAATACGGAGTTCGGCGGGGCTCCCCCGACGAGTGGAACAACGATGATCCTGTAGTTTTTTCTCAAGAAACCGGCCAGCTCCCTGACGTCGAGGCCTTCAATGTTGACCGCCACGACGCCCCAGGCCTGGGCCGGCTCGCTCATTTCCGTCAGGACCTTGATCCGGGGATGGACCTTGAGGGCGTTGATCCAGCGGAGGTTCAGGTAGCGCAGCCGGGCCGCCTTGCGCTCGGCCCCGATGGCCTGGTGGAAGGCCAGGGATTCGCCGAGCGCCGCCCGGATGGCCCAGGGGTGGGTCCCGATGGACTCGAACTTGCGTATGTCGTTGTCCTGCTGCTCCGGGGCGGCTTGAAGCGGCCAGAACCGCGGGATCATGTCTTTGCGGACATAGAGACAGCCGTTGCCGAGCGGGGCCAGGAGCCACTTGTGGAGGCTGACGCCGTACGCGTCGCATTCGAGGTCGCGCAGCTTGAACGGGAAATGCCCCAGGGCGTGGGCGCCGTCGACGATGGTGACGATCCCCTTGGACCGGGCCAGGCGGGAGAGCCTCTGGACCGGGAACAGCTGGGCCGTAAGGTTCGTGATATGCGTGAAATGGAAGACCTTGGTCTTCGGGGTGATGGCCTTCTCGAACATCTTGAAAAGGAAATCCTGGGTCGCCGGCACCGGGAACTGGAGCCGCGTGACCTTGATCCCGTCCCGCCGCATGCGCTGGTCCCAGGTTGTCAGCATACGGGGATAATCCTGGTCGGTCGTGATGACCTCGTCGCCGGCCTTGAGGTCGATGCCGTTCTGGACGATCTGCAGGGACTCGCTGGCGCCGCGGGTCAGGGCCATCTCGTCGCGATCGCAGCCGAATTCGTTGGCCATCCGCCGGCGGAGCGTCTCGCTGTTCCCGGCGACCATGCCCTGGTAGTGGACGGGCAGCATATTGATCATGTCCATGTAGCGGAAGACCGATTCCAGCGCGACCCGGGGCATCGGGGCGGTGAAGCCGTTGTTGAGGTTGATGAGCGAGCGGTCCAGCTTGAAGGCCAGCTGGATCTCCCGCCAGTAGAACTCGTCTTTGGCCACTTCCTCGGGCGTCATGTTCGCGACCGACTGGGACGCGGCCTCGACCCGGGCGAGGTGTCTCGGATCGAACGATACGGCGGCCGTCCCGAATGCGCCGACCGTCCGCAGGAATGTCCTTCGACTCCACGTCTTCGATTTCATGTCAGGCCTCCTCGGATCCGGGCTCATGTCCTTCCGTGCGGACATCGTCGAGGATTGTAATTCAGGCTTGAGGTGACGTCAAGGATGGTGGCGGAGCAGGCCGAAAACCACGGAAGCCTTGTCGGCCTTCCCGGCTTCTGCTATAATCGCGTCAGGATGGAGAGCAGGGGGAAGTTCCCGGGTCGCATACTCGCCGTCATGGCCGCGCTGGCGCTCTTCTTGACGGCCTGCGCCGCGGTCCCGAGGAGGCCGCGGACCCAACCCATGCCGGCCACGGCCTCGGAGCGCATGGGGCCTTGGGACATCACCATCGCCCAATATGAGCCGGCCCTTTACGGACCCGAGCGTCAGCTCGCGGATCTCGTCGGGGAATACCGCCTCCGCCTGGAGAACGGAAAGCTCAAGGGAGCCCGGTTGTTGGCCATCAAGGCCCAAAGGCGCCTCGAGCTTTGGGTCGGGCGGCGGATGGTGAAAGCTTACAGAATCCAACTGGGCATCGTGTCGCGCGGCGCCAAGATCCGCCAGGGTGACCGGATGACCCCCGAAGGGGATTACTTCATCTGCGCCCATTCGGGAAGCGCGTACTACCTGGCCCTCTGGATCTCCTATCCGAACCTGGCGGACGCGCGGCGGGGCCTCGAGGAAGGATTGATCTCTCGCCGGGAATTCGAAGCTGTGGCGGGAGCCCTCAAAGAAGGCCGCTGCCCGCCCCAGCGCACGAGGCTCGGGGGCGACCTTCTCGTCCACGGTCAGCCCCCTGAGTACGCGGCGGAGCTCGCCGCGTCTCACGGGGTAACCGCCGGCCCTCTCAGAAGCGGGCTCAAGATCGGCGACACCGACCCCGCGATCATCAAGGAGTTCCAGGATTGGACGGAAGGGTGCATCGCCCTTTTCAACCCGGATATCCGCGAGCTCTACGAACTCGTTCCCGACAGAACGCCAATCAGGATCGTCGCGGACGGCCCGATCACTCCCCCGCGCCCCGCCCGGCGCCGGAAGGGCCAGAGGCCTCCCGGCTAGTTCGCGGCGATAACGTTCGACGAAGGAGCGACCCCGGGCGGCGGGATCGGGTGTCCGTTAATCCCCTTCGCGGGATTCCACGGACGTCAGCCCGTGGAGGAATAGCGAATTCCCCACTTCGGGGACAGGCGCTCCAACGCCTGCAATCCAAGAGATCCCACGGACGTAAGTCCGTGGAGCTTCAGTAAGCCCGTTTGACCGGCATGTCTCCATAGGTGATCAGGTCGTCAACCTGGATGTATTCGCCCGGCCTGGGATTCAGGACCCTGAGTTTGATCGTGTGTTTCCCGGCTCGAAGAAGATAGGCCCAGGAGATCTCGAGCTTCCGGACGCGGTCGTCGACCGGAAGGTTGATGACCGTCGGCGGCCGGTCGTCGAGGATGAGCTCCACCTGGAAGACATAAGGGTCTTTGCCGTCATCGGCCATTTTCGAGGGCCCTCCGGTCAGGACATAGCCCGTGCCTTTGAACTCGACCTCGGCCGAGGTCTCGAGCCGAAGGCCCAGTCTCTTCCGCCCGCCCGGATAGCATCCCGCGAAGCTCACCTCGAGCGGAACGGGCTTGATGGCCTGGAAGGGCAGACGGATCTTCTCCCCATCGACGGTCCCGCCATTCTTACGGATCATCTCCAGGGCGTGGCCGAATCCCGTTTCATAGACCTTGTTGAGCGACATCGTGGTATAGGCGAAGGACTTATCCTCGATGGGCTTGACCGGGTCTCTCCAGACCGCGGGGATACCGCTATATCCGAGCATGGCGCCCAGGATGCCGCCGGCGCTGGCCGGGTTGCAGTCCGAATCTTGGCCGCATCGCGTGGCGATCTCGAGCGTCCTGCCGAAATCGCCGTGGCCGTAGAGCAGGCCGATGACCACGTAGGCCCCGTTGACCCGGGCGTCGATGTTGCCGGGATCGAACACGAAGTCGGGACACCCGATGTCCTGCGCCCATTTCCGCTCCACTTCGGACCAGGCTTTTTTCCAGTCGACCGGGTCGGCGTGGTAACAGGCCACGACGTCCCGGACGCACCGGGCGAAGCCGGATTCCGGCGGCAAAACCTTCAATCCTTCCTCGACCACGAACTCGACGTCGCCGCTGACGAAGGCCAGGCTGTACATGGACGCGATATAGACGCCGCCGTACCAGCCGTCCCCGTAGTTCATGATATGGCCGACACGGTCGCAGACCTCCGCCGCGGCGTTGACCATCCCCGGACTCATCAGCCCGGCGAAGTCCGCCTCGATCTGGAAGTCGATATCGTCGGCGTGCGGCGAGTTCGCCCAATGGCCCGAGTCCGGCGGCAGGATGCCGTTCAGGATGTTGTAGCGGGCCGCCTGGTTGGCGTGCCAGAGCGGGTAGCCGGCGTGGGCGAAGGCCCGGGCATGGCTCGCCGCGGGCGCGTCGAGGCCTTCCCTGGCCATGACGTCGACGAAGGTCAGGTCCATATAAACATCGTCGTAGAGTCCGGGAGACTTTTCGAACCTGAGAGCGACGAGCGAGTCGTCCCAGGGGATGGCCCGGTCATCCGGGATCATTGTGCCCAGGTACCGGAACTCGGTGGGGCCCCCGAACGTGCAACCGATGACCTGCCCGGCCCAGCCGCCCTTGATCTTGTCCATCAAGGTCGTTCGCGTTATCTCCGTTTTGAGTCCGGCCGGCCCCCGGGGCCTTTCCGTTTGAAGGCAGGCGGCCCCCAGGGAGATCAGGGCAAGAAGCAGGACCGAGGTTCTCTTCATCCGGTTAGAAGCCCATCTCCTTGATGATGTGCGTCGCGCCGGAGAATTTGTCGGTGACCCAGAGGATGTAGCGGACGTCGACGCTGATCGAGCGCTGGAGCTCGGGGATGATGTAATAGTCGCCGATGACGCTCTCGTAGGTCATGTCGAAGATGATGCCGATCTGTTCCCCCTTGGCGTTGAAAGTCGGCGAGCCGGAGTTGCCTCCGGTGACGTTCGTCGTGTTCAGGAAGCACGCCGGGACGTCCTTGAGCCGAGCGTCCATGTAAGGCCCGAAATCCCTGGCCTGCCAAAGGTCTCTGATCTTGGCCGGCACCTTGAAGGGAAAGACACCCGTGTCCTTCTCGATGACCCCGCCGACGGTCGTCTGGGGCAGGTAGGTGACGGCGTCCCGCGGCTGGTAGCCCAGGACGGGACCGTAGGTGAAGCGGATGGTCCCGTTGGCGTCGGGGGGATAGGTCCCCTTTTTCATCTCGAGAATGGCCGCCTCGTAGGCCATCTTGAGATCGGCCCCTTCGCGGCCCATGCCCTGACCCTC
>Ga0307379_10006949_pt1 | contig 15456 bp, 13 predicted proteins | sample UN2MG_FD_202237 | JGI IMG/M metagenome (GOLD analysis project Ga0307379, IMG submission 202237) | Soil microbial communities from Risofladan, Vaasa, Finland - UN-2 | ecosystem: Environmental > Terrestrial > Soil > Coastal area > Acid sulfate soil | place: Finland: Risofladan, Vaasa | collected... | reverse complement strand
AGACCGGCTTCCGCGTCAACACCTCCGGGCACTGGATGGAGGAGAAGATCGAGATCAAGGTCCGCAACCACAAGAAGGAAGACATCACCGTCCGGGTCAAGCAACCCATGCACCGGACCAAGGAGTGGCAGATCACGGCCAAGTCGCACGAGTACGAGAAGCTCGACGCCTTCACCATCGCCTTCGACGTGCCGGTGAAGGCCGACGGCGAGACCGTGGTGACCTACACGGTCGAGTACAGGTGGTAAACAGTCCACCAAGGAGCATGAAACCATGAGGACAAGATTCTACATAGCCCTGACACTGATCCTGGCCGTGGCCCTGCCGGCCGTCGCCCAGCAGAAGCAAGGCGTGGCCGTCACCGTCTACAACGGCGGATACGGCGTGGTCCGAGAGCTGCGCAGCCTGGACGTGCCCGAAGGCGGCGTGGTCAAGTTCACCGACGTCGCGCGGCGGATCGACCCCACCACCGTCCACTTCAAGAGCCTCACCGACCCGGCTGCCAAGCTCCTCGAGCAGAACTACCAGTACGACCTGGTGTCAGCCGACAAGCTGCTTCGGAAGTACATCGACAAGCCCATCGAGGTCATCTGCGAGGGCAAGCAGTATGCCGGCATGCTGCTGAGCTTCGACTCCAGGCAGATCGTCCTGAAGGAGGCCGAGGGCCTCACCATGATCCAGCGGGCGGACAACGTCCGCGACATCCGCTTCAAGGTGCTGCCCGAGGGCCTGCTGACGCGCCCGACGCTGGTCTGGCTGGTGCACACGGCCAAGCCCGGCAAGCACATGGCGGAGGTGACCTACCAGACCAACGGCGTGGGATGGCATGCCGAGTACGTGATGGTGGTCAACGCCGACGACACGGCTGCCGACCTGTCCGGCTGGGTCAGCTTCGACAACAAGTCCGGCAAGACCTACACCGACGCCAAGCTCAAGTTCATCGCAGGCGACGTAAGGCGCGTCGCGCCCGAACCGCGGTCCAGGGAGTACAGGCTGGGCCTCGCCAAGGGCGGCGAAGCGCCCATGGAGGAGAAGGCCTTCTTCGAGTACCACATGTACACCCTCCAGCGTCCGTCCACGGTGGCCGACAACGAGGTCAAGCAGCTCGAGATGTTCGCGCCCGTCAGCGGCATGAAGGTCATCAAGAAGTATCTCTACGACCCCCTGCCCGGCCTGCGGTGGTACGGCGGGACCAATACCAGCGCCAGCTACGGCGTCACCAGCCCCAAGAAGGTCCGCGTCTTCATCGAGTTCCAGAACTCCAAGGAAAACAAGCTCGGCATCCCCCTGCCGGCCGGCAAGGTCCGCGTCTTCAAGCAGGACCCCGAGGACAAGGCCATGGAGTTCGTCGGTGAGGAGCAGATCGACCACACGCCCAAGGACGAGAAGCTGGAACTGTACGTGGGCAACGCCTTCGACATCGTCGGCGAGTTCAAGCAGACCGGCTTCCGGGTCAACACCTCCGGCCACTGGATGGAGGAGAAGATCGAGATCAAGGTCCGCAACCACAAGAAGGAAGACATCACCGTCCGGGTCAAGCAACCCATGCACCGGACCAAGGAGTGGGAGATCACGGCCAAGTCCCACGAGCACAAGAAGCTCGACGCGTTCAACGTGGCCTTCGACGTGCCGGTGAAGGCCGACGGTGAGATCGTGGTAACCTACACCGTGGAGTACAGGTGGTAGTTCGCGGACGAGCGGAAGCCCGGATGACCGTGGCAGGTGACTGCCTGGAACCGAGGTTGTCAGGCAGTGGCTTCCTCGGTCTTCCGTTGTGCCGGGACCCTACAGCCAGAAGGCCGTCTTGAGCTCGTCGCCCTCGCGTGTGGCGCGGATGAAGTCCTCGACCTTGCGCAGGTCCTTCACGCCGGGAGAGCTCTCGACGCCGCTGGCGACGTCCACCGCCCACGGCTTGACAAGATCGATCGCCCTGCCCACACAGGCGGCGTCGAGCCCGCCAGCCAGGATAATCGGGTCCAGCCCGCCCATGGCGCCGGCAGCCCGGGCGTCGGCCACAAGCTCCCAGTTGAACCGCTCGCCGGTTCCCCCGCGAACGTCGGGGTTGTAGGCGTCCAGCAGGACTGCCGCCAGGTTCGACCCCTTCCTGACGCCGTCGATCCACTCGTACACCTCGCGCAGCCAGCCCTCGTCACGCACGCGGAAGGCCTTGATGCAGGGGACCGCAATCTCGCCCACGTATTCAGGCGGCTCGTCGCCGTGAAGCTGGGCGTAGTGGATATGGGTGTGCTCAACCAGCCGGTTGATGCTGGCCGGGTCTGCGTTGACGAAGACCCCGACGACCGACACCCAGGGCGGCAGGTTGTCCACGATCGCCCGCCCCTCGGCCGGCGCGACGCGCCGCGGCGATTCGGCGAAGACCAGACCGATCGCGTCGGCCCCCATCTGCGCAACCCTTAGCGCGGTGGTTGGATCGCGCAGGCCCTCGATCTTGATCCGGACTCGCTGCATGTCCCGACTATAATCCCGACGCGGCGCGCTTGCAACGTCGGCCGCGGCGGGCTAGACTTCGCCGCTTCCGCCGAAAGCAAGCATCGCGGGCGCGAACGACAACAGAGGAAGGACGCCATGAAGCAGGTACGGTTTGGGATCGTGGGAGTGGGCGTCATCGGTAACCTGCACGCCCGTGTCATCACCGCAGCGAAGGACAGATCGTTTCGCCTGGCGGCCGTCGCCGACATCCATCGCTCCCGGGCAAAGCAGGCTTCAGAGACCTATGGCGTGCCCTGCTTCCTCAGCGGACAGGAGATGTTCGAGTCGGGCCAGATCGACGCGGTCATCATCGCAACGCCGCATTACTGGCACCCGGTGCTCGCGATCCAGGCCGCCCGCGCGGGCCTGCACGCGCTGACCGAGAAGCCGATGGCCTCCTCGGTGGGCCCGGCCCGCGCGATGATCGCCGAGTGCAGGAAGCGCAAGGTCGCCCTGGGCGTGATGTTCCAGATGCGCGCGCAGGGCGTGATGATGAAGATGAAGCAGATGGTCGACGCCGGCCGCCTCGGCGAGGTCTTCCGCGTGTCGATGATCTGCTCGAGCTGGTACCGCACGCAGTTCTACTACAACTCGGGGGCGTGGCGCGGCACGTGGGACGGCGAGGGCGGCGGTGTGCTGATCAACCAGGCGCCTCACAACCTGGACGTGTTCGCCTGGATCGGCGGCATGCCGAAGAGCCTCATCGCCGCGGTGGACACGCGCCTGCACAAGATCGAGGTCGAGAACACCGCCAACGTGATCTGCGACTACGGCCGCGGAAAGCACGGCTATATCTATGCCACGACGGCCGAGGCCCCAGGCCTGAACCAGCTCATGGTCTGTGGCGACAAGGGCACGCTGGTGGCCGAGGGCGGCAAGCTCCGGTTCGCGAAGCTCAAGATGCCCATCTCCAGGCACATCATGACATCCAGGGAGATGTTCACGCACCTGTCCGGCGAGTGGTCGGACGTCAAGATCACCAAGGATCCCGGCGGTGGTCACATCAACGTCACGCGGAACTTCGCGCAGCACATCCGGCGCGGCAAGCCGCTGCTCGCACCCGGCAGCGAAGGCGTCAACGAGCTGGAGTTGTCCAACGCCGTATACCTCTCCGGCTACGAGAACCGCCCCGTCAAGCTGCCCGTCAACGCCAAGGAGATGGAGAAGCTGCTGGACAGGCTCGTCCGCACACGCTCGACCGGCAAAGGCCGGAACCTGCGCGCCCAAGCGTCACGCGAACTGACCAGACTGCTCGGGAAGTACCCGGCCTGACTTACGCTACCAGCACGCCGCTGCCGTCGATGCGGTCGGCCTTCAGGTCGTTCAGCGCGCGGTTCGCGTCGGCCAGCGGATAGCTCGTCGTGTGGGGATGGATTGGTATGGCGGCGGCCTCCGCCAGCAGCTCGCGACCGTCCTGCCGCGTGTTGGCCGTCACCGAGCGGACGTTCCGCTCATAGAACAGGTGTTTCTCGTAATCCATCGGCGGCACCGCCGTCATGTAGATGCCGGCCAGGGACAGCGTCCCGCCTTTGGCCAGCCTCTCCAGCGCCGGGGGGATCAACTCTCCCGCCGGCGCGAAGATGATCGCGCTGTCGGCCTTGACGGGCATCTCGTCGGCCTTCTCGCCCACCCACGCCGCGCCCATCTTCCGCGCCAACTCGCGGTGAGTCTCACCTCGCGTCACTACGTACACCTCGCAGCCCCAATGAAGGGCAATCTGCGATATCACGTGCGCACTGGAGCCGAACCCGTAAATCGCCAGCCTGCCGCCGTCCCGCAGTTCCGCCCGCTTCAGCGCGCGGTAGCCGACTATACCTGCGCACAGCAGCGGTGCGGCGTGAACGTCGTCGAACGCGTCCGGTATCTCGTATGCGAAATCCTCCGGCACCACCGCGTGCTCGGCGTATCCCCCGTCGGCGTGATAGCCGGTGAATCTCTGGTCGGGGCAGAGGTTCTCCCGGCCGGACGTGCAGAAGCCGCATCGGCCGCACGTGTGCCGCAGCCAGGCCACCCCTATGCGCTGACCGATTCTCAGCCGCCGGCAGTCGGGCCCAAGCGCGTCGACCACTCCGACAATCTGATGGCCAGGAATGACCGGCAGCTTCTCTCTCGGGAGTTCGCCCTCGATCACGTGCAGATCGGTCCGGCAGACGGCGCAGCATCGCACCCTGAGGCGCACCTGGCCCCGGCCTGGCTCGGGGTCGGGCAGTTCGCGCAGCTTCAGCGGGTTCGTCTCGATCGGCGCGATGTCATCGAGCACCATCGCCTTCATCCGCGCCGTCCTCCTTCCGCGCGCCATGACTCCTTTTCCGGCTGGTGGTGGTCCTCGATGGCCTCGGTGGGGCTGACCAGCGCGCCCTTGCGGAGCTGGCGGCGGAGGAACCATCGGCGCACCGTCCGATAGCGGGTGGCCAGCCCACGGTGCAGCATGTGGAGCCAGCCGCGCGGGTGACTGAGACGCTCCTCTTCGTCCGTCAAGGCGTCGGGGCAGAGCTTGCGCTTGTGCTTGTAGAGGTGGTATATGTCTTTGGCGGCCATGTAGTTGACGGCCGCCTGGACTATCGCCCGCAGCGGCCACGGCAGGCCCTCCCGCGGCCGGATGGATATCTGGTAGTCCACGAGGTACGGCCGGCCGTCGTCGCCGACGAGGATGTTCGACCGCTTGTTCGAGTCCACGTACACCACGCCGCAAGCGTGGATTGCGTCGAAGAGCTTACGCAGCTCGTCGAAGAATCCCGGCGGGGGTGGGGGGGCATTGTCGAGCGGTCGACACTCTATGTACTCCACTGCATAGCCGGACTCGCCGACGCAACCCAGCCAACGCGGCACGCCCCGCACGCCCCGCAACGCGCCGTAGATCCGCTGCTCATTTCGCCGCAGCACCTGACCTGCCCACGCCAGTGGAAACCCGCAAAAGGGCTGCCGCCGTGCGAACTTCACCACCACTCTGGGCACGGCCGACCTACCCACCTCCGCAGAGGCCCAATCGACCAGCTCGTACAGACAGGTGGCCGCCATGAAATCGTGCTTGAATACCCGGACGAGCTGATAGTCTGCCCCCGCCAGCTCGATCCGCTCGGGCGGGGGCCGTCGGAGGGCGAACATCTGGGTGTTGCTTGACCTGCGTCCCATGGCTCTGTCCGGCCGAAGATCAGCTCTTCTTGCCCGTCAGCGCCCTGCGGATGTCCTCTGCGAAGGCTCCCGCGGCCGATGCGATCGCCTTCTTCCAGTCCCGGTCCGCGCCGGCGGACTCGTGGGCGTAGATGACCGAGCGGCTGGCGTTGACGATCGCGCCCGTTCCGTCCGGTTTGAACGCCGCCGCGCAGTCCTCCGCAGTGGCGCCCTGCGCGCCGTAACCCGGCACCAGGAAAATCTGCTGCGGCATGATCTCCCTCAGCCGCCTCGCCTCGGCCGGATACGTCGCGCCGACCACCGCCCCCACGCAACTATAGCCGCGCTCGCCGATCAGCTCCTGGGCCGATCCCCACTCTGCCACGTGCTCAGCCACGTGCTCGTAGAGCTTCCTGCCGTCCGCGCCGGCGAAGTCCTGCACGTCCTTGGCCGAGGGGTTGGACGTCCGCACGAGCACAAACAGGCCGCGGTCCTCACCGGCAGCCAGCTCCACGAACGGCCGCACGCCGTCCACCCCCAGGTAGGGATTAACTGTGATCGCGTCCGGCACTCCCGTCGTCGGTCCGTACGGCGAGAACATGCCTGTCAGGTGGCCCCGGGCGTAGGCCTCGGCGGTCGAGCCAATGTCGCCGCGCTTGACGTCCCCTATCACCAGAAGGTCCAGGTCGTGGGCGAACTCCACCAGCAGCCGATACAGGTCCACGCCCACCGAGCCGTATCGCTCGAAGTGCGCCGACTGGAGCTTCACCGCCGGCACTATCGGGGCGACGATCTTCAACACCTCCATACAGAAGATGTTGATCCCCTCAGTCCGCTCCACCTCGTCGCGCACCTCCCACCGACACTCCGCCGGCAGGCGCTCATACACCGGGTCGATCCCCACGCAGACCGGCGAGCCCTTCTGGTCAATCGCCGACAGCAGGTCGTCCGCGAAATTCGGCTCCATGGTACGTCTTTCCTTTCCGTGCATGGGTTATACAATGTTCCGGCGGCTTTTCGTACAGGCAAGCGAGCATTGGCCAGGGAAGAAAGATGAACGAAGTAATCCGCGGCGAGGCGTTCGTGCTGGGCAACAACGTGGACACCGACCAGATAATCCCGGCCGAGTACCTGAACCTCAATCCCGCCGACCCCGACGAGAAGAAGGTCTTCGGCCGGCAGGCGCTGAGCGGCGTGCCGGCAGGGCAGTCGGGCCTTCCCGGCGGGGACGTGCGCTTCGTCGAGGCGGGCCAGTCCCCGAGCCGATTCGCCGTCATCGTGGCGGGTCGGAACTTCGGCTGCGGCAGTTCGCGCGAACACGCCCCGCTGGCGCTGAGCGAGGCGGGCTGCCGCGCGGTGGTGGCCGAGAGCTTCGCGCGAATCTTCTACCGCAACAGCATCAACGGGGCATATCTCGTGCCGATGGAGACGCCGCTCCGCCTCATCGACGAGATCGCCACCGGCAACTCCGTGGAGCTGGACATCGGCGCCGCCGTCCTGAGAGACACGACAGCCGGCCGGGAATACGCGCTCACCCCCCTAGGCGAGGCGGCGGAGATCATCACCGCCGGCGGCATCTTCGAGTACGCCCGCAGAGCCGGGATGCTGTAACCCATGAGGGGCATCGACAAGCTGCTGATTCGCGACACTGACGATGGGGCGGTGATTGCAGTGAAGGTCGTTCCCGGCGCGTCGCGCGACCGTGTCGTGGGCGTGCTGGGCGACGCGCTGAAGATCGCCACGTCAGCGCCGGCTGAGAAGGGCAAGGCCAACGCCGCCGTCGCCGCCATCCTTGCCAAGGCCCTCGGCATTGACCGCAAGGCCATTGATCTGCTCTCGGGACCCTCCAGCCCGCGGAAGGGTTTCAATATCTCCGGCGTCTCGGCGGCCGAACTGCGCGGTATCCTGCATCGTGCCTGACGATGGACCCAACCGGCTGGACCCAGGGCCATGGACGCTATTGGACTGGCATTCCTGCTGATCCTCGCCCTGCTGATCGCGCAGCGGGTCTGGCATTGGCGGCGCTGTCGGCAACGTGTCCACGACTGGGCGCGGGAGAACGGCTACTCCGTCATCTCCCTGTGCAATGGCACCGGCGGGTGGGACCTGTTCCCATCGCGGCCGTGGCGAGTGTTCTTCCGGCACCTGGTGTTCGCGGCCGATCTCCAGGACGATGAGGGCGGGCAGTTCTCAGTCGAGATCGTCTTCTCGTGGTGGAGCACACGCATGGACGTGCGGCGGGTGTGAAGCCGCGACCGGATCAGCCGTTGTCGGCGCCGATTGTGGTGTCGCGGCGCTTCTTGACCGCGGTAAGGAATCGCTCGATCCCCTTTGCGTCGGCCTTGGCCAGTAGCCGGCGCAGCGTGCCCATCGACCTTCCGAACCTGTTCAGGGCGGCGAGAATCGCCTTGCGATTGGACAGCATGATGTCGCGCCACATCTCCGGATCCCCGCTGGCCAGCCGCGTCGTGTCCCGCAGGCCGGGGCCTGCAACAGACAGGTCTGCCCGCCCTGGCACCGTCATCAGCACGGAGGCCGCCACGTGCGGCAGGTGTGAGACGTTTGCCATCGCCTTGTCGTGGGCCGCCGGCGACATCCTGACCGTGCGCATCCCCAGCATGCGCCAGAGCCGCTCGGCCCGTGCGGCCAGGCCCCGTGGGGTGGATGGCGTCGGCGTGACAACGCACACGGCCCCGCGAAACAAGTCCGCCCTGGCGAACTGCACGCCCTTGCGCTCGCTGCCGGCCATCGGGTGGCTGCCGACAAACAACTCGCGCGGGCCGAGGATGCGACGCGCGGCGCGGACCACCTCGACCTTCGTGGACCCCACGTCGGTCACCATCGCCCCCGCCTTCAGATGCGGCCGGATCGCGCTGAGGTGCCCCGCGAAGGCGCCCACGGGCGTTGCCAGGATCACCAGATCGCTCTGTCCGACCGCCTCGCCGGCGTCCAGGTGCGCCGAATCGATAGCGCCGGCCCTCATCGCCCGCGCCAAGCTCGACCGCCGCCGGCCAACACCGGCGACACGCACCCGAGGCCTGAGCTTCTTCAGCGCCAAGCCGATCGACCCGCCCAGCAGGCCCACGCCGATGATCGTCACATGATTCAGCCGCGCCATAGCCGCCATGGTCCCGTAAGCATAGCGTCGGAACCGCTGAATTGGAAACGGTTTGTGTGGGCCGGCGCCCCTGTCCTGCCGCATCCGATCGCGCCCCTGGTTAGCCCCCGGTCCCGCCGGGACCGGGGGTGAAATGCGCGCCGACATGCCCCGACGCTTTTGCTCCCGTCGGCCCTTGTGCTATAGTGCGTCTGCGGAAGCGACCGTTCGCCGCACGGATGCGACATGGATGAGTTCGTCCACCTTCACGTCCACTCTCATTACTCCCTGCTGGACGGCTGCGCGCGCCTCGGCGATCTGGTCGCCAGGGCCGGCGCACTCGGCATGCCCGCGCTGGCGCTGACGGACCACGGCAATCTCTTCGGCGCGGTGGAGTTCTATCAGGAAGCCGTCGCCGCCGGCATCAAACCGATCCTCGGCATGGAGGCGTACATCTCGCCCACGACGCGGCAGGACCGCTCCATGGGCCGCATCGAGACCGCGGCCTACCACCTGCTGCTGCTGGCCATGAACGCGACCGGCTGGCGCAACCTCATCAAGCTCTCCTCGCGAGCATACCTCGAGGGTTTCTATTACCGCCCGCGGGTGGACCGCCAGCTCCTGTCGGAGCTCAACGAGGGCCTGATCTGCACGACGGCGTGCCTGAAGGGCGAGGTGCCGGCTGCCCTGCTGTCCAACCAGCACGCCCAGGCCCGCAGAGTCGCGGGGGAGTACCTGGACATCTTCGGGCCGGAACGCTTCTTCATCGAGGTGCAGAACGCCGGCCTGCCGGACCAGAACATGGCCAACCCGCTGCTGGTGGCCCTGGCGCGGGAGCTTGGTGTTGGGCTGGTCGGCTCAAACGACGCGCACTTCCTCGCCCCCGAGGACAAGCCCTCTCACGAGGTCCTCACGTGCATCTCCACGGGCAAGACGCTCTCCAGCCCGGACCGGATGCAGTACTCGCCAGAGCTCTACTTGAAGGACCCGGCGGCGATGCGGCTTGCGCTGGCCGCCTGGCCGGAAGCGGCCGACAGCACCCTGCGCATCGCCGAGATGTGCGACGTGAAGCTGGAACTGGGCGCCCAGCACCTGCCGCATTTCCACACCTCGGACGGGCGGAGCCCCAACCAGGAACTCGGGCTACTAGCACGCGAGGGGCTCGCGAAGCGCTTCGACGGCCGCGACGTCCCGCAGCAGTACGCCGAGCGGCTCGAGTCGGAACTGAAAGTCATCAAGGACAAGGGCTACAGCTCGTACTTCCTCATCGTCAACGACTTCGTCCAGTACGCCCGGCGCAACGACATACCGGCCGGGCCCCGCGGCAGCGGCGTGGGCACGCTTCTGGGCTACGCGCTGGGCATAACCAACGTGGACCCAATCCCCTACGGCCTGCTGTTCGAGCGGTTCACCGACCCGCAGCGCAGCGAAGCACCAGACATGGACATCGACATGTGCCAGGACGGCCGCGAGCGGGTCATCCGGTACGTGCGCGAGAAGTACGGCCACGTTGCGCAGATCATCACCTACGGCACGCTGAAGGCCCGCGCGGTGGTCCGCGACGTCGGCCGCGTCATGGACATGCCTCTGCCAGAGGTGGACGCGATCGCGAGGCTCGTGCCCGAGACGCTCGGCGTAACGTTGCCCGAGGCCATCAAGACCGAGCCCCGACTCAAGGAGCTCTACGAGGAAAACCCCGCGGTGCGGCAACTGCTGGAGCACGGGATGAAGCTGGAGGGGCTGGCCCGGCACGCCGGCGTCCACGCCGCAGGGGTCATCGTGGCGCAGGAACCCCTGGAGAACATCGTCCCGCTGTGCCGGCTTTCGGACAGCTACGACGCGATCACCCAATGGGACGGGGAGACCTGCACCCACATCGGGCTGATGAAGATAGACTTCCTCGGCCTGCGGACGCTGAGCACGCTCCAGCGCGCCCGCGAGCTTGTCCGCCAGCGCACCGGCCGGGACATCGACCCGGAGGGCCTGACTTTCGACGATCCGGAGGTTTTCGCCCTGTTCGCCAGCGGGCACACCGACGGTGTGTTCCAGTTCGAGTCCGGCGGCATGAAGAACATCCTGATGCAGATGAAGCCCACTCGGATTGAGGACCTGATCGCCGCCAACGCGATGTACCGCCCGGGGCCTATGGAGCTCATCCCGGCCTACTGTGCCCGCAAGAACGGCCTGGAGGAGGTGCCGCCGGTTCATCCCATGGTGGACGACATCCTGGCCGAGACGTACGGCATCATGTGCTACCAGGAGCAGGTGATGCTTGTGCTGAACCGGCTGGGCAAGCTGCCGCTGGCCCGCGCGTACAGGCTCATCAAGGCCATCAGCAGGAAGAAGAAACGGCTGATCGCCAGGGAGAGGCCCCAGTTCATCGAAGGGGCCGCGGCCAACGGCCTGGGCGAACAGGAGGCCCAGGAGATCTTCGACCTGATCCTCAGGTTCGCCGGGTACGGCTTCAACAAGTCTCACTCGACCCGCTACGCGATCATTGCCTACCAGACCGCGTACTTCAAGGTGCACTACCCGCTGGAGTTTCTGGCGGCGCTGCTGACGTTTGAGAGCGCCGACACCGACAAGATCGTTCAGTACTTCACGGAGGCCGCCCGAATGGGTGTTACGGTCGGCCCTCCGGACATCAACACATGTCAGCGTGACTTCGCTGTCGACGGCCGGCAGGTCCGCTACGGGCTGACCGCGGTCAAGGGCGTCGGGCCCCGGGCTGTGGACGCGGTCGTCGAGGCCCGGGGGCAAGTCAAGCGCTTCAGCGACCTTTTCCACTTCTGCCAGAACGTGGACCTTCGGGCAGTCAACCGCGCCACCATCGAGGCGCTGATAAAGTGCGGCGCGTTCGACTCGCTCGGCGCCCACCGGGCCGCCATGGTGGCTGCCCTGGCGCACGCTATCGAACTCGGCCAGGCGCAGGCCGCCGCACGACGCAGCGGGCAGTTGAGCTTCTTCGACGCCATGGGCGACGCCGAGGTGCCCGCCCCGAGGTTCCCCGACGTGGAGCCCTGGTCGGAGGCGCGGCTGCTGGCCGCGGAGAAAGAATCGCTGGGGTTCTACATAACCTCCCATCCACTGGTGCGTTACGGCCGCGAACTCGACGGGCTGAGTTCCCCGCGGGGCGCCGCGAAGCTGGCCAATCTCAACGAGCTGCCCCACGGCACTGGCATCACCGTCGGCTGCATGATCGTATCCATCCGTCCTACAGTCACCAAGAGCGGGCGGTCCGCCGGCAAGAGGATGGCCATCCTGACGGTTGAGGATCTCACGGGCAAGAGCAACGCCGTGGTCTTCTCCGACTGCCATGAACGGGTGGGAAACCTGCTGTCCGAGCAGGCCATGGTGTTCCTCGTCGGGTCGGTCGATCGCAGCCGCGATCGGCCAAGCATAATCGTCCACGACGTCGTCCCCCTCGGCGACGCCCTCGAGAAGCTCACCGGCTCGATCACGTTGCGCCTGGACGGTCCGGCGACTGCGGGCGAGCGGCTCAAGGACGTCCACGGCCTGCTCGCCCGGCACCGAGGCAGCTGCCCGATCTACATCAGCCTGTGCCCCTCGTCACATCCGGACGTCCGCGCGACTATCCGGCCAGACCGCCAATGCTTCGTTGCGCCCAGCCGCCAGCTCATCGATGAGCTGGTGGAACTGTTGGGCGAAGAGGGCCTGCTGCTTCGCCCGAAGGCCCAGCCACCCAACGGAGGTAACGGCCGCCGGCCGTATACCCGCAACTATGCCAGCCCGGCGCCCGCTTCGCCCGCCGCGGGGGGCGCGTCATGATTTTTCGCGGGCGAGTTTGGCCGTTTTTTTTTGACAGCGCCCAGCCTCACCGCTAGACTCTGCTCACTGGCCCAGGAGTGGCGCCGACACGGAGGTGTCAACTCAGCGCAACGGAAGGCCGCATCTGTCGCCACCTGCCGGGATTTGTGTTTGTTCCAACAGTTCGTCGCCGGTCTGCGGTGCGCGCCTTGGCGCGCCAAGCATGGGATACAGTACGATGGCGGATGTCGATCGTGCGTTGTGGCAGCGCATAGTCGAGCAGGTCGTAGCCGGCGGCGGCAACGTTATTCGTCCCTGGTTCGCCCACCTTGAGCCGATCTGCCTCGACCACGGACTGCTAGAGATCGAGGTGCCGACCGGGGCGCAGAAGACGTATTGCACCCGTCACGCAACGCGGCTGTTCACCGAGGCGGCGCAGGCCGCAACCGGCCGGCTGGTCGGGGTATGCTTCCTGACCCCACCGGACATACGGGAGGCTCAGGATCCTGCCGATCCGACGAGCGCGGCCGTGCCCGCGGAGGGCGCCGAGGCCCAGTTGTCGGCCGACTACACGTTTGAGACGTTCGTGGCCGGACCGTGCAACCGGCTGGCCCACGCGGCCTGCACCGCCGTCACTGAGGCCCCGGGCAAGAGCTACAACCCCTTGTTCGTCCACGGCAGCGCCGGGCTGGGCAAGACCCACCTGCTGCACGCGACGTGCAGCCGCATTCGCCAGGAACGGGCCGAGCTAAACATCTGCTTGCTGTCCTGTGAGACCTTCGTAAACCACTTCATCGAGTCCGTCGAGCGTGGCCAGTTGCACGAATTCCGCTTCCGATACCGACATGCGGACCTCCTCGTCATCGACGACATACAGTTTCTGGCGGGGCATGAGCAGTCGCAGGAGGAGTTTTTCCACACATTCAACACGCTCTACCAGGCCCAGCGACAGATCATCCTCACCAGCGATCGAGGACCGGGTCAGATCCCCGAGCTGGAGGAGCGGCTGGTGAGCCGATTCAACTGGGGACTTGTGGCGCGGATCGACCGGCCATGCTACGAGACCCGTGTAGCCATCGTGAAGAAGAAGGCCCGCATCCGGTGCATTGAGCTGCCGGAGGCCGTGGCGTGCTTTCTGGCCGCTCGGATAGACTCGAACACCCGTGAATTGGAGGGTGCCATTACGAAGGTCGCCATGCTGGCCCAGGTCAGCGAGCGCGACATTGACCTATCGCTGGCCCGCGAGGCCCTTGGCGGCGAGGATGGGGTCCCGCGCCCCGAGATCACTATTGACGACATCCTCACGGTCGTAAGTTCCCGCTTTGACGTGCGTCTTACGGACCTTCAGTCAAAGAAGCGCACCCGATCGGTCGCCCTGCCTCGCCAGATCTGCATGTATCTTGCCCGCAGCCTCACACGTCACAGCCTAGGCGAGATCGGTGGCTACTTCGGTGGTCGCGACCACACCACCGTCCTCCATGCGAAGCGGACTATCGAGGCCCACCGCACCTCCGATCCCCAGCTCCAGGCCACGCTTGACCGCCTGACTGAGGAGCTTCGCAAGGGGACCTAAGGCGGGACACTCGCCCGCCAACAGAAATCAACAGCGGCCTGGGCAGAAGCTGTGGACAGACTGTCAAATGCCTGTCGGCCCATCACAGGACCCCGCCCGGGCCGTGGCTAGCGGCTCCCTCCTGGCTAGGCCCCTGACACTACCCAACGGCACCGGCAACAGGTTGTTCACACCCACATAGCCCCAGCCCGGCGCGCATCTCAAGTGGTCCGCGCCACTTACCGCTGCCCTCTCGCGAGAGCACACAATCTACAGCCACTATCACCGCTACTGCATAGACTATAGAGTAATAGAAGATAGGCTGGCGCCAACGTGCGGGAGCCGCTGGTGACCCCAGCCCCCTGGCTTGGTGCGTATCACTCGGCCAGGATATTGTCGATCTGCCTCATCTGGGCGTCTTTGAGTGGGCCGAAGTCCATCGCCCCAGCGTTTTCCTCAACCTGCCTGATGGTCTTGAAGCCAGGTATGGGAATGGTGTTGTCGCTCCTTGCCCAGAGCCAGCACAGCGCCCCCTGGGCGAGCGTCCGGTCGCCTGTGGTGAGCAACTCTCGCAGCTGGTGAAGCTTGGCAAGCTTCCCAGCCTGCTCGCCGGAGGAGAAATCCCACCGGCCTCGGACGTCATCTGCCGGTAGCTTCGAGCTATGCGTGAACTTGCCTGTAAGCAGCCCCATGGCAAGGGGCGTGCGCACAATGGCGGCGAGGTTGTTTTCCTCACAGACGGCCAGCGTCTCTGGGTCACCGTCAAAGACATTCAGCCGCTGCTGGATCCCGGTACAGTGAGGCCCATCAGCGAAGAGGCGTGCCCGTGCGGCATCATCGGTGCTCCAGCCATACCAGCGGATACTACCGGCTGCTACGAGTTCCTCGAGCGTGTCGCGGACGACAGTCGCCTCGTCGAGGCCAAGGTTCCCAATGTGAAGCTGATAGAGGTCGATCACGTCTGTCCGAAGCCGGCGCAGGCTCGCCTCACAGGCGCTCCGAATAGCGGCTGGGCTGGCATCCTGGCCGGTGGCCTGCTTGGTCTGCGGGTCGAAGACCGGGCCGAACTTCGTGGCCAGCACAGCCTTGTCCCGCCGGCCTGCAAGGGCGCGGCCAAGAACCTCCTCACTGTGCCCGCAACCGTAGACGTTGGCCGTGTCGAAGAAGTTAACGCCCAGTTCTAACGCACGGTGAATTGCCCGGATGGACTCAGCGTCGTCCACCTTCGACCAGCCTATGGGCTGATCGCCGCGCCAGGCCGGGCCGCCAATCGCCCAGCAGCCCAGACCCATCGCGCTCACCTCGATACCGCTTCGTCCCAGCGTCCGCGTGAACATGTAATTGCTCCTCTCCAGGTTCGGGTCTATAGCGCAGACCGCGTGTTAGCGTCGCCGCAGCTTCTGCACTCGGCAGTTTTCCGTGTCGAGGACGTACAGGT
>Ga0307379_10006948_pt1 | contig 15459 bp, 13 predicted proteins | sample UN2MG_FD_202237 | JGI IMG/M metagenome (GOLD analysis project Ga0307379, IMG submission 202237) | Soil microbial communities from Risofladan, Vaasa, Finland - UN-2 | ecosystem: Environmental > Terrestrial > Soil > Coastal area > Acid sulfate soil | place: Finland: Risofladan, Vaasa | collected... | reverse complement strand
CGCTCGCTCCACATCGAACCGGAACCCTCGTTTCTCAACCAGTTCGTTCCAGGATGCGATCGAGCTTGAGTTCCTTCCACAGACGACCGAAGGCTAACGCTGGCCCGATACAATGGGTACGGAGTGCTCGAGATTCCCACACACGTGCGCCTCTTGGATCTGCACGGTTTCAGAGAACCGTCCTAGAGAACGAAGGAGAACGTCCACCTGCCCCTTGGCATGGAGGCGATCCAGGCGGCCCAATGTGACCAGGATGCGTTGTTTGGTGTGGGTTCCTTCTCTACGGTTCTCGACCAATTGCAAGTATTCGTGTTGACCGGCACGCTTGACGCGGATGAACATCGCCCCCTCCTTCTTCTACCACCTCCATGCTAGCATTGAATACGCTTCTTGTCAAGGGATTTTCAGATATTGTTGGCACCGCATTTCTCAACATTCCACAACTCGATGCTATCTGGTCTGCATTTGCGCGATCAACAGCCCCTCAAACTGTAGAAGATGGGCCAAGCACTTAAACTGGTACAACATTCCAACCTCATATCCTAACGATCTGCCCGCCGCTCTGCATGAAATAAAGCTACGCACTAAGCGACATTCTTGCCTCTGTGCTATTCCATGCTTTGGCTGTGATTACTACGGGATCATCTTGTGGGTGTCTTATTATGACGGATGTTTCGATTTCCTCCTGGGGTGGAAGATCAAAGAAATTCCTCTCTACTTCTATTTCGTACTTCTCGCTTTTCAGCTGGACAATCCGGGCGTATTTGTCTGTTTTAACAGTTACTAGGAATCTTCGCTCATCGTTGTCTTCACTCTCAAGTGGCTTGGCAGCGAGTTTCAATTCGGCTTTTGGCAACCGGAGGTCACGTTGCCCCGCAAATAGGTGGATGTTCTCCGCAGATACTCCTGCCCCTGAAACAAAGCGCACTTGCAGGAAACACGTCTTCCTTTGTTCAAGGGATAAGGCCAACGAGGAAGTTTTTCTTGGTTTTCCACAGTTCGTAACGTGCAGAGAATACGCGTCTTTGCAACTAAAAGGTTCTACGGCAGTCGTTACTGTGTCATTCCACATTTCCTTCCCTTCGAATGAAGACACAAGAAGTTCAAGCTTACCTTTGAAGTGGGTCCCTGTACCGTTGCATATCCAGATGGCTATCTCGTCCGATCTTTGTTCAATGGACAGAATGAGATTCCTAAACGCCTCTTTTACAATAAAATAGGTCATCTTGGGTTCTAGATAGTAATCAATAACGCTCCAGCAGACTGCAGGCCATGGTTCGTTGACCTGCCAAAAAAGACATCCACCGCACAGCGGGTTTCTCCTGAAGTGTTCAATTGCAAACTTGTAGGCCTCAGCTTGTATCAGTTGTGAGAAACGCACATAATCAGACAAATCCCAGTCCTCGAGCCTTCCCATATCTTCAAGATAGTGCGAGAGCTTCTCCCATTGAAGGTTGTGAAATACGAGACTGTCAGAGTTTGGGTTCTCCAACTGCTCCTTTGGGATGAATTTTGAAAGTGATCTCATAATGGGGAAAGCCTGCAATCCAAACTCGCTACAGAAGCGTGTTGAATCCTTCGAGTAACTGTGATAGGGAAGCCTTTCATGCCAAACGTCCCAGTTATGACGGTCCCCCTGTTCAGAAGAATTGGGATCTTGCCCTCCGTGCGGACTGCTCGGCCAGTAAGGCCGCGTGGGGTCAAGATCATTGCATAACGTGTCTATTACCTCCTTCTGGACGATATGTAACGAACCGACCACCCATTCGCATTCGTTGTCTCCGCACCATAGAACGATACTGGGGTGATTTCTCAACCGTTCGATGACGGCCCTGGCTTCTTGCTTGGCCAAATCTATATCCTCATCATCTTCAGGATACCTTGCACAAGCATACATGAAGTCTTGCCAAATCATGATTCCGAGCTCGTCGCATAGGTCGTAGAAAACGTCGTCTTCAACTATACCCCCTCCCCAAACTCGCAGCATGTTCATATTTGCGCTCTTAACCATATGTAGCAACTTTTCATATTTCCTTTGCGTTATCCTAGGGGGAAATGCGTCTGCAGGCACCCAATTACCCCCTTTGGCAAAGGTTCTTATTCCGTTGACTCTGAAATAGAAGGCATCTTCTCCATCTTTCTTCTTGACCAGCTCCACTTCGCGGAATCCAATTCTCTCAGTCCATTCATCGATCTTGTGCGTGCCATCCTGCAGGCTTATGTTGACTGTATAACAATACGGATCTCCGATATTGTGAGGATACCAAAGGTGTATACCCTGGATATCATAGGAATAACAGTGCAGTTTCGTAGGTGGGGCTGTACTAGGAAGGTCTTCTTCGGCCGCAAACACTTTCTTGTTTCGAGCGTCAAACAACGCAATTTCTAGCCGCAGGGAAGTGCTTTGTTCGAGTAAACGGTCTATTGTGATCTCGAGTTGTAGTTCAGCTGTACGCTCTGACTTGATTTTGGTGTATACAAAACACCCTCGTATCCTCCCAGTGGAGTACGAATCCAGCCAGACGGGTCTCCAGATTCCAGCCGTAACAACATTTGGAGCGAAGTCCCATCCGTAGTTCATCTGGCTCTTCCGCGCAAAGATTTGAGGATGCAAGAATCGCTCATCGATAGAACTCGCATTCACTCTCTCAGAGACTTCCTCAAGTGGAGAGCGAAGCTGTACTACTAGCGTATTTTCGCCTTGTTTCAGCTCATCCGTTATCTCTTGTTCTAGCGGAATGAACATATTACGACTCTCCCCTACCGGGGTCTCGTTCAGCCATACTGTGGCAAAGGTGTCCAATCCCTCAAAAGTCAAGAAGTACTGCCTGCGCTTGGAAAGCTCTGATAGCGTGAAAACCTTTCTATACCACCAATCTTGGTCTCCAATCCAATCAAGGGTCTCGGCGTTCTTCCCATAGAACGGGTCACTGATTAACCTCGCTCGCAATAGGTCTAGATGCACCTGGCCAGGAACAGTTGCGTCAATCCATCGGTCTCCCTCGCCATTACCCCTGGGCACCTGTATCTCCTCGTCGCCTGGGCACTTGAGGTTAGAGACACCCAATTTCCACTGACCGTTTAGGCTAATCCTTTTATGAACCGTTTCGTCTGAAGTACACATTTCTTTTACCCTCTCTAACGTAGCACTGCGTGAACTACAAGCTATCCTTCATAACACGCCTTCACACGCGCGGATGCCCATTTCAGCCTTACACTATGCCTTTATCTATCATATATCGTGTTTCACTATCATAGTATTCCACGATCATGCTGCCTTCTACGTGCGGTTCGAGAGTGCAAAAGCCTTCGTACCCATCCTCCTTCAAGCGCTTCAGAAAACCCTCGATGTTTACAGCCCCGTCCGATAGCGGTGGATAGTATATGTGCTTGCTATCATTAGGCGGGGCGAAATTCCCTCCTTTTGCGAGTTTCTGATGCACTTCCGACCTAAATTGGCAACCGTTCTTCACATGCACATGCGCTATGTGTTCACGCAGCATCTCGTACGCAAATGGAAAAGCCTCGACATTCGCTTGGTAGTAGTTGGCTGGATCAAACGTCGTTTTGAAAGCATCCGAGTCCATTGCCGCCAAAATCTTAAGCATACCTTCTGGTGTACCCGAAAGGTCGTCCGCTTCATTTTCCAGTACAATTGTGATCCCCATCGATTGTGCATACCGCACAATAGGTTTCATTACCTCGACAAGCGGCTTGATACTGTCGCTTCCAAGCAGTGCATAATTGTGGGCATAGCAGTTCACCAGCTTTGCACCAAGCACTCTGGCAGCATTGATTGTGTGCTTCATAGCTCTTATGTATTTCTCGGGGTCATTTCGTGTTTCGTCGTAGGAAGCACCGCCGTTCGTGATACACGCTACACCAATCCCGCACTCGTCCAAAACCTCTTTTGTTAGTTGCAGATTCGCGCCGCCACACTGATACTCTTGGCCACCTATGAGGTTAAAAGTCCACAGTTCAATCCATGAAACAGAGAATCTTTTCAGAGTACGCGAAACATTCTCTAAGGCTTCTTCCTCTCCAAACTGCTGGCCAGACATGGCTAGCCTCATTTCTCGTACCTCCCCAATCCAATCGGGTCTCGTCAAGCTTTTCGAGACATTCCTAGTCCCCAATGTGCACGATTACCTTAATGCAGGTCTCTGGCTCATCTCTACACAACATAACGCCTTTCTCAACGTCCTCAAGGGATACATGATGGGTTACGAGAGCGGCCATATCAATCTTGCCCTCACTTACCCAGTTGACTCCCTGTTGCCACGCTTTCTTCTGAAGTTCCAATGAATTATAGTCGTAAATGCTAGCAAGTTCCCTAGAGACTTTCAGGCTCTTCTGGAAGATTGCCTGGAGATCTATTTGAGGGCCAGGCTTCTGGATCTCAACTGTTAGGCCTGTTAGACGCCCACCATGCACCAAAGTGTCGGTTGCCAACTTGCCAACGTCTTTGGTGGGGGATAGATCTTCGTCGATGCACATGATTGTGAGATTCGACAAGCCCATATCGTTCCTAACCATTCGAACAATTTCATCTGTTGCTAGCTCAGAGTAGCTATATCCATAGTCAGCTCCTAGTTCCTCTGACTTCTTGACTCTATTCTTGTAGCAGTCCACTACAGAAACAGTTTCAGCTCCCAACACCCTAACAAGCTGCAGGGTGAGTAGGCCCAGCGGCCCCTGCCCGATAATCAGGACCCGTTCCCAAGGTTTGATGTGCGCTGGGAAGAGAGTTCCAATAAGGGATCCGTGAAGCATTTCACAGAGAGGCGCCTCATCATCACTTAGCTCGCTGGGAATTCTTGCAAAAGCATACTCAGCGATGTCCAGCGCTACGTACTCGGTAAATCCACCCAGTTTGAAGAAGACAATCCGCTCACCGATATCGACGTCATCAACTTGTGAGCCAACATCCACTACCTCTCCACTTATTTCGTGGCCAAGAATCTGAGGATAGTGATCCAAGTAACCAGTAGCGGTTCCCTCTAGAATATGACGATCAACTGCATTGCAAATTGAGGCAGTCCGTACTTTCACAAGAACCTCTCTGTCTCGCGGTTCCGGCTCTGGAATATCCTCAAGGACTAGCTCTCCCGGCTTCTTGACTACAGCAGCTCTCATACGCGTTCACCCCTTTCGCAAGAATGTATGTAACTCTTAGACTTCGTCGACTTGCCAGGTCTTCGCATGCCAGGACTCGGCGCACAACTATCTTGCATAGGTACCGGATGAGCTATGCGCTATCCGTACCGCTCTTGTCTAACACTCTTTGGACTTCATCCCTTCCGAAGTTGCTGGCTCACAACGGCTGTTCATCCGCACACCGCTATTCACCGTATGTCTCACCTCCTCATAGGACATACCTCCTATCTCTCCGTACCAATCCGCTTACAAAGAAGCTGCGAGATCTGTACCTCACTCTGCAAAAAGATGACACTTCACAGTGTGTCCCTCTTTTGCCTCAATAATTGCCGGCTCAACCCGGGAACAGACATCCATTTTGCTTGGACAACGGGGATGGAAACTGCAGCCGGGGGGAGTATTCACGGGGCTTGGCACCTCTCCCGTGGAGATCATCTTCTTGGGCTTGACGGCTTCTTCCTCCTTGGAGACTACTGGAATTGCTGAAAGCAACATCTGCGTATACGGATGAAGTGGGTTCTGAAAAAACTCGGAGGTCTCGGCTTCCTCACACAACTTACCTAGATACATAATAGCCAAACTCGAGGCGACATTGCGCATTAGACTGAGATCATGAGTAATGAAGAGCATAGAAAGGCCAAACCTCTCACGTAGCTTTAGCAACAGGGTCATGATCTTACCTTGTACAGAGACGTCAAGTGCTGAAGTAGGCTCATCGAGAACGATGAATGATGGTTCAGTAGCCAATGCCCGCGCAATCGCGACTCGCTGCTTTTGGCCACCACTCAGCGCAGCAGGATGTTTGCGCATATACTCAAGCGGCAGTTCTACCATCTCTAGAAGGTTTTCCACAGTTTTTAGCATGTGCTTATTGTTACCGATATTGTGTACTTTCAACGGAAGCTGTAGTGTCTGCTTAATGCTTCTTCTTGGGTTGAGAGATGAGCCTGGATCCTGAAATACAATCTGAAGTTCTTTTTTTAGAGGTCTTCGATCTTTCTTATTTATGTGTGTTATCTCATTACCCTTGAAGATTATCGATCCGCTAGTAGCTTTCTGAAGCCCTACTATCGTATGTCCCAAAGTGGATTTCCCCGATCCTGATTCGCCAACTAGACCAAAAAGATCGTCTTCCCCTATCGTCAGGCTAACCCCATCAACAGCTTTGACATTCCCAATCCTTTTCCTAAACAATCCTTTTCGGATTGCATAGTATTTCCTTACGTCCCTTAGGACCAACACATTGTTTGTCATTTCGGTCACTTTTGATAGAGGAAGCATGCTACTTTGTGGTCCCCTGCAATTTGCTGAAGAGGCGGTTTCTGCATACAAGCATTGGTTGCATGGTCACATCTAGGTTGGAATCTGCATCCACGCGGCGGCTGCATGTAGTTGGGAATCATTCCAGGAATACCAGGGCTTATTCCACCACCTGTTAGCTTTGGGACCGAGCTTATTAAGGCCTTGGTATACGGATGCAGGGGGTCTGAAAAGATTTTCTCAGTCTCAGCAACCTCGACAATCTGCCCAGCGTACATGATATACGTTATATCGGTTGATTCTCTAATAGTTCCTAAATTATGAGAGATGAGCAGCATTGCAACTTGCCTTCTATCGACTAACGCGTGCATAAGCCTTAGAATCTGATCCTGTATTGTAACATCTAGCGCCGTGGTCGGCTCGTCAGCAAATAGGAGGTCTAATTCGGCTACCAGAGCCATGGCTATCAAAATGCGCTGTTTCATTCCTCCACTTAGCTGAATGGGATAGCTGTTCATGTTCCGCATGACGTCAGGTAGGCCGACTTCTTTGAGTATACCGATCGCTTTGTCTAGTATTCTCTTTTTCGTCAAGTTCTTCTTCGAACCGGCTGAATACTTGATAGCATCGGTAAGCTGTGTCCCGATCTTGAAGACCGGGTTGAGAGACGCAGTCGGATCCTGTGGGATCATGGCTATTTTTTTCCCTCTAAAGTACTGGAGTTCTTTCCGAGACATCTTCAAAATATCTTGCCCTTGGAACAGTATTTCGCCTCTTGGGATTTTGCAGGGCGGACTGGGCAATACACGTATTGCCGTTTTCAGTGTGATCGTCTTGCCACAACCAGTCTCTCCCACTAACCCAACTTTCTCCTTGCTTCTGATCAGGAGATCAACACCATCCAGCACCCTGAGGAGGCCGCCGTAAACCTTGAACTGCACATGTAGATCCACAATTTCGAGGACAGCGTCATTACTCACTGAGTCTATACCTTCTCCTCTGCGAGCAGATCCCTTAAGCCGTCGCCTAATAGACTGAATCCCAACACTACTGCTATGATGGCGAGGGCAGGAAATACAGAAATCCACCAGCTTTCTGGCATGTACATGGCTCCGTCAGCAACCATTGTCCCCAGCCCTGGCTTGGGAGGCTGGATACCGAGACCAAGAAAGCTTAGGGTCGCCCCCATCAAGATCACTATGCCCATATCCAAGGTAACCATAGTGAGCACCGGCGAGATGCAGTTGGGAAGTATCTCGCGAAATAGTATGTGTGGCGTCCTTGCCCCAATCGCTTCAGCCGCTTGTACGTAGAACTCGTTCCGTATGGATGACGTAATTCCATAAACATTCCTACAGTACCAAGGCCACCACACTAGAGATACCGCGATCATCGAGTTGCTCAGACTAGGAGTTAGGACCGCAGCTATCCCTAGCGCCAAAACCAAACGCGGAAGTGCAAGGAATATATCTGTAATACGCATGATCAGCGTGTCAATCCACGTATTCTTAAAATACCCAGCCATCAATCCCAAAACGACGCCTGGGGGGACCACTAAAGACAAGACAATCACTCCCATAAGCAGCGAGAATCTGTAGCCGAAAAGGATCCTACTCAATATGTCTCTGCCCACTGTGTCCGTCCCAAAGAGATGTCTCAAACTGGGAGCTTGGCTTGCTTCATCAAAGTTGACAAACTTGCCGGCATGTTCTGGATATGGGGCGATGTACGGAGCGAATGAAGCAAGAACAGCTACTGCAAGAACGATCATAAGGCCGATAACCGATAATGGGTTCCGGGAAAACTTGAACAGGCCCCTCTTGAAACCTTCGCAGTCCCTATCGAACAAATCTGCGAACACATGGCGTTGTTGTTTCATGGCCGTCTACTCTTCTTCCTCCCTCAAACGAATCCGTGGGTCAAGATACGCCACTATTACATCCACGATGAGGTTCATCGTTATAAAGACAAGTCCTATTATCAAAGTCACCCCGGAAATGGCGTTCAGATCCTTGTTCAGCATAGCATTAGTTCCATAGCTGGACAGTCCCGGCCAACCGAAGATGACTTCCACGACGAAAGCGCTACCGAGACTTCCAGCAAATTGCAGCCCCATGATCGACACAGTAGCTATGACGGATGGCTTAAGTAGATACTTCGAATTGATCACTCTCTCTGGTATCCCCTGGCACCGCTCCGCTGTAACATAGTCCTTCTCAGCATTATCAATCATACTGGATCGAGTAATGCGTGCTTCCTGAGCAGCCGGCCCGAGCGCCAACGCGATCCCTGGCATTATGAGGTGCTTTAGTGCATCAAAGAAAGCGCGGAAATCACGGCTAATAATACTATCAACTGTCATCATTCCTGTGACAGTTGGTGGAGGCAGGATGTGTTCACTCAGCCTGCCCATCGTGGGCAAGACTTCGAGCACATACCCAAACAGCAACAGCAAGAAGATAGCAACTACGAATTGAGGAGTTGCAACAGCAAAATAGGCCGTTACGCGAATTGTGTTGTCTGTCAATGAGTTCTTATATCGAGCAGACATAACTCCCAGCAGCAACCCAAAAGTTGCCGAGAGTATCCCAGAAAACAAGATGAGCTCCATTGTTGCTGGGAGAAACGTCTTTATGTCAATTGCTACATTCCGACGAGTATAAAGCGACATCCCAAAATCACCGTGAACTGCATCTCTCATCCAATAATAGTATTGAATGTAAAGAGGCTCATCCAGATGCATCCATTCGCGCCATTTCAAAACCACATCCTTCGGAGCTCTAGCCCCCAGGGCCATCCGAGCTGGATCACCTGGCATCACCCTAGCAATAACGAATGTCAGAATGGAGAGTCCAAATAAGATCAGTATCGAGTATGCAACTCTTCGTGCAAAGTATGCAACAAAGGACATAATTGCTCCTCAAGTGTGGATCGCGATGCTCACTCCTAGTCGTGCGACACCTGTAGCGTTTGACCGGCTTTTACAGACCCATCTCCTGCATTCTGGCATTTTCATGTCCGACACGCGTTAGCTCCGCTTTGTCGTTCACTGCGGTTAAGGCTTCATGGCAAGTCCAAAGACGGGAGCCCAATTTCCGGTGGAAGTTTTACGCAACAAGGGGGGGCACCAATGTGGCCACTGGTCTCTTCGAAAACAGGGTCTATTCCCGAAATTTCGTCATAGCCATATCGATAAGCACGATACATACCGGAATCCAAAGCCCGAGTTCCCCACCCCCAGGCAAATGGACTGATGTACTCCCAGACTATTTCACCCTGGGGGGTGATCTCAAACAGTCTACCCTTATGGGCGTCAAGCGAAAAGGTATTGCCATTAGGCAATCTCTGAACCGAACCCCAAGAAGGACTAAAGAACTTCGCTGTTTCCTTATAGCTGTATCGTTCGTGCGCGTATTCCCAGATGATTCTACCTGTCAAGGGATTGATCTCAACCAGCCGGGTGTAAAAACGAGTCCGTGGTGGATATCCTGCCTGCCCTCCATTATCGTAAATCAGGATATTCCCGTTTTTCAGCATCGTCGGATGATGAGGACCCACCACTTGCTTCTCGCCCCAAGTCCAAACTATTTCTTTTGTGATCCTATCTATAATGAAAATAGTATTGGTGTTGCGTTGACAGCAGAGAATGTTCCCCTTTCTGAAGCGGGGGTCAGATTCTCCGAGTCTGTTCCCCGGGAGGACGTGCAACGTATTTGTGTGAAAGATGTCACCTCCTTCTTCCCGCATCAACTCTTTGGCCTTCTCAGAGAAAGCGAATTCATCATAATGTTCGGTTGTATACCACTCCCAGGCTATCTCGTTCTCCGGTGTTACTTCAATAAGGAAGTTCTCTGCAACGGGTTTTTCCGATATGCCAGCGACCGTAACCTCTTTTTCGAGAAGGATAAGAGTATTCCCACTCCGAAGCCGACTCGCGTCATGATGAATAAGCCCCCCACTCGCAGCTTGGTATTCCCAAATAACCCCATCCCCCCAGCTCATCTCTACTATACTGGAGTGGAAATCCTTCTTAGAAAAGCTATCGGGATGTCGTAGAGGGGAAGAAGCATCGTGGAGAACTGGAGTTCGGTATAGCAGGCTAAGCCAATTACCATTGGGAAGGAGCTTCGTGAACCAAGATTCGCGTCGTTCGTCCGGGTGGGCGTACCATGTCTTGACAACCCGCCCGTGCATATCGATCAAAAGGATGAGCACAGAACGGTATGGGTTGATTATAGTATACCCGTTATAGCACTTGCTGGGCTTGTAGACAGTAACGCCAGTGGGCCAATCGATAACCGACCTGTTTTCTAACATCCCCCTCTCCTCTCTATTGCCTTACTGTACCCAGAATAGCTGACGCAAGCTCTACGTCTTATGTCTTCTCACCTAGAGACTACTACTATATCAATCAAGCGATCGCCCAGAAGATGATTTACGCCAAGCACGGTTATTGCGAAAGCTAGCACGGCCCCATGTGAGGGTAGACCATCATCACTTTGTACCCCTCTCCCAACATTCACAGGAGGCTAGCACAACAGAGTCTCAATAGTGCTAGCCTCCGTCTTACTCATTTATGTCCTGGCTTCCTCACGGTTTCTTTTCCGGGAAGACCTCGATGAAGCGGCACTCGTACGAGTATCCCGTCACGGGGATCTGGTTCTCAATTTGAGGCCAGTTGAGATAGGCTGACTGGTAACCATGAAAGTCGAGGGCTTCGCAGACAAAGATGGAGAAAGCACTTCCTACTGCTATCTGCTGTATCAACCCATATTTCTCGAATCTCTCCTGTCTATCAATTGTGATTAGCGCATCCTCGATCAATTGGTCAACTAGAGGATTCATCACCCATTCTGTCTGCTCCCACGTGCCAGCACTGCTTGAGTGGTATTTGGACTCCAACACGGAGCCAGCCTCAGCATAACTGGGAGCAACAGCAATATACATCAAGTTCGGGGTTCTCTCCTTGTCCGCCGCTACATCTACTATTGTTGCCCACGGCATATTGACCAGTTCGATATTCACTCCAATTTTTGCCGCGTCCGCCTGCAACAACAGGGCTAGTTTGCTCTGTGCAGGCACATCGGAATTGACGCCAAAGACCACGACAATTTCATCAAGCTGGTCGTAGTATTTGGACTTACGTAGTTCTTCTCTTGCCTTATCAAGATCTTTGTGATATTGGAACAGCCCGTCTTGATGACCACCGATTATTCGACTGACAGGACCGCTTGCCTGTACGGATCCAGGGAAGATCGTGCTAACTAGCTCGTCGTAATCAAACAGCCAAGAGAGAGCTTTCCTGAAGTGAATGTCATCGGTTGGCATTCTTCCATTGTGCAACATCAGATAGTGGCAGCCACCGGTATACAGATTGGCTACATCTACTCCCTCCATCTGCTTCATGGCCTCGTACGATTCCATAGGCTCTGATGCGTCAGTGATCTCAAGCTCCCCTCTTTTCATCAGAGTCTTGACGGTAACGGGGTCCGGCGACTTCATGAATTTAACTTGATCTGGAGCGTTAGGACTAATCTCGCCCCAGTAGTCTGCAAAGCGTTCCAAAAGCACATATTCTTCAACCCTAACGTCTCTCGCCGTATAGGGCCCTGAGCCAGCATCGTTTCTAGCCAGGTATTCCTTGCCGTAGTCCCCAAACTCGCCATAAGGACCCGACGCAGTGTGTTCCAGTACGGATTCTTTGTCGAGTATGAAGAGCCTTACCAAGGCAGAGATGAAAGGCCCGAAGGGAGCCTTCAAAGTGAACCGAACCGTATACTCATCGAGGACTTCAGTGCTGTCGACCCTATCCCTGAACAAATAGGAGTATCCTTCTCCGATTGCCAGCAATCTATCCATACTGAATTTAACGTCCTCCGCAGTCAGTTCATTACCGTTATGAAAGCTTATCCCTTCCCTTATCTTAAACGTGTAACTAAGGAAATCGGACGAAATCTGCCAGCTCTTGGCTGCATGAGGGGAAATGCTGCCGTCGGAATTCGGGTGCACTAGCGTATCGTACAGATTAATCATAGAGGCGGTGCTAGATTCGTCCAATCCCACGGCAGGATCGATATAGGTTGGCCACGAACAACCAATTCTCACTAGCTGTTGCCCTGCTCCTATCGAAGCGAACGCCGCCAACAAGCCACACACTAGAAGCAACACTTTCACGCTTCTTTTCATTGGAACCTCCCTATGTTTACTCTTGTGGTTCAACCTTACTTTAACCTATATATCTACGAATGTCTATCACCTCCCAGAATTTAGTGGTTTAGCAGTTGATTCCCTTGATATGAGGCTCGTTTCCAGCCTAATCGTCCTCGGTTTGGCTTTGTCGTTCTTGCTTTCGATGGCTGCGAAAAGCAACTCCGCAGCTATAAAACCCATCTCATAAGGCTGTTGCGCCACGACCGTTAGACTTGGAGAGATTGAAGTAGCCCACTCTGCATCGTCAAAACCGACTAAAGATATTTCTTCGGGGCACCTAATCCTCTTATCCTTTAGGCAGCGCAGAACCCCGAGGGACATCATATTGTTGGTGCTAAAGACGGCAGTGAGTCCATTGATTGCGAGCAATGATTCCATGGCTAGATATCCTTCCTCAATCTGTGAACAGCCTTCCGAGAGCAGATTCTCATCCACCTCCATTCCATTAGCCTGCAAGGCTTGCCGATAGCCCTCTGTTCGATCGATAATCGGGGTCAAGAGAGGTATGCCAACAAGCAACCCGATTCTCTTGTGACCCAACTGTATGAGATGCTCAGTGGCTTGATAGCCCCCTGTTCTGTTGTCGGAGACGACCTGATCTGCTGGAATGCCGTCAACGTATCTGTCAATAACAACGAAAGGAGTCTGCGTCTCAACCAATGGCTGCAAGTTTCCGCTGCCACCTTGGGTGGGGGCAATAATGAAGCCATCCACTTTCCTTTGCAGCAACGAAGAGATGTAAAACGCTTCTTGATCCAGTTCCTCATCCGTATTGCAGGTAATCAGGCTGTAGTTCTGTTGCCGAACTAGCTCCTGGGCACCTCGTGCTGCTTGAACAAAGAAGGGATTGCCGTGGTCGGGAAGGACCAACGCGATTGTAAAACTTTTCCCCTTCCTAAGCCCTCGCCCGAGGGGGTTCGGCTGGTACGCCAGTCCCTCAATAGCGTGTTCCACTTTGGATCGCAATGCCTCGCTGACAAAGCGTGTGTTATTAAGCACGTGGGAAACAGTGGATATGGAGACGCCAGCTCTCTTAGCAACATCCTTCATAGTACTTGTCACTAGAGACCCCCAGTTTCGAAACGTTTGCGCAAACGATTTTACGCCCAGACAACGCTCTCTGTCAAGTCTGCGAAAGCCCCCTTTGAACTATTGTCGCGCTGGGGTCAGTACTTCATGAAGGTTTTTGCTCATGGCTTCACTGCTCTGAAGTCGATCTGGGTGCAGCGCTAGGATCTGACCGGTAAGTGGAGTTGACCCGGTTTCGTGGACACTTTAGGACTTGGGAGGGAGGAGTTCACGATGCCGAAGACACGACTGCCGTATCCGCCGGCAGGTGGTGGAACTTGTACGGGCTGGGCGAACGCCGCGTGAATTGGCGCGGGAGTTTGAGCCCTCGTACGAGAAGATCCGCAATTGGGTTCGACAGGCAGACCGCGACGAAGGCCGTAGTGCTATCGGGCTGACCACGGACGAGCGGGAGGACTTGCGCCGTCTACGCCGTGAGAACCGCCAGCTTCGTCTGGAGCGGGAGATCTTGGCAAAAGCCGCGGCCTGGTTCGCTCGGGAGACCGACTCGGTGCCACCAAGGTCTACGAGTTCGTGAGCGCACACCAGGCTTGCTATCCGGTGGCCACGATGTGCCGCGTGCTGGAGGTCTCCACCAGTGGGTACTACGCGTGGCGCAACCGTCTACCGTCGAAACGTGCACGAGAGAACGTCATCCTCCTTGAGCGAATCAAGGTGATCCATGCCTGGAGCCGAGAGACCTACGGGTCACCTCGGATCCACGCGGAACTGAAGGCGAATGGGATGAAGGTGGGTCGCAACCGGGTGGCTCGACTGATGCGTGTGGCTGGGCTGGAGGGAGTCAGTCGACGTCGTCGCCGGAGCACGACGAAACGTGATCCCGAGGCACAACCAGCAGCGGACTTGGTCGAGCGTGAGTTCACCAGCGATGCGCCCGACAGGCTGTGGGTGGCTGATATCACGTACGTTGCGACCCGGGCGGGGTTTGTCTACTTGGCGGTGGTGGATGCGTTCAGCCGCCGGGTGGTTGGTTGGGCGATGGCCAACCGCCTGCGAACAGAGCTGGTGCTTGACGCCCTTGAAATGGCCGTCTCGCAACGGCGTTCCCAAGGGGTAATCCATCACTCAGATCGGGGGACGCAGTACACCTTGATTGCCTTTGGCCGTCGGTGCAAGGAAGCCGGAGTCCGGCCGTCGATGGGGTCGGTGGGGGACTGCTACGACAACGCGCTATGCGAGAGTTTCTTCGCTACGCTGGAGTGCGAGCTGCTAGACCGCCAGGTGTTTGACAGTCGAGCACAAGCGCGGATGGCCGTGTTCGAGTTCATCGAGGGCTGGTACAATCCGCACCGCCGCCACTCGTCGCTCGGTCATGACTCGCCGCTCAGCTACGAGAGGAGGTTCGCTGAGGTGTCGGCTTCGGCGGACAAGACAGACGAGGAGAAGAAGGAAGTCGTACGTGCTTGTCTGGGGTCTCACGGGGTCCGCGGAGGACAATCCTGTCACATCGAGTCCACGGCCACGCAGACAACAGAGCTGTCAAACGCTACACTGTCCACTGAAACGGGGTAACTCCAATAGAGACGATGAAAAAAGGGGGGAAAGAGCTGACCCCCTGAAATCGGTCCAGAAGTGGAGCTAGGATTGAAGCTGGGGTTCATAGGTAGCTCTGTACTGGCTAGTACCTCATGGCACAAAGAGGCCTCCTAATACCTCTACCTGTGGCCACTCAGAAGTTCTAAGAGCGTCCTCCACTCCCTTCCCGATCGCGAGCCCCCCCCGCTTCGGATCCTCCTAGTGTTC
>Ga0307379_10006946_pt1 | contig 15461 bp, 16 predicted proteins | sample UN2MG_FD_202237 | JGI IMG/M metagenome (GOLD analysis project Ga0307379, IMG submission 202237) | Soil microbial communities from Risofladan, Vaasa, Finland - UN-2 | ecosystem: Environmental > Terrestrial > Soil > Coastal area > Acid sulfate soil | place: Finland: Risofladan, Vaasa | collected... | reverse complement strand
GCTCTTCCCGCTGCCGGTGCGAGTGGCGCAGACCGAGATTATGGGCTTCTCCGACCGGAGCATCGTGGCGTTCGTCCCCAGAAGGACGAAGCTAGCCCCGGCAGAGAGCACCCTGGACGCCTTCTCCATCACTGTGCCATGGGAGACATCACTGTAGGAGAAGACGACGTCGTCGACCTCCAGCCTCCTGATGAGGGACTCGAGCATCCCCTCGGGGTAGATCTGGATACCGTCGGGGTAGCGCTCCCCCGCCAGCTCGGGGGGGTAGACCCTCTTCTCGATCTCGGCGGCGGTGTCCAGCTCGGAGATCTGGGCGGCCGTGAAGGCGACGACCTCGTAGTCGGGGTTCTCCCGGAAGTGAACATTGAAGTTGTGGAAGTCCCTCCCGGCGGCCCCCATTATGATGGCCTTACGGATCATTCGTTATCTTTAAAAGAAGGTATGGAAGGTTGAAAAAACTTCGGGTGGGTCACCGGGCTACAGGAGGTAGCGGGGCTCCCCCTTGATGGAGTCGACGAGCTTGACGGCGTCATCGACCTCCTCCTCGGTGCCCTCGATGAGCAATCGGACCGCCCCCTCGGCTCCCGCGATTCCGCCTGCGGCGTAGAGGTATGCGTCTACGCCCGTCAGTATCCCCAGGGCCTCGATCTCCGTGATTATTGTGCCCGTGAGGGGCCAGAGGCTGGGGCCCTCGGAGTCCTCCGTGGAGGCGAGCCAGTGGAGCTCGTTCATGTCGCTGTAGACGAGCTTCTCCAGCCCTATAGGGATGACGAGCTCGATCTTCTTGCCGATGACGCTCCCCAAGACGGCGCCGACGGTGCCGCCGGTGGGGCTGCCAATGAGGACGCCTGCCATGCCCCCCTCGTAGTCGAGGGCGTTGGCGCCCTTGATGTAGACGTCTCCCTTGCCCATGTGTTCCACGGCGTCGTACCGGTTCAGCTCCTCAGCGACCTTGCCCTTCTTGAAGATGACGTCGGGCATCGCCTCAGCCTGCGGGGTCTCCGCCTTCTCAGGCTCCTTGGGGGTGGTGATTCCGCTCCTGTAGCGCCTGAGGTCGAAGTCCTTCTCCCAGAGCTCCTGGAGGACATATCCGTTGGTCGTTCCCGTGGCGACGACGACCATCCCCTCCTTCATGGCCTTCTGGACCTGGGGGAGGGCCGCCACGCCCTTGGCGATGAGCCTCTTGGACTCTGCGACTGTGAGTACAACCTGCTTCTTCATGTCGATCAATTAACACCCGTACCCGAGGGGATAAAAATGCGTCGCAGAAAATAGCTGAAGGGAGGAGGGATTATGGGGCGCGCTGCCTGAAGCGGAACTAGTAGCTTCAATCCTCGCATGGCCCTTGCTCTGTCTGAGTTCTGCACTTAGATTAGATGGAAGGATGTCTGGACACTATCCAGGGGCTGACAACCATCTTTTGTAAACTTTACAATATGCTCAGTCTGACATGGAACCCGCTGGTTGTTCCACTCCGGAACGACATCCTCAATTAACAGCTCCATCGCGAAGCATGAGTCGTATTCCAGTCTTATCTCTCCCCTGCCTGGGATGAGGTCCTGCTCCCATGGGAGACCGATCACCGGACCGGGTTCGTGCACGAAAAGACCCAGGGAATGGGAGAAGATCCATTGGTGGTGAATGCCCTCTTTCTGGGCTGTGGAATGGATGTTCTCTAACAGCTGGTTTCCCGTCAGGCCATGCTTGAACTCACGCATGAATATATTCTGCAGGCGGTTGTTCATCGCCAACAGTTTCTTCAATCCCTGGGGTGCATCCTTTTCATCGTTATGCCTGACGTAGGCTAGTTCTTGGTGGTCTGTGTAGAGACCGAGGTACTTGATCCCTACGTCACAGATCAGTAAGTCTCCCCTGCGGATGATCCCGTCGGAGCGTGGGTGTTTCTCTGCCACTGACTTACTCCTCAGGAGGTTGAAGTAAGGCTTGAAGGACAATCCCAGACCGTTATCTGAACAAATCTGCCAGAACAACCAGTCGAGGTCTTCAAGTGTGGTGACCCCGGGTACAATGGATGATGGGCTGAAGCATTGGGCGATGATCTGGCGTGCGATTAAGGATATCTGTGGGTAGAGTTCAAGTTCAGCATCGGTTAACGTCATCGCCCAGCGGGTGCAGGCGACCTCTGCTGACGTGAGCCGATTGACATATTTTTCTGGAAGCGCTTCGACAAGTTGGTTGAAAAGATTGTGGGTCAGCCCGCCGGCTGCCCAGTTCACGTCCCCGATATTGACGCCGATCCTTTTGGGATCACGCTTCTCGATGACCTCCGAGAGCAGGCGCCATTGTTCAGGATGGTTCCCGCCCTTCCAGGGTTTGTCGTAAAGGTCTGCTGTATCGGTCATCGAAAGATTGATCCGTTCCACCCCATACTCTGGGCCCCGGTCAAAGAAGATCAACATCTGCAGTATCTTAGGCCAGGTGTCCATGGGGATCATGGTTTCGTACACCGGGTCGAGGTTATCCTCCTGGCAGATGATGAGCCACATATCGATGTCACCATCTCGGAGGGCGAGAGGCAGGACAGAGTCAAGACGTTCGCGTAATATTTTGGTGGTGAGTTCTGTTTGCTTTCTTACGGGCATGATCTGCGGAAAATCTGACATAATAAGGTCTTTCCTAGGTTATTAAAAAAGGAAGCTTGTTTTATTATATTATTCTAACTGAGTGCTTTATCTTTTCCATGTCCACATATAAGTTGCTTCGTGTCAAGTTTTTTCCGTATTGATAGGTGGGTTAGAAACTTTTGCGAGAGTAAACAATTAGCTGTGCGCACACGCGTAAAATGTGGATCACTAATTCGTTTACTGAATCTATGATAATGTTGTGGTTTACAGTACATACACATGGATATAGGTCTACGAAAGGGAGGAAGAGTCAGGTTTCAGGAATGCCTAGGAAACTAGCCACGACGAGGAAGGGGCTCGCTCAGGTCGTGACGACCCTGATGCTCCTCGTCTTCTCGATACTCCTCTCGGGCATCGCCATCTACTACTCCATAAACATCGTCTCCGTGAGGCTCCAGACCGAGGAGGTCAGGGTGACAAAGGAGGAGATCTGGGTGAACAGCACTGGCGCCGTCGGCGCCTTCAGGATCCAGAACCTCGGTGGGAGGGACATACTCATCGACAAGATCGAGATTAGGGGGGTCACCGAGACCTGGTCAGACGTCTTCTTCAACAGGCTGGCGGCTGGCACATCCGTGAACGCGGACCTGAACGTTACGAGCTACGACAACCTAACGGGGCAGCCGGTGATAGACGGCAGGATGTACAACCCGGCGTCCAACGACATCCCGTTGGGATCCGGACTGGACCTCCTGATCTACATCAAGGGGCCCGACAACGTTCAGATGGAGGACATCGGGACCACGGTGAGCATCTCCGTCCACACGATGAACGCCCAGTACATCACGGAGTGCAACGTTAAGTCGGCCAGCTGAGCCCACCCGCTCACACTGACAATTATTTAAATTCTATAATCGTCTAAATTCTCTGAGATATCAAGTATTGGGGTGAATCCGATTGAGTGACTCTTGGTTTTTCAACTCGGGGAGGAGGACGCCGCGCAGGAGCCTTCTCCCGTATCTCGTCATCGTCGTCCTCCTGTTCTCCAACCTCGCAATCTCGGTCTACTTCACCTCCAGCTCCAATCAGGCGGTGAGGGACCTCAGCGACGAGGTGAGGAGCCTGAACCAGCAGATTGGGACCCTCCAATTCCAACTCGACAGCACTAACTACGAGCTCCAGACCCTCAGGGACTCCGTCGAGAGCGGGGGCACCGTCAACGTCTCCCTCTCCGACATCGAGCTCACCCAGGTCTACAACAGGACGCGGAGGTCAGTCGTCCTCATAACTGTCCGCACCCCCTTAGGGGGCGGGACTGGATCCGGCTTCGTCTACGACAAGGAGGGGCGGATCATCACTAACAACCACGTCGTGGAGGACGTCGTCGAGGGGGGCATCTCGGTCACCTTCATCGACGGAACTATCGTCACCGCAACCGTGGTGGGCACTGACCCCTACGTTGACCTGGCGGTGATACAGGTGGACGTCAACGAGCTCCTCCTCGAGCCGGTGAAGATGGGCTCATCCATCGACCTACGCGTGGGAGAGCGCGTGGCGGCCCTGGGAAACCCCTTCGGGCTCGCCAACACCATGACAGCGGGGATCGTGAGCGCCTTGGGTAGGGAGCTCCGGTCGACCGGGGGTTACGTCACCGTCGACGTCATACAGACGGACGCCGCCATCAACCCCGGGAACAGCGGAGGCCCCCTATTCAACATGGACTCCGAGGTCGTCGGCATGAACACCGCCATCATAAGCGAGGTGCAGCAGTTCGCTGGCGTCGGCTACGCGGTCCCCTCCGACTCTATCACCAGGGAGATACAGTCCCTCATCGAGACGGGAAGCTATGAGCACCCGTGGCTTGGCATCACCGGGACCTCCCTCTTCCCCGAGGTGAGGGAGGCGATGGACCTCGACGACTCGGTGAGGGGCGGCCTCGTGACGGAGGTCACCGACGGAGGCCCCGCCGACGCTGCGGGCCTGAGGGGAGGCGACTCCTGGCTCGACGTGGACGGGGGGAGGATACACATCGGGGGAGACGTAATCATCGGCGTCGATGGGACCCCCACCAAGGACTTCAATGAGCTCATGGTCCAACTGGAGAGGAACACCGAGCCCGGGGACACCATCACCCTCAAGGTGATCAGGGACCTGAACGTCATCGACGTCGACCTCGAGCTGGGTGTGAGGCCGCCCCCCACGTAGCCTAGGCGACGACGTCCTCAAGGGGGACCTTCTTCCCACGCCTGCTCTCGTACGTGTAGATGTAGCTATACCCGGCCTCACTCAGCCTCTCCGCTGACCTCAGGGTGTTCGCCCCGAGCCCCTCGACTCTGTGGCTGTCGGAGCCGATGGTCACCACGTCGACACCTGCCTCCCGGGTTGCCTCTATGAACCCCCTGACGGGGAAGACGTCGCCAATGCCATGCCTCCAGCCCGAGGAGTTCACGCTGACACCGACGCCGTGGCTGGCGAGGCTGTCGATGGCCGAGTAGACGCTGTCACCGTACTGTTCCCACGTGACGCCTTCGGGATGGGTCTCGGGGAGGAACCGGCGGAAGTAGTCCGGATGGGCCATAACGTCGAAAAGACCGCTTTCCACGGCCTGCCCCCAGCCCCTGTAGTAGATGGTTAGGGCCTCCTCGATCCCCCTGCCGCCGAAGAACTCCCTGGAGCCCCTCCGGGAGCCAATATCGTAGCCGTGGATGTAGTGGAGGCTACCCAATACGAAGTCCAGCGGGTGCTCCTCGATGATGGCCTCGATCCTCCTCTCCTCCCCCGGGAAGTAGTCTACCTCCAGGCCCACCCTGAGCGTGATGGAGGTATCCTCCTGGGCCGCGTGGATCCCCTCGACGTAGCCCTCCATCTCGTCGGGGGAGGGGCCGATTTGGGTGTCTGGGCCCTTGATTATGAAGTGGGTGGTGAAGGCGATCTCGTCGATCCCCCGCATATCCGCCATCCTGCAGTAGCCCTCGACGGTAGCGCTGGAGGCGTCGGCGGAGTGGCTCTCGTGGACGTGGTAGTCCTTGCTGGTCCAGGTTCGGGGCTCCACGGACATGATGGAAGAAAAGGAACAAGGAGGTATTTGAGGGGTGCGGAGCTAGCCCCTCGGGGTCCTCGCCACCACTATCAGATGCTGCCCCATGTCCACGACGCCGAGCCTGGTGCAGAACTCCTTCTCGAGGCGTATGAGCATCTCGACGGCCTTCGGATTTGAGCCAATTTTCTCAAGACCCCTCGGATAGGAGGAGGTTATTGTATCCGTGGCCGCTATCTCGATCACCTCGCATCCTTGGTCCTCGAGAAACCGCCTCATGTATGTGGAGGTATAGAGAGTCATGGGTGCATGCCATTCGTTCGAGCCCACCTTCGAGTTCAAGACCTCAGGGAAGGGCGTACTTGGGTCCCACTCTATGTGGTCCCCGATATTCTCGAGGAATCCGTCGTCGTCAAACGTTGAGATGGTATGGAACGTGCCGAGGAGACTCATCACGCTGATGATGAGGAGGCCTCCAGGTTTCGCGACCCGGATGAGCTCCTTGATTGCGTCGAACCTCCTCTCCCTGACGTAGGAGAGGGCACCCCCCAGGCAGAGGACGGCGTCGAAGGTGGCGTCGGGTATCTCCGACATGTCGCAGATGTCCATCCGCCTGACGTCGGTTATCATGTCATGGACGCCCGCCTCGTCGATCCGCTCCTCCGCAACTCTCAGTTGCTCACCCGATATGTCCAGCAGGAAAACCCTGTGACCCATCTCGGCAAGCCTTATGGCGTACCTTCCAGGGCCCCCGCCGGCGTCCAGGACGTATGCGCCCTTTGGCAGGTGCCTTCCGAGGATATGCATCGTGACCTCGTACTCCATCCTGCCATGGAGCGACCTCTCCAGCCGGTTCCACTCCTTTTCTCCGTAGCCGTCATAGTGCTCCTTGATCTTCTTGGGATCGTACACGTATGTCATCTGGGCTCCACCGGCTGGCGTAGAATCGTCTTTATGTTATCGGGCTTGGACCTGCGGGGGTTGCTCAGGTAGATCTCGTGGTGGCGCCCCCTCATCCGGTAGCCCTGCTTCTCGATGAAGGTGTGGAGCCTCTCACCTGTGGGCCCCTCCTCACTGTAGGGGCCGACGTGGAGTATCTGGGCGCTCAGGCCCTCGTGGAACGTCTCCAGGACGACGTCGTCGACGGCGGGTCCCCTCTTCTCCCTGACCTGGGTCCGGGCCTCCTCAACCAACTCCCCTGTGATGAAGTCGGGCTGCCTTATCATCGACTTCCAGTTCCACTCCTCCCTGGGAGGGGCGTCGGTGAGGATGAAGGCTGCTGGGTCGTCCCACCACCAGAGGCCCTCCAAGGCCATCACGGTGAAGTCCCGCCCCTCGTCCTTGCACCGGAACTTGAGGGTGTAGCTAAGACCAAACAGGGCCTCCATCGCGGCGGCATACGCCTCCCCTTCCGGCGCTCCCCTGCCCTCGTAGCTCAGGAATCTCCCCGGGGGGACGTCTATGACCTGCGGTTTCCTCTTGGCGGTGTAGAACCTCTTCAGCTCCTTGCGGAGGTCCAGCTTGTCCATGGATAGATAAAGAATTGTTCAAGGTAAAAAGGGTGTGAGCAGGTCCCGTTGCCTACCTGCCTAGTTCAGGTACTTTTCAAGGAACTCTATCATCGCAGGGTAGGCGACGAGCTTGTTCTTGAGCCTGACGAGACCGTGGCCCTCGTCGTCGAAGACGTGGAACTCCACGGGCTTCCCCATCCGTCTTAAGGCCTCCACCATCTGCTCCGACTCGCTGAGGGGCACCCTCGGGTCGTTGGCTCCCTGGATCACCATGAGGGGCGCCTCCACCTTCTCGATGTGGTTGATGGGGGCGATGCTCTCCAGGAACTCCTCGTCCTCCTCAAGGCTCCCGTACTCCGCGGCTCTGTGCTTCCTCCTGTAGTCGCTCGTGTTTCTCAGGAACGTCGCCAGGTTGCTGATGCCCACAATGTCGACCGCCGCCACCCAGATATCGGGGTAGGTCGTGATCGAGGAGAGCACCATGAAGCCGCCGTAGCTACCGCCATAAACTACCAGCTTCTCGCCGTCGATGTCCTCCCGCCCCTTCAGCCAGTGGGCTCCGTGGGCGAGGTCGACCACCGAGTCCATCCTCTTCCGGACGTCGTCGAGGTGGCTGTAGTGCTTCCCGTAGCCAGTGGAGCCCCTCACGTTGGGTTGGAAGACGGCGTACCCGTTGTTGAGGAAGTACTGGATCGTGAACATGAAGGAGGGGCGGGACTGACCCTCGGGACCACCGTGAACGTAGACGATCACAGGGGGCCTCTCCAACCTGGAGCTCTTCGGCTTGTAGAACCACGAAGGGATCACCCGTGTGCCACCCTTCTCGCTCTCGTCGAAGGTAGGAAAGTGAACCAGTTCGGGCGCTACGAAGGAGTCCTCGGGGAGCCCACCATATGATGATCGGGTCACCCGCCTTACCTCGTCGGCCTTCAGGTCCCAGACGTAGACGTCCGTCGGCCTTGTGGAACTCGTGAAGGCGAAAGCCAGGCTCCCGGAATCCAGGGAGAAGCTCGGAGCGTCCCCAAAGCCCACCGCCGAGACGACGCCCGGGACTTCCCCGAGGTCGGCCTTCATCGTCTCCCCGGTTTCCAGGTTCAGTGTGTAGAGCTCGGAGTACCCCTCCACGTTGACGTCGTAGACGAGGAGGCGGTTATCCGGCGAGAGGCTCAGCCCCCTCACGTCCCAGTCGGCCTCGACGAGCCTCTCAAGCTTGCGGGATGCTAGGTCCAGTCGGGCGATGTAGAGGAAGTCGGAGGCGACGTCCGTCGTGAGGAGGAGAGAACCATCCCCGTGGTAGCCGAGGAGAGCGTAGCGGGCCCACTCCTCCACGAGGGAGAGGTCCTCGGCCTCCCTCGCATCCACGTCGATCTCGTAGAGCCTGTGCCGGAAGGATGCCTCCATCCTGGTGAACGCCACCCGCCCACCGTCAGGCGAGAACGTGAGGCCCACGGGGTAGCCCGAGTCGTCGTTGCGCCAGATTAGCTCAGCCTCGCCGTCGAGGGGCTGCATGTAGACGTCGAAGATGCGCTTATCCGTCCTGTTCGCCCCGTAAAGGACCGTCTTCCCGTCCTTCGACCATTCCCCGGGAACGTGCATCGCCTCGATGTGGCCAGCGGTGATGCAGGTCTCCATCGTGCCGTCGAGGAGATAGAGCTGGGCGTTTTCGTTGCCCCCGATGTCCCTCCCGAATATGATCCTGTCGTCGCCCGCTACGGGGGAGGTGCCGATCCACTGGACTCTCTCCGCCTCGAATGTGAGCTGCTCAGGCCAGTAAGCCTCGTCCCCCACCTTCACCTTCCATGCCTGAGGCATCCCCGTGATGTTCGTCAGGAACGCGACGTGCCTGCCGTCGGAGTAGAACCGGGGGGAGCTCGCGGATTTGATGTTCAGGTAGCGGGAGATCGGATATCCACCATCCATCATGATTACCTCGAAGATACACGGAACCCATTCCCATTTAGTGATTTCCCTCGTGGGCCCCTCTTCAGAAACAATAATAAGAGTCGTCAGCGTTCCACCGTGGTGGCGGGTGAGTGGGTCCTCCCACCCGTTCCGCCTAAAATACCCCGGAGTAGGGAGGAAAACATTGGATACGAGAAAGATCAGCCTAGCCGCCGTGATTGCGGCCCTCTACGCAGCCCTCGTCATATTTCTGGCACCGGTCTCATTCGGGCCGATTCAGCTCAGGATCGCCGACTGCATCATACCGCTGGCAGCCCTCCTGGGTTGGCCGGCAGTGATCGGGGTCTCCCTGGGGGCCCTCATAGGGAACGCATACTTCTTCCTGGGAGCCGTGGACGTCGTGTTCGGGGCGGTCGCCAACCTCCTGGCTGGAGCCATCATCTTCAGGTTCAGGGATAGGCTTCTGCCCGCGCTCACCGCTGGCTCCGTCGCCATCGGCGTCGTCGTCGGGGGCTACCTCTGGATCTACTTCCCGCCGCCGGACATGGGTCTGAGCATGCCGGTCTGGCTGGTAATGATCGTCAGCATCACCCTGAGCAGCCTTATCGCTGTAGCGGTCCTTGGCTACGCCCTGCTGCAGGCGCTGCTGTCCAGCGGATTAAGGGAGCTCCTAGAGTCCAGAGGGCTGAAGACCTACCTGTAACTCCCCCCTTGTTTTCGTAACACTTGATAACCTGAAGGGCGTAAGTTCTAGCCATGAACGTCAAGCTGGTCAGGCTCTTCGGATGGTTCGGCATCGCCGGCCCAGTCATCGGGATACCAGGGACCCTCTTCTCAATCGTAGGCGCGCCGTGGTTTAGCTGGACGGCGAACTCAATCGTCGACCTGCTCGACGACTCCCCCAGCTCCCTGCTCTTCAGGACTACTTGGCTCATGTGGGCGGGATGCGTGATGGCCTTCTCCGCCGGGATCTACGAGGTGGTGAGGGACAACCGAGTCGGGAAGGCCGGATTCGGGTTGAACCTCATGGGAGCGGCCCTCCTCTTCGTCTCGACCCTACCCGGGTTCGAACTGGAGGCCCAGAGGGCCCTCGTCAACGGTTTCTACATCACCACGGCCCTCTCGATGTTCCCCCTCGCGTATCATCTGAGGAGGAAGGACCTGATGAGGCTCAGCTACGTCACCGTGCTCGCAGGGGGGGTCGCCCTCATCGCCTGGTCCCTGGGCATGGGGGCACCGGCGGTACCCGAGTTCGTCTCTTCCCTCGCCTTCGGTGTCTGGTCCGTCACCCTGGGAGCGTGGATGGTGAAGAGACAAGAGCTCCCCGGCATGCAGTGAGTCCTTGCAGGCTCTTCCTCTTCAAGGTGAGCCCCACTTTACTAAGACCTGCCTGAGCCCCGATGCAAAGCATCATTTAAACCTCAAAGCGGACACTTATAGGATATGGACTCGGGACGCCTCAGGCTGTACGCGTACATGGGTTTGATCACCCCGGTCGTGGGCTTCATCGTGATCTTTCTGGCCATCAGCTCGGCTCCGTGGTTCAGCTGGACCGGGAACGCTCTGAGCGATCTCGGCGTCAGGGGCACACCGGCACTCATCTTCAACAACGGCCTCATGCTCACGGCCACCCTCATGGCCGTCTTCTGCCTTGGGCTGAGGGAGACGGAGGGCGACGACAGTGCTGGCCAAGTCGGGTGGATCATGTTCCTCGTAGCGTCGGCGTTCCTGCTGGGCGTCGGCGTCTTCCCAGAGACCGCGGGACGCATACACTACTACGTCTCCGTGGGCTTCTTCGTTTCGATGCCCCTAGCGCTCTTCGCATTCACTGCACACCTCTACAGGGGCGAGGAGAGACGCCTCGCAATCCTCACGGTGGCGCTGGGCCTCTTCGCCGCCCTCGTCTGGACCCCGAGCTGGGACGGCGTCGCCATTCCAGAGACCGCCTCCGCCCTTGCGGTGGGGGTGTGGGCGGTGGCCATGAGTCTCAGGATGCTGAGGAAAGCGGAAAAGTGAGTGTCGACTCCCATGGTTTATTAGGGGAAGTCCGTTCAGGAGTAGGGCTGAAGGGAGCAAGAATCCTTGGGAACGATCTCAAGCTTTGGCAAACCGACCTGGAGACGACTCTGATGAGTACTAACTGGAAACTGAGGAACCTGATAAGGAAAAAGAAGGCCTATAAGAGCAGGGTCGGTAAGACCTGCAAGGACTGCAGGAAGTACTCTAGGAAGACGTTCTACTGCACCAAGCTGCGGAAAGTTTTCGACCAGAAGAGGGATGCGTGCGAGAACTTCGCCCCCCGTGGGAGCCGCCGCCGATGGGGAGGATACGTGAGATAGGCTCGTGTCATGCTCCTTGAGCTGCCCCGCCTGAGGGGTCAACGTCCCCCCAGTAGCAGTGCCTTCTCCCCTCAGTCAACCAGGGCTCCAGCCCCATCTCCCTGATGGACCTCAGGTTCCTCCGGTTCGCCTCGGCGTGGAGACCGTCGAAGTGTCCGTCCTGCTTCTCGCAGGCCTCGAATTCATCACACTCATGGCAGGAGTAGTAGCCCCGTTCCCTGCAGCAACGCCTTATCTCGCAGGAGGTCTCGGCGTCCTCCCCCGTCCTACACCTCCCGGTGCACTCGAGGCCGGTCAGGAACCCGAGCATCTCGAGGAACAGGTTGTAGTTGTTCAGCTCCTCTGGGAAGACGCAGGCGGCCGTCTGTCCGAACCGGTACCTCTCCAGGGTCTCCAAGAAGCCCCTCGCGGTCCCCGCGATGACGCCAGTATAGCCCAAGCAGTCTCCGCAGTAGGTGCCGCAATAGGCGAGGAGCCCATTCCTCTCCTCCAATGACAGGCCCATATCGCTTCTAACTACCCCCTTTAACCTGAAAAACCTGATCAGAGGGCATCCTTTTTCTTTCTCTCAACGTCACTCCCCGAATGGGATTCGGGATACTTATCGGCTTTCCATGAAATGGCTGTTTCACGGTGTTCCCTCGCATTCCTCTTATCAAACCTGAGGCATACCGTGAACGGGAAGGATGCGGCATGAGTATCCAAGAAGAGGGCTCAGAGGGGCGACGGCGGGGTAGGAAGCCGAAGGAGAAGGCGATCATCACCGAGCAGGACTGCCTCAAGGAGTTCTACAAGCCCATAAGCCCCTAGCCTCCCTGCCCCCAAGGGAAGGCTTAGATTACAGCGTCCTTTAGATGATGAAGACGCTTATTCGTGTTGTGAAAGCCCCCGTTTTCAGGTTGCCTCGGGATGCCGTCTAAGCCCGGACCTAAATCACATGATAAATTTGAAGGTAACGTTTTATTTTATGCCATTAAGGAGTATTACTTGGAGGATTTCTCAATATGGAAAAGAAAAAGAGACTGACCACCAGCGCAGGCGCTCCAGTCGACGACGACCAGAACAGCATCACGGCGGGGCCCATGGGGCCGGTCGCCATCCAGGACGTCCACCTCATCGACAAGCTCGCTCACTTCAACAGGGAACGCATCCCAGAGAGGATAGTGCACGCCAAGGGAGCGGGTGCGTTCGGATACTTCGAGGTCACCAACGACCTGAGCAACTACACGAAGGCCAAGTTCCTCTCAGAGGTCGGGAAGAGGACCGACGTCGTCGCGCGGTTCTCCACCGTTGGAGGGGAGAGGGGATCCGCTGACGCTGAGCGGGACCCGAGGGGCTTCGCCGTAAAGTTCTACACGGAGGAGGGTAACTTCGACTTCGTGGGGAACAACACCCCCGTCTTCTTCATACGCGACCCCATAAAGTTCCCAGACTTCATCCATACCCAGAAGAGGAACCCGGTTACCAACGCCAAGGACCCCGACATGTTCTGGGACTTCCTGTCCCTCACCCCGGAGTCCATCCACCAGGTCACGATACTGTTCTCCGACAGGGGGACCCCCAAGTCCTTCAGGCACATGCACGGTTTCAGCGGCCACGCACTCATGTGGTACAACGAGGAGGGCGAGTACGTCTGGGTGAAGATCCACTTCATCTCCGCCCAGGGCATCCAGAACCTGACCGCCCAGGAGGCGGAGACCATGAAGGGGAAGGACCCCGACCACGCCACCCGTGACCTGTTCAACGCTATCGAGAGGGGCGACTACCCGGCGTGGAACGTCCACGTCCAGATCATGAAGCCCGAGGATGCGGAGGACTACAGGTTCCACCCCTTCGACGTGACTAAGGTCTGGCCCCACGGCGACTACCCGCTGATCCCACTGGGGAGGATGGTCCTCAACAGGAACCCCGCCAACTACTTCAACGACGTCGAGCAGGCTGCCTTCTCGCCGGGGAACCTCGTCCCGGGGATCGCTCCGTCGCCCGACAAGATGCTTCAGGGGAGGCTCTTTGCCTACCACGACGCCCACAGGTACAGGCTCGGCGCCAACTACCAGCAGCTCCCGGTGAACGCCCCCAAGGCCGCGGTGATGAACTACCAGAGGGACGGCTCCATGCGCCGGGACACAGGCTTCGAGGGCGCCCCCAACTACTACCCCAACAGCTTCGAGGGCCCGAGACCCGACATGTCCGCCAAGTGGCCCAACGTCGACGTCTCAGGCGTCCTGACCCGCCACGCTTACAGCCATCCCAACAGTGACTTCGTGCAGCCGAGGACCCTCTACGAGAAGGTGATGACGGACGTCGACCGCAACCATCTCGTGGGGAACATCGTCGGCCACCTCGGAGCGGCGAAGAAGGAGATACAGCTCCGTCAGACGGCCCTCTTCTACCGGGTCCACGAGGAGTACGGTACCAGGGTGGCCAAGGGGCTGGGGCTGGACATCGAAGAGGTAAAGCGCAGGGCAGGTCAATAACTCCAACCCTCCTTTTTTATAGTGATTACATTGGGCGGCATCTCGGGGAACGTTAAAAAGGTCTTTTTCGTCGTGTGCGGGACGATCTTCCTAGCCGCCGGGCTCGTGGGGGTTGTCGTCCCTGTGCTGCCGACCACGCCGTTCCTGCTCCTGGCGGCTGCCTGCTACCTCCGGGGCTCCAAGAGGCTGCACAGGTGGATTATGGAGAATCCCTACTTCGGCGAGTACCTCAGAAACTACGTGGAGGGCAGGGGGATCAGCAGGAGGCAGAAGGTCTACACGATCCTCTTCCTCTGGTTCATGATCCTGTTCTCGATCGTCGTCGTGGTCGAGGGCCTGGCGGTCTCAGCACTGCTGCTTCTCATCGCCTCGGCGGTGAGTATCCACGTCTGGACACTTCCGAGCCTCAAGGAGGGCTGAGAGCCCACCGTCAGACGACCTTCACATCTGGCCTCCCGGGCGTTACAAAGGATTATCCGTCGTTCGCACAGTATCTAGGACTATGAGGCGCAGTTACGTCAACCCGTTCAGGGCTGAGGGGCACTGGTTCAAGGGGAACGTCCACACCCACTCGACGGAGTCGGACGGCTCGAGGACGCCGGATCAGCTCGTTGAGATCTACTCAAGGGCGGGGTACGACTTTCTATCCATCACGGATCACGGCGTCGTCACGGATGTCGAGGGGCTGGGCGACGCAGGCTTCCTCCTGATACCGGGGGAGGAGGTCTCCGTCGGGAGGAGCCACGCGAACACGCCTTTCCACCTGGTGGCCCTGGGCGTCGAGGAGACGCTACCCTTCAAGGACGCTGACATGGACCTCGACCCCCAGATCGTCATCGACGAGATCAACCGGAGAGAGGGCATCACCATCCTCGCCCACCCCTACTGGTCGGGGCTGAGCCATGAAGACCTGATGGCCCTTGAGGGCTACCACGGCGTCGAGATCTACAACACGGGTTGCGACTTCGAGACGAACACCGGGCTCTCGGACTCCCACATCGACGGCGTCATCGTCTCGGGGAGGCACCCGTGGATCTACGCGGTGGACGACCACCACGGAGTGGAGAGGCCCCTGCTGCCCTTCGACGCGGCGGTCGCCTGGATATACGTCAGATCCGAGTCGTTGACAGCCGAGAACATAATGTCCAGCATCCGGAGGGGGCTATTCTACTCGAGCAACGGCCCCGAGATCAGGGACATAACGATTGACGGTGATGGGGTTATCTCCCTCGAGTGCTCGCCGGTGAGGGAGATCTCCTTCGTCTCGACGCCATCCCTCGGGATGAAGTTCTACTCCGAGGGCGCATCGTTGACGGGCGCTGAGTACCAGGGGAGGAGGGGGGAGACGTACGTAAGAATCGAGGTCACCGACTTCGAGGGGAGGAAGGCGTGGTCCAATCCCATCTACAACGAGTAAAATAAGACCTTCATCGCTCGTGCGAGCTCACAATCACCTGAAATCCCGTCGGTAGAGCTCCCAAGCTATAACGCTGAAAAGGAAGAGTAGCAGGAGGATGATGAAAGCCGTGACGAAGCCAATTATGGTCGTGATCTTCAATGCATCACGCCCTATTCCTGAACGGTGAGTTACTTCCAGCCCCGTTTCTTGT
>Ga0307379_10006945_pt1 | contig 15463 bp, 13 predicted proteins | sample UN2MG_FD_202237 | JGI IMG/M metagenome (GOLD analysis project Ga0307379, IMG submission 202237) | Soil microbial communities from Risofladan, Vaasa, Finland - UN-2 | ecosystem: Environmental > Terrestrial > Soil > Coastal area > Acid sulfate soil | place: Finland: Risofladan, Vaasa | collected... | reverse complement strand
GCATTCGTGTCATCGCCGGTGGTAATTTTGAGTTGACGGCCAACAATGACGTAACCGGCATCTCGGCGCAGGCGGGCAATGACATCACCGTCACCTCGAACAGCACATACGGGCTTTGCCCGAACGGAACCTTGCCGCCTGGTGTATATGCTTACCAACATCGTCTGGTGCTTTAGCAAACGAACCCAAGCGGACCATTGCAAAAGGCCGGCGGGCGCTTGACCCGCCGGCCTATTGTTTTTGGCGAGTGCGCCCGAAAGACCCCGCCTCGCCTCAATCCATCGGCGAGGCGCCACCCTCCGCTGTCCGCCGGGCAACAAAATCATCCAGCGCCTCGGCCACGCTAGGATCGACCGGGGGAGGCACAAATTCGGCCAGCTTGCGTTTCCACAACGCGTGCGCCCGCTCGGTCGTGGTCTTCGCCCCGGCCTCGGTCCACTGGCCAAAGTTTGACCAGTCCGACACCAGCGGCTCGTAGAACGCAGTCTGATAGCGCTCCATGGTCTGGGTCGCGGCGAAGAAATGCCCGCCCGGCTCGACCTCGGCGATGGCATCGAAGCCAATCTCGTCAGGCCCGCAACCCACCGGCTGCATGATCTCGGCGATGGTCTGCATCACCTCCATATCGGTGATGAACTTCTCCAGCGAATGGGTCAGCCCACCCTCCAGCCAGCCGCAGGCATGGAAAATCATGTTCGCCCCGCCCAGCACAGCCCCCCACAGCGCCAACTGCGTCTCGGCGGCGCCCTGTACGTCGGGCGCATTCGATGCGGTCCCCGCCGCCGAGCGCCACGGTAGGCCGATATGGCGCGCCAACTGTCCGGCGCCGAAATTGGACTGGATATGCTCCGGCGTGCCGAACGCCGGCGCACCGGACTTCATGTCGACATTCGAGGCGAACGAGCCATAAACCACCGGCGCACCGGGCCGCACGATCTGCGCCAGGGTTATCCCGGCCAGCGCTTCGGCATGGCTCAGCGTCAGGGCACCGGCGATGGTGATCGGCGCCATCGCCCCCAGCAGGCAAAACGGCGTGATCACCGTCGGCTGGCCCCATTCGGCGAAATCGATGATGCCCTGGGTCATCGGTCGGTCAAGCTGGCGCGGCGAGTTGGTGTTGATCACTGTGAAGGTATGCGGGGTCGCCCGGAAGGTATCGGCATCGACCCCGCGGGCGATCCGCAGCATCTCGAAGCTGTCCAGTGTCTGCCCCTGGCCGCGGGCCCAGACGAAGGGCACCTTGTCGGACAGGGTCAACTGGATCCGCATCGTCTCGAGGTGCCGAACCGCAACGGCCACATCCTGCGCCTCGATCGCCGGGGCCTGCTTTGGCAGAATGTCGAAGCTTTGCTGCAGCTTGGTGGTCTCGATGAAATCAGCCAGCGTCCCCGGCCTGCGCCCGCGCTCGATATCGGTGATGTTGGGGCAGCCGGCGCCGGCCGTGAACATTAGGCTGTTGCCGCCAACCGGGATATCGCGCCCCAGCCCGCCGCCCGCGATATCGAAGCGTAACGGCGCCGTCTTCAGCGCCGCGGCCACCAGCCTCCGGTCGATGCGGACCATCTGGCTGTCCTCATCCACCGTGGCGCCCGCCTCGCGAAACCGCCGCCGCCCCTCATCATGAAGCACCCGGATGCCCAGTTCCTCCAGCACCCGCAGCGCGGTGTCGTGGATCGAGGCGACCTGATCGGCCGAGAACACCTCCGGATGTGGCAGATTGTTGAAGATCGGATGATAGCTGGTCTGGCGCGCCGAAACCGAGGTGGCCGTCCGCCGCCCACGCCGTCCGGTCCTGTGGCCTGGCTCGCTCATATTGGGTTAGCCTTCGGTTTCATGGTGCCGTCCATCCTTCAAAAGGAACCGGACTTCCCCGGACTTGATCCGGGGCCCCGAGTCTCTGCCACCAGCGCTGCCCGCATCCGGTCGAGACCCCGGATCAAGTCCGGGGAAGTGAAGAACAGCGCCCCCTCATCCCCGCATCCGGACACCTGCCGGATCATAGGGCGACGGCGTCAGCACCCGCGCCGCCCGCTCGACCCCGACGATATGGACCGACAGCGCCGTCCCGGGCGCGGCCAAATCCGTCTCGACCAGCGCCATTGCCAGCGACTTGCCGAGGCAGTGGCCGTAGGCGCCCGAGGTAACGAAGCCAACCCTGCGGCCATCGTGCCAAACCGGCTCGTAGCCACCGGCATCTGCATCCGGCGCATTGACCTCCAGCGTCACCAACTTCTGCGCCGGGCCGGTCTCGCGCTCGGCCAACGCCGATTGCTTGCCGATGAAATCGCCCTTGTCCCAGGCGATCCAGCGGTCCATGCTGGTCTCAGCCGCGGTGTAGCCTTGGGTGAATTCCTTCGACCAGATGCCAAAGCTTTTCTCGATCCGCATCGACAGCATGGCGTTGAAACCAAGATCGACCGCATCGAACTCGGCCCCCGCCGCCTTCAGCGTCCGGTACAGGGTCACGTGCTCGGCAGCGCCGCAGTTCAGCTCGAACCCCAGCTCGCCACAAACCGACATCCGCCCGACCCGCGCGCGGATCAGCCCGATATCAACGCTGGTACAACCCATGAACGGCAGTCCAGCGTTCGAGACATCCTGATGGGTCAGGCTCGCCAGCAGATCGCGTGAGCGTGGCCCAACCAGCCCGAACCCGACAGTCGCATCCGAGATGTCGCGCACCGCAACATCGTCCTCGCCATGATCGGCAAACCAGCGCATGTGCCATTGCCGCAGGTAGTACGACCCCATGATCCACCAACTGCCGTCACCCCAGTTGAAGACCGTCAGGTCGCCCTTCAGCTTGCCGTTCGGCGCCAGCATCGGCGCCAGCCGGGCGCGGCCAGGGCTCGGCAACCGCCCGGCCATGACCCGGTCGAGCCACGCCTCGGCCCCGGGCCCGGTCACCTCGAACCGCGAGAACCCGGAGGTGTCGATGATACCGACCCCGTCGCGGGTCCGGCGGCATTCCTCGCCAACGATGTCATGGGCGTTCGAGCGTTTCAGCGTCGGTGTCTCCTCAAAGCCATCCGGCGCAAAGTAGATCGGCACCTCCAGCCCCCAGGAACAACCCCACCGGGCACCATCGCCGGTCATCGCATCATAGGCCGGCGCCTTTTTCAGCGGCCGCCCGGCCCACAGCTGCTCGTTCGGATAGCTCATCACGAAACGGCGCGAGTAGAACTGCCCGGTCATCTGGCGCAGATACTCGCGCTGCGAGGCGAAGGGGCCATAGCGGGCCACGTCCATGCCGTAGATATCCGCCTCGGGCTCGCCGTGGATCATCCACTCGGCCAGCGACTTGCCGACGCCGCCGCCTTGCAGGAAACCGGCCATCACGCCGCAGGCCGCCCAGTAGTTCGGCACTCCCGGCACCGGCCCGACCAGCGGGTTGCCATCGGGCGTGAAGGTGAACGCCCCGTTGACCCATTTCTTGATGCCCGCGTTGGCCAGGCACGGATACCGCGCAAAACCCATTTCCAGCTCGTCCGAGATGCGGTCGACATCCTCCTGGATCAGCTCGACGCCATAATCCCACGGCGCGCCGTCCATGTTCCAGTGCTTGTAGGCGGTCTCGTAGATGCCGAGCAGCATCCCCTTGCCCTCCTGACGCATGTAGGTATAGCCCTCGAGATCGATGCCGAACGGTATCTCGCGGTCCAGCGCGGCGATCTCCGGGATGGTCTCGGTCACCAGATAATGGTGCTCCATCGGCGTTACCGGCAGGTCGATCCCGACCATCCGCCCGCATTGCTTGGCCCACAACCCACCGGCGTTGACCACATGCTCGGCGATGATGGTGCCGTGCTCGGTCACCACATCCCAACTGCGGTCACCGCGCGGGCGCAGCTCCAGCACCCGGTTATGCTCGACCACGGTGGCGCCCGTTTTCTTGGCCGCGTTGGCATAGGCGTAGACCACGCCGTAGGTGTCGACATAGCCCTCCTTCTCGTCATAAAGGCCGCCGAGCACGCCCTCGATGTCGATCACCGGCAGCATTTCCTTGATCTCCTCCGGGCCGACCAGCCGGCAAGTGTCGATCCCCATGGTCTGGAACACCCGGTAGGAATGCTGCAACCACTCCCACCGCTCGGGGGCCGAGGCGAAATTGACCCCACCGGTCATGTGCAGCCCGATGTTCTGGCCCGATTCCGCCTCGATCTTCGGCAGAAGGTTGATGGTATAGGCCTGCAATGCCGCGATATTCGGGTCGGCGTTCAGGGCATGAATGCCACCCGCCGCGTGCCAGGACGACCCCGCCGTCAGGACGCTGCGCTCCATCAGCGCGATGTCGGCCCAGCCCAGCTTGGCCAGATGATACAGCACCGAAGTGCCAACCACGCCGCCGCCGATGACCACAACACGATACTGGGATTTCATCACCGCCTCCGATCGCCAGATTAACCCATTTACGGAAACTCTACGCAAAGCTGGGCAATGCGTCTAGACACTAATGTCCAGAAGATTTATGATAGCACCCATGGACGCCATTCCCGATATCCCGCCAAAAGGCGGCAACACCAAAGTCACCCGCGAGGACTGGCTGAAACTGGCCGGCGAGGTGCTGATCGAACGCGGCGTCAGCCAGGTCAAGGTGTTGACCCTCGCCAACCGCCTCGAGGTCTCGCGGTCGTCGTTCTACTGGTATTTCCGCAGCCGCAACGACCTGCTCGACCAGTTGCTGCACGGTTGGGAGGGCCAGAACACCCGCGCTGTGATCGACCACGCGGCCCGGCCTGCCGGGAATATCTGCCGGGCGGTGATGCATCTGTTCGAATGCTTCATCGACCCCAGCCAATTCGACCCCCGGCTCGATTTTGCCGTGCGCGAATGGGCCCGGCGCTCGCCCGCGGTGCGTGCCCGGCTGGACGCCGCCGATGCCGCCCGCGCCAACGCCATCCGTGACATGTTTCTGCGCCACGGCTTCGCCGAGCCCGAGGCCTTCACCCGCGCCCGCATCATCTACTTCATGCAGATCGGCTACTATGCGCTGGTCGAGAATGAACCATTCGAGACCCGGTTCTCGATGCTGCAACCCTATCTCGTCGCCTTCACCAGCGAACAGCCGGACCCGACCGAGATGTGGCAATTCCTGGAAGTGGCGCGGGAGTTATTGGGTCGGTAGGGCAAAACGCCTAAATTTTAGGGATCGAAATCGCATCCCAGACAGGCTGAGATGCGATGTCAGGCCTCAAGCGCTATGTTTTGCTTGCTTGATTTGCTCGCGTCTGGCGCCGACCCGGTCAAACACTGTGGCCGTATCGCGGTCGTCGGCGACGAAGCCGACTGCACCCAGCAGCGCGTACATTTCGTCGTCTGCCTGGGGCCGCGAAAGGTTGCCGCCAGGGTTGACAAGGATACGCTCAACTGACCAGGAACCCTCGAGTGCCATCAACTGCGTCGAAGCATTCGGAATCTCGCAGACAACCAGGGTGATCTGTTCCTCACTCAGGATCAAGTTCAAATCCATGCAGGGGATCAGCATCAACTGGTCCCAGGCACCGTCGTCCGGCACCAAGGAGGAGTCACGCAAATCATGCCTGGCGAAGAACGGCACCCGGGCCCGGAATTTTTCGCCAAGCACGGCGTTGACGGTCTCGACCCAAGGTACTCCATTCAGTGCGTGAACGCGCTTGAGATACGGATACAATATGGAATTCGCTTCAACTGCGATAACTCTCTCGGCCCGGTTGCTTTTGGCGATCAATGTCGACGCCACTCCGAGGCCGGCGCCAATCACCAAAACGCGGTCGCCATTTTGCACCAGATCGGGCAGGTTCATGATCGTATTGGCGCTATACGAACCGGCGCAAATCGCGCTTCTGACCTCGGGGACGATGAGATCCGCATGTGAAGTATCGTCAAACGGCAACATTACGCCAGCCGGATGCGACAAAAATTTCAGGGAATTTGGCGCATGGCGCCGACTGGAAAGGTCAACTACACAGGACATGGCAACTCCACCATTTTACAGACGCACACTCGAACTCACACGCGAAGCATTAGACGCTAGATTGATTTATTAATTTCTCTAATATTATGAAAACACTTCACGACGGGAATCCTTTCAAAAAATATTGCCTCCCCCATTTTGGCGCGTGAACTTGGCGAGGTGGCGACGAAATTGCGGTGGAATTGTTCAATTGTGGGGCTTTTTTTATTCAGCAATTCCGGTTGGCCACCGCTCTTGTGCCGGTGCGAAATTGCGCTGTATTAGGTGCGCATGACCGAGGATGCGACCGGGATCGGATGGATCGGGAGCGGGGCGGAACCCCTGGCGGCCGAGACACATGGTGCGAAGGCGGCCTGGCTGAGCCGGGCGGCGGAGCTTGGCCTGCCCGTGCCCACGGCTTTTGTCATTCCGGTATCACTGATCGCCAATCCCGGCGCCGCCCGCCCAGCCATTGACGCGGCGCTGGCCCGGTTGGGCGTTCATGCTAGTGCGCGCCTTGGCGATGCTGAGGCCCCGCTTCTGGTTTCGGTCCGCCCCTCGGCTCCTGGTGGTGGTGGTGGCGCGGCGCCATCGATCCTGAACATCGGTGTCAGCGAGGCGACTCTGCCCGCGTTGGCCGCGCGCCATGGCGAGCATGTCGCCCATGACCTCTACCGTCGCCTGATACAATCCTACGGCGCCGGGGCGCTGGGGATCGAGGGCGAGGATTTTGAATACGCCCTGTACGATGCGATGAAAGATGCCGGGGTCGAGAGCGAGACCGAGCTCTCGACTGCCAATCTGGACGAACTTGCACGCGCCAGCCTGACCCTGATCGAGGACGAAGGCGGCGTGTTCCCGCAGGACGCCCGTGCCCAGCTTTACGGGGCGATCGGCGCCATGGCGGCGGCGTGGAACGGCCCCCGGGCCAAGCTGCGCCGGACCGCGCTGGGCCATGGCGAGGAGGCCGGCCTGTCGCTGATCGTGCAGGCGATGGTGCTGGGGCTTGGGCGCGAACCGAGCGGCGCCGGGATCGCCCACCCGCGTGACGAGGCCACCGGTGAGCGGCGGCTGTCCGGGCGATACCTCGCTTCGGCCCAGGGCGAGGAGGCGCTGATGGGGCTGCGCACCCCCACCGTGCTGACGATCGCCGAGCGTGAGGCGGAGGGGCTGTCCGAGCCGTCGCTGGAGGAGATATGCCCCGCCGCCGTAAGCGTTCTGGCCGAGGCGGCGGACAAGCTCGAGGTGGCCTTCGGCGAGAGCTTCAGCCTGGAGTTCACGATAGCTGTGGGCGAGACCCATATCCTGGAAGCGCGCCCGGCCCGGCGATCCGCCCGCGCGGCGATCAGGATTGTGGTCGAGCTGGCAGAACGTGGCGCGATCAGCCGCGAGGAGGCGTTGTTGCGGGTCGATCCGACGTTCCTCGACGACCATCTGCATCCCTCGATATCCCCGGACGCGGCGCGCGATCTGATCGGCCAGGGGCTACCGGCCTCGCCGGGCGCTGCCTCCGGCGGGCTGGTGTTCTCGCCCAATGCGGCCGAGGCGGCGGCGGCGGCAGGGCGGCCGGCGATCCTGGCGCTGGTCGAGACCAGCCCCGAGGATATCCGCGGCATGCACGCGGCGCTGGCGGTGCTGACGGTGCGGGGCGGCATGACCAGCCATGCCGCGGTGGTCGCGCGCGGCCTGGGGCGGCCCTGCGTGGTTGGGGCGAAGGACCTGACATTGGATCTGAAAGCCGGCGCACTGCGCACCCGCGACGGCCGGGTTTTCCACGAGGGCGACGTGGTCACGGTCGATGGGGCCGAAGGCCAGGTGCTGGCCGGTGCGGTCGAGACGGTACCGCCCGAGATCACCGGCGCCTTCGCCACCCTGATGGAATGGGCCGACGCCGAGCGGCGCATGGGCGTGCGCGCCAATGCCGATACCGCCCATGACGCCACCATCGCGCGGGGGCTCAATGCCGAGGGGATCGGGCTCTGCCGTACCGAGCATATGTTCTTTCAGCGCGGCCGGATCTCGGCAATGCGCCAGATGATTATGGCCGAGACCGAAGTCACCCGGCGCAAGGCGCTGGAGACGCTATTGCCGATGCAGCGTGACGACTTCATCGACCTGTTCGTAGCGATGGCCGGGCTTCCGGTGGTGATCCGAATGCTCGACCCGCCGCTGCACGAATTCCTGCCCCATAGCGAGGCGGAGATGGCGGAGATGGCGGAATCGCTGGATGTCCCGATCTCGAAGGTCAAGGCTCGGGCACTGGAGCTGGCCGAGTTCAACCCGATGCTGGGCAATCGCGGCTGCCGGATTGGTATCGCTTACCCGGAGATCTACCAGATGCAGGCCCGCGCCGTCTTCGAGGCCGCCTGCGAGGCTGGTAAACGGACCGGCCAGCCGGTGCGGCCCGAGATCATGATCCCATTGGTATCGGCGGTGCGCGAGTTGGTGCTGTTGAAGCACCATATCGACGCGGTGGCGGGTGACGTGAGGGCCGAGATCGAGGCGGTCGGCGGCGTGATGGTCGATTTCCATGTCGGCGTGATGATCGAGACCCCGCGCGCCGCGCTGCGGGCGAATGACATCGCCGACGAGGCGGATTTTCTCAGCTTTGGCACCAACGACCTGACCCAGATGGTCTACGGCCTGTCACGTGACGATGCGGGGCGCTTCATCTCCGATTATGTCGCGCAGCAGGTCTATCATCACGATCCGTTCCATACGCTCGATTTGGAAGGGGTGGGCGAGATGATGCAGATCGCGACCGAGCGTGCCCGGTCGCGCCGTCCCTCGATATCGATCGGGCTGTGCGGCGAGCATGGTGGCGATCCAGAATCGATCGGGTTCTGCGAGGAATCCGGATTCGACTACATCTCGTGCTCACCATTCCGGGTGCCGATTGCCCGTTTGGCGGCCGCGCAGGCGACAATTCGTGCGCGCCGGGTCGGACGGAACCAAGATCAGTGACGATCTGCTTGCGGCCGGCAAGCCGATCCTGTCGCGGACTGCGAAGGCCGCGCCGCACTAGTGGACCAAGCCTATGCCAATCCGGTGGGACAGTGCTGAGGCTGACCGGAGCGCCGGGAGTTGATTGGTTGAATCAATCAAAGAATCAGTCACGCTAATCGCTGCGCCTCCGATGCATCGCCGCCTGCTTCAACGAGTATTTTTCAACAACCAACTGACAACCACCGCGAAAAAAACCTAAGAAATTTCGCCATAGTGGCAACTTTGCCGCACTTCACCGGCTTGCCTCACCATCCGTATGCGTTAATGATCACCGCCAGTAACTCGCTGACTGTTTTCAGTGTGCCATTGTCAATTGAGGTTGGAGCGTCTGGGACCGGACTCGCCGGGCCGTATTGGATCGAGACCGAAGATGTCGATGAGGGAAATGATGAACCGCTTGTCCGCATGGAAACGGCCCCGACTGGACTCTCTTGGCTCGCTGCTCGTGGCGGCCTCCGCATTTTCGGCCCTGGCTCTCTTGGGCGGGTCGGCGACCGCAGATACTCAGAAATGGGATGCAAGATTTCGCTCACTTGAACATCAAGAGATCCCTTTCCTCGTTAATCAGGACCATTCCGGCTTCGCGGAATTCTCTGAAACCGAGAGATTCCATCGTGTCGGCAGGTTTCCGGTGACCAATGTCGCCATTGAAATTAATCAGGACACCACCGCCTCTGATTTCGAGACACATGAAGCATTGGCAGCACTGACCCTCGAGGATGCCGAGACCGCCGCCGAAGTGACCGGAGCGCATCGCCAGGCCATCACCGACAAGCTGATGACCGATGTTGTTGGTGTGATCGACCTTACCGAGATATTCGCGATCGAAGTCGGGAAGCGAAGCAAGCAATGGCGCTGCCTGGCCGAGGCATTGTATTTCGAGGCTCGCGGCGAGAACCTGGTTGGTCAGGTTGCAGTCGCTGAGGTGATATTGAACCGCGTCGACACCAAGTCATATCCAAACTCGGTTTGCGGCGTAGTCCATCAAGGCGCCAGCCTGCCGACCGGCTGCCAATTCTCGTTCCTCTGCGATGGAAAGGCGGAGGTTATTGGTAATAAGCAAGCTTTCGAGAAAATGGGAAAGATCGCCTGGGTAATGCTGGAAGGCAAACCGCGAATTCTGACCGGCAAGGCCACCCATTATCACAACACCTCGGTTGCGCCACGTTGGGCTTCAAAATTAGTGCGCACGGCGCAAATTGGCGATCACATATTCTATCGCCCGTCTCTGCAACTCACCCAGCGATAAACCAGCGCTCTCAGGCTGGTTCGAATTGGCCTGACGGCCCCGCTACGCTCAATATGTGACTGCGCCGTCTGGACCGACCCGGGAGAAGTGGAGGCGTCCTACACCGTTTGCGTTGCCTCTGCCTCGAATTTGATGGGGCTTGTGAAGTCCAGCGTCGAGTGCCGACGGATTGGATTTTACGAACTCCGGCTGATGAGATCGGGGAAAGCCCAAAGGGTTTTGCGTTAATCTGACAGCACCCCGAGAAAATTGCGCGGGAGCAGAGTTTCTGCGTCGTGCAGCCCGGTGATCACGAGCGCTTGGGCCGCACCCAGATCTCGACCCGGCGATTGATCTCGCGGCCGTTCGCGGTCGTGTTGCAGGCCACCGGCAGCAACTCGCCATAGCCCTGCACCAGCAGGGTCAGATCATTGAGGGCCGCAGCGCCGACCGCATTGATCATCGTTTCATACACGGTCTGGGCCCGGCCCTTCGAAAGCGCCAGATTCCGCTCGAATCCACCATCCGCATCGCTGAAGCCGACCAGAACTATCTCCTGGCCTGCGAAGGTTCCGTCCGCTAGCTGACGAGCCAAGGCCGCCGCGCTTTGATCCGATAGTAGGTCAAGCTGGACGGAGCCGGGGGTGAAGCGGAATGTGGTACTCAGCCGCCTGCCTTCCCCAAGTTCGCCGACCAGCGCACGGAACAGATCGAGCGAGAACTCGTCCTCACCGGTGAGGCTTTGCACGAGCTGCGGTCCCATATCGGTCAGCGGGCGATATTCCGGTATCCGGTTGACAAGGTGCGCCGCAGAAATTACCGCCTGCGCGGACTCCGAACTGGTGTAGTCGAGCAGGCCGCGCGCATGCTTCGCCATCTCGCCCGGGTGCTCATAGATATAGAGGCGCAGCGCCAACGGGTACTCCTCGGCCTTGACGGAAAAGGGACTCGCATCGGAGACGATGCCGCACTCCTGGCGGATCGAAAGCACCTTCGCGTCACGCACATAGGAAAGGCCGGTAAAGCCGATGGCGTTGCGATCAACCAATACCGAATCCAAGAGCTCGCTGTTGCTTTTGAACCGCTTGGTGATGCCAGGCAGAGACTGGCCCGCCGAATCGAAGGCCTTTTGCGTGAAGATATCCAAGGCTCTGGAATCTTCGTCGCCAGCATAAAGATTGATTGGTTCGTCCGGTCCGCCCAGAGCAGCCCAGGAAGTGATCCGCCCGCCAAAGACCGCCCTGAGATCGGCCATCGAGATCGACGTCAGCGGATTGTCCGGATGCACGACGATCGCCACGGCATCAAGGGCGAGCACATGTTCGCGTTCGGTTTCGCGCGGGTCGGGAATGCCCGCCTGAAGGAGCATCTGCGCTTCGTCTTGCGCGATCATGCGGGATGACATGCCGATCGTGGCCAAGTTGCCAGCAAGGTATTCAAAGGACGCAGACGAACCGTACGTCGCGAGGTCGATCTTCGCCATTTCCTTGCCGGTCTCGTGGATGAGCCGGAGCACCCTCTCGTTTTCGGTGGCGCCTGCCTCGTAGACAATTTCCGCGCTCATGCTGTCCGCGTAGCCCAGGATCAGCGCTGGCATCAACTCGGCGCCTATTGCATTGGAGCCGACAATCGCCAGGCTTTCGCCGAATACTTCCAGTTCAATGCAGCCTTCGCCGGTGCAATCGACAGTCGTCGCGTCAACCTCCAGAATACCAAGGCTGGTCTGGATTGGACCCACCCGGGAAAATTGGAGGCGTCCTACGCCGTTTGCATTGCCTCTGCCTCGAATTTGACGGGGCTTGTGAAGTCCAGCGTCGAGTGCCGACGGATTGGATTATAGAACCCATCGATGTATCCGGCTATGGCTGTTTCAGCTTGGCTTCGTGACATGAAGACGGTCCTCCAGATCAGTTCTGACTTGATGGTTTTGAAGAATGTCTCGACGACGGCGTTATCATAGCAATTTCCCTTACCGCTCATTGAGGCGAGGAACCCGAGTTCACCGAGGCGCGCCTGGTATGCGTCAGAGCAGTACTGGCTTCCCCGATCGCTATGGTGGATCACACCGGCGCCGGGTTGGCGCAGCCCGATGGCACGATTGAGCGCCCTGAGCGGCAGGTCGCTGGTCATGCGAGCGCCCGCGGCCCAGCCGATGACGCGCCGTGAGTAGAGGTCGAGCATGACGGCCAGGTACAGCCGCCCTGTGCCGTCCAGATATAGCTGATGTCGGCAGCCCATTTCTCGTTGGGTGCCTCGGCGGAGAAGTCCTGGTCGAGAAGGTTCGATGCGACGGCCTTGTTGTGCTGGCTGTCCGTCGTCTTTTTGAACTTCTGTTTCCGTTTTGGAGACAACCCATTCCCCCGCATCAGCCGAGCCACCCTATGACGTCCGACCTCGATCCCATTCTCGGCAAGCTCGTGATGGACCCGCTCTGCACCGTAGGTCTCGCGGCTTCGCCGAAAGGCTGCCCGGACATGGGCGAGTAGAACCATGTCATCGAGCTGTCGCTGGCTTGGGCCGCGATTGCGCCAAGCGTAGAAGCCTGAAACGCTGACCTGCAGCAGTCTGCACAGGCGGGATATCGGCATCGCCAACCCGGCCCTCTCCGCGTCGATGAACCGGAACCTCATCGACTTTCCCTGGCGAAGAAGGCCAGCGCGTTACGCCGGGATATCGGTCCACTGGACCGATCTCTGATCCGGCTAACTTTAGGAGATCACGTTCCTGACGGGCCAGATCACGCTCTCGGCGTAGGCGGGCAATCTCCTTCGCTGCGTCCTCATGCGGACCGGAAAGCAAATCCTCCTCACGCAATTCTGTGACCCAGCGGCCGAGCGCGCTGACGCTGATCCCAAGATCCCCTGCTATCTGCCGCTGCCTGCGCCCGCTCGTCTGTAACAGGCGGACGGCTTCTTCCTTGAAGGCCCGATCAAACCGCCGGCCCTTGTTCCCATTCTGCTTCGACATTTGCACCTCCTGCGATCAAAATCCTATCGCAGGACGTCTCCACTTTCGTCAGCAGGGTCCAATGGCCGGATTAGTGAGTTTCGAGAACGCAGTCGATCCGCTGGACGTCGAGATCGAGCGCCAGCGTTCAGCCTGGCTTGCCTTTGTCCGTGGCCGCACCCGCCGACCGACACCAACCCCGGCTGAGAAACGCCGGGCCGCCGCCATCACCTTTGATGACAGCCCGCGCAAAGCTCTCGTCGCTGCGTGGCGTGGCGCAACCAACGCCGACCGGCTCGCCATCATCGCCCAGATAACCAAGGATAACTCAGATGAGCGATGACCCGATGGACACCATCGAGCCGATGCCTGGCGTGCTTCATTTATTGGGCCGAAAAAAAGCCAACGCTAAAACAGCGCATCTCAACGCCGCCGCAATGCTCGACACGGTGCATGCCTTCCTGGCCCGCTTTGTCGCCTATCCATCAGAAGACGCGCACGTAGCCCATACGCTGTGGATTGCGCATTGCCATTGCATGGATTCATGGGAATCGACGCCGCGAATTGCCTTTTTGTCACCCGAGCCGGGATCAGGGAAAATGCGGGCGCTAGAGATATCGGAACTGTTGGTGCCGAACCCGGTTGAAGCCGTCAATGTGACACCAGCCTATTTATTCAGGAAGGTTGCGAGCCCGGATGGCAGGCCGACGATCCTATTTGACGAAATTGATACGGTGTTTGGCCCGAAAGCCAAGGACAACGAAGAAATTCGCGGCCTGCTGAATGCTGGCCACCGGCGCGGTGCCGTTGCCGGTCGATGTGTCGTGCGCGGCAAGATCGTCGAGACCGAAGAGATACCGGCTTATTGCGCCGTAGCACTGGCTGGCATAGGCGATTTGCCGGATACGATCTTGACCCGCTCCGTTATCATCAGGATGCGCCGCCGGGCACCGGATGAGCGGATACAAGCATATCGCCGCCGGGTACATTCAGCCGAGGGCCATGTATTGCGCGACCGGCTGGCGTCCTGGGCCGAGACTGTAGCCGGCGGACTGACCGACGCATGGCCCGCGATGCCCGATGGTATCACCGACCGCGATGCCGATGTCTGGGAGCCGTTGCTGGCCATTGCGGACGCCGCTGGCGGTGAATGGCCTGATCGCGCCCGTGTTGCGGCTGTTGCGCTTGTTGCACTCTCTAAGGCAGGTACACCCAGCCTTGGCATCCGGCTGCTAGCGGATCTTCACCAAGTGTTTGGTGACCACGACTCCCTATCTACTGAAACCATCCTTAATTCACTGCATGAAATGGTTGAGTCACCCTGGGGCGATATTAGAGGTAAACCATTAAATGACCGTGGTTTAGCTTCACGTTTACGGCGCTATGACATCAAGCCAAGAGTTATCCGGATAGGTGACAGCACACCACGAGGTTATATCCGCACTGACCTTCATGATGCGTGGCTGCGCTATCTGCCTACACCTACCAATGGAAGCGCAACAAGCGAAACATTCGAGGCCGAGCCGGATCAGACGCCCGTTACAGACGATCCCAAAACCGCGACGGAGTGGTTCTGATGCCCGCCGCCGCGATAGCCCGGCTGCGCGATGCTGGCTTCACAGTCGGCACTGATGGCGACCGGCTGGCGATCACCGGCCCGGCGCTGACTGATCCGCAGCGTGAATTCATCGCAAAGCACAAGACGGAGATCATTGCGGCGCTGACCGCCGAGGTTGCCAAGAATCCGGTTGTGGCCGCAGCCCTGGCCGAGTGGCCGGACGCGCAGATCGCTGCCGTACGAGATCACCACAACACGGCAACGCCTGAGTGTTGAAGCCGCGCAATCTGGACAGGTGCAACACTTACGCATAGCGCACGCTGACAGAGCGTCCGGTTATTCCCAGATTGCTGCCGTTCGAACGCGGCGCAGCATCGTGCAGAAAGGGCTCGAACCGGACCTTCGCTGCGCCCGCAATCGACGGCAGCAACGCGGACAAAGCGGACTTTCGCCTGACGTACCCGAACTGACGCGAACGGCCCATACCTGCCGTTCGGCAACCACCGATACAGCGCGGCGCAACATCCCGTTAGCGGTCGTTCGTACGCCGCGCAGCATTGTTGTAGCCAGGATGGCGACTCTTCGGACGGAGCGGACATTGCCGGGCGCGGCAGCTACGGGAGGTTCTGGCCCGAAGGTGCTTCTCCACACAATCGCTGGTTCGGCGCAATTGGCCTCTGGTGCTACCCGGCGACGGTCTCGATGCCGCCGGTGGGTTCAACTGATCGCCGCAACACATACCTTTTGGAGAGGATGTGGAGCGATTGCCATGAAGAAGAAGTATCATCGAGTT
>Ga0307379_10006943_pt1 | contig 15466 bp, 6 predicted proteins | sample UN2MG_FD_202237 | JGI IMG/M metagenome (GOLD analysis project Ga0307379, IMG submission 202237) | Soil microbial communities from Risofladan, Vaasa, Finland - UN-2 | ecosystem: Environmental > Terrestrial > Soil > Coastal area > Acid sulfate soil | place: Finland: Risofladan, Vaasa | collected... | reverse complement strand
AAATACACCGTTAAGCAGGGCGACTGCATTTCCAGCATTGCTTTTGCATATAACCTGTTCCCGAAAACTATATGGGATCACCCCGACAATGCAGAACTCAAAAAACTGCGCAAAGATCCGAATGCCCTTTTTCACGGCGACTCGCTTGTTATTCCGGACAAGGAGTCAAAAGAGGAATCGTGCCAATCCGGAAAGAAACACCGGTTCAGACGCAAAGGGGTGCCGGAAAGGCTGCGAATCCAGTTCTGTGTAGGAGATTATGAAGCAGATGATGAGGATGATGATATATTCAGAAAGAACGTCCCCTATACCCTCGACATTACGACAAAAAGCGGCTGCCCTGTGGATCGAAGGGAAGGAAAAACCGACGATAAAGGATATCTGGATGAGCCCATCCCGCCCGATGCAATAAAAGGCAAAATCATTCTAGATGAAGGCGAAGACGAGCAAGTGTTTGAAATCCTCCTGGGTCACCTGGACCCGATTGACACCATCTCGGGAGTCAAAGCAAGGCTGGAGAATCTTGGTTATGATTGCGGCGAAGATGACAACCCGGGCAATCCACAAACCCTCGAGGCGATTCGAGATTTTCAGCAGCGCAATGACCTGGAGATTCTAACCGGTGACTTTAGCCAAATCGATCAAGATACTCTGGATAAAATTGAACAGCAGTATTCCGGACAGGAGTAAAAGATGCAGATAATAAGGGCGCCAAGAGGACTAAGTAACACGAAATTAATATCCTATGACGATTTCCATAAGAAGATGAGCATACACGGCCATAATGTACAAATACGTTGTAAAGAGATCTATAAAAAACTGGACACGCACCCAATATTTATAGATTTTGCCGAATCCAACCCAGCGCGGTGGAAGCAGTCAAGATCTTACCACGATGGCACCTATGCTTCGCTGGAGCCCAAGGACACCTATATAAAGGAAAGAATCAACTCACTGATAAAAGAAAACCCTATCAAATATAAAGGACCGAAAGACAATAACCTTCTGGAGTATTTGTCAAATCTCCTGCTATATAAAGCCCTCTTGTTGGACATTATGGAGCAGTTAAAGGATGAACTTGGTAATAATAAAGATCTTAAACAAACCTGTGCAGATCTTGATTATATATTATCCATTCACATAAGATTTACCCGATCTATGAGTGCTTTGAACAGATATACGGATGAAGCTTTTACACAATATTACGCGTATCGCATATCCAACTATCAAAATGGCCAAGCGGATCTTTTTTTCAGGATAATCAAACAGAAAAATTTGATGAAACTAAGAAGAAGTAAGATCAACCGTTATGTAACGGTACATCATGGTGGTATCTATACAACCGTCACTTCTGATCCTCATGAGCGTAAACACGAACGAACGAAATTCGGAATAGCCGAGAAAGACAAACAAAAAGGCAAATGGGATCTTAAAGACGCGAAGCTATATGGAGCAAAACCAACTCCGATATGGGATCATTCAAGTCCTGAGAACGAGAATGATACATTAGAAGAACGAATTAAAAAGTCATGTAATACTTTTAACGCTTCGATCGAAAAAAGTGTTATCTCCACGTATGCGAATTATTACGGAGTCAATAACATATTGGAAGTACAGAATGGAAAATTATATTTGAACTATGATGGCTCATCCGGAGAATTAACGATACCCACATACAAAGAGGTTACTCCTGAGAACACAAAGATAGCGCCGCTGCATGTTCGAATTGATGTCCCTGCGTACATGGATAAAATACCTTCTGAAATAGAAAGCTTAACTTACAAACCATGTCCAAAGTCTGAACGAGCAGGTACGGGAACATGTTACGATCTCTATGGGCTCTTATATACTATTCGAAAAGGACAAATCGCCGTACAATTTAACGGCAAAAAGGCAGGATTTCATTCTACCATGTGGTCCGGCAAAGCAGTCCAGGCCGCAGGTAGCCTGTGTACATGGAATGGAAAAATCATTGCCGTGGATAATGCAAGCGGTCATTATCAACCCAACTGGTATCTCTTATATAAAGCGTGGGAACCTTTTTATGAAAAGAACGTTTTTTATAATCAGGGTATTGTGGGAATGTGGACACGTTGGAGTGGAAAGGATTATATTCAGTTTTTTAAGGCAGACATATTCTTTAAAGAATTAGCAAATAATAATTTCCCGATCGGGCTAACGGTAACCAAACTGGAAGAGTACTTCAACGAATTAAAGCAAAAGCGCGAACTGGAAGTGATTGATCAACAAGATAAGACTGACTGTGTTGATGTCGATGTATTCCAATCACCACACCTGGCACAATTTCACCATATGTTGAATATTGAACAAGATACTAAAGGATTGGCAGAGGCATTTATCATTTCAATGGAATATGACTGGGAAGAAATCATAAAAAATGTAAAAAAATCTTATAATAATTTTCCAGCAAAAAAAACGATATGGTCTGGGTTGCGTTCTCGCTTTAACGTTATACCAAATGACAACAGGGTTGAAAACATTTTAAAAAGAAGAACAAAAAGACTTCGGAAAGATATAAAAAATAGGCATAAGAAAAACAATTACTATTACGTCAGTGGGATGGATGAGATAAATCAGAAAAACATACCACTAATTCAATTAATTGATGCATATAAAAAAATTGGTTTTGAACTTATTCCGAAAATTACTTGGGAAAATGAGTTCGTAAAAGAAATAGAAGATTTTAGAAAAGAACAAAAAGAGAAAATAAAAGAAGAACCTAAGACAGTTGAATGGGCTGCTTACGAGCAATCGAAACTCGAGGAAAAGAGAAATAAATTCGATCAGATAATAAGTTCAAACGACGTTTTAAAGGAAAAATGGCGCATAAAAGTAAATAAGTATATGATAGAAAAAATAGGAATTGGCCTTCTTTTCAAGCTTATAAAATGCATGGTCGATATTAATCCCACCAATGAAGCGTTTTCCAGCTTCAAGAATGTTCTAAATAATGTTGAGAAAGGGAGAATAGAAAACTGGAGCAAGAATATCAAGAAAGCACTGGAAGTTCCTGCGAATAAAAGAGCCGGACTGGACACAAGTAAAGAAGTAATTTTACTGAATGCAGCGGAACAAAAAAATAAAGCTGAAGAATACATCAAAACTCCTGATATAGTATGTTCTGCATGGCCGGATATATCCATTGATAACCTGAGCAACTTAGGGTTAACCGATGAAGATACTACTATAGTTAAGAATAAACTTCGTCTCGTAGATAAACGTATTTACGAACAGCAGCAGCCGAAGAAGTCCCAATCCACTACTGCTAAAGAAGGCGTATGGTTGTACTGCGATAGGTGTGGGAGTGATTTTAAACCAACTCGGTGGCAGTCACTTGGGGAACCTAAACTTGCTGTGGGTAGTAATTGTCCAAACTGTCACGGATATAACTCTATAAAAGAAAAACCTTTGAAAGATCAAGAGAAATAATAGGATCAGCCTTTGAATTATAAGTTACGAGTCCGTGGCAAGCGGGTTGGTGAGATGGGAAAAGCAAAAACATGTATATGAGAAGGAGAATCAGAAATGCCGCCGGCCGCACGAGTTGGTGACGCACACTCTTGTCCGATGCAGGATCCGACGCCTGTAGGCCCAAAACCCCACGTCGGCGGTCCGATTACCGGCCCGGGAGTGCTCAACGTTTTGATTGGGGGCCAGCCCGCCGCGGTAATGGGCGATAGCTGCACCTGCGCCGGCCCGCCAGCCGCTATCATTAAGGGTTCGGCCACCGTTTTGATTGGCGGCCGGCCTGCTGCCAGAATAGGGGACAGCACCGCACACGGGGGTTCAATTACAGTCGGCTGCCCTACTGTCATGATCGGCGGCTAACATCGGCTACCCACCTACTACCGCCAGGGCCCTGTCAATGGGGCGGGCGGCTCTGCTATCGACTGAAATCTCGGAACTCGAATCGCATCCCGGCCTTTAATTGAAAGCACCGGCATAAGCCCCCTGCCGATGAGGGCCTCCATCGCCCGCTCGGTCAGAATCGTCTCTGCACATGGAGTAACGTGTTTCTCGCCGTCGGACTGGTATATATGCATGGGTATGCCGGCCAGGTCGCAGCGAAGCCCGTTTGTAAGGGACCAGCCGAATTCACGAAAAGCCCCTGCCAGCAGGCAAACACAAAGGGCGGCCGAGTTGCCCCACAGGTACTGCTCGTGGCCGGCAAAAGGAGAGAACTCTTCGAAATCGAACTGTTCGACAGGATCAGTATCTTTGCCATAAGGCAGACGCAGCAAAAAACGGGGCAGAACCAGGCCGATATACGCCGCCTCAGGCGAATGTCGAAGCTCCTGCCACAAAGGGATAGCGGATGAGTTGGCCTGCCATCGCCAATCATCCGGATCCGGCGTGGCGGCAAGCGACTGGCAACCCGCAAAATGCGAATCGGCCGCTGTAAGCAACGGCGCTCCTGCAGCCTGCGCCACCAAGCCAAGCCGGCGCAGCAGCTTGATGTCCTCGGCGGTCTGCTCGAATACATAGCCGCCCAATATGACAGCATACGGCTCAGCCTCACTTTGCCCGGCAAGAAGATGGTAAGCACCGGCGGATTGAATCTGGTCCATAGAGGACATATCTGCCGCCAGTTCGGCCTTGCTTACGTCGATTAAATATAGCTTAAGCGTTTCATCTGTTTCCACCTGGCTTACGAGGAACTGGAGCATCCGCCATGCGGCTTCGAGTTCCTGGAAGTCCGGGTAATGAAGAATCGCTCGCATCTGACCGCTAATTGCCTGATCGACCTGAGCAACAAGCTCAGCCTGCTGCGGGTCCGGGGCCGGGACGATGTAAGGCTTTACGACCTCGTGGATTAGCGATTCTATGTCAACAAATTGGCTCGCTGATGCCGAAGTTGGTTCTTGAGCCGTCTTTTTCCCGAGCAAGCGCTCAATTGTATTAACATCAGACTCTTTTTGGGCCTGACTGCTCTTGGCCGGTTCGTCCTCGGGCATGGCTTCTTCCTGCTTGCCCGCCGCCCAGGAGCGCACTTGCGAGGCTGCCTCGGCGAATGTTGCCGGGTTTTGCAGGAGCTTTCGGGTTGTCTTGAGCTTTTGGAAGACTTCCATGCGGTCGAATATTTTGTCAGGGTGAAAGTCGTCCAACTCGTTAAACCGCAGGGTTATGCGAGGTCCATCCTTGCCGCCGAGGGGAATATGAATCCCGGCGTCAAGTTTCATCGGCAAGTTATCCAGGTTGTCAACATCTACTGAAATTCGCCGACGAGCCGCAATCGAAGGACCTGTCTCACACAAGCCGTGATTGCCCCGGCCGCTAAAGTCAGCTAATACCGCTACAGAAAACGGTGTGTTATCTTTCGCTTTCCTGGGCGCAAATGAAGTAAGCGTACCCAACTCAAAATCTACATTTCCCAAAGACAATTGCCTGGACATAGCTGATAATCTCCATAATATAAACTTGACCCTATCGAGCTGCGTTCGAGATTTTACTTTCTCATTATTTCGCCGGATTAATATCCTGAGCTATGAGAAGTTCCCCGGTAATCGTAACTCAACGTGAAAGAACATTCAATAAACTTTCGTAATTTCACTTTTCACAAGTCCCATAAAACAACCCTTCTAAAGAAAAGATGCGGATGCCGCCGGATTTGACGGAAAGAACGCTGGCTTTTGCTGAGCGGTTATATTGTCATCAGAACAGGGCATTAAGAAATAGATTGTTTTTCCGATTCTTAAATATGCGAAGACAAATCCTGGAAGCACTTCTGCAATATCAAATAATTATTGGTTGACAGTTAAATTTTGATCGTTAGAATGCCGAATTAAGTAAGTTAGAAGTTGTTTTTGGACGTTTCTAAAATAGAGTGAATTTACCGATATCTATTAAGGCGAGTGCCTGTGTCATTTCCCAGTGCCACAAGAAGTATTAAGAGGTTACCTGACGGTTATATTGCAGTACCTATTGCCGAAGACCAGAAATTATCGGTACTTAAAATTTGCGTTCTGATAAGACCCGAGCCGGATCCTGTCGGAGGCCACCTGGTTGTGCTCCGCAATACAGTTGACGCTAAGATTCTTTTGGGATGCATTGTCGACGCTTCGGCCCAGGTGCTCGATTGGCTCGAACTGTGGATGCAGAACAGCGGAACACTCATCAACACACCCGCTGCATCTCGCCTGAATCTTTCAAACGCAGCGCTTGACGACCGTTGGAACAGACAATTTCGGGCATTTGAGCAGCTTAATGCATCGGAAATAATAAAAACCGGCATGGAGAGTTGCAACCCGCTTCCCACACTAATAGATTTTTCCGGCGGTGTTCCGGTCCATCCGATGGATCCCGAATCAGTAACACCCTGGAAACTGTGCACAGATGAAGGACTGCTCCAGCAAAACGGTTTGCCAGGTTACAGCAGTTCTTTGCATCGCTATTTATATGTTCCGGCAACAAGTTCTGCAACGAAGTTCGTGCCGGTTACGCCGGGAGCGCCGACAAACGAATCCACAAAACCGCTGTCCGAGATATGCGCTGACGATGCGAATACGATCCCATTCAATATCGCAGCCGGGCTCATGCTGGTCAAGAAACATGATCCTGTCGACCTGGAAACCTACATCGATATACTGAGCGGCATCTCGTGGGACGGATTAAAACACGGACGATCCATACTCGACTTAGGCGAACAGATTAATGCGTTGAGAAAAGACGAAACAACTTTGACGAACGATGGTCGGCTTTTTCTGGAAACCTGCGGTCGACATGGCCGGCTGATTGAAACACTGCACCTGAAGCTTCGATTGCTGGCCGATGTTGTCTCGTCGGTACATACAATGGCGTGCAATCTTCAGCGTCCCCTTCTTAATATCGGACCCGAAAGCTGGCAGGTCAAACTCGGTGAAGTGGGCAGGGGCTTACCTTTTCTATGGACAGCCAAGGCCGTGCTCAGCGATCCGGGCGATGCGATCCAATTAACGGTTAAAGACGCCAATTTACAGTATTATTTACTCTCGCCTGTTGCCGGTACGTCTATTTACCGGCCCCTTGTCTCTTCTGTCCCAACTAAAGGGCGAGCATCGCTCCGCATTCGCAGCGTCTTGTCCGAGGCGAACGATACAACAGTAGTCGAGGGCACTTTTACTACCCAGGAACGCATCGAGATAGCGAGTCACGATATTGTCTGGTTAAGGATTAATCTTGCCTGCGGCGATGTCGATCTTTACGCTCATCTCGAATCGGATTCGGCCATGGCCTCTGGTGAATGGCGGTTTAGAACAGTAGCCCAGAATATACAGCATACGGAAGACCTGAAAGCCGCAGAAGGCGTACCGATACCGGAAGTACAGTTTGAGATTATACCACTTTTGAGCAGCCCCTGCGACTTATACTCTTTGGCAGTTTTAGCGATAAGGATTTTCCTTGTCGATAATACAAACAGCCTGCCTGTGGTCCTTGATGAAACTTTGAGCCTGATGCGAGAAATAGAAGCTGACTTCGACGAAAACATCAGTATTGAAGAGCGTATAAGCGATCTGTTCAGTAAAGATAACCGATGGCTCGAATCATTGGGTCCCCAACACCTGTCATTTGATGAGGTTGCTTCTGATGAGATTTTAGGGATAATTCCCCCGGAAATCTGGTGGGCAATATTGATAATAATCATGAAGATGCTTCCCGGCCTGGGCCCTGACAGCGAGTGTAGAGATTATGGCGATGCGCAACCGGGTGGTCTTCACAAAGTATTCGAACGAACGATGGACGATATTGACAACCTGATATTGAGAACGCGCAGCCTTATCGTCTCAGACCGGCAGTCCAACCAGGAAATAGCTGCGGTTATTCAAAAGTATCTTACATAAATTAGTGACCGGCGGAGAAAGATTCAATAAAATAAATAGAGTTCTTGCGAAACCAAAAAGAGTATCGATAAAACTACTGTGAGAAATTTATAGGAGTTGACAATGAAAATCACCCGATTTGGATACTTTGTATTAGGATTGCTTTTGTTTGGAATGTTAACAGGAGGATGCAGTGCTATCAGAGGCTCCCGGCCTGTCAACGTGACAGCAAGTGATCCTATTTGCAATAAATCAGTAGAGGTCCATTTGGTAGGAATTAACAGTTCCGAGAAAGACTTGTGGGAAACAATGTCAATGACCGATTACTGGACGCCGGGAAATCAACTCCGAAAAAGCGCTCAGGAGTACACCCGCGTGATTCAATTTGGACAGGGCCCGTGTATGGTAACTCTCGACAAAAAAGATCCCATCCGGCGTACATGGAAAAACAGGAAAATAGAATACATGTTCGTTCTGGCGGACCTGCCGGGAGTGTTTGCCGATAGTGCCGGTAACGCTGATGCAAGGCGGATGCAACTGCCTGCTCCAAACTCGAAACGCTGGGGGTTCCGTGACAAAAAAATCGACATCAGAATAGAAGAGAGCAACATAGTTTCTTTAACTATTCCTAAACCAGACTGATATGCAGTTATGGTCCGCTTTAGCCATAGATGAGGTAGAAGGTGAATGTCAAGTTTTGGCTGCTTTGAGAGTGTTCGTGAACTTCATCGGACCGGCTTTACCGTAGTCTATAGTGGCCGGGAAGCGGCCGGTAATGAAGATAAGTTTGCCATCAAGATATTTCAACCCTCCTCTTTGATGTTGGGAGAGGAGCAGGCGAAGACCGAATCACGCCGATTCCTTAACATCGCCCGCATTCAGAAGAAAGTGGCCGACAGCGGCGCACAGCACTGGGCGCCTGTTTATGACTGCGGCTCAAATCTTGAAGGCACATTTTACACAACCGACAAATATGACCGTTCGCTCCAACAGTTAATTGACGGCAGGATTAAAGTTTCCTCCCAGATTCTTCACACGATTATCGAGTCCATCGTAAAGGGACTAATTGAGTTAAAAGAAGAATGTGGGCGACCACACGGGAATCTCAAAGCAACTAATGTTCTGATTGCCGGCACAGGAGATATCTCGCAGACAAAAATAGTGCTGTCCGACCCTTTATCAGATGAACAGATTGACAGCAAAGTACACTGGGACAGCGATCTGCGAGCTATAGCCGAATTAATCTATGAGCTTATAACACATCGACCGACTCCCACCGTGGGTGGATGGCAAGTGCCCGACTCAGAGGAATGGGCCGCGCTGGTTAAACAGTCGGAGAGCTGGAAAAATCTGTGCAACCTGTTGCTAAATGCCGGCGTCAAGCCCGGGACTGTCACCATTGAGACTGTCTTTAAGGGGCTGGAAGAGATACAAAAGGCAAAACCGGGCCTGTCATACCGCTGGTTTATCGCGGCAGGGCTTGGGCTTATTGTATGCGTAGTTGTTTTAGTTATGCTTTTTCGGCGGCCACCTCCGCCGGAAAAGACGGAATGGGAGAACTTATGCAACCAGTACCTGACATGGATCGACGGACTTCGTAGAGAATTGGCTGATAAACAGGTTGACTGGAGCCAGGACGAAAAGCTCGCCGGGATACCGGAAAAGGTCAAATTGGCATCATACCCTTATACAATAATGCTGGATGAGGGAAAGTTATATATTCGGGAGATAATAGACCACCCGGAATATGCCGAGCAGCAGAAAACACAAGATGCCCTTAAAACAATTGAAGATATAAAGAGCTTCTTTGATCCAAACTCTCCTGATTCATGGCTGTTACTGTCAGAAATAGTTACTTCGGCGGAGAAGTTCAAAATACGTGGCTGGCAGGAGCCAGCCGCCTATCTCAACGTTTTGCTGGAAAACATAAAGCCCGAACCAAATAAACCGATTGTCGAAAATGTGGATACAATCCTCCAATTCTGCCAAAAAGGCTCTCTGCAGAATATTGATTTATCGCTGGAAAAAATCGTCGGTTACCAGAACAAAATCATGAGTTCGCGCGACCCAATCCTTGTCAAACTCGATGATGTCTATGTTACCAGCCAGGCTGCCGGAGCGGCAGACGTCAATGAACTTGACGATATGCTTGCCAGAATAGTGGAGTTAAACGGGAACATCACTCAATTTATCGAGAGCGACTGGAAAACAGAGATTGACCAGGAAACTTTTCTTATTGAACACGGGCAAGACACTCCCCCGGAGACCCTGACGGACGCGACTTTCACTAAGAGGCTCGAAGTATTTGAAACGTATAGGTATATACGCCCCGATCCGCGTGAAAACCTCTTCGCTATGGTCAACCGCATAAAGGAAGCTATTCCTCTTGCTCTTATCTCAAATCCGGTAGAAGGGAATCCATGCAAACAGGACTTCGATAAATTGCAGCCCGACATAGCGACCGTACGAAAGATTAAAGCGATAGAGAAGAACCGGTCCGACATCACCCAAGCGCTCGGCAGCTACATGCCCAAACTTCAGGAGCTTGAGGGCAGGGTCACAGCCGCAACTGAAACCGCGAACGAATACAAGGCGCGTATTCAGCAAATTGTTGCCATTGCGGCATTAGACGAGATCAACAGCAAATGGGTAATGCTGCGCAATGACCTGTTTGACAAAAACCCCGAGAATGAGTTACAGCAGGATTTGCCGAGATACGCAAAGCTCCGGCAAAAAATGGATGCCACAGAAAAAAGCCTTCTCAAACTGGACGGGGAGCTACAGAGAGAACTGCCTGTTCAAATCGAGATGCCGCAAGACGATATCGGCTGGCACAGTAAGGTCAAACAGACCTATGACCGGCAAAGAAAAGAGACTATCGGCCGTATTCTCGAAGCACTCCCGATACTGGATGAGGTTCCGGACGTAAACGGGCAGAATTTCACACAATCAAAGCTGGCTGAATTCGCCGCATCCGAAAAGTCTCGCCGGGACTTAACCGGAATCGTCACGACCCTCGACGCAATTGAAAACGCTCTCGATGACTGCTATCTGCTCGATGACCAACTGCCACAGAAAGTGCAAGAGACCGAAAACATTCGAACACTGTGGGACAAATGGAAGAACAGCGAAATTCTCACAAATCCGCCGTTCGACAGCGCATTTGAGGAGCCGATTGCTCGAATCGCTCAGATCGAAAATATCGCCGCAAATGATGATAGTCAGGGACTAATAGATACCGCACTTGACTCCGCATCACAACGAGAAGTCGTCTATGCTGCATGGATAAGGCTTGGCGCCCTCTCAAGCCCGGCATGGCCGGACCAATACGAAGACCTCGGCAAGGATAGGCAAGTCCGTCAAAAACTCAGAACAGAATTTGAAGCAATCGGCCGAAAGAACGAGCTTCTCGAAAACGTTGCCAAAACGGCAATCAAACGCGAGACAGTGCTGATTGAAAAGAACGGCTCCGATGATAAAATCCTCGCCGGGTTTGACGAATTCGCCACTGAAGCAATCAGCGGTTATGACCTTAATGAACTTCAAAACCTTGAAGGGCTTTCGATGGACCTTGCCGACTATGCCTGCGGAACAGATTGGCAAAATGATAAAATCCGAAAAGACATTTTCTTCGAGAGCAGTAATATCCACAACACCCAGGAACCTGTCACAGCGCAAACTTTTCGTGGCTGGCTAACGGAGGTCGGGGATTATAAGAAAATGGCGCAGGATCCGCGCAAGCAGTATTCATGGGAGGAAAAAATCACCGAAATCACACAGATTGTCGAAAATGAGCTCGGCCGCAAGCAGGATGGTTCTTCAACAGAAATTCCCGAAAAGCCTAAGAAGAACTTTTTGAGCGCGAGACTCAACGATATCTCGAAGCTTATTAATACGGTCGGAAGCACACTGACCGGCTCTTCAAAACAGAATATCGAGAAGCTCGAGCAGGAGTACAACAAGTTTGTCAGCACTACGCAGACTGTGGAGGCCTTGCTCGCCCTGCCTGCTATCGAAAAAAACAAAGACAAAATTGATGCCAGTAAATGCAAAAATCTCTGGGAAACCTTACTGACACATGAAATGGCGGTCAGGTCGATAATCAAACCTGAATACTGCAAGCATCTGGAGCTTTTAGAAGGCAAAACCAAGCGTCTTGTTTTCGCCACCAGAATAGGATTGAGTGCGAACTTTGAGCCTGTCAATATCAACCGAATATCCTCTGCCACTGAGAATAAAACAATCATCGATATAGGCTTCGATATTCTCAGACAAGTCAAAAATACAGCCCAAAGCATTCTGTCGCTTTCCAATCTCAAAGAACTTTTCAATAAAACAGTCCAGCTCACCGACTGGGAGCAGCTAAGAAAAGCAGTTAAAAATGAGCAGAAAGAATGGGTCGACTTCTTCCAAACGATAGATCTAAATGACGCCAGAAATGTTGGTTGGCCGAAATACATCGTATCAAAGAAAGATCCCAGCATAATACTCAGATTCATCCCCGCAAGCTCCGACAATCCTCAGCCCTTTTACATGGCTATTCACGAAATAAGCAATAGTCAATACAGGCTGTTCCTCGAAGAATACGGAGCCCAGAGGGGCGGCCCCAAGCTTCCGGGCTGGTCGGTATTCACTGACCAGGAAAAGAATAGTCTCATACAATGCACCGTCGCAAATAAGCCGCCCACATCTATAAAATGGGATGATTCAACAAATACTTTTACGGTGACCGAGTCCGATTTCGGCATTCCGGTGACATGGGTAACCTTCACTGGAGCCCAAATATACTCGAAGTGGCTCGGCGGAGAATTACCCACCGCCTCGCAGCACCAATATGCCTGTCAGGCAGGTACAGACAGCATATATCCCTGGGGAAACGACTCTTCTGCGATGGCAGACTATGCACACGTAAGAGGTGTCTCGTGGCAAAATGCTGCAAGTAACTGGAACAGTAATAAAGACAGCAAAGTACCCCCGCTGCCGGTCGCACCGGTTGGAGCGGTCGAGGATTATCAGGATCAGAAAATTCTCGACCTTAATGCGATCGCTTCTAAAAGTGATACTTACAACTCGGCCTGGCCCGTTACCGGCGCCAATAAAGCAAATGCCTGGGACCTTTATGACATGATCGGCAACGTTTGGGAGTGGTGTCGAAAAGATGCCGACGACCCCCAGCCGGTAATTTGCGGCGGTTCTTGCCTGGCGCCGCCACAGTACGTGCTTTTAGAATCTGCGTTTAACTATACGACAGACTTCGACGACAGGGATAATGATGTTGGGTTCCGCGTTATTGTTCCGGCCAGATGAACCTGCCGGACAGCTTCAATTTACAGATATCAATAGATGAGCCACAATTAGAGCCAATCACTCTTATTGTGGCTCATCTTATATTAAAGTTATTTCTGAAGATGCATTTGAATAACAGCAATCCTTATCTCATCGTTTTCTGTTAAACGCGGGACATACCTGCCCATTACAAATTCGACGGACGTTTCAACCGGCCAACCGATATCAGTACCAAGGATATTGATATACTCCGACAAAGCAAAAATGCACTGTCCGGCCAGATCATAATCCGTTCCGTCGCCTTTGTGGCTCGCCAGTACCTGGGCGAATGAGTCCATACGCTCGTCGGAAAGAACGTCAAGTGTCGGGAAGTACTCGGCAACTGTCTCTCGCAATCCGGCAATATGAATACCATTTACATCTTCAAGAACCGGCATTAATTCCTGAAGTTTTTCCGCCGCCTTGTAAAGTCGAAGGTCCGTACTGAGGAAGTCCGCGTAGGCCTCTGTTACGTAAGGCTGTACACCAATTCCCAATTCACTCAACAACTCTTCCAAAGCCTCGGTATCAGGCCCTTCAACTTCACTGCGGAACTCCGGCTCCAAAGTTCTCGGTGGTACAAGCGGGACAGGATTTGTCAGTGCCAAAACCTCGGCAAGCAACGTTTTAACTCCTCGAAGTACATACGCCCCGGCAAAATACCCGGTGGATGTTTCGTTAAACAATTCTCTTATAGCCTCGGGATTGTCCGCATGAGGCAGCCGTTGATACGTTATCACCTCGCCCAAAGTTTCACTTCTGCGCGAAACGACTTCCAGGCGGTTGCTTGTATCGAAAACTGATTTGTAGAAATCACCGTTAAATAGAACTTTCTCTCCGGCGTCAATAACCATAGTGCCATTGTCGGCAATTGTAACCTCTGATCCAACAGTCACAGTCCCAATCTGATTCGATGAAGCATCCAGCCGATTACTGCGGAGGTAAATCGCGACGTCGATCGGGTCGGCACCTCCGTTTATTGAAGGATCAAAACCGACGGCAAGACGGTCATCTACCGCAGGCGTTCCGGGAGTATATATCCCGCCGGCGTTCAATTTTGCACTATCGCCAAATATCAGGTCCTTTGAACTCCCAATTGCAATCGCCGAAACGCCACTGCCCGGCCCGGGCAATTCAACCCCGACTCCGGGAGCGGAGTAGCCGGTGATAGCAACGTTAAGTGTGTCATTGGCCCCGCCGGGTGTATATATCTTGCCCGTCTCGGATATCAGAGACACGCCTCCACCGATGCCGTCAGAAGGATTCTCATCCGCGTTCACGGGACCCTCGACGATTAGATCGCCGCCTGTTGAACGAATCTCAATGTTGCCGGCCGTGGATGTTGTCGTTTTCGTCGAAATATCGCCTTTAGCGGTCAGTTCTATTTTGCCCTCGGCCGAGATGGGCTGGGCAAAACTGGCATTGCCCTCTACATCGACCGTTACAATTCCTCCGGAGTTAATGGTACCTTGGGCATCCAGGCTGCCGCCGCTGCCGGTTTCGGTGAATATTTTCACGCCAGAAGATCCGCCGGCGTATTGGGTTTCCAGGTTTCCTGTCCTGATGTCTCCGTCTCCGGAAAGAACCACGTCATACTGAGCCGCCGCTGTGATCGACTTCCAGTTATCAGCGGCCGAACCCGTCACGATAGCCGAACCACCCGTGCTGTCCAGGATCAGATCTGTGGTATTTGGATTGGCAACGTCATAATTTGCCATGTTCAGATCACCGTCAGACTTCATACTCAGAGAGCCGCCGACGGCTGTAGTAATAACCTTGCCAACCTGGTGGGTCATTGCACCATTAGTTGCCTGTAAAACGATGTTCCCAGTAGTGGCCTCGATATCACCCAAGGTCACATTGTCGGTCTCGGTGATCACTATATCACCGCTTGAAGTCGATGCCTCAAGGCTCCCCACGCTTGTCTGAAGAGAACGGGTACCGCCAATCTCACCATCAGCCCTCAGGATTAGCGTGGCTGCTCTAATACCTGTAGCATCGTCCGCATCGTCATTAATCGCTGCGGTCGCATCCAGCATCACACTGCCCGCGCCGGCAGTGACATCACCGATATTCGTAGCGTCGGTCAGAAGATCTATCTTGATCTCACCGTTGGAAGCTGAAGTGTCAGCATTCAATGTATCAGTATCAACCTCCAGAATTGCACTAGTACCAATCGACGAAGCCGTTAAATTAGTAGTGCCTGCAACAATATCAGCAGTATCATCATTACTGGCTGAATCTATGCTCTGACCCGTCGCATCCAGCGTCACAATGCCCGTACCGGCAGTGACATCACCGATATCCGTAGCGTCGGTCAGAAG
>Ga0307379_10006942_pt1 | contig 15466 bp, 14 predicted proteins | sample UN2MG_FD_202237 | JGI IMG/M metagenome (GOLD analysis project Ga0307379, IMG submission 202237) | Soil microbial communities from Risofladan, Vaasa, Finland - UN-2 | ecosystem: Environmental > Terrestrial > Soil > Coastal area > Acid sulfate soil | place: Finland: Risofladan, Vaasa | collected... | reverse complement strand
CCATACAATATCCAGAGAAATTAATAATTGCATTATTTTTAGGATTAAGTTTTGGCTTTTTTCTTGCGGGGCTATATCTTTTTAAGGTTCATTTTATTAGTTCCATTATTATTGATTTGGTTGTTCATCTTGTAATTGTACGTGTCACTTACATCTTTGTAAAAAGAAGAATAATAGCAATTGAAGAATTAAAATAAATCCGAAATAATTCTTTATTAAAAAAAATAATTAAATAAATAGAGGCATCCCATTTTCTAAGCAGGGAAGGTGTGCCAAGTCAATAATTCGATAACTTTAGCGAAAACTTATAGAATCTGAGGAGTTTTTTAATCAGATGGTTAAGGCTTTAGGTATTATTATAGATAGACGTCCTAAAGGAAGGCCTTATAAAAGGGAAAATTAAACCATAGAAAAATAGAATGTTCCCTTGTATATTAATAGTTATTGTTAGAAGATAGATGTATTGATAAGATGTTTATTACCTATCCAAAGATTGGCTGGAGAGATTTCTGGGAGAAAAATCAAATTGTAAAAAATAGGGAGGTAATTGTCGATGAAGACCGAGGTGGACGAACTAACAAAAGCCACAAAAACAATTTTTCTAATTGGATTTTCAGTTTTATTGTTTGTAGTTACTAAATTAGTAACTGGTAGATGGCTTCCAACAGCGGAAGATGGAGTTTGGTTTCAGTTTGGTTTATTGCTTGTAGTTCTTGGTTCATTTTTCCTGGAAACTCACTTTTCAAAACCCAACGATGTAGTTATAAATAGCATTGCTGTACTTGTAACATTATTGTCTTTGAGCAATAGAAAAGATTTCATCGGATGGTACATAATGGTAATCATTAGTTTTTTATTGCTTGTTTTATCGCTGCTAACGTTAATTTTGTATAATAGAGAAGAAAACGAATTTTCACAACGAAATAGAATAGCAAAAGTACTATATAATATATCTACTTTTGCCGGGCAGGGTCGTCTTTTCTTTTCAGTAATATTTCTTTTAGCCATAGCTTCTTATTATTCAACTAAGTCAGATGATTTCTTTAAACTGCTACTGTTTTGGGGATTTATTACAATAATAGGACCTTCGGGGCTTGCTAATCTAGTTGACAGGCTTATAAAACTGAGGGTGAAAGGAAAGGTTCAAGACATTGGAACAATAATTGGGATATTGAGTCCAAATGTTGTGTTCGCCAAGGTTAATGAAGGTGTTAAAATAGATAAATATGACCCCGTTGCCATACGTTTATCTACTAGTGCCCGAAGGAAAGAAATAGGATTTATCTTAGGAGACTATTTACTCCAGAATGAAAAATGGATTCGAATTATTACAATCGATAGTTTAGATAAGTTGAATCCAGAATTAGAGATGGCTCAAGAAAACAGTATTTTTTATAAGAAAGGGAGTGTATATAAACTAACAGATGATGAGGTTACTAATGCTTTTAAAGGTAAATATATTTGGAAAAATAGAAAAGGTATTGTAGGATTAGTCACGCAAGACTCAGATATTGGAGAAATAAAATTTGAAGTTATTGCTCAACCCAATGTTACGATAGAAGAAGGAATGTTATTGAAAACTATGATTGGCAAAGATGAGGTTATTTATCAAATAACAAATGGGATTACTGAAAAGGAAGCTTTAAAAAAGGAAAGCGAATCTGGTTTTATAAGGGGTGTAGCACAGCAATTGGGAATTTGGAATAGCAAAAAATCTGGTTTTGATAGGTTTGGCTGGGTGCCTTCTCTTAATTCAATCCTATTTTTGGTAAAGAGCGAAGAAAAAGTTGACTATACTTTGAGAGAGGGAGAGATATTATTGGGAAATATTCCGAGTTCTAAATATCCGGTGGTATACAAATTAGAAGACTTGGTGTCTCATCATACAGCTATCTTAGGTATAACAGGTAGTGGAAAAACATGGTTAGCCAGTACTTTAATAAAAGAAATGATAGACCAAAAAATAAAAGTCATTTGTATTGATTTTACTGGTAAATATAAACAGGACCTGGATCAGTTGAATCCAGTGATTTTAGTTCCTGAAGATATCATTAAAAGAGCAAATAAGGCGCTTGAGGGTATTGAACATTGTAAAGTATCTGACTTACAATATAAAGAAAAGATAGCAGAGATCCAAGGATATCTTGATGATATGGTTAAGAATTTTATGAAAAATAATAACTATCTTGCAATCTTTGAGCTACCTGATATTTCCAACACATTTAGCATCCTAGAATTTACGCAGTTATTTCTCCAGAGCATCTTTAATTACGCTAAAGCTCATCAACAAGAAAAATTGCAAATTTGCTTGGTTTTAGAGGAAGCACATACAGTAATCCCAGAGGAGGCTACCTTGGGAATTGGGGGAGATTTTGGCCGAAGCAAGGGAATAGTTGGAAAGATAAGCCAAATTGCTCTTCAGGGAAGAAAATATTTGGTTGGATTCATAATAATTGCTCAGAGGACAGCAAATGTTACTAAAACTGTTCTTAATCAGTGTAATACAGTTATCTCTTTTACTGCTTTTGATAATACAAGTCTATCTTACCTAAAAAACTATCTGGGAGAAAACATGGTAAATGCAATTCCAAACCTCAAGGAATTGCAAGCTGTAACTGTAGGCAAAGCTTTTAAATCAAAAAATCCTGTGATAGTTCAGATAGAAAAAAGATCAGAGATAATTCCAACTTCTATTGGCCAAGAGTAATTTTTTATACTTTTAAATTAGACAAATAGAGAAGGGGTGCCAGGTCCATAATTCGGTGACTTTTAGATGAAACCTATAGGACCTTAGAAGTTTCTTAACCGGATGGTTGAGGCTTTAGGTATTATTATAGATAGACGTCCTAAAGGAAGACCTCGTAAACGGGAAAGATAAACCACAGAAAAAATAGGATGTGTCTCTGTTTAAATTAGAATAAAGATTTGACCCCGGCAACTTCAATAATAATTATGTATCAAATAAATAAAGGGAGGTAAATATGGTTGATTTTCTAAAATCAATTGGTGGAACTATTATAGGAATAGGAATATTACTAGGATCAATATTCCTTGTGATATTCTTCATTAAAGGTGGGGTCTGGTTAGGAGCAATAGTGCTTCCTTGGCTTTCTATAATAATGTGGCTTGTTTTTATACTTAATATTATTATATTTCTTCCGCTTGGAATATTTAAAAAGACTAGGAGTGTCTCGGCTTTTGGATTTGTTATATCGTCATATGTTTATGGCTTAACTCTCTGGTTTTGGGCGTTATTACTTACTTACTTGATTTGGGGTACCCGTGCTGTTTTTATTGGTTTATTTATAGCTGGTATAGGTGTTGTTCCCATTGCTATACTTGCAACTGCCTTAAATGGCGAATGGGCAATTACAGGGCAAATAATCTTGCTTTTAGTTTTAACTTTCGGTTCAAGAATGCTGGGATTTTATTTTGCGGAAAGAGCTGATGAAATAAATAATTAGGAATAAGCAATAAATACCTGATTCTTTATATTTTGAAAAAGAAAGGATCTAAAATCATATGTCATTATTTCTTAAAGGATTATTATTAAAAATATTTCCTTCATTTGGTCCAAAGGGGTTGATTGACACACAAATTTCTGTTTACAAACGCCTTAAAAAAATGTCTCCGTACGCGGGGCCGAAAACGATATTTTAAATTCTCTTATTATGTCTCGGATCAATACTCCTCTTAGTCCATCTACAAAACACGAGGAACGTTTACATTACGATTCCATATTGCAAAATACCAATAAAAAACTTGAAGACGTTATTTGGGCAATGTTTGAATATGAAAATGTTCTTAGCCGGGAAGCAGAGCTTAACCTACAGTTACAAAAAATTAATGCTCAACAGCAGAAATTGAACAAGAATACCAGAAATTGAAAAAATATATTATGGAGTGTGCTGAGAAACTCAGGAAAAATACATAAATTGGATAAAGGGAAATGAAAAATCGATTTATAAAATATTTTGTTATTTTAAGCATTTTTATGTTATTCGGAGCAATAGCTGAATGGCCTTATGGTTACTATAGTCTCTTGAGATGGATAACTTGTATAACATCTGTTTTAGTAGCTTTTCAAGTATTCGAGAAAAATATCGATTGGGCAAAAGTAGTTTTTATATTTATTGCAATACTTTTTAACCCCTTAGCTCCTATTTATCTTTCTCGAAGTACCTGGATACCTATAGACATTATAACTGCAATATTTTTTATATTTGCAATAAGAATAATATAAATGTGTTTTCGAAAAATACAAACAGCACAATTTAAAAAATTGAGAAAAACAAAGAAGAAAATATATTTGAAGTAAAAGAGGGGAAGAAGAGATATAATAAGTAATGTTTGTTACAAAACATAATATTGGTAATCAATTAAGAAAAAGGAGTATTTTAAATGCTTCGATATCAAAATAATGCATTTAGAATTTTAGGTCTCCAACCAAATGTTTCTATGCACGAGATAATGAAACGCGTAAATGAAATTAAGGTAAAAATATCTCTTGGTATGGAAATTGTATATGAATATGATTTCCCATGGATGGGAAAATTAGATAGGAATGAACATAGTGTAATTAACGCTTTACAGCGCTTAGAAAATCCCATTTTACGATTAAAGGAGGAGATTTTTTGGTTTTGGTTTGAAACTGATTGTGATACTAGGGCTATAAATTACCTCATACAAAATAATCGCGAGGGAGCGCACAATGCATGGAATGCTCTAATAACAGAAGAAAATCCTACTAAAAAATCAATGTCTGCATTCATAAATCAGATTATATTGGCACATAGTAGTGTTATTGGAGAAGAGAACAATGTTAGGTATAAAGACGATACAAAAAAAACAAAAGAAAAAAATATTACTTTAAATGAGAGACACTGGAAAAATTGGAAAGTTGTTATTAATCGGCTTACTTTACTTGCTTCAAACGAACTATTTCGGGAAATGGTAAAAAATAAAGCTGAAAGAATTGACGATCCAAGGTTATCCACTATTAAAGTTGATGGGATTTGTGATAACTTTCTACAAGATATTGTTGAACCCAATTTTGCATTTATGTCTCATGCTCTGATTTCAAAAGATTATCAAAGAGTAAAAGAACATTCAAGTTTGTTGTGTGAAGACTGGATTCCTAATGATTCGTCACTCCCCTCAGAAGTTCTAAGAAAAGGTTTTAATAGAGTACTTTCATCTCAGACAGATTTATTAAACAGACATGCTCAGAATGCAGCAAAAGAACTTAATAGAGTCGAAAAAGGAGAAAAGGATGCGGATAAAGTAATAATTGATATTTATTCCAAGCTTATTGGCAATGTTGCAGATATTATCTATGAAGGAAGCCTAGTTGATCCAAACTCTATCTCTGATTTTGCATTAGCAAAAAATGAAATAGCAAAAGTTATAAGAAGTTGTGCAATAGCATTAAATAATATTTTAGTAGCAGACACTAATCTTCCACAAAAAGAAAAAGAAAATGAATCTTACCAAGCATACGAGATGATAAGGAAGGCACTTGAATATGTGACCTCAACATATATCAGGCAAAAGTACGAAAAAGATGAAGAGTTGTTAAAAAATAATCTAACAACGGTACGAGCAAATATACAATATCATAAACAAATTTCCTCAAAAGCTAAATGGAAATCCATCTTCGCTTTCCTTTTTTTGGGAGCTATTATCTTCTACTTTATAATTATTCCTAATTTACCTGATAATTCATCAAGTAATAAAACCACAACAAGTACACCATCATACAGCAGTAGTAAACCTCCAACAAGTACATCATCATATAGCAGTAATGCAGATTACAACAAGGTACAATATGCTCTTAATCAATTAGAAGACAGAATAGAAAATTTAGCAGGGGGAATCAAGAAAAAAGAAAGAAGAATATTAGAATTGGAGTCATGGTTTAAAGCGGAAGAGGACAAGTTAAAAGCTTTGGAATCCGAGATGAAAAGACTAGATTTACGAATAGAAAATACGATAGTCGGTAAAGATAAATTGATAGATGAATACAATCAAAAGGTCGAGCAGTATAATGATCGTTTTAACTCTTATGAAAACATTTATTTGGAATATGATAAATTATTTGATGAATATAAAAAAGACATAATAACATATAAAAGTTTAGTAGAAGCTTATAATGCCGGTATTATTCCTCCGGTGTTACAAAACCAGTTATCCGAGGAGGAAAGTAGTAATAAAATTTATGTCGTAGAAGCTGGCGATTCCTTATGGAAAATCGCCCAAAAATTCGGTACAACTGCTGAAAAGATTATCGCCATTAATAAATTAGCTGACCCAAGATTTATTAAACCGGGCCAGAAGCTAATTATACCCCAAAATGGCAATTAGAAGATGAGCGAAGATAAAAAGGAGCGGCATAATTAATAAATTACCTTATTTTTATGTGCCTTATATTTCAATAAATTTAGAGAGTTAAGTAAGAAAGGAGGAGTTTAATGTTCCTAAAACCGAAGATTAAATTTTCCAAAAGTAAGGACAAGAAAAGACTCATGTATTTTTTTAAGGATCGTGCACAATTTGAAAGATGTATTGCTAGCGGATGCAAACTCATATCAAGGGATAATGTGTTTGAAGAATCCGAATTTACATTTTTTATGGATTTTATCTCTTCGCTGGCGATTGAAATTTGGAGACTTGAAAAAAGGTTTGAAAAAGTAAAAGGCGATATGATAAAAAATGAAAACTCAGGGATTGTTTCAATTGGTGATGAGATACAGCGCATTAAGGATACTTTTAAAAGACAAGAAATAGAAATATGCGAACATACCGGTGCAGCTTATAATGATGGATTGTCTTTGAAAGTGCTGCATATAGAAGAGATTGACGGACTTCCTGAAGGGAAAATGCAGATAATTGAGACCATAAAACCATCAGTTTATTTAAAAGGAAAAGTAATATTCCTAGGAGAAGTTATAGTGGGTAAATCAAAAGGAATTAAAAAGGAGTAAATTATGAAAAGAAATACAATAGATTTTGGAATTGATTTAGGTACGACAAATTCAGAGATAGCGTGTAGGGATAATGGAGACGTGATAGTTTTTAAGAATTACTTGCAAAGTGAATACACTCCATCTGTGGTGCGGATAGACGAAAAGGGGACGATAATGGTTGGAAGAAAGGCATATGAGAGACTTTTGGATGACCCTGATAATACTGTTGGAGGGTTTAAAAGGTGGATGGGCACACAGCAAATTAAAGAATTTGTGTTATGTAATAAAAAACTTAAACCAGAGGAGCTGTCAGCAGAAGTATTAAAAGATCTCAAAGTAACGGCAAAAGCAAAGCTTTCCCAGGATGAAGAAATTAATTGTGCAGTCATTACAGTGCCCTGCAATTTTGAAACAGTTCAATGCGAAGCAACACAAAGAGCTGCCATTCTTGCCGGTATTAAATATGCACCACTCTTACAAGAACCGATAGCTGCATCAGTTGCATATGGTTTTCTTGAAAAAATGCCAAAAGGATATTGGGTTGTATTCGATTTAGGGGGTGGAACTTTCGATGTGGCAATTATGTCTGCTAAAGAGGGCAGATTGAGTGTGGTCGATCATTGCGGTGATAATTATTTAGGGGGTAAAGATTTTGATTGGAAAATTGTTGAGAACATAATTCATCCTGTATTGATAAATGAATATAATCTTCCGAATTTAGGGAGATCAGAAGAATACCGAATGTTAAATGCTGTGCTAAAAAACGCTGCAGAAGAAGCAAAAATTGAACTATCTGTACGAGATGAAGCGAGCATTATTGTACATCCTCGTGAAATAATAAAGGATAAGGATGGAAAAGTAATTGATATTGTTATTCCAATAAAGAGAAATCAATTCGAGTCTCTGATTGAGAAATATATTGAAAAGGCAATTAACTTATTTGAGCAAGTTTTAAAAAAACAAGGTTTATCCCCCAATGATGTTGACCAACTTATATTAGTAGGTGGCTCAACGCAAATACCGTATTTACGTAATAGATTGAATGATAAGTTTAATATTCCGATAGATCATAAAATTGACCCCATAACAGTAGTTGCACGGGGCGCTGCAATTTTTGCAGCAGCTCAATTTGTACCAGATGAGTTGATAAAAAGGAATTATTCTAAGGCGTTTATCAAGCTTGCATATAGTCCCATGACAACAGAGATAGATGCTGCAGTTGGGGGTAAAATTTTTCCATCTAAAGAAAATGAAACTTTGCCAGAAGGTATACGTGTTCAAATTATTAGCGCAAGTGGTGATTGGGATAGCGGGTTGATAGAAACAAAAGACAACGCTTTCTTTACCAATATCCTTCTTCGTGAGAAAAAAGTAAACACATTTACACTATCTCTTTTTGATAAGTTTGGGAATAAAATACCTATTGAACCAGATTCTTTTACAATTACACAGGGTATATCTGTTGCTGAACCGCCGCTTATACGTTCAATTGGCGTAGAATTGGAAGACGGCTCATTCAGTAAGCATTTGAGTAAAGGAATATCGTTGCCAGCAAGAAGCGAGCGAATTTTATACCACACTACAAAAATAGTAAGTCCCGGAGAAGATGAAAATGTGATAAATATACATGTATGGGAAGGTGAAAGTAACATTGCAGATAGAAATAGACATCTTGCAACATTAAAAATTACAGGAAGCGAGATCAAAAGAACTTTTCCCGAAAATAGCGAGATAGAAATAATCGTGAGTGTGGATCAGTCAAGAATTGTTACCGCAGAAGCTTTTTGTCCATTACTAGATCAAAAATTTAGCAAGATATTAGTCGATAAAGTATCGCCGAAATTAGAGCCGGAGCATATTTTGAAAGACCTCGAGGCAGAAGAGGATAGGCTTAAGAAAATTAAACATGAAGTGTACCTCGTAAATGATAAAAATATTGAGCAGGAATTTTCAGATGAGGAAACGAATGAAGAAATAGATGAAATAAGAAATGATATTCAAGCAGCGAAAGGCGGTGATCCTGACGCTGTAGAAAAAGCCGATCGGTGTCTTAAAGGATTAAAACAAAGATTAGACTCTATAGAATATCTATTGAATTGGCCTATTACATTAAAACAATATAGCGAAATTATTAGTAATTGCAAAGATATTGTCGATAAATATGGAAATGACGAGGATAAAGACCAATTGGAAACCCTTGAAAAAGAAGCAAAAAAAGCGATTGGTAATAAGGATCTTAAACGCCTTAAGACAATTACTGAAGAAATACTCGGCATTAGATGGGCTGTATTATTCAGACAGCCCGGTTTTTGGGTTTCTGTATTCCAGGAAATAAAGAACGATCCAGGCAGATTTACAAATCAGAGGAGAGCAGAAGAATTAATTGAAGAAGGAAGCATTGCTTTACAGCGTCAAGATTTGGATTCTTTGAAGAACATAATGTTAGAATTATGGAGCTTAATGCCATCTGAGGAGCAGGAAAAAATGGGTGATAGAGTAAGTGATGCAGGTATAAGAAAAATATAATGACAGAATATATTTTATTTCCTAAACATACAAAAATAAGAGATACATATACTATTGATAGTTTTTTGGGAAAAGGAGCTTTTGGTAGTGTATATATGGTTAGACATAAGTATTTAGGTATACAAGTTCTAAAAATATTTCATCCAGGAATTATCCCCAAAGAACAAGAGCCAGAATTGTTCAACGAAGCATATATATTATCCAAAATCACTCACGAAAACATTGTTAGAGTTTATGAAGCAAATACCTTTGAGTATAATGGAAACAGATACTTTTATATTGCAATGGAATATGTAAAGGGTGGCACTCTTTCAAGTTATATTGAAAAGCTTGTTAGGTTGCCTATTGATATGGCGATAGAGATGCAGAGAGGGATATGTTGCGGATTGACTCAACTGCATAAATCAAAACCACCACTCGTACATAGGGATGTTAAACCACAAAACATAATGATCAGCGTGACTAACAGGATTATTGCAAAGGTTTCTGACTTTGGCCTAGTAAAGCATGTTGATCCTATAACACGAATGACAGAAGCGGCTGGAACTCTAACATATTTACCTCCAGAGGGTTTTTGGGGTTATGAAACACCAGCCAGTGATGTCTTTTCTGCAGGTATTATTTTTTATATTATGTTAACAGGTATAGCACCTTTTAAAATACTTGCGGTACATAAGTGTATAAAAGGGGATGAACTGAAAAACGCTATTATTGCTTCAAGAAATAAAAAACCAGAACTGCCATCGAAATTCAATTTAGATTTAGATGATGAAATAAATGACATTGTTCTTATGGCTTTAGAACCCAACATTAAAAGAAGATATCAAGATGCGGAAGCCTTTCTAAATGCTATTGACCAATACCAGCTAAAAAAATTTCGTTTACCAGATGAAAATATAAAAAAAGCCCTGGAATTGGGTAAACAATATGCTAATTTAAAGATAGCAATGGACTTATTGGAAAATGCGATAGCTCAATACCCCAAAGACAAACAGCGTGAACTGAAAGAAAAATACAAAAGGACTTTGGATAATTGGAAGAGAGGAGTTGTAATGTGACTAAACTTGTTTTCGTTCTTGTGGTTTCAGGACCATTGCAAGGCCATAAATACTTCGTTATATCTGACACTCCAATTCTAATAGGTAGAAGTAACGAAGCAATCATAAGAATTAACTATGACGACTTCTGCTCGAGAAAACACGCTTTATTATATTGGGAGAACAAAGCATGTTTCATCAAAGATCTCGATAGTACAAACGGCACATTTGTTAATAATAAACGTATATCCCAAAAAACTGAATTGCAAGATGGGGATATTATAGGTTTGGGAAACACCAAACTTGCTGTTTCAGTAAAGGATATTAGTGAGGGCAATAAAGCCACATCAGAAGATGATATTTCTTACGAAGACTAAATGTCAAGGGGATGGTTCGAGGCTTTTATATTTGATATAAAATTTACTAAAAGGTTATATATTCAGTGGAAAAATTAAAAATGACTATTACGCAATTTAGTGTAACATTAGCTCAAAATTTTCAAAAATATTCTATTGTGCCACTTATAAAAGAATACATTGAAGAAATTGAAGAAATTGAAGAAATTAATAAATCATGGAGGTTTAATTTAACAAGCAAAAAAGACAAAAAAAGCATACTTAAAGAATGGATTATTTTGGAATTATTTTTATTTGGGCAAGAAATTTTGGAGTATTTTAAGGGGAACCAAATTGGAAATGATATTGTAGGTTCTTTAAACTATTTTTGTGCAGATAATTTTGTCGAGTATAAAATATTCAGTGGTAATGATAAATTTGAAGAATTATTAACCTCTAGGTATGCATATTATTTAAAAATATTAAAAGACTCAGAACCTAACGATATTTTTTTACTTTCTAAAAATATACTAAGTCAGTTATGTAGTGAAAAAAGTAATATTATTTATACAACAGCTATAGCAATGTATTACTTCGATACATCATCTATGTATCGAAAATTGATTATTGGTTTAATGAAGGAAATAAATTTAATTGAACAAAATAATAATGGTTAATAGTTTTAAGAGGAAGAAATGGGGCAATTTCTCTATTCAATAACTTTCGGGTCGCAAGAGTACTAAAATAACTGAACTATACACCCATGTAAGCAATAAAGTATCGGGTAGAATTAAAAGCCTATTGGATATTTGATTTTAAAGGTGGTTAAACTATATTAATAAATATCCACAATGCTGTGGGTATTATGATGCTATTTTAACAGGATAAGCGCAATAATGTAATTATTAGATGTTGATCAAAATGTCAAATAAATTTTTAGGGAGTTATTATGCCGATATTTTTAAGAAAGCAAAAAATCAACTTAGAAGATTTTTGCCGCGATTTCTATGATAATTATATTCTTAATCCTACTGTTGAGGGCGTTGATTTCGGTACGACACTTCCTGATTATATAGTTGAGAAAATAGACCCCGTATTTGCTCATGTTGATAAGCAAAAATTGACAGACGAGTTAATGGCTTTACGATTTGAATTATTTGCACTTGCATGGACACATAAATTTGTTAGCGGCAAAATTGTTATCGCCCAAAGCGTCTTTACAAAACATTATCTGTATAAAAAAGGGAAAGATAACATTTGGAGTAGTATGCATGATTACAATAATAGCATTGACGGCGCCACTCTTGAATGGCTTACTAAACTTGACAAAATAAATATAAGTTTTAATTATAACATGAGAAAAGATTTGATTACTAAAAATATCGAAGATGCCCAAAAAAATGGAATTAATATAGATGAAAGTGTCGATAGAGTAAATAACAGGATATGGTCTGAAAATGCTTGGATACAAAAATTTATGTTGGTCCCGCTTGCATTTATTTTCTGCGACCGACTAGGCCTTAATTTTAATGAGCTAAATCCAGAAACAGGATTTCATTTGACGGTAATTATAAGTGGGTTTTATGATGGAGCAAAACAATCTTGGGACAAGGTAAAGATTGTAAATTAATTTGTCACAAGCAATAAAATATTGGTTAAGGAAAATTCAATAAAATGATGACATAATTAATAAATGGGGCCACATGTACTAGCTCAATAATTCGGTAACTTTTTGCGCAAACCTATAGGATCTGAGGAGTTTTTTAACCAGATGTTTGAGACTTTAGATATTATTATAGATAGACATCTTAAAAGAAGACCTCGTAAACGGGAAAGATAAACCACAGAAAAAATAGGATTTGCTTTCCATTTTAATTAAAAATATTGAGTGGGAAGAGAAAAAGTGATATTGCAAGACCTGGCCCATAATCTTAAAATAAAAGAGCGGATTGATTCCGGAAAGATTGAAGCGTGACAAAGAACCGTTACCTGTCATATAGAAAAAAAATTTATTAGGAAATTTATGCTAGAAAAAGAAGATTTTTTAAAGAATGAGAAAGTAAGAATAGGGAAACTTTATTCAACAAAAAAACATGGAAAGGGTTTTTCGAATAAAGATGAATTTGTAAAATGGTTTGAAAATACAATAAAAGCTCAAGATTTCAAATGCTATTATTGCGATACATCTATATTTGATATCTGTTCATTAATTAATCAAGATAAATTAAAAACCAGAAAAACTGGTTATGGCACAAGAGGCCCTAATCTAGAAGTAGATCGAAAAATAAACTCTAATGGTTATACAAAAGAGAATTGTGTATTATCTTGTTATTATTGTAATAATGATAAAAGTTATATATTAGATTCAGAAGTTTATAAAAAATACTTTGGTGAAAATAGAAAAAAATATTTTGAATATTTGAAAAATAAAAAATAATAATTTGACCAGCCAGTGTTTATCATGACATATCTTCTTCGGGTGTCTTAGCCGTGCTCGGCATCGCGGCACATTGCCTTACGGCCAACATCAGGTATACCAGGAACGTTATCTAAAATCGTCTTTAAGAAAGGAGATTTAAAATGCTCGGTATAGAAGAATTGAAAGAGAACATCGGAATAACCAAAACAACGGTTGAATGTCCAGTTAAAGGCTGTTGTGAAAAAATAGAGAGGCAGAGAAAAGGTTTTAAACGAGAAGAGAGATTCAAATGCCCAGTTCACAACATCTATATTTCACCGTCAACTTATGAATATCAGAGTGAATTAGACAATCTACTCTGGAAGGATCAGGCTGATTTGGATTTGTTTAAGATGATAAAAACTGTGAAGCGTGAAAGCCGAATCGCACGAGACAATAGTGAAGATGCAGTTACTTGGAATGTTTTTAGATTCCTGGAAAGAAATATTTTGGTTGAAAAGACTCTAAGTCCTATCATCGGTGGTCCTCTAAAATCATCTGAAGTAATCTATTGGTCATATAGCCAAAAAGAAAATTCGAGTTGGTCTGAATTAAACAAAGCGAGAAAAGAATTTGGTGAAGAAATAAAAAGAAGTTCAGAACCAGATGTTATAATCAAAACTGACAATACACTGCTCTTTATTGAGGCAAAATTAACTGCTGGAAATGAGACAGACCCAAGCAACAAGAGTAGTTCTAAGAAATATGAAAACGGTGGTGATAACTTGTTCTCAAAGGTCTTTAAGTCGGATTATAAAAGAATTGCGATAGATGAGAAGAAATATGAGTTAATGCGATTCTGGTTGCTTGGAACATGGATAGCGAAACAACAAGGTTTAGATTTTTATCTTGTCAACTTAGTATTATCAGAACGAGAGAAGGACATTGAAACGATTTTAAAAAGGCATCTCTACGAAAACCAAAGGATGAAATTCATTCGAATTACTTGGGAGGACCTCTATCAACAAATTCTAAATAGCGGCACCCCAGGAATAGATGAAGATATGATGATAAAATATTTTAGAAATAAAACGATTGGTTATGATGGAAATGGAAGATTGCAAAAAGCATTTTCAATATCATAGCGGACGACATCAGATAATTTAAGCTAAGTGAAATTTTTCATGCCCCCAAATCAAAGCATTTAATAATCTAAACCATCATGGTGTTTATATGAGAATCTTAAAATTAGAAAAAAGTTTTAGTGAAAATTTTAAAGCGCTTTCCAACGAGTTAAACAAATTATTTGAAAAAATAATTAATTATGGAAAGATATATCTTAATAACAATGAAATTTCTAAAGCCATTTTAATCAGATTAAAATATTACTATGACTACCAGAATGCCATAAAAGAACTTTTAAACAAAAGATATGCTTCTCCCGCAGCAGATTTTTTTGTAGAAACTATAGCTTTTTACTTAAATGCGGTTTTCAAAATTTATAAAATGCCTCTTGAGATTCATTCAGAAAGGCAAATAAAAAGAAAACGTAGTTCAATCCGTCCTGATATTTCTATATGGCGAGGCAATACGGAAGTTGTTGCAATAATTGAATGTAAAACACAATTAGGCTGGAATAGACATGATTGGAAAAACAATTTTTCTGAAAGAGAGAATAAACTTAAAAAGGAATTTCCGAATGCTTCAGCTTTCTTGATAGTACTGACTTCATTAAATTGGCCTGGTTTTGGAGAAGATGAAGATGTAGGTAAAAAATATTTTTGTTTGTCAAATGTTTGGCCGACTGATATCAATATAGATAAACTTGATGATTATTTACTAAATCCAATAGAACCTATAATTTGTAATCTTATAAAAAAATATAAAAGTTAAGGTGCACGAAAAACTCACTTCGCCACTTCGTGGTTCGTCGACATGTTGCACTCTCGCTAACGCTCGGCTCACTTAACAGTGACTATACGAAAGGCTCGTTGCACTTCACTTTCCCAAATATGCTTCGCCAACTTCGAATAGTCGCATACGTTAAAAGTAAACCGGAAAAAAATAGGGAAGGGGAGCCAGGTCAATAATTCGGTAACTTTTAGCGGAAGAGCGCCAAGAAGTTTTATATGTCTTGCAGGGTGAAAGTCCCTGTTGGGTAAGGTCTAGCCAACCACCCGTACCGAGTGTTGCATCAAAATGGGT
>Ga0307379_10006939_pt1 | contig 15471 bp, 11 predicted proteins | sample UN2MG_FD_202237 | JGI IMG/M metagenome (GOLD analysis project Ga0307379, IMG submission 202237) | Soil microbial communities from Risofladan, Vaasa, Finland - UN-2 | ecosystem: Environmental > Terrestrial > Soil > Coastal area > Acid sulfate soil | place: Finland: Risofladan, Vaasa | collected... | reverse complement strand
TACTAAAAGATGTAGTTAAAGTACCACCATCTTGTTGTGTTATTGTAATTGTTTTAGTTGATGTACCTGAATCACTAAGACCAGTTACCATATTATCATATGCAGAATTAGATTCTGTTGAACCACCACCTGACCAGGTTACTGCACCACCAACAGTTAAAGCATTTGTACTGCCGTTAAATGTTAATCCTGCATCACTTGTTATATTTGAATTTGCATTCCAATAAGCAACTCTACCTGATGAACCACTACCAGTTACATTACCCACTTGAGTGTTATCTATTTTCTGCCAAGCATCTGTAGCTAAATCAGAGAATACTGCCCAATCTCCTACTTCCCAATCAGTAATACCATCTAAGTTTGTAGCACCTGCAACAGATACTATATAATAATATCCGGGTGTACCTACACCTGAATTTAAATTAGGTATATTTCCTGCTGCATCCCAAGTTCCTTGGTAACTTAGTACACCAGTTAAAGCATTATTAATAGCAGTTTGAATTTGAGCACCAGTTGCTAATACACTTGAACTACTGTTTACTACTCCTGTTACAGCAGATAAAGTAACTGAACCACCACCTACATTAGAAGAATTAATAGTTGTAGATCCATTAACACTAGTTACACCAGATGATGTAACATACCTACCATCTAAGTCAACTGTAACAGCCGATAATCCAGATCTATTTAAAGTAAGAACACCATTAGTTGTATTAAAACTTGCTGAACTTAAATAATAATTTGTATCTGTATCTGTTGACTTTATAGTTACTGTATTAGTTGGTAAATCTACAACAAAATTTACGTTAGAACCTGCATTAATATTTATAGTATCATCATTACTGCCGGCAATTATAGGTTGACCATCAAATAGAAAATTCTTAAAAATATTTTGTTGTGTACCCCTATCCGTATTGGTTAATGTTCCAGAACCCGTAATAGTTCCTCCACTCAATCCTGTACTAGTAGCAATAGATGTTACAGTACCAGTTGTAGATGAAGTTCCTGCTCCAATTAAAGAACGAATTTCAGCAGCAGTTATACCCGTATTTAAACTAGGAGTTGCACCATTAGAAAGAATTGCTGGTATTCCTGTATCTGGAGCAGTATTTGTAATAGTAAATGTACCTGAAGTAGTTATTGGACCACCAGTAACTGAAATACCTGTACCATTAGTTGCTGCAACTGAAGTTACTGTTCCTACAGTAGAAGATGTACCTGCACCTATTAATGTTCTAACTTCAGCAGCAGTAACACCCGTTGCCAAAGTTGGAACTCCTCCACCACTAAAAATACCTGGTTCTGCAAATGATGTAAATCCAGATGGGTTTGTAGCATTGTATGGTGTAAATCCAAGTCCTGTTGTTATTTGACCACTTGTTAAAGATAATGATCCACCTAATGTTATATTACCCGCAGTTGTTATAGTACCTGTTAAAGTCAAACCACTAACTGAACCTGTTCCTATAACACTAGTTACGGTACCTGTTGAACTTGACGTTCCAGCTCCTATCAAAGATCTTATTTCTGCTGCTGTTACTCCAGTAGCTAATGTAGGTGTACCACCTCCACTAAATATACCGGGTTCAGCAAACGTAGTGTAGCCAGCACCATTTGTGAGTTGATTATTATTAGTAATGCTATTATTAAATGTAACTGTTGCATTACCTGCTTGATTTAATGTTATTGCTCCACCCCCTGTTAAACCGGTTCCTGCAGCAAATGTTATTGTTGCATCACTCACCGTAGGTAATGAAGCTGCAGTTATATAAGCAGAATCATTAGTCCATTGGGATATGTTTCCTGATTTGTTTGTAAAAGTTTGTGTACCTGCTAAAGTTGCAACAGTTGCATCAATGGTAATATTATCAGCATTAGCTGTAATACCTGTTCCACCAATAACATTTAAAGTGACTGCTCCACTTGTCCCTCCACCTGTCATTCCTGAACCAGCAACAACACTTGTTATATCACCTTGAGGAATAGCTGGAAAAGTTATTAGATTACCTTGCCCATTTATATATTGAGCTGCAGTGCCTGCCATTGTTATAGCAAGAGTTCCTGAAGTACTTACAGCACTACCTGCAGTAAATGCATTACCTGCGTGAGATATTCCAACATTTGTAACTGTACCTAAATTAGATGTAAATGGTAAATCTGAAACATTTGCGTGAGCAATAGATGCATCAGCAGAATACCAAATAACTGCTGAAGGATCTATAGGAAGACCAATTGCAGGAATAGAAGAAAGAATTGCATTAGCAGTACCAATATAATCTATATCAATAGAAACAGCACCAGATGTACCACCACCTGTAAGACCAGGCCCTACAGTTACTGCAGTTATATCACCTTGTGGTATTGATGGGAATGTAGTTAAATTACCAGCTCCATTAATATATTGTCCAGCACTTCCTGCTAATGTTATAGCAATTGTACCTGTTGATGTTATTGGAGACCCTGATACACTAAAAGCATCACCAGCATGAGATGCAGAAACTGAAGTAACTCCAGATGAAGTTACATATCTTCCATCTAAATCTACGGTTAATGCAGATAAACCTAAACGGTTTAAAGTTAATATACCATTTGTGGTATTCCAAGATACAGAACTAACATAATTATTTGTATCTGTATCTGTAGCATTGATGGTGATTGTATCACCAAGCCTAACTGTACTAACATTAGTACCTCCTGTTATAGTAATTGTATCATTATTACTATTAGCAGTTGCTATTCCACCGGAATCAGCCGTTATGTTTTTGTATATAAATTGAGATGAACCTTTATCAGAGTTTGACAAAGTAATTGTTCCCGAAGTTGTAATTGTTCCTGTACCAGATAAACCATCTGATCCAGTAACAGTGACAGATGTTACAGATCCATTTCCAGTACCTGCACCTATATCTGATCTAATTTCAGCATTTGTACGGTATTTAATAATACCACCATCAGATACTAAAATTTGATTAGTATTTGTTGCAGCTTGTGTAACTCCTGTAGAAATAACACTACCTGAAACACTTATATCATCTAAAAATTTAATGGCCATTGTTTTATATTTTCTAAATTATGCTGCTAAATTATATTTTTTTTTCACAATTATTTAAAATAAAATATGAAAAGTAGTTAAAGGGGACTGCTGTTAAACAGCCCCCTCTTTACTACATTATTTATGAAACTTTAGTAATAAGTACTCTAACAGGATTAACTGGAGGAGAACTAAATATTATTTTAACAGTATTTACATCAGTTCTATTAACATCTGCATAAACAGTATCAAAAGTATCTAAATCATATAATTGAACAATTACATCTTGAGTATTAAGATTATGATTAACAGCTTCAACAATAAGAGTAACAGTATCAGCAAAACTGTTAGCATCAATTAAAGTATCTACTGAAGTACCAAAGTTAGTTACTTGACTTGAAGTAATTGCAATAGATTGTGCACTTCTTGCTGTAACTCTACCTTTAGCATCAGTTGTGATACTTAAAGATTGAGAAGCTGAACCTACACTACCTGCTCCTGCTCCTGTATCAGCCAAACTAACCGCACCTGCTGCAACAGTAAGTCCACCTGCAGTTGGGAAGTTTGCAATACCTTGAACAGTTGCAGTTGCAACATCAATGTTCTTGTTAATTTCAGTCCAATCTGCAGCAGTAGCTGGAGTATTGCTATTAGCAATAATCAAATCACCAACCTCTAAAGCAGGACTAAAGAAACCACCACCTGTACCGGCAACAGTAACTGCATAAGTCCAACCTTGAAGAACACCTGCTGATGGAGGTGCAGTACTTGCATCATATCCACCTTGGTAGATAAGAGCACCTGAACCTGCAAACGTTGTGTCTACATAGTTTTTAGTAGCAGCATCTTGAGCAAGAGTAGGATCAACAACATTAATAAGTTTATGCGTATCAATATCTAAGTCAGAATCAGGACTACCCCAGTAATCTAACGGTACATTACTCATTGCAACTCTACCCTGAGTATTTTGGTCTTGTAAGAATACTATATCATTATCAAAACTTATTGCAGCTAATGATGGTAATTCGTTTAAATCAGTTGTTATAGTTATTGTATCCGTAGCACTTGCCGCAGTTACAATACCTACACCACCAAGAATACTTAATGTGTTACCATTAGTAATTGATTGAGCAGCACCTGAGTCTGCTCCAACACTAAATGAACTCATTGTACCAGGAGCAACTCCATTAGAAGCAGCTGTTAATCTACCTTGAGCATCTACTGTAATAGAAGCATAAGTATAACTTCCTGCACTTACAGCTGTATTATCTAAGCCTAAAGTAATAGTAGAAACTGTACCTACAGTAGCAATTGCTGAACTAATTCCAGTGCCACCTGCAATATCAACAGTATCTCCAGTTAGAATAGAATTAGAAGTACCTGAATCTGCTGTTGCTGTCCAACTAGCATATCCTGCTGCAATAGTAGCCCAAGTATTGTCACCTCTTAAATAAGTAGTTGCACTAGCCGTTCCAGTTGCACTCAAACTATAAGTTAAGTTTCCTGAACTTGTAACAGTTCCTGCACCTGAGATAAAAGTTGAGTTAGCAGTACCAACACTTGTTACCGTACCAACATTATTAGTAAATGGTAATGCTCCTACAGTAGCTTTTTTAATAGTATTATCAGCAGCATCATTAATCCAAATTGTATCTGCTAATGTAGCATCACCAGGATACGGATCTGCAGCCAAAATTGCATTAGAATTACCTACATAAAGGATATTTACTGTTGGGGTAACACTTGCACTACCAGTAATAGTAATTCCTGTACCTCCACTTACACTAGTTACTGTACCTGCTGCTGAATCAGTAGCATTAATGGTAAGTTCTGTTGCACTTGTTCTTACAACTGTTACATTAGTACCACCTGTAATTGTTACATCATTAGTTGATGCATCACTGCCTGTTAACCTAATTGCAGTAGTTGCACTAGGAACAGCAAGTGTATACGTTGTATTAGTATCTACACCAGCAGCTAAAGGAGACCATCCTGAACCACGATAAAAATATAATAGATCATCAACCGTATTGTAATAGATCTGTCCCTCAACCGGAGCTGCGGGAGCTGCAGCTAGATTCTGAATTGCTGCAAATTGCAATTCATTCTGAGCTAAGTCAATATTGTTTAAAAATTTAATTGCCATAATGTTTGTTATTTGTTTAAGTTATTGTTTAAGTTATTTTTTAATTTAAATATGCATATCCTGCAAATGCAGTATCAAAAGTTATTGTTAGTGTATTACTATTAGTATATACAATATCTCCAACAACAACGTGATTGTTCAAATCTACTACTGTTACTGATGGATATTGACCTAAATTATGTGTAATAGTCCATACTACCAATGGAGTTAATTGTGAAAATATAAATGTTTTTTGATTCTTACATAATGCTTGTAAATCTATTACTGTACAAACATTGCTTGGAGTTACTGGACATGACATACTTGCTTTTGTATTAATTGGGGCTAATGGTTCAATAAAAATTCCAACTTGTTCAGAGGAAATAATAGTTTTGTGTGATATGCTATATCTCCAATCTGAAATTGCTTTATCAATAACTGCAGATTCATAGTCTACATAACAACATGGTGTTATTCCAAATTTTTTTTCTCTAAATACCATATAAGCTTGCTTAGCAAAATTTTGCTCAACATCAATTCTTTTAATAAGACATTGATCTGCTTGATAAGCTAAATTAGATGTTTTTGCAATTGCCATTTTTTATTTGGATCTTAAATTTTTAATTTGTTCTTTTGCTAATTCTAAACTTAAATCATTGTTTGTCTTAAAAATAACATTAGAAGAAAGGTTTTTATTTTTCCATTCATTCTGACATGTTTTGTGAATAGTTACACCATCTATAATCATCTTTTGACATCCACAACTAAAGCCTTTATTACAACTTGCACAATTCATATTTAATTGGTTTTATTAAATTTTTATATGTTTATTATTTTATCACTTAACAGTTTCCTGTTTGGCAACTTATTTTATTTAATCTTTCTTTAGCATAGTTATATAGCTGCATTGCTTGTGCAGATGAAGAACAATATTCCGCATTTGCAACAGCTGCATCTATCATAGTTCTTATAAAGTTCATTTCATTTAATAATGATTGTTTTTTAGATTCTGGTTGACATGCCTGAATATTTAATGCACATAAAGCATTATAATATTTAGTTACTAAACTTGTAACTCTTAAATGATTATATTCTACATAAACTTTTAAATTAGGAGACACACTATATCTAACAATATATATTCCATCTGGAATATCCTGTTGTGTTGTTCCACAATTAGTTTTTTGTGAACCCAATGCACAAGCAGTTAGACAAAAATCAAAATTTTTATCAACTTTAATTAATACTGGAACTGAGTATCCTGGTAGAGTAATTAATAACTCTTCACAATCTACTTCTAACTCTGTGGAATATTGACTTGTATCTTTAATACATAATAAACTACAGTTAGACACAGTAGGGATTTCTAAGCTCAATATATGTTTATCTGCCATTTTCTATAACTTTATCATACTATATATATAATATACAAAAAAAGAAACACATTATAAAATAAAAAGAGCAGGAGTTTTTTAATTCTCCTGCTCTAATTAATTTATAAGTAATTTAATATTACCAGTTGACACCTGTTTCAATAGCAAGTTTATTACCATTGTCACCAGCCCATGCAACTAAGCCTTCAAATAAATCATCTAATTGACCTTGTGCAGCGGCATCTGAACATTTAACATATACTTTATATACATATTGATCATTATCAAATACACCCGTTGGGTTATTAAATCTTGGCACAGTGTGCTGAATATAGTAAGCTCTATAAGTAGCAGTTCTTGTTACAGCAGCTAAAAGCTCATCAGACATTTCAATTTCTCTGATTCTAGCACTATCAGCATTTCCTTGGTTGTAAGGAGACTGACGGTATCTTTCAGATAAAATTAATTCTCTAATTACTTGCTCACCTTGAGTTTGCTCCATTTGACCAGGAGTTCTTGCAGCAGTACCACAATCATTACAAGGATTACCAGTTTCATCTAGAATAGTTGCAATAATTTCTACAGGTTCTTTGTTAAAATGATCTCTTGTATCAAAAGAGCAATCTCCAAATTGAGTATCAACATAAGCTCCTACAAAATTAACAGATGCAGTAACAGTAGCTGCAGCAGCATCAGGAGTTGTTGAAGCTGCATAATTTCCAGCAGCAGCAAGACCTTGTGCTTGAGCAATAGTATATACACTTTGTACTACTTGTCCAGCAGCATCAGTTACATTAACTATAACACCACCTTCACTTACAGCAGTAACAGTTAAAGTAGCATCAGCGTTTCCACCAGCAATAGTTAATACATCACCAACAGCATAACCAGAACCAACAGATGCAAAACTATAAGTAGCAATAACACCACCAACAACAGTTAAAATGTTAACAAGTGCACCAGATCCTCCAGCAGGAGAAACAGTAGTAGCAGCAGAAGCAGCACCAACAGTAACTGCATAACCTGTACCACCAAATAAAGTAGCAGTATCAACACCATTTAAATCAGCTTCAGCTACAAATGGAGTAATTAAAGGATTACCTGCTTCATAGCCGGCAGTACCTTTTGCTAATCCATTTCCAACAATCATTGCAGCTTCAGTAGCTAACACTAATGCAGGATCTAAATATGTTTGTCCATCAATACAACAAATGTTTGCAGAATCACCAATTGCATAAGCATTGTGATTTAAGAAACGTAATGCTGGAGAACCTTTTACATCCATTCTCATGAATTGTGTGGTTCCACATGGAGTACATTTTGCACCTAATGATAATGAAGCAGTTGCTTGACTAGCAATAAGACAATTTGTTTTCCACAATCTAGAAATGTATCTTGGGTTAATACCCTTAGATTTTACTGATTCTTTGTAACCACCATGTCCAGGATTGTTTCCAATCGTATCTTTAGTGTAAAAAGAACCTTGTACTACATAGGCAAGGTCACCAGTTCCAATAGCAGGAACTCCTACACCACCAGGTAATGCAACAGAATCCCAAGTAGAACCATCCACCAAGGCAAGTTGCCCTGCCGTTAAGGCACTTGTTGCAGTTCCAGCCGTCAATAACGTGCTGTCTGCAATGAACGTTTTGTTAAACGCGTTGTTAAAATAAGCCATAATTTTTAATTTTTAATTAGATATATATATTTGTACTACGTTGTACATTAATAATATAAGGAAATATTTTTAATTTATCAAATTAAGATAAGAAAATTAATTTATATTTTGCCTTATTAATAGAATCTTTTACAAGATCTAAATTATTTACTATTTCAGAATAAGGCATTTCAGATTGTAATTCTGATACTTCTTCATACATTTCTCTTAAATAGTCTAAACCTTCTTTTATAGTTTTTAATTTTCTAGGTGGTTTATCTTCATACTTTAAAAGCATTTCAGAAATACCTTGAAAACCTTCAGCTAATATATCAGCATGTTCTGGTAATGAATCATAAAGATCATTTAATGCTTTATGTTGAGCATAAGAACCTGTCCCTGTAACTGATAAATGTAACTTATGAAAACTTGTTGAAGCATTCATTAATTCAGAAACCATTTCTGCTGTTTCTTCAGCTAATGGTTTTGAAGGTCTTTTTAATGCTTTTCCAGAATGTATTTCAATATCACCTTTTGTTTTTAAAGTTCTCATATATTTAGTTATTACGTTCAGCTCCAGCTTGACCTCTTTGTTGTTGGTATATATTTTCAATATCACCAGCAATAAGAGATGCTGTATCATCTAGCATAAGTTCAGCTACATCATCTTTAAATTCACATTCAATATTTACTAAACTAGTCCCTCCTGTATATGGATCTGTACAACCTAATACTTCAATATATACAGGTTTTCTATAATAAGTTAGGACCGGATTAACAATATTAAAATCAGTATTTTTATAAATTCTTATTGTATTATTTTGCATTGTACAAAATGTTTCACCCCAATCAAAATCAGGATTCTTCAAAGGATCTCTTAATAATAAAGGAACATTTGCAACTTCCGATAAATACACAGTCATTGATCTTGGATCTGTACAACATTCTGAAGTAGCATCAGTACCAACTCTTTTAAATTCTAAATATGTATCTACTGGAAAGTTATCTGATTCAAAATATGTATCAGTAATAGTACCTGTTAAAGACAGTTCTATTAATAAAGGTTGTAAATCATCTATTCTTTTTTTAGATAACTCATCACCTTCTTTATACATATTACCTCCATGTAGATTTCTTCTACACCACTCTAATTGAACTTTATTAAAAGCTTCAACAAACTGCCAACACTCTATATTATCATAATCTTGACTGTCAAGTTTATTGAGCCTTTGTTTTAATTTAAGTAAAAGAGTGTTATTATTCATTTTTTAATGTTTTAAGAATTCCAATATGGTTCAACTTTATCTAAAAGTGCCATTAAAGATTCTTCATTTTCAGGGTTCTTCAAAAAATCTAAACATTCAGAAGGTGTTTTACCAAGTCTAATACCACTGTCAATTGGCTCAATCCAACCTCCAGCTTTAGTTGTAATAAATCTATAATAAAGTGCATCTTTAATAAGTGCTCTTATTTTTAATTCTTCCATTGTAAGAGCAGCAACATCTAAAAATTGTGTAGCAGATCTTTTCTTTGAAGACTCTGCTCCAAACCCATTAATATAATTATCCATATTTTCATATAGTATATCATTAGGTGTATTCTTTACATATTGAACACTATCAACATCACAAATTTTAGCAACATACATTAATTTAGTAGTATTGGAATCATACATTGTTTGTAGACTCACAAGTGCTTTATTTTTTAATTTGCTGAGTTCTGTTCTTGTAGATAATGACTCTTGTACTGTATCTAAATAAAACTTAGGAGAATTATTCATTTCTCTTGCATCTCTTAGTGATTTTGCAACAATAGAAAAACCTCCTGCATTAATAGCATGTAACTTAATTAAATCATATGGATCTTTTACTGGATCTAAAAATACAGGTTCATTACCACATCTTAAACTAATTTTATCCCAGAATTTTGAATTATCTGGTTTCATCACTGTAAGCTTATTCCAAAAATCTTTATCATCTGGATCAACTACATTAGCTGCTAATTCTGCTTCTAATTGAGCAACTACAGATCTAATCTCTTTAATCTTAGCTTCCTTTTCTGTTTTGGGTAACATTTTTACTTCAGGAGAAAATTCATTCAATCCTGTAACATAACGTTTAACACCATTCATTTCTAAACAGGCTAATGATTCTTCATGAAATACTCCATCATGAAGTGACAAACCATATTGTTCTAAACCCATGTTTTCTTTACTAGGATTAAAGAAAGGTTTAATAGCAATAGTTTGATCTTTAGTCTGTTGATACTTTTCTACAATTGTGTAATCATTCATCTTTTTTTGGTTTGTTTAATTAATAATTATTTGATAGTCAAAAGTACATAATTATGTACAATTATTATTAATATTTCTAAAGTCAGGTTAAACCTGACTAAAGTCATTTGACTTTTATTCTACAACTACTTTTAAAAACCCTGTTGTGTGATATAAATCACCAGCATCTAATCCAGCAGCTTTTGCTGCTGCATTATTTAGATAATCTCTGGTTAATATATCTTTACCTACAGCTTGTGAAGCAATTATTTTAGAAACACTTAAATTAGTAAATTCAGTTGTTTTATTTGCTTTTTTAATATCTAGTGCCATTTTTTTATATTTTAAAAAGTTAAAAAAAAAAGGGAGGAAATTTTAACTACCTCCCCTTTTAATTATCTATTCTTAGAATGATCCACCAGTAATTGGGTTTCTCATTACAATTTTAAGAACTTTAGTTGGATCTTTAACCCAAATAGCAGGCATTGTTTGTGACATCATTACACGGTAACCATTAAAGTTTCCAGTAGATGCAAACCCTTGAGTTCTTCCCATGTAGTCCATAGTACCATTTTGGTAGAACCACTTAAGTTGATTATCCCAAGAAAGTTTCAACAAATGAATGTTATCATTTCCTTCATCAGTAACATCAAAAATGATAAAGCTAAAAGAGCTTAAAGGTCTTCCATCAATTAATGGATTCTCAATATCATTAGTGTTCAAATTATCAAAGGCTGGGTTAAGTACAAACTTAACGTTAGCAAGGAAAGGAATAGTAAAGCTTGTATAAGCAAAACCATAATCCAAGTCCATACCAGAACCTTTAACTGCACCAATTTCACTAGCATTTTGAACTAAACCAGAACCATATACTTCATCAGCAATAGCCTTGTTAATCAATTGCATACCAGCAATACCTGTTTGAACAACCAAAGATCTTTGAGGATCTGGTCCTTTAAATTCAACTTTACCTTGATAGAAGTTATACAATTCAGACTTGAACATGTCAAGAGTGAAAGAAGACTTGTTATAAACTCTTTTAAATGAGTTATCTAACTGAGCCCAAAGACCAACAGATAATCTAATATCATCAGGTCCATCTTGTTTAACTCTACCACCTTTACCCCACATTAAGTAAGTCTCAATATCGGTAGCAATCTTGCTAAGGTGAGCTGCTTCCATATTAGTAATGAAAGTTCTAGTAAGAGTACCATTCTCAAATGCTTCTCTTGCACCAGCTTTACCCATATTAGCAATCAGACCTTCAATAGAAGGAACAGAAGGATTGTTAGGATCTTGGTTGAAGTTTCTCCAAATTTCAGTTACTGGTACAGTACCATCAGCATTCAAACCACCTTTGATCATAAGATCAGCACGGCTAGAAATAGAATAGTGTACGTGTGCTTCTGCTCCTCCTACAAAGTTGTAGAATTCACGGAAACCAGAACCAGTTTCAATGTCAGAAAATCTTTCTCCGTACTCACCTCTTGCAGAACCTTTTCTGAAGAACTTAGTACCTTTAGCTAAATACTTGTTATCCAAGATAGCCGCATTGTTGTTGTTTACCAATTGAACAGTATAGATATAACCGTCACCAGCAGGAATGATATCATCAGCTGTAATGTAAAGTTCTAATCCATTATACTTATCATAAGTGATAATATCACCATGACCAAAAGTTCTTTTGGAAATTTTAATTCTAAAGTCTGTACCATCTACACCTTTAGTTGTGTTTGCTGCTTCAATATCCGCTACAATGTAGGGAAGGTCTTGAGCAATAGGAGTTTGCCATTTGTACTCACCACGTGCATTGTCCACCATGATTGTGTTCTTTCCACCAAAGGAAGCCATTTGATACAAAGGCATTTCTACCTTTTGGGTCATTGCCCAAAGATCAACTGGTCCCATATCCATAGGCTCAGCATTGCCAAGCATTTGGGTTAGGTGATAAGAATCAACATGAGAACTAGCTTTGTAGCTTGTATCTCTTAGGAAAATCCCATTATTTAATACTGGAGTTGCCATAATTTTTAATTGTTTTAATTGTTATTATTTATTTATTTGTGATTATTAAATCCGTTTGAAAATGTTGTTGGTTCTTGGTAACTTCTTACCTGCAGGTTTATTTCTTACATCATCCTTTTCTTGGACACCTAAAGAATTAGACCCACCTGCATTAGATTGCTCAGTTTTAAGCTTTCTTACAGTTTGTTCAACACTCTTTTGAGCTCCTTTATCCATTATTTTTGCTTTATATCCTTCCGGATCTTGTAGCAACCATAATGCTTCAGAAATTAAAGTATAGTTTGGCTCAACAAATTGATACTTTTCTAAAAGATGTCCAAGTAAATTAGTATTACGTCCACTAACAGAAGGATAACTTGGTTGAACTAAACCATTATACAACATTGCTTGTGTTCTTTTATCTACTTTAATATCTCCTAAAGCACCATCTTTAAGTGTTTCATATACATTTGACATGTATGTTTTAGATGCATGTTCTTGTTGTTTCTTTTTGAGTTCTTGTTCCTCAATTTTTTTAGCAACAATTTTTTCTTGCATCTTATCTAACTTAGGTTTAAACTTTGAAGCTTGTGTTTCTAATTTTCCTAAGTCTTTCCAAATTTCAATTTCTTCAGCAATTTCTTCAGATGTACCATAACCGGTTGCACCTAAATATTCTCTGATAATTGTTTCTTGGTCTTGTTCTCTTTTGATATCTAAAGATTTTGTTTCTTCTACTTGTGATAAAGTTGAAAATAAACCTTTTAAATCTTGTCCTCCATCAGCTACATATCTAGCAGCAATTTGAAGTTCTTCGGGTAAACTTGCAAAAAATTGTTTTGGGGTTTCACGTCTTACTTGATTACCTCTTTCTTCTAAGTTAGCTTCAATTAATTCTTCCCAATCTTTTGCTGTATATTCATCTAAAGATTTTTCATCATCAAATGGAACAATTTTATCTTCACTAATTAACTTACTAAATACATCAGAAATACCAGAAATGCTTTTTCTACCTCTAGTTTCTTTTTTAATATCTTCTTCATCTTCTTCATCTAAAGAATCCATGATACTATCTGTATCTTCTTTGGTCATCTTAACATCTTTAGTTTCAGATTTAGTTTCAGATTCATCATCGTCACTAGAAGTTGTTTTTGTTGATAAATCATCAACATCATCAACATCAGGATCTGCAAATGAAAAATCTGGCTTTTCTCTTAATCCAGAAAAAATGTTTTTTTTGTTTGTGTCTACTTGAGGTAACGTAATATCTCCGGCACCTGGGGTACCATTAAAGATTTCATCTAGGTTAATATCTAATGTTTCTACGTTACTGTTCACAGTGTTTTCTTTTGTATTCATATTTGTTGGTTTTAATATTTAATACTTTATATAGATAATATACAAAAAGTTTACCTGGTTATGAAAGAATAAACTTATATAATTTGAATTAAATCTAAAGTTTTTTGCAGTATATAGCTAACACTAATTATTTATCTTTATTTTTTTTAGATGCAGCTACATCATACTTGTTTTTATTTTCTCTTGCAATAGCCAATTCATTTTGAGAAATTGACATACTTGCTGCAATTTTTTGTTTCTCTACATCTAATTTACTTTTCTCCATTACCCCTTTACTATTCATTTCCTCACGTTTCAGGTTTGATTGTTCTTGGTATCTAGTAGTCTCTCTAATATCTTTCATAGCATCTTGATAATCAGATACTTGATTTTGATTTATATCAGCCATAGAACCATACCCGGCAGCTCTGATTTCAGCAATAGTTAAATTATTTTGTCTATCCTTATCATTTTCTTGCATCTCAGCTTGCAACTTCATTTGTTCTTCTTGAGCTTTAGCTTGAAGTTGTTGTTCTTGCATTTGACGTTCTTGTTGCATTTGTTGAGCTCTTTGTTGCTCTAATCTTGTTTCTGAATCTTTTAAGATATCAGTTACTTCTGCAATAGAATCTGCTTTAACAATATTACCTAATTCATAAATTGATGCTCCTGTTGTATTATTAGTTAAAGCCATTTGCTTTAATTGCTCAAGAACTTGTCTATGATTAGTTTTAGTGGTTGCAAATACATTAAAATCTCTAAGTAATAGATCAGTACCATTTATAGTAAAATTAACCTTCTGAGCCTCTGTAGTGATGTAAGACAACCTAACACTTGGGTTTGTACTATTATAGTATTGTGCTAAGTCAGTTCTCATCTGATGAACTCTAGGCATTAAGTGATCTGAATGTTGTACAAAGTAAATTTCTGTTTGTGCATATGATTGTTGCATAGCATTAACTACCCCTGTTGCAGTTTGAGCTGATACAGCTCCTCCTAAACGTTGTGGGTTAATACCTATTGCATCAAAGCATTGCTGTTTAAAATAGTTTGCTAATTGAATTCTTGACATCAATCTACTAGTCTGCTCCATATTAAGAGTTTGATAGTGATTGAAATTTGTTGCATTTTCTGTATTAGTAATAGAAGTATCTAATGGAAGCATCTGAAAATCTTTCATTGCTACCCATGCTTTAGCATAATTGTTTTTACCCCAATCTTCTCCCATAGAATGACGTGGTAAAGCATTTTGATCAAACATTATCACGGTTCCAAGTTCATCTATTAAAATATCAGCAATTTGATTATTAACCATGTTATAACCAACTTGATATGCTTTCATTAAATCTACTAAAGAAGTAGATCTTGTATTTCTATCAGAAAATACTCTACCTTCTACAGGAAGTTTACACCCATAAAGTGAGTTATTACCCTTAAATTGAAATGGTAACCTACCCGGTTTAGTTCTGTTAATACCCAAATATATAGGGTTTACATTATCATCCATTGTGGTTCTCCACATTGCAGGTACATTTGGTCCAACTTTGACACCACCCCAAACTTCATTAATCCAAATCCAATCTACATGCTCTCCTTGTAATAAAGTTTCTTTACTTTTATTTTTAAAGATAGATGTATCATAAACAGGTTTCTGAGTTACTTTATATGTTT
>Ga0307379_10006938_pt1 | contig 15474 bp, 15 predicted proteins | sample UN2MG_FD_202237 | JGI IMG/M metagenome (GOLD analysis project Ga0307379, IMG submission 202237) | Soil microbial communities from Risofladan, Vaasa, Finland - UN-2 | ecosystem: Environmental > Terrestrial > Soil > Coastal area > Acid sulfate soil | place: Finland: Risofladan, Vaasa | collected... | reverse complement strand
AATTTGATAACGAGATTCTCCTAGATTTATAATTAATAGTGAATTTGATGGAAATTGTTCCATAGTTTTCTTTAAAATTTTACTGTCAATTTGATATTCAATCAGAAATAAATAAAAGCCCTTATGCACAACGCTTGGACATTTAGAAGTTAAAAACAAATTATCCGCTTTTAAATTTTCGATAAATTGTTTATTTTTTTCGAGTTCAATTAAGGTGGATTGAATTTTGTCCGATATTGTTGCCAAGGTTGTGTTCAGCTTATCAGAAAGATTTATTAAATCAACATTTAGATCTGAAATTAAATCTAACGCCTTTTTCCCTATATAATATTTAATATCAGTTCCTTTTTTAAAATCCGTTAAAATGACCGGTCCTATTTCGATTGACTTTTTCAGATGGGTACCTCCACAACATACTAAATCAAGATCATCAATTTTAATGAGACGTATTTCTTCTTTTTCTGGAATTTCAGATCTTATAGAATTCTTAATTTTAGAAAGTTCATCTTTATCATATATCTCAGCTGTGATGTCTTTACTTATTGAAGTACAGATATCATTTAATTTTTTAAGTCCCTCAAGTAATTGCTGGTTATTTATTGGATGGTCGAGATGGATCGAAACTTCTTCAAACTCGATATTCGCTCTGGTGGTTTTAGCTTTGTATAATTCTAAAAATATGGCTGAGAAGATATGTTGGGATGAATGTGCTTTCATTATACCATAACGATATTCCCACTCAACTTTTCCGGTCATTTCATCTCCATTCTTAACTTTTTTGAAGAATTCTGAAGAAACATGATGTATTATATCTCCATCAATTATTTCAACCGCATCCACTGATGATTGGTCTTCACCATACTGCAAAATTCCTTTATCACATGCTTGGTTTCCACTTGATGGAAAAAAAAGTGTCCTATCTAATATTATTCCTCCATTTTGCTTCGAAACTACCTTAGCGGTGAAATCTACAGCATAAGGATCGTCCCAGTATAATTTTTGAGTCATCTTTATTTAAATCTCATATTGTTTAATTACTACCATATTTGATTTACTATTTTATTATAATGATGAATTCTAATTAAAATCAAAAGAAAGGTTATTATTTACTATTGAAAATTCACTCCTTCTTAGCAAGAAAGAGATCTGCAATTATTAACCATTTTTTCGATTTAGGTACTGATAGTTTTATCCATGTAAAGGAATGGCACGAAGAATTAAAGAAATTTTGTAGTGATATTCCTATAGTATTGTTCGCTAATAAAGTCGATCTAGTAGAGGAGAATGATTTGGACATCTCAAAAATTCAAAATATTGTAAAAACACTTGGCTTCCAAGAATTTTACTTAACCTCTGCAAAAACAGGACAAGGAGTTATTGACGCATTTAATGCTATTATTAATGAATTATATCAGAAGAAATAAAGAATATACTTATTTAGTACTCGTCTTGTCTAATTATGGTTATATTTCATAAGATTCTATTATCAACCCAAAATCTTGAAAGTGGCGAATATTCCTTGTTATCAATTTTTCCGCATTAAAAAGCTTTGCTGTTGTGCCGATTATACAATCCGCTAAATCTAGTATAATTCCTTTTGCTCTTAAGGATCCTTTTAAACTTCCTGATTCCTTAAGAATTTGTGAATTTAGGGGAATTACATGAAATTCAGATAGCAATTTTTCTATTTGGTCTCTGATTTGAACATAAATTTTCTCACTTCTTTTTTCTTTTGTATATCCTAAGCCATCATAAATTTCAGCAATAGAAACAGCAGAGATGCATGTAGTTTGATCAGAATAGAGCTTTAAAACAGATTTTACATTAGATCTACCACGCCAAATATCAATAATAACCGTAGTATCCACGATGATCACAATTACTCTCCCCAGATTTCTGAGAATTTTGATGAAGAAATAATAGCATCTTTCTTTTTTCCTTCCTTAATAGCTCTTTCAAATTCATCTAAAACATTGTCCGAAAGATCTTTTGCTATACCAAAATGTTTTAAGGGGTTTTTCTGTTGATTTGCAATTAGCCGTGCAATTAATTCTGAAAAGCTTTCATTCGAGCCTTTTAATTTCTTCAGGTTTTTATATATATCATCCCTAATTGATATCATTTTTGAAGTCATATTTTTAACCATTATTATAAATATTTATATAAATATTTATATCTTGAGACTTATAATATTTTCTAAATACTTAAAAAACCAGGTTGATAAGTTAATAGATTAAGAAACTCAAAATAGAAAAACTGAAAATTTAGTTCATCTCAGCTAGAAAGAGATCTGCTATAATTAGCCATTTTTGTTTTGTATCAGGATTGATTGAGCTTTTATTTGCAATTTCCTTCCCTTTTTTCAGATTTTTGACAGCTAAAGCTAAATCTTGTTGATTCCCAAGAGCTTTATAACAAATTCCTAATTTAATGTAAGTCTGGTAGACATACTCCTCATCCTTACTCAATACAAGCGCTTTCAAAAATCTTTTTTTAGCCTCATCATATTCTTTAAAAGCCATTAAAATTTCACCATAATTGTCATAATATATTCCGTTATCAGGCTCACTATCAATAAGTTCTTGAAGTATTTTTAGCGCTTCTTCTTTTTTATCTAAATATTGAAACCAAAAGGCTTTATAGCTAAGAAGATCATTATTTCCTGGATATTTATTGATTAAATCTTCGATAATCTTTAAGCCTGCTTCTAAATTTCTCTTTTTTCTATAAATTGAAGCCTTTTTCATCTTGAAATCAATTTCTTTTTCAGGAAACTCTTCTATCATTTCATCCAATAATGTCAGCACATTATTATACTGGTTAAAATATATTAAAATTCTCATTTTAGAATAATATAGGTTTATATCTTGTGGATCCAACTCAAGTTTATTATCAATATCTTTAATTTGATCTTCGAATTGATCTTTTAAATCTTCAGAAATTTTTGAATCGAAAACTGTCACCATATCCTGCCATATAATTCCTTCCAATTTATCATAAGTGCTTTTTAGATCCTTCTTAAATTCTATTTTGTATGCTAAATATTTAATATACTCAGGCAAGAATACTTTTAATGAATCTTTGAGATTGATATTGAACAGAGATTTGCAACACTCCTCAACTATTTGATTAATAATCGATTCGGTATGTAAAGAAGAAGAGTTGTTAAAACTTTTTGAAAATAGTTTATTTAGGTATGTCACCTTATTGATTTGATATTCTGTAATTATCTGAAGCATTCTATCTAATTTTCCTTCTGAATGGAAATAATATTCTCCACCTAAAATATCAACCAATCTAAAAAATTTAGTTGAATAAATCTTCCCTTCTAAAATTTGATCAATGAAATAATCAAGAGTAGTTTTTTTAATCTTGTATCTTGTTGAAAAATCCTCAGATGAAATGAAGTTAGGATAATTATCTGGATGATTAAGTGAAAAAAAAAGTAAAATTTTATAGAAAATTTCTTCTTCATCAACCAAAGAACTTACCCTTTCATACTCAAATTTTAAAATATTGCTAAGAAAATTAAATTGGATTTTATTATCTTTTATTCTAAATTTAGTAAAGAATAGCGTGGTTTTGAGTGTAATATCTGCAATTTTTTTACTTTCCTCTTCCAATATCGTTTGTCTGTCCAAATCATAATGTTGTAACATCTTTGAATATTCTACTTTACCCAATCGGGTTATTATGTATTTTTTTTCCTCTTTTATAGCAAATCCATTTTCAATTAATGAATCTAAATTCTTTTTTAACGATAATTGGTTTATGGATAAAGGAGGTTCTAGAAAGTCAACTCTCCTACAGAAATTATTATTATATACCATCCAAAGAAGCCAGTGAGAGTAATTTCTTCCGCTTTTTAAAATAATGTCAGGAGGATAATTTAGTTTATAGATCTTTTTCTTCGCACTTGATAGCTCATGAAATTTCTTTTTTCCCTCGGAAGTAATTCTGTACTGTCCTCTAGAAAATTTTTCTACAAAATTATTACGTTTTAATGACTCTATATGTCTAGATAAAGTAGCCGGAGGGATTTTAACCGGTTCTTGACAAAAATCTGCCCATTTGCATAGCTCATTATTATTCACCATCCATAGAATAATATGGTCATAATTCGGTTTTTTCCATTTAGAAGGGCTATAGATCGTTTCAGGAGGATAATTTATATCTCCCATAATTTGAGAAAACTAAATTTTATTTTTCTAAATTATAAATCAGTATCATTTCTATTTATATCTATTTCATAAAACTTCCATAAAAAATCGAAACTATCATGAAATTATCGGATACTCAATTATAAATGCAACAATATCTCCACATTTAATTAATCATCGTAATGATGATAAAAACGATTTAAAAAAAATGGTGAATAAACAAAAAATGACCGAAATTAAGAAAATTACAAAAATCGTACTTATAGTGTATGCTATTATTTGGTTCATGTTTGGGACACTCCTTACATTTCTATATGATATGGCATTGAATCCTGAGGGTTGGACAAACCCCTATTTCCCAAGAATGTTTGGGGGAGTTAATTACATATCTGCCATTTTTGCGGTTTTAATGTTTCGCAAAAAGGAATGGGAAGAAATTAAATTGACATTTGTGTATTTTTTGGGTATCCTTATATCGACTGTAACCATTGAAATCACTGTATTTTCTACATTAAGCTCCACTTTTGGAGCTTCGTCGATTCAATTAGGTTCATCAACTATAATCTTAGAGTCCATACTTCTAGTGCTTGGTGTTTATAGTTATATAAAACAACGAGGATGAATTAACTTATTTAAAACCCTTTTTTTACTTTTTTTTCAATCTTAACATTAGATTTAAAATCATATTTGGTTTATGTATTCATAAGGTTGTATCCAAACAAATTAAAACTATGTCTCATCCAGAGTTAATTGAATTAACAAGAGCAGAACAACTTTTTGATGTTGGAAAGCTTGATGAGGCTCTTGAACTATTAAACGATAGGATTAAATTTGAGGGACTTAATCTCCAGCAAAAAAGCCATTTTCAGTTTCTTATGGGACTAATTCTAATATACCAGAATAAAAGCGAAGAGATTATTGAGTTGGGTGAACATATATTTAACGAGGGTCAGAAACTTAACCAAAATCTTCAAACGATTGATGGATTATTTTTTATTATCATGGGTTTAGGCTCAGCTGAAAAATTTAACGATGCGTTGAAAATAATTGAAACGAATGAGATAATATCTAATTTAGGAATTATTACTTCTACACCCAAAATTGTTCCAATCCAATCAGAAGCCCGTATAAGCGTGGCAAAAGCATGGATTTACATGTATAATGCTAAAATAGATTTAGCTGAGAAATGCTTATTATGGTGCTTAAGCTCCCAAAAGGAAATAGGAAATACTTTTGTGATTGTTTGGGCAAATTTATTAATGACGCAAATTATGCTTGGGGTAAAAAATAGATACGATCTTGCCATGGAATACACCAAGAAAGCATTGGCATTAACAAAGGGAATAAAATTCAACCACTTCTGGGTTGCTACGTGCCACGTTCATTTTGGGGTGATATATTCATCTATTGGCGAAATGGATATTAGCTTGAAATATTCAAAGAAGAGTTTAGCAATATTTAAAGAAATTGGAAACAATTTCTATGCTGCGGGATTACTTGGCAATATAGGTAATATATATGTTGATCTTGGTAATTATGATATTGCTTTGAAATATTTAGAAGAAAGTTTATTGCTTTACGAAATCCAGTCTACCGGAGTAGCAAACGCTCTTGATAATTTAATAATGGCAGCCCTTGAAAAAGGCGATATTGAACGTGCTCAAAAATATTTTCAACGCTTGGAAAGTATTTATAATCAAAAAAAAGAAGGGATTATAGTTCTAGTTTTTCAACGCTGTAAAGCTCTAATATTATTAAAGAGTTCTCGAATCCGAGATAAAGCTAAAGCTGAAGAATTATTAAAAAAAGTCATCGAAACAGAAACCTTACATTATGATATAATTATTGATGCTATAGTTCGTCTTTGTGATTTACTTCTTTCAGAGTTTCGTATTAATAATAATAGTGAAGTTCTTGATGAACTAAATCAGAATATTGATAAGTTATTAATTATAGCTGAGAAATCACACTCTTACCTAGTTTTTTGTAAAACTTTCATATTACAAGCAAAATTAGCTTTAATAAATTTTAATATGAAAGCAGCCCGACGATTTTTAACTCAAGCTCAAAAGATCGCAGAATCTTATGGAATTAAACGATTAGCGATGAAAATTTCCTATGAACACGATGAATTACTTAGACAATCAAAGATGTGGGAAAATTTAAAAGAATCAGAAATTTCTATGTCTGAACGCTGGAAGCTGGCGGGCTTAAGCGAACAAATGGAGAAAATGGTTAGAAAACGAAGAATCGAAGTTCCAGAGCTTTCAGATGAGGAGCCTGTGCTTCTTTTAATTGTATCAGAGGGAGGCGTACCCTTTTTCTCAAAGTCATTTATAGAGGAGAAATCTTTTGAATCTCATCTTTTTGGCGGTTTTCTAAGCACTATTGATTATTTTATTAGGGAAATGTTTTCTGAAGGCTTAGATCGAGCTGTCTTCGGTGAATATACTCTTCTTATGAAACCTATTCCACCGTTTTTTATTTCTTATATATTTAAAGGTAATTCTTATTATGCTCTTAAAAAACTGGATTATTTTATAGCCAAGATACAAAGTCAAGACGAGATTTGGCAAAATTTGCTTATAAATTTCCAAAAAAACACGGCTATTCAATTAAAAGATACCTCTTTACTTGAATCCCTAATTACAGAGACATTTCTCAATAAGAATCCCTTAGTCAGTTAATTTTATCTTCTATTTTTCTACAATTGAATTAAAGTAGAAAAATCTCACAAAAGTTTCACAAATAATCAAAACTATCGTGAAACTATCGGAAGCTCAATTATTAATGCAACTATATCTCATCAATCTCTGATCATCGTAGATGATAAATTTAAAGATAAAGCTAAAAAAAGAGGTAAGAATAAAAATGAAAAAAACAAGAATAATTCTACTAGCGACATTGGGATTGTGCATGTTAAGCTTCATACCAGCAGTCCTAGGAGCAGCAGAGTCTAAACCAATTTCGGCTTTTACTGCGACTAACCGTAATATAGCAGGATGGGCAGATCCTGAGTCTGGGTTAACCATTCTCCCTCATGGATTTTTTTTGTTCAATGGGCTTGATGGTCTAGAAAGTATCGCAGAATGTGATCACCATGGTTCTGTACTGGTAAAAGAGTTGAAAGGCGGACAAATTTTGTATAAAGTGAATTTACATGTAAAAGGTGCATCGATGTTCGTTGTTGATCAGTATTCACTGATATTTGTAGGAGAAATGGATTATAACTTCCAAGTAACCATGATTGTTTACGACGGAGAACTCAGTGATCCTGTGCCAAACCTTCTCATGATATGGTTCCCCGGATTTTTCGGAATAGAGCCCATAGGCGAAAGTACGTTTTCGCATATAACGGGAAGTGGTACTGGGGTATTTGTAAATGATACTGTAGCAATTGAGCTAGGTTTCGCTCCTGGAGCCACTGCGAAGGTAAAAGTGACCCAAGTCGGTATTGCTAAACCACCGGAACACCCCCAAATTGATCCATTAATTGATCCATATAATATGTGGCCTGTAGAATTCATCTTTTTCCACTAAAAAAGCCAAGAGCAAGCACCATAGCAAATAAAAGGAAACAAATTGTCTTAATTAAAAATATAGAATAAGAGAGGAAATTGTTTAGATATATAGTTCTTCTCTAATGAACAAACCTAAACCGATATTCCTCTATTCTATATATCTTTTTTTATTTTTAAATTTAAGGGGCAATATGTTGTATATCTTTAGTTTACTCTTTCGATTTAAATTTTAATAAATATATAATAGATATAAAATCCAATTTATTAATGGAAATAAACTCTTTAGAGCTTCTCATAAGTAACATTTTTATTAAGAAAAAACGGAACTGTTATCATTTTTAAGATTCTTCCAACTAAACGTTTATATTACGCAAAATCTAATTTTACATTATAGTAAAAATATAATACGAAAAGCATAAGATTATTAAATGACTAATTCTCAGGAGTTTGGCTTTAAGATATCTATAATAGGAGATGGGGGGGTTGGCAAGACATCTTTAATAAAAAAATTTACGAAAGGAACTTTCGAAAAAGATTATATTAAGACGATTGGTGCCCAATTCTCAAGATATGAAATAGAAATTAATGGAGATGTTATTAATTTATTATTTTGGGATATAGCTGGCCAAATTGATTTTAGTTTTCTACACCCCTTATTTTTTAAAGAAAGTAGAGCTAGTATCATTGTATATAGCCTTGAAGAAAATGATCTAGGTAAAGATAGCTATATCCATATTAATGATTGGTATGAAGAACTAAAAAAGCATTGTGGAAATATTCCGGTAGTATTGTTCGCGAACAAAGTTGATTTAGCAGAGGAAAATTATGATACTACTAAAATTCAAGAAGTGGTAAATGAAAATAGTTTTCTTGGGTTTTACTTAACATCAGCTAAAACAGGTCAAGGGGTTATTGACGCATTTAATGCGATTATAAATGAATTATATTACAAATTTTACGATATATCTCTAGATTAAATATAATATATTTATCTATATCTATTCCTTTTCTATTTGACTTAAATCTAAATTTAGAGTATATTCATTGTTAATTTTATTATATTCTGATTTAGCTTCATTTATTATATTATGTATGACTGTTGCATTGATCTTTTTAAACGCGTTAGTTGGAATAGAGAACCAATTTTTAATTCCAAGAATGTAAACATTCCATGGTGCTCTAGTATCTTCTTGAGAGCGTTTTATAATCTCCTCAGTTAAAACAATCCAGAAAGATAATAGATTAGGAGAAATTTCTACATCTTGATTTATTGACGCTCGATGAAAAGATCCAAATGCTAAAATCATGAGGAATGCTAATCCATATTTGATTTGAATTCTGCTTGATTGCTTCAAATCTATTCTTACTAGATTTTCCCAAGTACTCTCAGCATAGATGTTATTTGGGATTAATTTCATGCTTAATTTCAATTTATTGAAATAAAACTCTTGAGTAAGATAAGGTTGTGTAGTTATGAATTGAAATATTCTTAAAGCACCTGCAAATCTCCATTCAATCCAAGAATAAGAATAAAATAATGCTCTCTCTAGCGCGGATTCGAGATTAGGTAATAAAATTAAAATTTCTTTTAGTTTCTTGTTAATTTCTTCGTAGTATGTTATATAATGATCAAAAATTTGAGAATATGAATATCCTAAAATGTCTATATAAGTAAAAACTTCAAGACAGTCAATGAACATTTCCAAGTACCTAGATTCTGACATTAAATTAACTAAATCAGTATCATGGATCAATGAGTAAGTTCCATAGTAAGTTGACTCTCCAGTATATATCGTAGCAAAAAGTATATGATATTGGATTACTTTTTCTATTAAAACTTGTATCTTTTTATTAAATTTGAATGGAGTAAATAATCCTTTTTCTGAAATTAAATTGAAACTTTGTTGTGGGTGGTCTCGTTTTCTGATAAATTTTCCGATATCATGATACACTAAGATTATTGGAATTAAATCTGCATTAAAATCTGAAATCTTCTTGATTTTGGCTAATATTTGATTTATGGAATTAGGAGAAAATCCGGGATAATTGAGTTTTTTATTTTGAATTAAAAAAAAGACCTTTATTGTTCGAAAAATATGCTTAACAGTTCGATTGAATTCTTGAGGATCCCTTTCATTGCCAAATACTAAAATCTCTTTAAGATTGGGGTATAAGGAAACAAATCCGAGGAATATATCTGTATTGATGATATCCTCTAACGAATCGAGATCTGTAAGAGTGATCTTGTTGAAAAGATTTTGAAGGTCTTTTATCATCATATAAGGTTGTAAAATTATTATTTAGTAAAGATTAACAAGATATTAATCATTTATTCATTATAATAATTAATGAAATGCGAGGTTTTTCAGAATGAAACCCCCTATATGTTGCATTTGTTATAATCGATTAGAGGATATGGACAAAGGTGGATTGATCTACTTTAAAGAAACCAAGGCAGATAAAAAGTGGAAAAAAAAAATGGAAGAAGAAGGAATGGTTGGTCATCCCCCCTACGCAGAATGGTTTTGTGAGGAACATTACCAAGAAGCATATAAACTGAAAGAAAAATCCAAATCTGACGCATTGAAGATCCTAAAAGAGATAATGCCTTAATATGTGAAGGAAGCACTTCCTTGTTTGAAGATTTTACCAAATAACAAATGATCATTAGTATATTTCATCCAGTTAAAAAGATCTTTTTTTAACGTTCCAACAATACCTTCAAATTCGGGATTTTCAGCTAAATTCATAGTCTCGTTTGGATCATTTTCAAGATCATATAACTCTTCAGCAATCCTTGGATGATTATAGATTTCCTTCATATATTGACCCGACAAATCTTTTAAAATATCTACGGGAATTTGGTAGAGTGTATCAAGTGGCTCAAAATTGTAGATTATCTTGAAATTCTTAGTTCTCATGCAACGAATTGGATCATAAAGTTCATGATAGGTCTTTTCTGCAAAAATTCTATCTCTAAATTCATCTATTTCTCCTTTTAATAAGGGGAGTATGCTTTTTCCCTCAATATTATGAGGAGGTTTTCCCCTCGCAAGATCAATTAATGAAGGTAGCAAATCAATATTGCTAATCATTTGATCATATACTTTTCCCCCTGAAAATAGCTCTGACGATGTTAGACTCATCAGAAGTAATGTTTTAATCCCTGGATCGTATAACGTGCATTTACTTCTAGGGAACGCGCCTCCATGATCGGTTGTATAAATGAACAGCGTGTTTTCTAATAGGTTTGTATCCTGTAATCTATCCATAATTTTTCCAATGAGGTTATCGACCTTTTCAATTGCACCGTAAAATTCTCCAAGGTCTTTTCGTATCATTTCATGATCCGGTAAGAATGGAGGTACTTCTACATCATTAGCATCAACGGGGTTTGCCCACGCACTAAATGGTCTATGCGTTTCAATCGTTCCAAAATTAGCGTAAAAAGGCTTATCATCAGCCCTATGAACTTCGATAAAATGAAGGAAGTCCTTTTCTATTTTATTTATATTATACTTATAATCCTTGGTACGCTTGCTCATTGTATCATATCCAAGTTTCTCCGGAAAATTTGTTTCGTGCTGAAGCCCTACTAAATGTGTAGTATAACCCAATTCTTTCATGTACATGGGAAGCGTTTTATTGGACTCGGGTAAATTCCAACCTCGATTCGTTAAGCCCATCAAGCCATTTTGGTGGGGATAGAGAGAAGTTTGCAAGCTTCCTCTGCTCGGGGAACATTGAGGTGCCGTACAAAAATTGTTTGTAAATTTAATTCCATCTTTAGCGATTTTATCTAAATTAGGAGTATGAAGGTTATTTGGAGTTTGAACTGTATTGTAGCAACGTAAGAATTGCCCTTGATCGTGGGTAATAAATAAGATAATATTCGGTTTTCGAGTCATGTATTAAAAGGATTTTTTTAATTTATTAATTATGTTTCTTGTCCACAAGTTCTACGAATTTTAAAGAAACTTCGAGAAAATCTTTCAGAACCTTCTTATTAATGTTTTCGGGAGCATCGTTGATTGAATGCCAATTAATTGCTTTATTTGTATGTTCTTCGACTCCAAAAATAGCAGAAGCCTTGTATCCTCCGTGAATGTATTGACAAGCATCACATGCGCCGATCTTGAGGTTTACTTTTTTTAGCTTTAAGATAACTGAATTTTCTGCTTTTGCTGTATTGTAAGCATCCTCAAGTAGGTTGTTAATTTCTTTATCATAAATTGCTTTATGCATGTCTCTTTCAATAATCGCCATCATTTCTGCAGCTCCGCAAGATTCTAAAACTACCGTGTAAGAATTATCTAATATACCTTGTTCGCCATATTTTTTAACAAAAGCGCCCGCTCCTTTATCTCCGACTTCCTCACTTCCTTGTGAACCTATCCACACTTCAACATTTTTAGGTCTATTTTGACTTAAGATTTTACCTATAGCTAAAGCGATTGCTGTACCAGATAAATTATCATTTGCTCCTAAAACTACTGTCTTTCCTAAAAAACCTTTTAAAATCCAAATGAAAAAGGGAAATATTATTATGAGTGATAAGAAATAGACAAGATCGATGATAGTCCATGCAATAATAACTGAATCATAAAGTATAAGTGAGGGATCTCCAATAATTTGTGCGATGAATTTCCACACAGAAAATATGATGGTATGTACTAAGAAATATACTCCTATAATTATGATCCATTTACTTAATTTTGGAGGATAACTTGCTATATTCATCTCCTTGGCACTATCCGTGTGACCTTCAAATATGATTCGAAATTTTACCTCTCCAATAGGCTTGATAATCCCAAATACATTGGTTGATGTTTTTTTCTTGAAAAATGGTCCAATCCATCCTTTCATGAGCATCATTTCTGAATATAAGACCCACAATCCAAGAAATACAAGAACTGCTGACATGATGGGAAAAGGAAATTGAAATATCATAAAAATAGGAGAAATTCCTCCCAAAAGTCCTGCAAATTTAATAAAGCCTTGGGGATACATTCCAGGTCTCGTCTCAAACTCATCGATGAAAGTTTCATCAGCAAATTTACCTAGTTCATCTCTAATCCACAAATTTGCATTCTTTTCTGCTTGACTACATGAATATCGTGGTCCAAACTTTTTACAAATAGTATCTACAATTCCATACATGTAATCTGAATTCGAATCCTCTATTTTCAAATTTGTTCTTCTCTCTAATTGTGAATTAAATATTTAGGATAATATTAGGCTTGTTGGCTTATTTACATTTTGATTTTTTTTCCCAGAAATGTGTTTATTTGTTAAGCTTTCTCAACAATTCAATTTAATTAATTAATAAGAGATTAAGAATATCTTTATCTATGTCATCTATTTGCTCTCTGATATTCAATTAACAATTACTATGTTTCCTTTTCGCTTAGTTTTTTTGTTTTTCTTAATGGAATCGCGATTAAATCTATATATGTTATGATCAGGATTCCTAAAAATAATCTTTGAGTCAAGCCTTTATATCCTAAAGGAGAAATTAAATAAAAAATGAAACCAGATAAGCTTATAAAGAAATAAATTTGAAATCGATAAAAATTAAATGAAGATCCGGCCTCTTTTCGATAAAATAGAGAAAGATAAAAATAGGAGAAAGGAAGAGAAAGAAAAGCGAAGTAGGAAGAAACTCCGTGAATTATTCCAGAAAAGGAATAAGGTCCTGCTATATAATCCATCGGAAATATTCCAGCGATAGTAATAAAAATAGCCCAAGATAATAGTGCCCTTATACCATTTTTTATAAGACGAGTCATTGGTAGCGTCTCACGTAAGGCAGAATATGATAAGAACGAACTTGAGCCTAAGGCAATGAGTGTTATTGGTAGAAAGATTCCAAAAGGACCAATCGTATATTCACTCATTGTCTGTGATATCGGATTGTGGTCTACCCGAAATATATGAAATAGTATTATGATAATAAAAGCAAGAATAATACACCCGATACTTAGATATGTTAGTATGTTCGATTTATTCTCTCGTAAAGGCAAGAAAATCATTTAAATTTATTTATATTATTACAATATGACTCATAAAAATAAAAATAAAACTAAAAAAATAATTCTTTAGTTTTGATATTTTAGATAATAGTCTTAAAGATCATATCAAGTGTTCCAATATAGATTTCTAGACTAAATGCAATCATTATACCTAAGAGCAATATAATAATGATCGATCCCCTATTAGTACTATTGAGAGCGTCTTTTATGAATCTATAAAAAAATGGAATTGAGAGTACATAAATCACGGATAAAATAATTGCAATTACAATGTAGCTTTCCAACATTCCTTTCAATAATAATTTGATTTTTTAAATTTTTATAAGCACATTGAAAACTAGCGTGATTTATATAATTTTCTCCTCAGAAGAGCATAATTATGCAATAATAAATCGTGAAGCTTAATTTAGTTAAAAAAAATTGATTTTTATTTCAACAAAATCGATCGTGAAACTGTTCTTTCACGAAGAAAAATCATAATTATAATTTTTCCATATCATTTAATATTTTTTTGATAAATGGTACATAATGTAGATACTGATCAACAATTTCTAGAAGTCTTTTGAATCTTTTATGTTGTTCATATTCTATTTTATTTTGTTCAATGTCCTTCTTGATTTCTTTAAATTTGATTTCCCATCTCTTAATTACATTAAGAAAATCCGAGATATAGGGAAATAAGGATAGTCTTACCGATTCAATATAGTAACGCAATTGAGATCTTTTTGCGGTTTTTTTCTTTTTAATAAAACCCAAATCTAAAAGTCTATTTAATTCTCGGGATATTTTACCCGTAGATAATCCCGTTAAATCTTTCAATTCTTTTTGAGTTAAGATTCTTCTTGTCAAAAAGTACCCCATAATCATTAAACTGATGGTATCTCTTCCAAAAAATAATTTGGAATTCATGAAGTATTGTATGATATCGTCTTCAATTTTTTTACCTTCAGGATCTAATTCTTTTATCTCTGTCATACTAGTACTGCTTCTAATTATTCAAGTTTAAAATCTTTATAATTGAGTAAAATAGCTTCGAATTTTTGTAAATAATTCTTCACTTCTTTAATATTTTCTATAAATTCTTCTATGGTATTATTATCTGATTGCTTGTTTAATTCTGTCTCCTTTGACTGTAAAAATTCTATAAACTCTGATGAGTATTTTAATCTTAATGAAATTACCTTTTCAAAATCAAAAAATGTCTCTGATAAGAAATAGCTATATATTAATTTCCTTTTACCTTTGATTATATTTTTTTCAATCAACCCCATACTTAACATGGCATTTAAATTTGTAGATATTGAACCTATGGAAAATTTGGTTAGTTCATGCAACTTTTGTTGCGTTAGTGATCCATATATCGATAAAAAACCTGAAATAGTGGCGATTTTAGATGATTGCCCTCGTGTTATGCCATATTCTGTATAAAAATCAATAAGATGTGTTTCAATTTCACTGATTTTTGAGTTGAAAAGATGTTCCATTGTAATATCAATCTAAGTTTAGCTAAGAATTTTTACAATTTTTTCTATTTTTCAAAAAGTGTGAAAACCTTTATAAACTTTGAGATAGAATTTTGATAAACAAACATTACAAAAAAATAAGGTGTTGATTAAATGGATAAAAATGAGATTTTAACAGATTTAAAGAAAGCAATTCTTGAGGGTGATGATGATCTTTCTCAAGAACTCGCTAATAAGGCTTTAGACCAAGGTTTAGAGCCTATGACTATTGTAAATCAAAGTATCATTCCAGGTATTC
>Ga0307379_10006936_pt1 | contig 15476 bp, 14 predicted proteins | sample UN2MG_FD_202237 | JGI IMG/M metagenome (GOLD analysis project Ga0307379, IMG submission 202237) | Soil microbial communities from Risofladan, Vaasa, Finland - UN-2 | ecosystem: Environmental > Terrestrial > Soil > Coastal area > Acid sulfate soil | place: Finland: Risofladan, Vaasa | collected... | reverse complement strand
TGAACTGCTTCACCCGCGTGGCCTTGGCCTCGTCTTCCTGCTTGACCAGCGAATCGATCCAGCGGCCGTCGCGCAGGTAGAACGTGCGGGTGCCGATGTTGCGCATGGTCTGCTGGGCGGCCTGGGCCTCCTTGGCGACCTCATCGGCAAAGGACAGTTCGGCCGCCGGGGCGCTGCCCATGCCGTAGCCGCCGCCGCCGTAGCCGGCGCCGCCGCGTCCGGCGGCCTGTCCGGCGATCGACCCGTAGCCGGGACCGCCGCCGGGGCCTGATCCGGGACCTGCCGGGTCGGGACTCGGCCGCCGGCCCGCGATCGACGGCATCAACGGGGCCGGTTCGGCCGGGGCCGTTTCGGCGTACTTCAGCCGGGCCTTGTCCTCGCGCAGCGCAAACGCGCCGGCACCGGACGCCCGATCGAGTGCTCCGAGCCGCTGGGCGGTCGTGCCGGTCGCATTCGCCATGTCGTTGATGCTCCGCGTGTCGTCGGCGAAGAACGACGTGTAGGGCGTCAGGATGCCGTGCTGCTTGGACAGCTCGGTCAGCTCCTTGATCAGCTCGTCGTTCTTGCCTTGCAGGTCCAGCTCGTCGATGATCTCGCCCACGCGGCGGACGGCCCAGAGCTTCTCGATGAAGCCGTGCGTTTCGTCGCTGCTCTTCTGGACGAGCTTGGCGGGGAAATCGAACTTCTGCTGGTCCTTGCCGATCGAGCCGCGGACGACCACCTTGGCCGTGCCCGGCGTCTTGTAGCGGCCGACCACCACCAACTGCTCGCCGGCGAACAGGTCGAACGAGCCCTTGGGATAAACGCGATTGACCGCGTTGCCGTTGGCCGACTTGACCGCGTCGACGTCGATCACGATCTCGACGTTGGTCATCACGGGCGCTTCCACCCGGCGGTAGAGGCGGCTGACGCACTCCTCAATGTCCTCGTCGGGCCGCACGTATTCGCCCTGTCCGAAGCTCTCGCGGACCAGCTTGTCCAACAGTCGGCTATTGACGTCGTAGCCCACGCCGAAGGTGAAGACCCGGGCGCGGACCTTGTTCGACTGCTTGGCGCTGTCGACGATCTTCATCTCGTTGGTTTCTCCGGCGGTGGGCAGCCCGTCGGTGAGGAACAGCACGTAGTTCGGCCGGCTGTCGTCCACGAGTTGTCCCAGCGCCGACCGCAAGGCCCCGTCGATGTTGGTGCTGCCGCCAGCGTAGATGCCTTCGATGAAACCCAGCGCGGCCTGGCGGGTCTTCTCGTCGAACCGCTGCAACTCGGGGCGAAAGGCCTCGACCTGGCTGTCGTAGGCCACGATGTTGAACATATCGCCTTCGCGGAGGTTGTTCAACACGTATTTGGCCGCCGCGCGGGCCTGCTCGATCTTCGTGCCGCTCATGCTGCCGGAACGGTCGAGCACAAAGATCACGGTTTTCTTCGGCCGCTCGTCGGGGGCCTCGATCTTCGGGCTGGCCAGGAGCATGAAGAAGCCGTCTTCGTCGTCGTCGGGCCGATAGCTCAACACGCGGGTGCTGACCTTGCCTTTGCCTATATCGTAGAGCAGGCGGAAATCGGACGACGGGACCTCGTTCTCTTTGGTGAAGGTGATCGTGGCGTGGTTGTCGTCGGGCCGCTTGATCTCGATGGAGTGCGTCGGGCTGTAGACGTTCTTGATCTCGTCGCTGCTCTCGATCGTGGCGCGGATCGTGACCTCTTCGACTGCGTGGCTGGTGTACTTGGCCGTGGAGAGCGGGAACATGAAGTCGGTCAGCCCTTCCTGCTTGCGGCACATCTGCGAGTAGCGCATGGTGACGGTGCGGCTGGCCCCGGCGGGAACCGGGAACACGCTCGTCTTGAACAGGCCCGTGCCCATCCATTCCAGCAGCGCCGGGTCCTTGTTCTTGCGGACGATTTCTTCGTACATCCGCCGGGCTTCCGTGGCGTCGAGCAGCTTGGCCGGGTATTCCTTGCCGTCGACCAGCAGCGTCATCTGCTCGATGGCCCCGTCGTAAGGCAGCGGGAAGACGAAGGAGACCTCCATCTGGAGGCTGCCGGTGTTGGTGAAGGTCTGCGACATCTGAACCTGGGCCACCTGGTCGATCAGCCGGGCGTTGATGTCCAGGCTCTTGATCTTGTAGCTGGTCGGCGGCAGCGGCCGGGGAACAGGGATCGGGTGCGGCGGGTGCGGCGGATGCGGAGGCGGCCAAATGATGATCGGACGCGGCAGACGGGCGCTCTGGTTCGGGTCCGTCACCACCAGCAGTCCCTGAGACCAGGCAACTGCCGGCAGGGCCAGCAGCAAGATCGCCAATAAGAGGGTCAAAGGCCGGTTCATGATCGAGGTCTCCTTTTGCCGGGAAGAAGTGGAGAAAAGTGTCCGGGTTGGCGAAACCGGGCGGCGTGCACGACGGCGACCGAGTGTGCGATCGCCGTCGGCGACGCCTCCCGCAGCCTGCTCAATAGTATATGACGGATTCCGGTTGCCAATAGTTCCCAACCGCGGCGGCGGCATACCCCTATTGGGTAAATCACCGAGTTGCCTACGGACCAGGTCTGCCATTCTGCGGAATTGGTCTCTGTTGGCAGACTGGTGAAACTCGGCAAAATGTCTATGAACCTCTTTCTCGCGTTTTCTGAACCATGTTGGACCAATTATTAGGCAAATGCTATCATCAATGGGGACTTATCTCGATCTTGCCCGCGTTTCTGACGGACCATTCTAGCACTTCTCAACCCGCGAGAAAGGAAGAACGCAATGCAAACGGCCAAGCAACTTTCGGTCATGCTGGTGAACAAGCCGGGTAGGCTGGCGGATCTTTTGACGACGCTAAGCAAGGAGAAAGTCGGTTTTCGGGCGTTGGTGGTGATGGATACGGGAGAGCGGGGCACGTTGCGATTCGTGCCGGACGATTACGATCGGGCAGTGGAGATTCTGGAAAAGAGCAGTGTTCGCTTCGAGGCGACCGACGTCTTGTTCGTGGAGGTTCCCAACCAACAGGGCGGTTTTCGGAAGATCTGCGAGCGGCTGGCCGCCGATCATTTGAATATCGATTACGCGTATAGTTCGTTCAGCAGCAGCGGGCGCAGTTCGGCTGCGATCAAGGTCAACGACTTGGCCAAGGCCCAGCGGGTGCTGAGCGAGAACGGCACCAGCCGGAAAAAACGCCCCGGCCGCCGGCCCGTATACGCGAGGTAGGCGACTTGAGGGGCGAGGGCTAGGAAGCGAGGGACGCTGGACCAGGCGGAAGGTTCCTCTTTTCCGCCGGTTTCTTCGGTTTGCGGCCCCTGATTCCGCACGGACCGCTTTTTCCAAGGCGGGGAGGCTTCCCCCTTGCCTCGGCCAGGGGACTAAGTATACTGAGGTGTTTGGTTGTCCGTCGCTAACCGTCGGCTGAAGGGAAGTTCGTATGGCTTGCGTATGTGAAATGTGTGGAAAAAAGCCCGCCATGGGGAACTCCGTCGCCCACAGAGGTAAAGCGAAATACCTCGGAGGTGTCGGCACCAAGGTTACCGGGATCACTCGGCGGCAATTCAAACCCAATCTTCAGAAGGTTCGAGTTACCACCGCCGGCGGGACACACAAGACGATGCGGGTTTGTACCCAGTGCATTCGCAGCGGGGCGATCACCAAGCGAATCCACGCCACCCCGTTCAAGCTTCCCAAGGCGGCCGAAACCAAGCAGTAGCCCAACGCCTGCCGAATCCCCAAACCGCGGAGGCGACCGCCGGGATGGCCATCTCGCGCGAAGAAGTCGAAAAGGTCTCGCTGTTGGGGCGACTCCTTCTCTCGGAAGAGGAACTCGACAGGATGACGGTCCAGTTGGGCCAGATCCTGGACTACATGGAGTTGCTCTCTGAAGTGGATACTGCGAACGTCGAGCCGATGGCCCACGCGCTGGACGTCTCCGACGTGTTTCGCGAGGATCGACCCCGACCGGGGCTACCCCGCGAGCAGGCCCTGGCCAACGCACCCAACCGCGACGACGAGTGCTATCTGGTCCCCGCCGTGCTGGGCGAGCAAGGCTGAGCCATGTCCCCGACCGATCAGACCGCCACGGAACTCCTCGACGGGCTTGCTTCGGGGGAGATCACTTCGGTGGAGGTCACCGAGGAGTTCCTCGATCGGATCGAGAACCACGACCAGAAGGTTCGGGCCTTCTTGCGCGTCGACGCTTACGGCGCTCTGGCCAGGGCGGAACAGATCGACCAGTGCCGCAAGAGCGGCAAACCGGTGGGCCCCCTGGCCGGGTTGCCCGTGGCCGTGAAGGATCTCTTGTGTACCCAGGGCGAGCCGACCACGTGCGCTTCGCGCATCCTGGAAAACTTCCGTCCCCCGTACAACGCCACGGTCATCGAGAAGCTTTTGGCAGCCGACGCCGTCTTGATCGGCCGGACCAACATGGACGAGTTCGCCATGGGCGGCTCGAACGAGAATTCGGCCTTCTACCCCACTCGCAACCCCTGGAACCTCGATCACATTCCCGGCGGCTCCAGCGGCGGGGCGGCCGCGTGCATCGCCGCGCGGATGGCCCCTTTGTGCGTCGGCAGCGATACGGGCGGATCCATTCGCCAACCGGCCGGGCTGTGCGGCATCACCGGCCTGAAACCGACCTACGGCCGCGTGAGCCGCTATGGGTTGGTGGCCTTCGCCAGCAGCTTGGACCAGATCGGACCGCTGGCCCGAACGGCCGAAGACACCGCCCTGCTGCTCGAGGTGCTGGCCGGGCACGACCCGTTGGATTCCACGTCCGTCGACCTGCCCGTGCCGAAATACACCGAGACGGTTCGCCGGCCGCTTGCGAACTTGCGGATCGGCCTGGTCGGGGAGCATTTCGGCGAGGGGCTCGACGCAGAGGTCGAAGCGGCCGTTCGCGAGGCGGTCGACGTCTACGAGTCGCTGGGCGCGACGGTCAAGGAGGTCTCGCTGCCGCACGGCAAATACGCGGTCGCCACGTATTACATCATCGCCCCTTGCGAGGCCTCGAGTAATCTGGCCCGATACGACGGCGCCCATTACGGTCATCGCACCGACCAGAAAGAAATGGTTGCCCAGTTGGCGGCCCAGCGAAAAGAGCTGGAAGCGGCCGGCGACCGGATGGCGTTGGACCATCTCGACAACCCGCTGATCCGCATGTACCGCCGCAGCCGGGCCGAGGGATTCGGCGCGGAGGTGAAGCGCCGGATCATGCTGGGCACCTACGCCCTAAGCGCCGGGTACTACGACGCCTACTACAAGAAGGCCTTGCAGGTGCGAAGGCTGATCCGCGAGGATTTCGACCGGGCCTTCGAGCAGGTCGACTTGATCCTCGGCCCGGTCGCGCCCACCCCGGCCTTCAAGATCGGCGAGAAGGTCGACGATCCGCTGGCGATGTATCTGTTCGATCTCTACACGGTCAGCACGAACCTGGCAGGCATCGCCGGCATCTCGATCCCCTGCGGTTTCAGCAGCGGCGGCCTGCCGATCGGGTTGCACCTGCAAGCGCCCCCGTTCGAAGAAGAACGCCTGCTCCGCGGCGCCCACATGTTTCAGCAGGCGACCGATTGGCACACGCGCAAGCCGGCATTGGACTGAGCGGGCAGCGTGGAAGCACCCCTCTGGACTGGGGTGTTGCCCTCGTGGTAGAATTACCGGGAAAAGGGGAGGAACCGTTTCGCCGGGCGATCGGCTCCGGCTGATGTATTTTGGGAGGCTCTTGCATGGACGAAGTCACGATTAGGCTACACATTGAACCGCTGGACGAGGGAGGCTACTTGGCCACCAGCCTCGATGTTCCCGGTTTGGTTGCGGAGGGGAGAAGCATCGTCGAAGCGGTGGAGATTGCCCAGGGGCTGGCCAGAAAGATCGCCGAATCATGTTTGGATCACGGCGACCCGTTGCCGCCGGCGTTGTCACCACTTGCGGGGGCGCATCGGTGGATCTCGTGATACCGGTAGGAATCCGCTGATGGGCCGTTTGGCCGGTTTCAGATACAAAGAAGTGGCGCGACGACTGCGGGCGCTGGGATACAGATTGAACGATACTTCGTGGAAACTGGCGTCCTGCCCAGGTTTCAAGAAATCCGCGCTTAGGTGGGTCGTATCCGTTCGCAACTGTTCTTCTTGAGATGTCGAGGAGATACCCTATGGAGATCAACACAATGGGCAAGGTTTTGGTTTCTGCTCGGATCGAGAATCTGGGGGATGTTTTCGCGCTTAGGAGACACACTTTGGCCGAAGAGAAGATTCGGACCCTTGAAGTGGAAGACGCGCTGGTCGACACCGGCGCTACCTTGCTTTCGATGCCGGGCAGACTGATCGAGCAACTGGGACTCGAACAACAACGTACTCGAACCGCACGAACTGCCTCGGGAATCACGGAGTTCGCGATATACGACGCGGTGCGGCTGACGGTTCAAGGGCGAGATTGCGTGGTCGAAGTGGCCGGGTTGCCCGACGAGTGTCCGGTGCTGATCGGACAGATCCCGTTGGAGGCATTGGATTTCATAGTCGATCCGATGGGACAGAAGCTGGTCGGCAATCCGGACCACGGCGGCAAGCAGATGATCGATATGTTCTGATGAAGGAGGGCAAGATTGACGTTTTCCTTCATGCACGGTAGAATCATGTACACGGAGGAACGAATTCATGCTCAAATCCGTCGAAGGCGTTTATCGTGATGGAAAGGTGGAATTGCTGGAATCGGTGCCTGAAGGGACAACGGGACGAGTGATCGTGACCTTTCTTGCAGGCGCCGGGCCCGTAGATCTCGGCCAGCGTGGTATCGATCGGCAACAAGCGGCCGATTTGCGGGGGCGGCTGGCTGCGTTCGCCGAAGATTGGCAACGGCCCGAAATGGACGCGTACGATGCCCTTTGAACGTGCGAACACGTCAATGCGAGATCAGCACGAGTGATTCCCGATTTCAATGAACATGGGTACTTGCCACAGGGCTTGCACCCGGCAGCTCTCGACGAAATCGAGCATAAGCTCGGTCGCCAATCGGAGGTACGTCGCGTCCAAATGGAGTCGCTGCGGTGGCTGGTGGATGCCGCGATACGAGCGGGCGTGAGGCGCATAATCGTCAACGGGAGTTTTGTCACCGATGTCTTCGAGCCCAATGATGTAGATTGTGTTCTGTTGATCGAGGAGGGTTTTCCCAAGGACCCCGCCGCAGAGAGAGAGCTACGCACTGGCTTCCCGTTCTTGGATGTCCAACTCGTCGATCGGGATGCTTTCGACCAGTTGCTTCGACACTTCTTCGCCACGGATCGGCACCTGATTCCAAAAGGTATGATTGAGGTGATACTATGACTCTCCAAAGCAAGCGGGAACTGGAAGTCACCCGGCACAAGTTGAAAATGCTCGAAGACCAGTACGAGGCAACCCGAAATAGGCCGGGTGAGGATGAGCACGTCCGAGAGTTGACACTGCAATCTCTCAATAAACTCATCAATCAACTCAAAGAAGAGATCGTGCGATCCCAGAGCAGGATGAATGCTCCATCAAGAGATAGGTAGCGACGATCTGCGATGCACAGTCCGCCCTATGAAATCATTATCGGCCTGGAGGTCCACGTGCAGTTGGACACCAGGAGCAAGATGTTCTGCGCGTGCAGCACCGAGTTCGGGGCGCCGCCGAACACGCAGACTTGCCCCGTGTGCATCGGTATGCCCGGGGCGCTGCCGGTGATGAACCGCCGGGCGTTCGAGCTGGCCCTGAAGACGGCCGTGGCGCTGAACTGCGAGATCCCGCCGTTGACCAAGTGGGATCGCAAGCAATACTACTATCCCGACCTGCCCAAGGGATACCAGATCAGCCAGTTCGACCTGCCCATGAGCCATGGCGGCTACCTGTCGATCAGCGATCCCAAGGGGCAGTTCGAGCCGAAGCGGGTGGGTATCATCCGGGCACACCTCGAAGAAGACGCCGGCAAGAGCATGCACGACGAAGAGGCCGGCAAGGCAGACAGCCGCATCGACCTGAACCGCTGCGGCACGCCGCTGCTGGAGATCGTCAGCGAGCCCGACATGCGGTCGCCCGCCGAGGCCAGGGCCTATCTGACCGAACTGAAACTGCTGCTGAACTACCTGGGCGTCTCCGACTGCAACATGCAGGAGGGCAGCCTGCGGGTCGACGCCAACATCAACCTGCACGTCGATACGCCCGAGGGACAGGTCGCCACGCCGATCGTCGAAGTGAAAAACATGAACAGCTTTCGGGCGGTCGAGCGGGCGCTCGATTACGAGGCCGGCCGGCAGCTCAATGTCTGGAAGGAAACCGGCCGGAAGATGGGCGGGCCCGGCGGCCACAAGACGACCCGCGGATGGGACGAAGCGGCCCAGATCACCCGCGAACAACGCACCAAGGAGGAATCGAGCGACTACCGCTACTTCCCCGACCCGGACCTGGTGCCGGTAATCGTTACCCGAGAGCAGGTCGATCGGGTGCGAGGCTCGTTGGGCGAATTGCCGGCCGACTTAAGAACCCGCCTGGAAACGACTTACGGCATCACTCCGTACGACGCCGACGTACTGGTCAACCAGGGCCGCCCGCTGGTAGACTACTATATAGAAACGGCCGAAGCCTGTGGCGACGGCAAGCTGGCCAGCAACTGGGTCCAACAGGACGTGCTGCGGACGCTCAACGAGCGGCAGATCGACGTCGCGAAGTTCCCCGTCGCGGCCGGCGCGTTGGCCGAGTTGATCCGGACGGTCCGGGCCGGCAAGCTGACCACCAGCCGCGGCCGCGAGGTGTTGGCCGAGATGATCGCCTCGGGCCGCCCGCTCGACGAAGCGATGAAGGGCCTGGGCATCGAGGAGGTCGACGAGTCGGCGTTGGAGGAACTCTGTCGCGAGCTGCTCGACGCCAACCCGAAAATCGTCGCCCAAGTCAAAGAAGGCAAGGTCAAAGCGGCCGGGGCGTTGATCGGCCAGGCAAAGCAGAAGAATCCGAACGTGGATCCGGCGAGGGTTCGCGAGATCTGTCTCGAGTTGATTGAAAAAGCGTGAGCATCATCACCCTAACCACCGACTTCGGCACCGGCAGCCCGTACGCGGCGGCCATGAAGGGGGTGATCCTCTCGATCAACCCGGCGGTGACCATCGTCGACGTCACGCACGACGTTGCGCCGCAGGATATCCGCCACGGGGCGGTGGTGCTGGACGACGTGGCTGAGTGGTTCCCCGACGACACGATCCACGTGGCCGTGGTCGATCCCGGCGTGGGCACCCGCCGGGCGATCGTTTACGCCCGGATCGGAAAACATCACTACGTCGTTCCGGACAACGGCCTGCTCAGCCGCCTGGCCGCACGGACTCCGCCCTCGCGACTGATCCGGTTGGAGAATCCCGAGTACTGGCTGGACGAGGTTTCCGGCACGTTCCACGGCCGCGACATCATGGCCCCGGTCGCCGCGCGGTTGAGTCTGGGGCTGGATCCAGACCGCTTGGGCCCGCCGCACCTGGCGCTGACCGAAATCGACTGGCCGCAGGTCCGGGAAATGCCTATGCGCATCGAAGGCCAGGTGCTGGAGATCGACTCGTTCGGCAACCTGATCACCAACATCACCGCCCGGGCGCTCGCGGGCCGCCCCACGGACGAGCGCGTCTGCGTCATCTGCAACATCTACGAAACCTGGGGCATTTATTGGGCCTACGGCGACCAGCCCCGCGGCACGCTGATCGCGGTGATCGGTTCCCGCGGTCGGTTGGAACTGGCCGTGGTCGGCGACAACGCCGCCAAGATGCTCGGCGTCCCGGTCGGCGCGCCGGTGATCGTCAGTTGGGAATGATGATCGATGACGACGAGACCGAAGGCGTTTGATTGCGTGCAGGCGATTCGCGAAGCGTTGTGGGGAAAGGACTTTCCGGATGAAGAAAGCGATGCCGTACCTCCTGCTGGCCATTGTCTGCCTATTGGCGGGCAGATTCTCGGCGGTGTTTCCACTCAAAGGCCCGGTGACCACCTCGCGCTTGTCGCCGAGCGAGAATCTCCGTGCTGTGTTGGCTGAGAGTCCGTTCAGGTTCATCGATCGTAATTTCAGGATTTACTTGGAAGACTTGAAAGACGAAGAAGCCTCGCAGACGATCTTCTCTTCTCCGGATGAAGGACTCCCGATCGGATCGGAAAGGTTCCTTTGGTCCAACGACGACTCACGACTTCTGCTCGTTGGGAAGCACTTTTGTCATGTCCATCCCGGAGCGCTACTTACCACCGGCGAATACGTCTACTTTCTATATGACGTTGCAACCCGTAAGGCTTGGTGCAATTCTACCCAACAAAAGGATCTGCCGCGTTTTGGAAAGGCAGAACTGGAAGAATCGGATTATGGAGAGCGACTGGTTCTCCAGAAAGAACCGCAGAATAACCATGAGCCGCCTGTTCAAGCCGCGCTCGATCAACCCTGATACCGGTGACGGCCGAGGCGCGCAATAGGCTGATCGAACAACAGGAATCGCCGGACACTGCGCAGCGTGACGAACCAATCTCCTAATGCCCGACCCCACCCCCGAACAACTCGAGACCTGGGACCGCACGCTCGTTTGGCACGCCTTTACGCAGATGGCCGAATACGTGCCGCTGATCATCGAGCGCGCCGAGGGTTGCGTGCTGGTCGACGTCGACGGGAATCAGTACATCGACGGCGTCAGCAGCTTGTGGTGCAACGTCCACGGGCATCGGCACCCGACGCTCGACGCCGCCATCCGCGAGCAACTCGACCGGGTGGCACACGTCACTTCGCTGGGCGCGTCGAACCCGACGACCATCCGGTTGGCCCGGCGGCTGGTCGATCTGGCTCCGCCGGGCTTGGGGCACGTGTTCTTCTCCGACGATGGGGCCACGGCCGTCGAAGTGGCGATCAAGATGGCCCTTCAGTACTGGCGACAACGCGACGACCCGCGGCCTCAGAAGACCTGCTACGTGGCCCTGGGAGACGCTTACCACGGGGATACGCTGGGCTGCGTGAGCGTGGGCGGGGTCGAGCGGTTCCACGCCATGTTCCGGCCGCTGCTGTTCGAAACGCTGCGACTGCCCTGCCCGAATCCTTATCGCCCGCCCGAGGGCGTGGCGGCCGAGAACCTCCTGGAGCATTCGCTGGGGTTGTTGGAAACGGCGCTGGCCGAAAACCACCGGCGGATCGCCGCGCTGGTGATCGAGCCGCTGGTGCAGGCCGCCGCCGGCATGATCGTCCATCCGCGCGGCTATCTGCGGGGAGTGCGGGAGCTGACGCGAAAGTACGACGTGCTCTTGATCGCCGACGAAGTGGCCGTGGGCATGGGCCGGACCGGGCGGATGTTCGCCTGCCAGCACGAAGACGTTGCGCCCGATCTGCTCTGCCTGGCCAAGGGTCTCACCGGCGGTTACCTGCCGATGGCCGCCACATTGACCAGCGACGAAATCTGGCGTGCGTTCCTGGGCGAGTACGCCGAGGGCAAGACCTTCTTTCACGGTCACACGTACGGCGGCAACCCGTTGGGCGCGGCCGTCGCGCTGGCGACGTTGGACGTGTTCGAACAGGAACAGACGCTCGAGCGTATGCAGGAGAAGATCGAGCGGCTCGGGGGACATCTCGATCGCATCGCCAGGCTGCCGCAGGTGGGCGACGTACGGCAATGCGGCCTGATCGCGGGCATCGAGCTGGTGCGCGACAAGGCCAGCAAGGAGCCGTATCCCTGGTCCGAGAAGCGCGGCGTGCGCGTCTGCGATTACGCCCGCCGCGAAGGGGTCTTCCTGCGGCCGCTGGCCAACGTGATCGCGATCGTGCCTCCGCTGGCCATCCGCGCCGATCAGTTGGATCGGATTGCGGCCGTGGTGGAAGAGGGGATCGTCGAAGCGACCGGAGCGAACGACACGGTTGTTTAGCGCCGTCGTTTAGCGGGGATGTTTAGCGGGGATGTTTAGCGGGGATGTTTAGCGGGGATGTTTAGCGGGGATGTTTAGCGGGGATGTTTAGCGGGGATGGTGCCGAACGCGCCGTGCCGGGTTCAGTTGCGGCTGAGCGTGTCGTCCTCGCCTGGGCTCTTCTTTCGCTGCTCGGCCATCGCGGTGGCCATGGCCGAGATTTGCATGCCGGCTTGGAGTTCCATCGGGCTGAAGTAGGGGCGGCTGATGCCGTTGGCGCGACGAAGTTGCTTGGCGGCCAGTTCCTGCCAACTCATTTCGTTGTTCAGGTGCCAGGCGGCCACTTGGGCTGCCCGCTGGTCGATCCGCCCGGTGCCGAGCATGCGGCAGAGTTCGCGGACTTCGGCCTTGTCGGTGAACTCGCCGATGGGCTTGATTTCATATTGCATGTTGGGTCGGGGCTCGGGCTTGCCGTGCTCGAGGCAGACGGTGGTCACTTCGAGCTTTCCGACCTTCTCGGGCGGGACGTTCATCATGCCCATGCCCATGCCGCCCATGCCGCCGCCGCCCATCCCCATGCCGCCGCCCATGCCTTGCCCGCCGCCGAAGTTGTTCCCGCCGCCGCCCATACCGGCCCCGCCGAAGCCGGGCTGAGCCAGCACGGGCACGCCGGCGAACGCCTCGGGCAACTTGATGTTCAGCGGCTGCTTCGTCTTGTTCTCGATCATCACCCGACACTGCGTCGAGTCCTTGGGGATCAGCTTGACTTCAATGTCCCCCTTCGCGATGGCCGAGAACATCTCGACCGTTTGATGGTCAGGATTGAACTCGCCGAACTTCGGCACTCGGCTGCCGCGCTCCGCGGCCCATACCAGGCTCGGGAGCAAGACCAGGGCCACCGCCAAACCGAGTTGGGGCGAACGCCCACGTCGCAAAGGAAGAGTCATCGTCCGAATCCTCCGACATGATTGTTTCTGTTCGTGCGCAATGTGACACCGCGCGCCACTTCTCCACGCTTCATACAGAGTAATCGGTTCGGACAAGAAAGCCAAGCAGAAAACCCCGGCCGGGGAGGGTGGCGCGGCGCCGCGCCAGGTACGAAGGGGGGCAACGTGGCGTAGACCCCGCCGAACGCAGTCGGCGGGCGTTTGGATGGAAAGGGTGCGGTATGAGGATCCGAATTGCCACCAAAAAATGCTGCACCTGACCCACTTAGGGGACTGTAGTCGCCGAGGCACGGCCTGAGGCCTTCGGCCCCATGTTTACCTGCGTGCTATGGTTGACAGGTCTAGAAGCGATTCTCTAAACTACATGGTTTTACCCGCGCGGACCGCTGTTCCTAGGGTCCGTAAGGGGTCGAAAGCGGTGAGGGTTCCAAACGTCCGACAGCGGACGGGTGCAACGCAGGCCACCCCCAGATGTGGGGCGGTTTTCCGAATCCGTCCAGTTGGCGACGGATTGGAGATCCATTCTACACGACGTTATTCCACAGGAGAGATGGACAATGAAGTTCAATCGGGTTGTGTTCAGTCGAGTACCACGCAACGTCGTCACCGGCGCGTTGACGGCGCTGGCCGTGTTGTTGATTGCCGCCGCACCGTGTCTGGCCGGCGAGGAAGACGGCAACGCGGATACCGGCGATTGGATCTTCTACGTCTTCTGGGCGGTCGCGTTCATCGGGTCGGTCGTGGCGTTGGTGTTTGCCCGGCGGTTCTTCAAACAGATGATGGCCGCCGATGAAGGCAACGCGGAGATGATCGAAATCGCCAACCACGTCCGCACCGGAGCCAACGCGTACCTGTACCAGCAGTACAAGATCGTCGCGCTGTTCTTCCTGGTGATCGTCGGCCTGTTGGCATGGGCGGCCTTCGGCCTGGAAGTGCAAAGCCGCTGGGTGCCGTTCGCGTTCCTCACCGGCGGGTTCTTTTCCGGCCTGGCCGGTTTCTGCGGCATGAGAACGGCCACCTGGGCCAGCAGCCGGACAGCCGCGGGGGCGCAGAAGTCGCTCAATCAAGGACTCCAGGTCGCCTTCCGCAGCGGGGCCGTGATGGGGTTGACCGTCGTCGGGCTGGGGCTGCTGGACATCACGATCTGGTTCGCCATCTTGCAGTGGATTGTTCCGCTGTTCACCGACGAACCGCTCACCCTGGTCGAGATCACCGTCACCATGCTCTGCTTCGGCATGGGCGCCAGCAGCCAGGCGCTGTTCGCCCGCGTGGGCGGCGGCATCTTCACCAAGGCCGCCGACGTGGGGGCCGACCTGGTCGGCAAGGTCGAGGCCGGCATCCCCGAAGACGACAAACGCAACCCGGCCACCATCGCCGACAACGTGGGCGACAACGTGGGCGACGTGGCCGGCATGGGCGCCGACCTCTACGAGTCCTATTGCGGCTCGATCCTGGCCACCGCGGCCTTGGGCGTGGCGGCCTTCGCCAGCGGCGCGCTGGTGCCCGAACATTTGACCAAAGCGGTCGCCGACGGCGGGCTGGGCATGTCGATGAAGGACGCCGTCACCCACATGCAACTCTCCGCCTTGTTCCTGCCGATGGTGCTGGCGGGGATCGGGATCCTGCTGTCGATCGCCGGGATCTTCATGGTCCGCACCAAGGAGGACGCCACGCAGAAGGCGCTCTTGAAGGCGTTGGCCCGCGGCGTCGACCTCTCCGCCTTCCTGATCGCGCCGGTCGCCGTGTTGTTGACCTGGGCCCTGTTGGGCCAGAAGTTCCTCTGGGTCGCCGGCAGCGTGGTGGTGGGGCTGATGGCAGGGTGGCTGATCGGCAAATGGACCGAATACTGCACCAGCGACGAATTCAACCCGACGAAGAGCCTGGCCGACCAGGCATTGACCGGACCGGCCACGCTGATCATCGGCGGGATTGCCGACGGCATGAAGAGCGTCTGGTTCCCCGTGATCACCGTGAGCGTGGCGACGTTGGCCGCCTTCGGGTTCGCCGCGCAGGGCAACTTCAGCGACGTGCAGTGGTTCGCCATGGGCCTCTACGGCGTGGGCATCGCCGCGGTGGGAATGCTCAGCACGCTGGGCATCACGCTGGCCACCGACGCCTACGGGCCGATCGCCGACAACGCCGGCGGAAACGCCGAGATGGCCGGCCTGGAACCGGTCGTCCGCGAGCGGACCGACGCCCTGGACTCCTTGGGCAACACCACGGCCGCCACGGGCAAGGGCTTCGCCATCGGCTCGGCCGCTTTGACGGCCCTGGCCCTGCTGGCCGCCTACGTGGAGGAAGTCCGCGTGGGATTCGACCGGTGGGGCGACTCCGTGCTGGCCGAGGCCGCGCCGGGCTGGTACAAAGTGTCGGATCAGTTCCTCGCCCACGTCCAACCGGTCATCAAGGACGGCGCGGTGGTCCAAGGCGAAGACGGCAAGCCCAAGATGCACGCCGTCGGCTTTCTGGCCTTCCCCGACGACATCAACGACGAGGCGATCCGCGACGCCTGGAAGTCGGTTGCATCGGCCGAGAAGGGCGGAGGAGCGGCGACCGTGACGCCGATCGTGGCCGGCCACGTGGCGATCGGAGGAGCGGCGACCGTGATACCGATCGTGACCGGCCCATCGGAGGTCGTTTTCACCGGCAAGAACGCGGCGGGCGAAGAGCAGAGCGTCATCCTGTGGGTGGAAGAGAAAGAGGAGCGCGGTCACAAGACCGAGGCGG
>Ga0307379_10006935_pt1 | contig 15477 bp, 12 predicted proteins | sample UN2MG_FD_202237 | JGI IMG/M metagenome (GOLD analysis project Ga0307379, IMG submission 202237) | Soil microbial communities from Risofladan, Vaasa, Finland - UN-2 | ecosystem: Environmental > Terrestrial > Soil > Coastal area > Acid sulfate soil | place: Finland: Risofladan, Vaasa | collected... | reverse complement strand
CCTCGTTTGATGCCTCCAAACCACTTGGGAATAGTGTCTGGGTCTTGGCTAGAAGGTCCGGCAAAGAGACCCTTGAGCCAAAACGTGATTTTGCTCAGCTCGTCTTCGACGCTAATATCGTAGACATCATCGAATAGTGCTTCTTGCTCCTCCTTTTCTTCTTCTTCTTCTTCTTCGTCTTCAAAACCAGTATCCTCGTCCTCGTCCTCTTCGTCCTCGTCTGCAATACTCTCGGCGATTCGATCCTCGAGCCTCTGAATGGTTGCCTCGAGACGCTTATTGTAGTCAGAGAGCATTTTGCGTGCTTGTTGTTCCTCGTCGAGTTTGCTCTTGACACGATCGAGTTCGCGCTGCGCCAAGTCTAAACGTTGCTGTAGATCACTCGAGGGTGGTGCTCGGCCTCCTCTCTGTACTTGAGCGGAAAGCGTTTCAATGCGTCGCTCGGCCTGTGCGAGTTGTCGCGAGAGATTCGCGAGTGTTTGTTTGGGATCCTGAAGCATGGCGAGCGCATCCTCCATTAGTCCTACGAGGTCGGCGGGCGTGCGAGTCTCGGGTCGAGGGCAAAGCCGCTCTTCGAGCTTTTTCGGAGAGATGATCGGATCCTCGCCAAGTTGCGTGGCTATACGAGCCTCTCGCTCGGCAACGCTCTGAATCTCTCCGCGAATCTGTGCAATCCTCGAGCGTAGTGTGGGCGGTAGCGCTCGGCCACTCTTTTGCACATCCAAAAGATCTGCGACCAAATTTCGGCTTTGCCTTTCAAGCTCGGCGTACCGATCAATGGCACGCTGTCGCTCAAAGCGAAGGTCTTCGGTGCTTGCCATTTTTGCGCAAAAGGATAAATAGAGATCTGGAATGGAAAAACACTCGGGCACATAAAAAAAGCTTTATACATAAAGCGCAAACTTTGCGCGTTTTGATAGAGATCTTGTCGGTCAGAAGAGGAAGAAAAAAAAAAAATCCTCTCTTCTCTCTTTTTTTTTTTTCTCTCTCTCCTATTCTCGCACACCGAGACATGTACAAACGCAATTCGCCCAGTGTACGCAAGGCGCCGAGAGAGAAATGGAAAACGCCCGACTATCGGTTGAATATGAAGAATCTGATGGCTTTTAATCCAACACACGCGCCTCTCTCCTACGATGCATGGCGACTCTCGACCGGATTTGACGGTGAGCAATTCTCACTTGGACGTGAGCTGGTCGAACGCTCCAACTGGGACGAGGCGTGCACAGTGCGTGGCAAGACCTATGCTCCGCCACGCATTGTCGATCAGCGCATGTACAATAACAAGAAACGCAGATCGCCACTGCTCGAGAGTGAAAAGCACTACAATGAGACCGAGTTTGACATTTACGTGTGTCGGCAGAACGATCCTATCATGTGCTCGTTTCACGCGCTCAACAATGTGCTCGAGCAGCGCCTATTCTCGCCCGCGCTCTACGCACAAATACTCTCCGAGGTGAATTCCGCGCATGGCACAGAGCTCGCACTCGATCATGGCACGAGTATGCCTCAGATTGAGAGTGATGTGGTGTGCTATGCCGCGCGGCGGCTGGGAATTTTTCTCGCGCCAATCTATATCGACGAGGAGAGCGAGACGCTTCTGGGCGCCGAGTTGGTCGAGCGGTTCCTGCGCGAGTGCGGGAGTTTTTTCGTGCTCACCTCGAGCAAAGAGTCCTCGAGCGGGCACTACTTTGCCGCGCGCTACGTCGAGACACTCACGCGAGATCCCGATTGCGCCGAGATCAACGATTGTTGGCTACTGATCAATAGCTTTCCGATTGGCAAACGCTCATTCATCAAGCCCTACTATCAGAGCACGAGGCGTCGCGATGCAGAGGGCAAAAAGACGGGTCTCGTGCACAAGCTCGTGCAAGAGCTGCGCGGCGACGATCGTCAGCATGTGCACTTGCTCGTGCCACTCTCGCCCGAGCTTGGCTATGATCGCAAACTCGACGCGCCATGCCTCGCGCATCTCGACTCGGACGCGCAAGCGCGGGTGATGCTCGCGTGTTGCTACAAACCCGGCACCTCGGGCGATCTCAGCCTCTCTGAGCTGTACAAGCTTTTGCTGCCGCCAAACGACGCCGATAGCCTGCATCCCGAGTGCTTTCGCTCTACCTCGCACGAGGCGCGGCACGAATTCGGGGCGCTCTGCACTCGTGCGCTCGACGAGCTTGCGCTCGACGACCTCGCCTATATCAATCGTGTGGCAATCCTCGCGCTACCGGCGCTCAATAGCGACGATCGACTCGCGCTACACGTGCTCATCTACGCGTGTACGCTCTGCGCTCCGCAAGACTTGCGCGGTGCACTCGAGCCAGCCGAGACGCAACTCATGTGCAAAGCGTTTCGGCATATTGTGCACGCGCACGACTCTTCGGGCTTTGACATTCTCGAGGCGCCCGTGCGCAAGATTATCCAGTGCGAGAGCCACACGCCAGTGCTCGAGGTGTGCCAGGCGCTGTTCGAGCGCTCGGACGAGACACTCGACGCCATTGGCGAGTTTATGCAAAAAGCGCGCGAGTGCAGTGACACAGACTATCGGCGGCGCGTGTGGAAATTCTACAAGAAACATACGCGCGGGCGACTCAAGAGCGCACTGCTCGATTTCATGTTTGAGCACTTTATATCGATTCACCCGGATGATTGGCGCGAGTCTCGCGAGCTACGCAAACGACCCGAGCACTTGGAGAAGATACCCAATTTCGATTGCGTGGCCATGGCCAAGCATTATGCCGATGCGTGGAAATAAACACTCGAAATGGTATATAGATCCACTTTGTCATAATAGAGGTTTTCTTTCCAATTGATTGTGAAAAAATTAGCACAAAAAATACACATACACACATAGTTTCTTCCCATACTCTTCTCGTCAAATGTTCGAAGAAGAAGAGGACGATCTAGCATTTCTGCAGCGTCTAACGCGCTACACAGTCGAGGGTCCCTTTTCCGAGAGACCCAATCCCAGTCATGCGGCCTATGCTCGCGAGCTCAAAGAGCTAGATTCCGAGATGCGCGAGCTCGAGTTTTTGCTACGCACGCGCTATCACTTGTTTAGCGAGAGCGAGACACGCAAAGACGCGCTCCTGCTGCCCGAGAGCTACCGGCCGACAGTGGCCGATCTCGCGCTCTATGGCATTCCCTCGGGCCGAGTGCAAGAGTCGCTGCCCGAGAGCATTCGCGAGTCGTTCCAGCGGGGCTGGCGCAAGCTCTTTGCGGATGTGATTGAGCGTTTTGTAGAGGACAAGCGCGAGGCGTTTCTCGAGCGCTATGGCGAGTATCACCCGCTGGAGAATGCCGAAGAAGCTATCGAGGCTCGCGCGCGAATATCAAAACTAGTGTTTGGCGTGTACGAGCGAGTGCTACTCGATGGCGCGCTCCTCGACGATGAGCGTCAGTGGATAGAGAACGAGGATTTCGTGGGCTCTTATCCATTCATGATTGAGCAGCTGCGAGCACTCACGCGCAAATTCCTCGACAGCTATGCGTTCAAACAAAACGATGACGACGACACTGCCGCGCTCGAGCGACTCGTGAATCTCTTGAAAAGCAATGCCGACCCGCGTATGCTCGAGTGGTATGGCGAGTGGCGCGAGGAGCATCGCAAGGACTATGTCGAGCGCACGCTTCCCGAAAACGTCCGACAGCTCGAGGAGTTTATGCGCCGACTCGCGCTACAGTCCAAGCAAAAGGTATTCCTCGAGCAAGAGAGCGTGCAGAACATGTATCGCGACTACCTCGAAAAGCGCCTACTGCTCGAGCGCTATCGCTCCATCACAGAGAATGCGCGTTTCGCGGCGCTACTCACCCGCGAGAGTGTCGAGAACGATAGCATCCCGGAGGAGTTTCTCGTGCGTGCGCTTCCGAATCGCTACGAGCTACTCGAGGCGCTGGGATTCAAAGAGGACAATGAAGAGCTAGAAGCGGCTCGGGAGAAGATTTACATTTTCAGCATTGCGCAGGACGCGCCAGCGGTCGACTATGCCACTGCCAAGCAGCTGCTCTTTACGCCCGTGCCCGAGCGCACTAGCACACTCGCGAGCTCTGATCTCGTGGTCGAGGCACTCGCCTCGGATGTCAAGCGTCTCGCGCGCTGGCTAGATCCCGAGCGCTGGAGGGCAAGTCTCGATGTCGCCCGGGCCTACTATGCGAATCGTATGCATCACGACATTTACGACGCCCGCGCAACCTCACTCGAGAAACTCGCCGAGCGCTATCGACAGCTGCGACAGCGACTCGCGCAAACGCAGCCCACTGTGCGCGCGACTTTTGTCGAGGTGCGCCGCACCACTGACCACGCGCCGATTCGCATGTGTGTGCGAGTGGTGGATACACTCGAGAATAGCGCGGGCGTGGCGAGCTACACCTACTCGTGGTATCACGGCGACAGCGGCGAGCTTGTGCGACGCGTCACCGATAGCATCTCGAGCCGCGATTGCCTCGAGCTCGAGGCCGAGTTTGACGCTGCGCAAGCCGGACGCTACTATTGCATTGTGAATGTGATCTCGCCCGAGGGCAATGCGAGTGTCACGCGAAGCGAGTCGGCCTATGTGATCATCGAGAGCTTTTGCGTGCGCTGTCGCGAGTGGTACGACGAGGCCGAGAATGTGTTTGGCGCGTGCGAGTGGCACGATCAGCCGAGCGAGGAGGAGAAGCGCGCCATCCGACTGTTTCACTCGCGCGAACCGATCGATCAGCCAAACTATGAGGGACTGCTCGCGCGGTTCAATCGCGCCATTGAGCAGTTTAGCCTAGAGCAACGCCGCGTCGACTATTACCAGTGGCTGCGCGACTATCCAAACATCTCGCTTCCGCTGCAGAGCGGCGGCGAGGGCTACGCGACGCGGCCCATCTACGAGTGGCTGAGCACCTACACTGGCATCGACGAGCGCATTCTCGACGACCCGCGCGAGTCACTCGAGGTGCGACAGACCAAGTGCCTGCTGCGCGTGCTCGAGGCCTCGGTAGAGCAACTCGACACTTTGTCGGCCAAGCGTCGCAGACTAGAGTTTGGCTCGACGCAGCGCGCCATCTGGAACGAGGCCGAGGGCATCACCCGGGTGGAGAGTCCACGCCGAGTGCTCGAGACTAGCATTCCCGAGACGCTTGTGCTCTCGCGCTACACACCACTCTACGAGACACTGAGCGTGCTACTCTACCCGCCATTCCACAAGCTACTCGGCGCAGAGGACCGACGATTTGTCAATGCGCTCATGGACCGACTGGTGGATTTCGCGAGCGATCTCAAAATCTACGATGCACAGACTCGCCGACTGCCCGGCGTGATTCTGCACGAGCGCAACTATCCCGCGCTCGACGAGGCGCTCGACACGCTCTTTCTCAATGTGCGAGTGATGCAGATGAGCCCGCGCGAGATTCGCTATCTCAAACGCATGGTCGACGCGCGCAAGCCCTACAACTCGGGTGTCAGCGAGAGCGAGATGTTTGAGGATGCCGATACGCGCGAGTCAATCAAGGCTGCCGCGCGCGCAGCGGCTCTCAACACGGGCCTAGTGCGAACACTCGAGGGCCAAGAGCAGTGGCGCTGCTGCGCGCAAGAGGTGAGCGTTCGCGGCTGCTGGCGCGGCAAGCACTCGTCGAGCAACACACAGCCCACGCCCTATCAGCTCAACGAGACTGAACTCGTTCGCGGGAGCTATCGGTTGCACTGGGGCTACGATTTCGCCGACATTGATGCGTTTATCCGCGCGAATCACGAGGCCTGGATGCGCGAGTCGATTCTCGGCAATGCATCCGAGGCAGCGGCGCACTTTCGCGCGGCTCAGATTGGCGCGGTTGTGTTTAATTACTTGCAAACCGAGACGCTTCGTCGTGTCCCGACCGATAGCGACAGCAAACGCCTGCTCGGCTGGAACGATCTTATGGAACAGGGCCGCGTCGAGCGCATTCAACGCTCGGCTAGTCTACAGCTCGCACCCGATGGACGTGCATTCAGAGACGCGTTTGTGGCACTCGACCCGAATGCGAGTCGGCAAACGCCCGAGCAGCGCGAGGCAGAGAAACGCCAAGTCCAGCAATCGCTGCAAGAGGTCGAGAGCCTACTGGGCGTGCTCGAGATGGCCAGTCGCTCGGAAACAAAAAACAACACCACTGCAGCAGCCTCGTCGAGCGTCGGCGCCAAACGGAAACAGTCTGATTCGCAACGCGATCCCTATTTTGCAACGTCCGATGCACCCATAGACACACCACCCATTACCAAAACACACGATACGGTGCACGACAATTGGTTTGACGACTCGGACATTAGTTGGGGGTCGTTGAGTGATAGTTAAAACCAAGATAAACAAACCCCTATATGATCGAGATGTGAAAGGGAAAGAGAGAGTGTTCCAAACACAAGACTTTGCGTGCATGAGCGGTGAACTGAGGCAAAGAGGCGTGCAAGTTGTCGTGGATGGTGACGTACCAGAGGACTATATGCCTCCCGAGCATCACGAATTCGTCGGACTACACGAGGAAAAGAGGCGAGCAAACGCGCCTCGCTGGTGCAGACGCAAAGCGCGCGACTGGTTTGATGAAGACACGATAGATGCGAGGACAGTCCATCGACTCTACACGTGGATGTATCGATTGGCAGCGCTGGGCATTGGCGCGTGCTTGTTCTATTTGGCGGTATTGTTGATTTTTGGCACGAGCGACTCGGGCACTATGGAAGAGGTGCGCTACTCGCACACGCACGTGCGACTGCGGTGGGGCGAATTCGAGGCTGGCAATACCTCGCGAGCATTCACCTGTAGCGAGATCCTCTCGGACAAGCTTCTCTATCGTGGCAAAACCTGGCTCCTGAGTGACGTCCGAGAGCGTCTCGAGGAGCTGCATCGCGCCGAGCCCGAGGATGCGCGTCTCGTGTGCAGCTGCGGCGCCATGTTTGGTTTCTACATGCGCTATCTAGTACTCGAGAATGGAACCTCTCCTTCTTCTTTCACACACGCGCTCAATCCGAGTCTCGAGTGCAACACACACAACCTCAGCGTGCTCACCGAGAGCCAGAGTCGCCTGCTCGCGCTCGAGGACGATAGCACCCGCCGCATTGCACGCTCGAATCAGTGCACACTCTCCTATCAGCGCGCGGGCACCCCTTGTGATAGCATAGCCACACTCTCACTCTCGCCCGAGCAGTCCTGGTGCGCGCAAGCCTGCGAAGACCTCTTCTCGGGCACTACCATTTACAGTAAAACAGAATATAACACTTGGATTAATGAGAAAGACGCATGTGCGTAGATTTTTACTACTCTAGGAACGGTAGCTGTCGACCGGGTAGGTAATGGCGCGGTTCGAGGGCATGGCACAAGTGCCCTGGTTGGCCAAGAGCGTGGGACTATAGTAGGCGGGCATATTCTCATGAATGTGGATTTCCTTGTGCGTGTGCGTGATCGCAGTGGCCGGATTACCATCGATGAGAGCAGGGCCCATCTGAATGCTTCCCGCGGCGATGGCAGTGCAGGGCGCAGGCTGGATAGCGAGACCAGTTACACGGCCAGCGAGATAGTCCTGCACATCATAGTGACTGTGCTTGTGGTCGTGCTTGTGGAGAAAGTTTTTCGGGCGCTGCGGTGCTCGGAGGTCGCGGTGCGTGTTCTCGTGCACATGCTCGTGGTCGTGCTCGTGCTCCTCGACAACATCGAAATTCTCCTCTTGAAAGTTGACATCCTCATCGTCGTGATGCTTGTGGCGATGGCCATGCTTGTGGAGGAAATTCTTGGGACGCTGCGCCTTGCGCAGGTCGTTGTGTGTATCCTCGTGCACATGCTCGTGAGGGTGCTCGTGCTGTCGGGTCACATCGAAATCCTCCTCGCGAAACTCGACATCATCGTCGTGATGCTTGTGAGCGTGGTCGTGCTTGTGGAGAAAAGTCTTGGGGCGCCGTGCCTTGCGCAGGTCCTTGTGCGTGTCCTCGTGCACATGTTCGTGAGGGTGCTCGTGCTCGCGCACTACATCAAACCCCTGGGTGGGTACCATATCGAGCATCTCGGCACCTGCCTTGCTAAAGAAAGGATCCTCGGACATTGAAGCGTTGGGGTTTTTTTTTTCTCTCTGTCTCTTCTCACACTCGGGCAAATGAAATGCTCAATTGTCGCATCGCGCACTACACAGTTATAGAATCGGTCGGGTAAGAAAGCTCTAATCCCAGGTACTCTTAACGTTTTAGGGTTTTATCCATGATATAGCGCGCGAGTCGAATATTCTTAACAATCTCTTGGCTGATAGTGTCGAGAGATTCGCCCGCTTGCTCGCCACACACTTCGAGTTCTATGATACATTTCGGTTCTTTTTCTTCCGAGTCGCGCACGAGCGTAAAATCTGCCACAACATCTTGGTTGAGCGCGACACTCGTTCGCTCGCGAGAGGCCTCGGAAAGCACTCTATTATAGGCACGATTGGCCTCGTTGTTATAAAACTCGAAATCTCTCGGCTCTTCGTAGGATATGCTCACACGTACATCGTAGACCGAATGCGGCAGCGACACTTCAATATCGAGCAGTCGCGTTTTGCAGAGCGCCTCGGTGCCCGCCACCCGAGTGCCATCCGCTAGCCACAACATGCGCTCTTTGCGTTTTGTGGCGCTTGAACTCGCGCGTGACTGCACATACTCGAGCATCTGATCAAAATCCGCCCGGCGAATATTCGGATTGAATGTGCTTGTGTTTTCTTTCAAAATAGACCACTCGGCTTTTCCCCGAGAGGCATTTGGTAGCTTGTTTCCTAGGCGTATTTCGATTTCGAGATGCTCGGGGTGATCGACAAACTCGCGACACACTTGCTCTAGCTGCTTGCGGAAAAACACCACATTCTCTCGATCGAATTTGTGCAACTCTTCGGGATCTAGGACACGTTTACACCAATTCGACATGTAGGTGCATTCCTCTTGTCAAAAATTGCAAATGACAAACTATTATAAACTCGAGTGCAAAATATGGGATTTATTTTTTTTTTTTTCTCTCTCCCTCTCCTCTTTGTATTCGGCACGTGCCATGGTTTAGATTCAAAGCGGTATATGGGGGGTTTTCCAAATATTTACTCAAATTTTATAGTTTTTTTGAGAGGAACATTATGCTTGACGCGCACAAACATTTGGACGAGGAGGTCGCTACTATTACTCCCTTTAAAACCTCATCATGTTGGAGCCCTGGCTGTCTGGCAAAGCGCTACGAAGACAACGAAACAGTATACCTGGTCTATTGCACTTCCATGTTTTTCTGTGAAGAATGTCGATCATGCGTTTGTAATATGCATACAAAGAAGCAGTGTCATGCATGTCGTGGACCCCTAACTCTATTGAATTAAGTACACTCTTCTTTTTGCAAAAAAAAAAAACATTACACGTTCTAAAGACGGCATTGTACTCTCGTGAAAACTTTTCTGGGCGCTACAAAGTGTAAATCGAATTAGAAAGACAAAAATTTATTCTGAATCTGTATCCAGAGCGGTCTCACATGTGGCACTCATCGGGAACAAGGTATCCGAGAGTTCCGCAGCCTGGCAAGGGCTGTTGGTTATGTAGCATGTGGAAGAAGTGAGGAATGGTACGGTTGTAGCCCTGGAGAGCACGATCGTATTCGTCAGGCGAGATGCAAGGGTCAGTGTTAGCGAAACGACCATTGGGATTGAGATGGAAAAAAGCCAGTCGTGCGTCATCCAGAAGTTAAGATAGATGGTATTTGGCAAACCGAGGTAGTGCCATGTTGGTTCTGTGAGTGCGCCAGACGAGAAAGAGGACTTGAGTATCTCGAGAGTGTACGACAGTTCGGATGAACACACAATCGTAGGTGGCGTGTTGGATGCCATCATACGCTACGAGGTGCCTTTGCGCATTGGCCAGCCCGAGTTTGATGCTTCCACTGGCACATTCAACATTATGATCTTTTTGAAATATTACCTCTCCGACCCAAGGGGCAATGTCACTAGCTACAATGCGACCATCTTGGATACACCTCGGCCAATTCTAGTCTTTCCTTTGGAAATCTTGGCATAAACTTGTGCCCTCTTTTTTTTTTTTTTTACTAGGATATGGTACAATCTTTGCCATTTGAAAGTGTGCTGCCGGAAGAAGTAGAAGGCAGACAAGTCATATAGCTATTCGATTCCGAGGCAGTGGTGGTTTGTTTCAAGGCCGAGTGATACAAAGACATGTGATAGTAGAGGCGATTATAGATGCCATCTTTGCTCGTGCTCTCGATTTGAATCTCGTTGGTTTTCAAGAGCGTTTTGACAAAATTTTGTGTGACATGCTCGACATTGTGCTCTTCCAGCGCAAGCTTTCCCAGCCCCGAAAACCAGGCAATGTAGTCTAGATAGCCAATCTCTTTGTAATTGCTAAGATAGTCCTCGATCGAGAGACCGCTTGGGTCGTTTTGACGAAACAAACGCTCGAATCGGAACAGTGCCGTGGTACCCAAGACACTAGTGAGCCATAGCTTGTCCGGGGCATGTTTCTGCACATCGGTCGAGAGCCACACGACAAGTTTGGTCCATGCATCATCATTTTTCTCCTTGTCTTCCGAGCGCTTGTAATGATGTGTTTTGGTGCAAATCGACTTGTTTGTGGGATTGTAAAGCGCGACCGATATCCATAGAAAGTTTTCATCCTCATCATTTGCATAGTCAAGGAACAGGACGAGCATTCTTTTTTTTTTTTTTTGTTGTTGTTGTTCTGGAAAAGTCCAAAGAAAAGAGTTTTACTCGGAAATTAGTAGTTGTTGTAAATTCTTTGCATCCTCGACGAGTTTTTGCGCATCTGGGCTCGATGTGTGTGGCGCGCGCGAGAGCGCCTCGATCACGATCGCGAGATCCTCTGCCTCGAGAGTCTCTGAGGGCTCGAGAATGCTCGGGAGGACTTTGTCACGCATAAGCTTGTCAAATGCCTCGTGCTCGCTGTCGCGATAGTGCTGCACGAGAAACGCGTGCTTCTTCTCGCGTTTTTCGCGCTCGAGTTGTTCTCTACGACTTGGTCCAGTCAGCACTTGTGCGAGTCCCTCGGGGTTTAGGTTAAACTCGACCGCGCGCTCCCTGAACGATTCAATGTCGCGCTTGTCAAACATGATGCCCACATAGCGCTCCGAGTGCTTGTGCTGCAGCTGGATATTGTCCTCGAGTTTTGCACCGCCCTCTGGATGTGGAAGCCAGTGCAAAAACCACTGCTCGACTTGCTCTGGATTGTCCGTGTGCGAGGAAAAGCATAGATGAAACTTGCTCTCGTCATCGGCGCTCGGTCGTCGATAGCGCAATAGCTTATTCTCAAGTGTCGTATCCATGTGTGTGTGTGTGTTTTACTGATTTTTTTGTTCGAATAAATTTGATACATAATATAGCCAATTTTTTCCATACTCGAGCGCGTGATTTTGCGCGGGTTCTTGTGCTTGCGATGCAGCGTAATAGTTTCGCCAGTCGATTGCCAGATACGTTCGCATAATGTACTCGAGTGCAAATGCGGATAGCGCCGCCATGATGAGCCACACTACCACCTCGATGAGCGATTGCAAAAACGAACACGAGCGCATCAATGCGCGTGCGAGCGAAATAATAATCACCCCGGCCAAAAAAACAGAAGCCACGAGACACGCGCCATAGATAACCAGCTCGGTGGTTTGTGGCTCCATGCGTCTGTCTCTCTTTTCAACAATGCTTTTCTGTCATGTATATAGAGCTAGAATTTTTTCCGCATCTCGGCGACTTTTTTCCTCTCCAAGAGTCGCGGCACAGCCATGTACGCAAACGCAAATAGCATGCCAATCACGCACAACAGCAATAGCACAACATTCCACGCAATGCACTCGAGAGCGGCATCGACAAAGAATTGCACTCGGCAGTGTTTTTCGTCATCGCATTGCACCGAGAGCGACTCGGTCCACGCGTCGTGCGTATAGCACACCCAAGACATGCTCTCGCGATGCAAGTGCAAGAGTTGCTCGCGCGACACAGAGCTCTGCTCGAGAGGCTCGCAGAGGATGCGCTGCGGCTCGAGTGCTGCAGCGAGCACTCCCGAGCACCACTCGCCAACACACTCGATTGATTGCCAAGAAGAAGAAGAAGAAGAACTCTCGGGCAACCAAAGTCCCGACCAATAGGGCGCGATTGAACGCACAAACGCATTACCGTGCTCAATATGCTCCATGAATAAGAACCTGTTCTCTCTTTTCTAAAAAAAGCCGTTGCTATCTTTATAGCGACTTTAAAAATTGAGACGCTCCTGAGGCGCACCATGCACAAATCTTGCGCCAGCGGGCGTGGTGAGTACTCGAGACGAGGCGGGAGGGAGAGCGAGTGGAGGGCCCTGTGTAATAGGGGTTGTGTAGGGCGGAACCACACCTTTTTCGCCAGACGTGTCGTTTCCACCATACGCGCCATATGCCATTCCTCCTCCTCCATTCGTGCTCGTGACAGCATAGCCCGGGGTGCCGACTGGTGCTTGTTGTTGCTGACTAGTCTGCACCATGATCGCGCCGGTCGTGGGGTTGCTAGTCTCGTACGAATACATGTTCAAGCGCGCGAGATAGGCAGTCATCTCACGACGATGCCACACGCCATAGGCAATGTAGAGGACATCGATCACCACGAGGCCAAACTCGATGACAATCGTGTAAATGTCTTGCGAGAAATAGTCGCCACAGTCTGGGTCGCTGTCGAGCTTGCCATTCTCGCACTGCACCACGCGAACAATGCGCCAGATCCATCCGGCGAGTGTCAGGAGCAGCGCAAAGATCGCGAGGACGATAAACCCGGTCGTCCAGCCGGGCGAGCGAGTGTAATTGTTGGCGAGCACAAACGCGAATATCAAGAGAAAGATTTGCGGAATGTCAAAAAAGAGCAGAATATTGTTGAAATTGTCAACATTCCAGATGATTGGTACGATAGCGAATCCGATAAACGCTATCGAGAAGAACGCTAGCATGCGAAGCTTGCGCGAGTTTCGCAAGAGTTTGGCGGGCGGGGGCACTTGGCGCCCGCTCTTGTCCAAGGGCCATTTCTCTTCGGCCAGAGACATTTCTTTTTTTTTTTTTTTTTGGCGTGTGCACAATGTATCCAAAAAAAAAAAAAAAATCACAAAGATCTAGGAAAACCTAAACGAGTGTACCATCAAGACTGTCCATAATAGTTTTTGAGGCGTTTTTTCTCACAAATGTCTGACGCGCTAAAAAAAAAAAAAAGTGTTTACGTGAATCTATTTACAGGGTTTCGAACAGGCACGGGAGATTTGTAATGTGAGACAGTGGGCGTGTAGACACGCTCGGAAGAGGAGGATAGACTGGTGGTGTTGTTGTTCAGACACACGGATGACATTGCCCGAGGTGCGCCAAACTCTGATGCAGAAGCTGCGTGGATGCAATCATATCGAAACACTTTGACGGTATTGTCGAAATGATCAAACTCAAAGCTCTCGCGATCTAGTTTAATGCCCTGCTTTTCAATGTCTGTTATGCTAAAGAGGAGCGTGTCTTGCTCTGTATAGTCGTTGGGCGAGGCATTGTGATGCGTACGCACACAGCCTCGTGCGCTCAGTGTCCCCCGGGTCCTCATGCGGCCACAGCAATCGTACTGATCGCGTGCATAGTTGTAGCCATCCTGCTCAGAGTTGAATGGCGCCGGGTGAAACCAGCAGTGCCACTTGCCGAGATTCTCGCGCTCTGTGTACTCGAGGCCGCAGTTTCGGCAGAGTTGGATTTCGTCCATGCTCGTGTGTGTGTGTGTGTGTACGTGTCAAGCGTGTCCCGCGACCCGCTCGCGCGCTATTTATAGCTCGCCGGTGGTGTTTGTCGTGTGTAGCGTAACGCGGCTGCGCTCCAGAGCACCTGGAACAGCGCCACAGCACAGAGGTCACTCGTGCCAAAGTAGTGCGTGTCCTCGTCGGCCATGTTGGCGAGATTGAGCACATGCACTGCAATGAGCAGCGCGAGAAACGCGTGATCACGTCGCGAGCGCACATCCGAGGGCGTGCGTCTCGGACCAAGCATGAGTACGAGCCCCGCGGTCACCACACAAACATAGCTCTGTGCGTAGATAGTGTAGAGCCAGGTGATCGCTCTACCATAGGGATTGATCATCACTAGGCAGTGCATGAGCAATGGCAGCATGCTAAACGCATTCACAAAGCCGTCGAGGAAAATCCAACTCACTAGCACAATGGTGAGCGCGTGATGCGTGACCATGTAGCTTTGCGAGTGCACCGCGTAATAGTGTAGCAGCTCGATCACGTGAATCAGCAGCACTGCTGCAAATCCCAGTAGCGAAAAATAGATGCCGAGCAGTAGCACTCGCGAGCGCTCTCGCACAAGTGCCGCGTGTCGCCACACACGCACACTCGAAAACTCGACCGGGTGTGTGTTGGTATAGTCGAAAAACACCCCCGGGAGTAGCACTGCGCACACGAGCAGCGCTACAGCTAGTAGAGTGTGCACAATATTCGAGATGATAAAAAAGAGCGCGACCCAGTTTCTCGGATCGCTCGACTCGGCAGCCAACTGCTCCCAGTAGGACTCCATCTCTCTTTGGTAAAAGAAACACACCCGGGCACTATGACCTATACTTTATTATACAACTCGAGGTTTGATGTTTTTTCTTCTTTTGTCACAATAGGTCGCCAATGTCAATGCTCTGCTTTTGGACCGCCTCGAGGAGTTTTCTCTTGTTGGCTAGGCATTTGCCGACGCTCTTACATAGCCATGTGTTTTTGCGCGGAGAGTTGCAAAACGCGTCAGAGATGATCACCAGGCACGCGACGCATTGCACCTTGATGTGATATTTGGTGAAATGCCAGTGCACAAACCCAATCGGTATGTGGCAATTCTCATTTCGACAGGGTGTGCCACTTGGTTTACGAAAGGAGGATATCGAAGATCTTGGCATGTCTCTCTCTCTCTCTCTCTCGCGTCGATGGAAATGAAAACGAAAACGCACTCGGAGTATTTGATATTTTTTTTTTTGACCGACCACCATGGCGGTCGGTTTGATCAGTGATCATGATCAGCGAGTGATCAGCGAGGCAAAAGTCTTGAATCAAGACTCGCTAAAAAGTGCATTTTGCGAGTCTTGATTGTGGGAGCAACCATAAATATGGTAGGCAAAATGCCGTATCACCGCAAAATTTCACTACTGAAAATCGAGGGTTGTCCGGAAATTTCCTTATAAGGCAAGTTTTGCACAAATCAAGACTCGGCGATCTTGGATTTTAGCAAGTCTTGATTCAAGACTATCAAAAATTTACATCTCGAGTGTCGTAAATTTACATGTAAATTTTTGGCTACTCCCAAAATTCAAGACTTGCTAAAAATAGGTTTTAGCAAGTCTTGATTCCATACCTTGATAGGGAGTGATCAGCAGTTACTATATTTAGACTGCTGATCATCGCTGATCACTGTGCAAAACTTGCCTTATAAGGAAATTTCCGGACAAGTCTGGATTTTCAGTAGTGAATTTTTCGCGTTATACGGCATTTTGCCTATGTTCTTTATGGTTGCTCCC
>Ga0307379_10006934_pt1 | contig 15477 bp, 18 predicted proteins | sample UN2MG_FD_202237 | JGI IMG/M metagenome (GOLD analysis project Ga0307379, IMG submission 202237) | Soil microbial communities from Risofladan, Vaasa, Finland - UN-2 | ecosystem: Environmental > Terrestrial > Soil > Coastal area > Acid sulfate soil | place: Finland: Risofladan, Vaasa | collected... | reverse complement strand
TGAATTAGATAGAGTAAAAAAAGAACTCGGAGAGAAGGATGAGGCAGAAGAAATAACTATGCTTACAATACCTGATGGTTTATTACAAGATTTGAATGAGGCACTAGAATTATATTTTAATAAAAACCTATTAGGCGCTGATTTAATCAAAGTTGAGATCATACCTAGTAAGAATATTCATACCTATGGAATGACTTTTTATTATCGGCCAGGACCTTAAGAAAGATTGGGAGAGTTAATCCTCTTCCGGTGATTAAATATAAAGGAAGATTTTAAAAATGAAAAAAATTACAGTCACAGTAAAAAGGAATATGTTTCCTGACGAAAAAACTTACCGGGCTTTCATAAATTCTGAGGATGACCAGTACTGGTATTACAATATAACTCAGAATATTTTCAGTGAGGGGGATGTTGTCAATGCTCGAGACTGGCACGACAGGGGAGATGAATATCTTGCTGCTTCAGAAATCAGGGACATCCTTAAAACCGACAAGCCGGATGAATATGATATATTTTTCGAGCCCCATCCATTGTGGGGAATAAATGGAGGTGATGAGATTGAAATGGATCAAGAAATGGAATATTGAAAGCGAAAGTGGCAATGGTAATTATGTGGTTTCGTTATCAGACGAAAATACTTGGGGCTGCTCATGCCCGGTGTGGAAATTTAGAAGGCAGGAGTGTAAACATATCAAAAGAGTGAAAGCTGAAGAAGGATATTAAAAAATAAAAAAAGGAAGGAGAATCTAGAATGTCTACAAGATGTCAGATAGAATTTATGAACATTTCGAATAGAGAAGAAAAAGAGGGACCGGAGAAAGGAAAATTAGTTAAGGTGATTAGAAGAAGAACGATTTACCGGCATAGCGATGGATACCCGGAAGGGGTAATCCCGGATTTAAAAGAATTTCTGGAATGGAATAAGGAGAGAAATTTTGATATAGAATGCCAGGCTGCCAATTTTATCTACTGGAGCAAGAAGAAAATGGAAGAGCAAATAGAGAGAGATCTTTCCATGATAGATTATATTCATAAAGAGCAAGATACAGTTCCTGAAGAAGAAAGAAAAATTCAAACTGATAAGTATAGACTAGATATGAAGAAACGCATGCTCCTGTCGGGGCATGGGATTTGTAATAATGACGAATTCCACCCGGATATATTTTATTACTATGAAGTAATTTCCGATAGCGAAATCAAGGAAATAACTATAAAATGCTATCAACCAGATTATCCGGTTCCGAAAAAGAAAGAGGATTTTAAGTTGATAAGTACAGAGAAGTTAAAATTTTAATAGAAGGCTATTAAAGGTAAAGGAGAAAAAGAAATGAAAATTTATTATGGGAAGAGATTGGGACCTCGAGAATTATCCTCGGATGTTAAGGTCATTGTAAGCGAACAACATGATGACGGAGTGGAATGTCTTATTAGGCCTTTAAAACACTATATCCGCCATAGCCCTACCGGATTTGAATGGGGTTATGCTGGTAGCGGGCCTGCAGATCTGGCTTTGAGTATTTTGTGGAATTTCTTGGGCAAAGAGCCATCTCGTATTTTATATATGGACTTTAAAAACCAATTTGTAGCAAGATGGAAAGACAAGTGGGAAATCACTGGACAACAGATTAAGGATTGGATAATAAAATCATATGGGGAAGAGCATTTTTTATACCTAACGGGAATTTCTGATCCTAGAGATTAGTAAAGATTCAATCTGTATGGAAGATTTGTAGGATGATATAAAACAAATATTAACCGGGGATAATTTAATGGAATACATGATTAGAAACCGAGAAATAAAAAATATTAAAAAAATCAAATATTTGGAAGGGATAAGCTGGGGAGAAATAATACGTGAATTGCTAAAGAAGGAAATTAGAGCCGAAATAAAGGCTAATAGGTTACGGTGGAGATATTTAACCCCCGAACAAATAGATAAGCCATCAAGATAACTAATATTTTATATCATAAAGGAGGAATTTTAAATGAGCCACTTTAATTGTTTAGTTATTCATAAAGAGGAGCAAGATATAGCGGAATTAATGGCTCCTTATAGCGATGAACTAAAGGTTGAACCCTATATTAGAGAAACTAAGGAGAGTTGTTATAAAGAATACTTGCGGGCAAAAAGCGATGCTAGAAATAAACCAAATAGTTTTTTTGCTAAAAAACAGAAAGAAGAGGCCAATATTATTGGTATGAGTCTTGAGAAATTTAAAAAATGGTTCTGGGGCGAGGACAGATTATGGGATAAAGAAGGGAATTTGCTAACGACCTATAACCCTAACAGTCGATGGGGCTATTTTAAGATAGGCAGGGTATGGGAAGATTTTTTATTAAAGGAAGATGGTACTGGATGTAATAACTGTCTCATTACCGAAGTTGACTGGAAAAAGCCGATCATAACCTATGCAGTAGTAACACCGGATGGAAAATGGCATAGTAGAGGAAAAATGTTCTGGTGGGGAATAAGCGATGAGACTGAGGAACAAGGACGGAATTGGGATCTAAATTTTTATGACCATATTATTAAACCATATTTAAGCAATGAATTTTTTGTAACTATACTTGATTGTCATATTTAAAAATAAAAAATAATTTGACTATTGTAATACGAAAGTGTAAAATAAATGACAGAATATCAGAATCTTGTTAGACTAGAAAGGAAAGATGTTCAAATGATAGATCTAAAAAATTTAAGAAAATTGAGAGAAAAGGCTGGACTTACCCAAACTGAGCTCGGAGCCAGAGTTGGGGTAGCAACAAAAACTATTTGGTGTTGGGAGCAAGGGAAAAACTTACCGCACCGGGAACGACTTAAAAAGCTTGACCGAATATTAGGTCAGTTATTAGATTAAATATTATTAATGGAAGCAAATCGTTTAATCTACCCTCTGTGAAGAGAATACCATAATTTTACAGAGGGATTTTTTATATAATGGAGAAGTCTAAAGCTTCAAGAGATAAATGAATAATCTATAAAAGATAAAAAAGGAGGAGAGGATGAAAAACAAGAAGAGAAGAATATTCGATGCCCTGCTGACCAAGGCCCTGGAGATAGATTATATCAAATTTGTGATCTCGCTTTCTGAGGGCTCTAAGATTCCTAAGGGTTTCCCCAAGGAATATGGAATAAAATTGTATAATGAGGGGATCCCGGCAAAGGTTTTTAAAGAGGCGCCTCCCGGACTATTTTCTCCAGAAGAATTAAAACAACTCGAAGTAGACTTTGAATCCTGTCTGTCTGTCTTTAGAGGGATGACCGATAGGGCTATCGCGGGGCAGAGACCGACCAAAGAGGATATCAAGATTCTGGAGAAGATTCTATTAGAGAATAGAAGGCTGAAAATAGAGCGTTATTCCAAAGGGAAGAGTCTATATTTTTATCCCTCTTTATATGTGAGCATACCTACGGGTGGAGCACTGGCTTTTTCCTGGGTTTACTGGATATGGATCAAAGATATTACGATAAGGAGGTGTAAAGCCAAGGATTGTAATAAAATTTTTATTCCCATAAGATCAGATCAGGAATATTGCTCAAAGCGTTGTGGCAAAAGAATATGGGCACAAAAAAATATTTTAGAGCGATAAAGACTTGACATTTATCTAAATATAGGTATAATATATATAAAAGGAACGAGCCCGCTATCATCCTTTGAACGAAATAAGCGGGCCCGAAACAGAGCCGAAGACCTCATTTTTCCTCGAGCTCTTAATTTATTATATCACATAAAAGGAAAAAACAATAGAGGGCTTGGCTTCCTGTTAGAAGTCAGGCCTTTTTTATTAGGAGGCAAAGGAAAAAAATGATAATCAATCCGATTAAAAAGAGGAGAGAAGAGAAGGGGTTAACCCAGGTGGACCTGGCTCTCCTGGTGGGAGTCTCTCAAGTCTACATTTCCCAGTTTGAAACCGGGGGACTCATTCCTTCTGAGAGCCAGACTAAAAAGATTACCGAAATTCTGGGCATTGGCCCGGAAACTTTAAATAAGGAACTACATCAATTTTACGAGGACAGGAAGAGAGAGTTAAAGAAGAGGATGGAGGGGAGGCAAAATAATGCCTAAATATAAATGTAAAGATTGTAGAACAGTTTGGTATGGCTGGGGGATTAGGAAGGATTTGCCGAAAATGTGAAAGCAATTAAAGCTTGTTCTTATAAATATTACTATTAAAAAATAGTCCGGGCCTCCGCAAGGTTGAGCTGAGGGCTTTTTTGAGACTTTGACTTTGGTTCTCAGTTACAAGGACCTAAACGGAGGGCCCGGTAAATTAAAAGGGGGTTTTTACTAATGATAGCGGTTAAGATCTTTAAAGACAATGCCTGGTATCTTGCCGGCAAAACTACCGCTGTAAATTTCGAGAATTGCAAAAAAACAGTTGAGTTATTACTTTGCGAATATCATAAAAGTTAAGGAAAGGATAATTGCCGGAGAGATTATCGATCTTCCCTACTTGACTTTACAGAAAGATAGGAGAGTCAATAAGGAGAAGGGGATCAAGAACGAGCGGAGAAAACCCATTAAATCGTCTAAATGGAATTAGCAAATCTCAAGTGTAGGGGCGGGGGAGGGCAGGATAAAAAATTTTGTTAAAGGAGGCAGAAATGGGTAAATTTATTTTTCTTAAAACCAACTTACCAGGGCCAAAGTCCCAAGAAATAGCCAAAAGAAGGGAGAAGTATGTAGCTAAGCCAATGGGAGGTTCTCTTTCTCCCTGTTATATCGCCAAAGGTGAAGGAGCCTTAGTTACTGATGTAGACGGGAATCAGTTTATCGACCTTACTGGGGGATGGGGATGTCTAACAGTTGGGCATACCCATAAAAAAGTGGTAGTAGTTGTTAAAGATCAAGTTGAAAAATATTTGCATACTGATTTTACCGCTATTCCTTATGAATCTCTGGTAGAATTAGCAGAGAAACTCGTAAAGTTGGCTCCTGGGAATACTCCTAAGGCAGCCGCCTTTTTTAACTCCGGAGCAGAGGCAGTAGAAAATGCGGTAAAAATTGCTCGAGCTCATACCGAAAGACCAGCAATTATTGTTTTTGAAAATGCTTTTCATGGCCGCACTCTTCTTACTATGACCATGACCCATAAGGCTATGCCCTATAAGTACAAGTTTGGACCCTTTGCCCCTGAGATATACCGACTGCCTTTTCCTACTCCCTATCATCCCACTGTTAAGATTGAAGATTTTGAAAAGATGCTTTTCCATACAGTAACCCCCGAATCTGTAGCTGCTATAGTGGTTGAACCTATCCAGGGAGAAGGAGGGTTTAATGTCCCGGTAGATGGATTTTTAGAATACTTAAGGGAACTGTCCAATAAATACGGGATGTTACTTGTGGCCGATGAAATTCAGAGCGGTATAGGCCGAACTGGAAAATTTTTTGCCATCGAAAATTGGGATATAGAACCGGATCTCATCTGCCTAGGCAAATCTTTAGCTGCTGGCTTACCTCTTTCGGCAGTTATTGCTAAAAAAGAGATTACCGATTCACTTCCTGGTGGATGTATTGGCGGAACTTATGTGGGTAATCCGGTAGCCTGTAGAGCGGCCCTGGAAGTGATTAATATTATTGAAGAAGAAAATCTATTAGACAGAGCAGTGAAAATAGGGGAAAAGTTGAAAGAGCGTTTCCTTGAAATGAAAGATAAATATTCTTTAGTAGGAGATGTCCATGGAATGGGAGCGATGATGGCTATAGAATTAGTAAAAGATAGAGAGACTAAGAAACCAGCAGCAGAAGAAACAGTTCAAATTGTTCAGGAATGCCTAAAAAATGGAGTACTTATCCCTACTGGTGGAATTAATAATAATCTTTTAAGGATGCTGGTTTCTTTAGAGATCACTGATGAGCAATTAAATGAGGCATTAGATGTAATCGAAAAGGCAGTTGCTAAGGTTAGCAAATATTGTAAAGAATAGAAAGGGGAAAAGTAGTGATTAGAATTAAAAAAGAAAATCATACTTATTATTATGACAAACAAAATAAACCAGCTTCAAAAATATCCGTTGGAGATAAAATAATTTTTGAAACATTTGATTGTTGGTGTGACCAATTAAAAAAAGAAAAAGATTTAGTAAATTCTATTGATATGTCACATATGAATCCCAATACTGGTCCGGTATTTATCAATGGATCAGCACCGGGTGATGTATTGGTAATAAAAATATTAGATATTAAATGTGAAGATCACGGAATTTTAACTTTAATTCCTGGCGAAGGTGTATTACGACAGTATATCAATGCACCACTTACAAAGATAGTGAGAATAGAAAATGGTAAAACAATTTTTAATAATGATATTGCAATAAATAATAAACCTCATATAGGAACAATAGGGACGACTCCTTTCGGAAGAATAGCCACAGGATTAATAGGAAATCATGGAGGGAACATAGATTGCCCAGAGATTGGAATAGGCACAAAACTTTATTTTCCTGTTTTTGTAGAAGGTGCACTTTTACAAATGGGAGATATTCATGCAAATATGGGTGAATCAGAAATTTGTATCGGAGTTGAATGCGGTGCCGAAGTTACTATTGAGATTATTAAAATAATAAAAGATAGATTCATACCTGCACCTATTATTGAGAGCAAAGAATATTGGTATGTTGTTTCTAATGCACCTTCACTCAAGGAAGCAATTAGAATTGGTTCTAAAAGAATGGCTGATTTTATTTCACAAAAATTAGAGGTTTCTTTAGAAGATGCTACTCTTTTGGTCAGCATTACAGGTAATGTTCGCATCGCTCAAAATGCGGAGGCTAACTATGATGTAAGTATTTATGTTCAGTTTCCAAAATATGTGGATAAAAGGGGGAGATTAGATAAATTTTAGTTCAATTGAAAAAGATTGGAACTAAAACTCCATAGTTACACTGAGACCAAAATTAAAAAATAGTTAGCCAAATTAGAAAAAGGGGGGGGTGAGAAAAATCTAATAATTATAAAAATTTCTAAAAGGATGATAAATTATGATTTTAATGTTTTACAAGGAGGTTGTATAAAAATGAAAAATATTAAATCATATAGTATTGGGATTATAATAATTTTTCTCTTGTTTTTTAGTTTAGCTATCTTATCTACTGGACAAGAGAAGGAACCTATTAAAATTGGGGTGATTATTAGTATAACTGGTGAGGCTGCCGAAATGGGTATAGAAAATAAGCGTACTATAGATGTGGCGGTGGATTTATTAAATGCAAAAGGCGGAATAAGAGGTTACCCAGTTAAAGCTATTGTTGTCGATGGACAAAGTAAGCCAGCTGTATTTGCAACCAAGGCTCATCGTTTATTAGAGGCTTTTGAGGTAGTGGGTGGTATAGGCGGGAATGATATTTCTTATGCTACAGCTGCTGGAGAAGTTTTCCAGGATGCCAAAACTCCCTTTTTGGATATTGGGGGTACTACTGCAACAATTCCTTTAGTGGGAGATTATATGTTCATGAGTCCCATACCAGATAACGACCAAGGAAGAGCGGTAGCAAAGTATATCTATGAGAAGTTCGGTTATGATACGGTTGCAATTTTCAAGGATGTAGGTAGTGCTTATGGAACGAAACTTACTGAATATATAATTCATTTCCTTAAAGGATTTACGGGGAAAGAAAATCCCGTTCCACTTGTACTTAGTTATAATACTGGAGATAGTGATTACACAGCTCAATTAACCAGACTTAAAACTAGCATAAATAAATTAGGAATTCAGGCGATTATTCTACCTACTTGGCCACAGGATGCTCCTAAAATTGCAAAACAAGCGAGAGAATTAGCTATTAATCTTCCCTTAGTTGGCACAGACGGTGTAGATACATCAGCCCTTATCGAAGTCGGAGAAGACGCTGTTGAAGGTATGATATTCTCAACTCATTTTTCTGCAGGTCAGCCCGGACTTCCGAGTTTTGCAAGAGAATTTGTCGAAGAATATATAAAGAAAAATGGGGAAGAGCCTGGTGCATTTGGAACAATGGGTTATGATGCTTTCATGATATTAGCTGAAACTGTTTCTTTAGTAATTGAAGAGAAAGGAGAAGCATGGTGGGACAATGCAAGCCTTGCAGATAAAAGAATTGTAATAAGAGATGGGCTTATGAAGATAAAAACTACTTGGACAACTCAACCTATAAGCTTTGTATCTGAAGGTTGGCCTGAAAGAGGACTAGTTTGGAAAGTTGTAAAGAATGGGACACAATGTTTCTACGATTTTCAATCATATGAGTCCTACACTCCAGAGGGGATAGAAACACTCCCTTTTAAGTAAGATAGGTTAGAATGATGGGAAAGAAGTAAATAAAGATATTCTTTCCCATCATTTTCAAGCTTATTTAGAAGAGAATCTAAAATTAAAATGCAAGATCATAATTATATAAACAAAAATAATTTATTATTAGAAATAAAAGGATTGAAAAAGAAATTTGGTGGATTAATTGCGGTTTCAGATTTTTCTCTTTATTTAAAGAAGAGTGAATTAAGAGGTCTAATTGGTCCAAATGGAGCCGGAAAGACTACAGTTTTTAATCTAATTACAGGTTTTTATAAGCCTAACAATGGAAAAATATTATTTAAAGGTATTGATATTACCGGTGAATCGCCGGATAGAAGAGTAAATCGAGGCATAGGAAGAACTTTTCAGGAAATAAGAATGCAAAAACATGTTAAGGTAATTGACGAAATAAAAGTAGCTTTTTTTCAGCACATAAAATACAATTTTTTTGATGTAATATTCCAAACATCTGATTATACAAATGAAGAAAAAAAAATAACAGAGAAATCTATAGAAATTATGGATTTTTTAGGCATAGCTAATTTAGCAAATCAAATTGCAGAAGATCTTCCTTTCCCTTTACAAAGGAAAGTTAGTATTGCTCGGGCTTTAGCATTAAAACCCGAATTACTTCTACTCGATGAACCTGCGAGTGGTTTAAACCCAAAAGAAACGAAAGAGCTAATCGAATTAATTTATAAAATAAAAGAAAAATTTAATTTAACTATAATTATCATCGAACATGATATGACATTCGTAATGACGATTTGTGATGATATCATTGCTATGAATGAAGGGAATATTATAGGAAGAGGAACACCAAAAGAAATTCAAAATAATAAAAGAGTAATAGAAGCCTATCTAGGAGGTATTTCATGAGCATTGTTCCATTGCTTGAATTAAATAATGTCGTAGCAGGATATGGGAAGAAGGAGATAATAAATAAAATATCTATCATAGTTAATCGAGGTGGAATAGTAACTTTATTAGGTTCGAATGCGGTAGGGAAAACAACCATTTTAAAAACAATTCTTTCCCAAACTTATTTAAAAAGTGGAGAGATTAAATATAAGGGTATAGATATAGCTCATTTTGCTACTTATAAAATAGCGAGATTGGGTATATCATATGTCCCTGAAGGGCGAGGTATATTTGCTAATTTGACAACTAAGGAAAATTTACTAGCAGGTGCTTATCTTTTGAAAAGTAAAGAGGAACTCGAGAATAATTTAAATCGAGTATACTCAATATTTCCTATTCTTAAAGAAAGAAGTAATCAATTAGCAGAATCGCTTAGTGGAGGAGAACAAGAAATGTTAGTTATAGGACGATCTCTAATGAGTAAACCGAATTTATTATTATTAGATGAACCTTCTCTGGGCCTCGCTCCTAAATTAGTAGAGTTAATAGGGAAGATATTAAGGGAAATTAACAATGAAGGGATATCTATTTTGCTAGTCGAGCAAAATGCAAAATTAGCTTTAGAGATATCAGACTATGGGTATTTAATTAGAAAAGGTACAATTGTTTTGGAGGGGAAAGCTAAAGACCTAGGCAGAGATAAGAGAATCAAGGAAATCTATTTAGGGATTATCTAAATTAATATACATAATGAAAAAGAAGAGGGTAGTTTATGAATTATTTTTTACAACAAATATTAAATGCCTTAGGATGGGGAAGTATACTAGCCTTATTGGCAGCAGGATATACTATGACTTTTGGAATTATAGGATTAGTTAATTTTGCTTACGGTGAAGTTTTTATGGTAGCTGCCTTTGCTGCTTATTTTGCTTTAACTATTTTTAATTTGCCTTATTGGATGGCTCTTTTAATTAGTTTAATTAGTGCAATAGTTATTGGATTAGTAATAGAAAAGATAGCTTTTAAACCAGTCAGAAGAGCCGGAATGATTACTCTTTTTATTACATCGCTAGGCGCCTCGGTAATAATAAGAAATTTATTTATAATGCTCTTTGATGCTAAGTTGAAGAATTTTAAGGCACCCAGTTCTTTAAAAGGAGTGTATTTATTAGGGGATTTAATAATTTCTAAAAAAAATATACTAATTTTTTTAATAACTATAATATTATGCACCGTACTAGTGTATCTTGTAAAGAATACTAAACTGGGTATTGCCATGAGGAGCATATCTTATGATAGCCAAATAGCTGAAACTTTAGGAATCAATACCGAAAGAACTATTATAATTACATTTATAATTGCCTCATTTATTGGAGGTATAGGAGGAATACTATGGGGAATATTATTTGGTTCAGTTAGGGCTAGCATGGGAGCCATCCCTGTTATTGATGCTTTTATCGCTTCAGTTATAGGAGGAGTAGGGAATGTTTTTGGAGCTGTGGTTTCGGGCTATATTCTTGCAATTGGCTCAGCTTTCTTTATTGCATATTTACCTCCGGAACTTGTTGGTGCAAAACCTCTTTTTGTGTGGATTGTATTTTTCATAATACTTATCTTCAAACCAAGTGGTCTTTTCAGGGCAAATATAAAATAGTAACAGGATAAAAAAATGGGATTTGAAAAGAAAATTATTATAGTAAAATATATTTTAGGGACTGGTTTGTTTTTTGTAACATTTTATTTATTAGAAAAATTATTATCCGGTTTTTGGTTAACGTTATTTTTACTATTTGGAATAAATGTTATATTAGCAATTTCATTAAATGTTATAAATGGTTGGATAGGGTTTTTTTCTATAGGTCATGGGGGAATTATGTTGGTAGGGGCATACACTGCTGCATTTCTTACTCTTCCACCTTCTTTTAAAGAAGGGATTTTGGATTTACATCTACCAGATTTTATTTTAAATATTCAACTTCCTTTACTACCAGCTTTATTGTTCGGAGGCATATCTGGCGTTATAGCGGGAGTTATTCTAGTTTTACCGGCCTTACGTTTACGGGGTATGTATTTTTGCGCGGGAACACTGGGATTTAATGTGATCATGACAACTATTGCTGAAAACTTGCCTGATATTACGAACGGAGCTATGGGCTTAAGACAATTTCCTTCTTATACTAATATTTGGTGGGTGTGGGGAATAGCAGTTTTCTTAATATATATTACCCTAATGTTAAAAAAGAGTTACATAGGAAGGGCTTTTATATCTATAGGGAAGGATCAGGATTTAGCAGAACATATGGGAATAAATCTATTAAAATATAAAATATATGCTTTTAGTCTTAGTGCTTTCTTTACTGCTATAGGTGCAATTTTATGGGTTCATCTTATATTAAATCTATTTCCCACAGCATTTGGTATAGTTTTGGTTTTTGAAGTAGTAGCAATGATAGTTATTGGAGGAATGGGAAGTGTAAGTGGATCAATAATAGGTGCCGCAATTATTACTTTATTTATGGAAATTTTAGCACCCATAGAAGAGGGAATTAATATCTTTGGCCTTTATGTGCCAGAAATGTTAGGACTCACAACTGTTCTTTTAGGAGTTTTATTGATTACAGTTTTAATTAAAAAACCAGAAGGGATAATGGGGGAGAGAGAAATTTCTCTTGAATTATTTAAAAGGAAGATAAATTAGATAAGTTCAATAAAAAACTAACAATGATTATTTACCCTCCTTTGAGAGTATTTTAAAGGAATCGAATCCCGGCAATCTGGCTTACTTCTCCAGAGTTCTCTGGATTGCCGGGCCCTGCTCCCCTGACCATATTTCAAGGGAGCAGGGTAAAAAAAATTTTGGGAGGTGGTTAAATTCAGATAATTTACTCGGACATAATAAAGTGAAAATTTATGGATAAAAGAGGAGGTGGAAAATAGGAAAAACTTTTTGGTTAAAGATAGAAGAAAGCTTTTAGAGGCATTTTAATCATAATTTAAAGGAGGTTTAATTAAAATGTTAAGAAAGATACTATTTGTGTTTATTGCGTTGGCATTAGTTACAACAGGTGCTTTTGCTGTTTCTGTTACAGAATTTAAATATGGTCATGCAAATGCTACTACTTATCCTTATCACTTAGCAGGAGAAGCCTTCGCTAAGTTTCTAAGTGAAGAATCCAAAGGAACTTTAGCAGTAAAAATTTATCCCCTTGGTCAATTAGGTGGGGAGAAAGACATTACTGAAGGTTTACAATTGGGAACTGTAGATTTCCAAGGAAGTTCCATTGGAGTCACTGCAACTTTTGTTCCCATCTTAAATATTCTTAATCTTCCCTTTCTCTTTAAAGGACCAGATCATTTCTTAAAGGTTATGGATAGTTCACCTGGAAGAGTTCTTTTGACTAAAGCTCAAGAGCAAGGTGAAAAAGTTGGATTAAAGATTCTTGCCATTGCTGGTCCTATGTTTAGGGTACCCATGAACAATATATGCCCTATAGAAAAGCTTGAGGATTTTAAAGGACTAAGAATTCGTACTATGCAGGTCCCAATGCATATGTCAGCCTATAAAGCCCTCGGAGCTACTCCTGTTCCCCTAGCATTTGGAGAACTATATACTGCTCTTCAAACTGGAGTAGTAGATGGGAATGAAAATGGACCCGCCACTTTAGCAGCTATGCTGTTTTATGAAGTCCAAAAATATGTAAGTTATTTACCTGTGTTAAGCAATGGGGGAATATTTCTTATGAGTCTTAAACCATGGAATAAATTGGATGAAGCTCAACAGAAATGGGTCTTAGATGGAGTAAAGGCATGGATTAAGTCTATGGACGACGAAGGTCTAAAGCAGGATGAAGAAGCATTAGAATTTATGGAAGAAAAAGGGACTAAAATTTCTTATCCTAAGGATTTAACCCCCTTTATAGAAGCATGTAAACCTGTGTATGATGAGTTCTTTGCAAACTCGCCCGAAGAGTGGGTACAAATTGTAAAAGATATTCAAGCCATAGAATAATCTTTAACACCCAGGTAAGTGCGAACTTACCTGGGTACTTTATCTTAAAGAATTAGGGAGATAGAGATGCTTATTTCTTTCCTTATTAGATTAAATAAATTTCTCCAGAAAATTATAAATTACCTTGTAATTCTTCTTTTTGCAATTATAGTCATAGTAGTAAATCTTCAGATATTTTTTAGATATGTTTTAAGACAGCCATTATTTTGGTCTATGGAAGTCGCTCAATTGGCTTTTATTTATTTTGCTATATTTGGAGGAGGCTTAGCTCTTATAAATAATGAGCTCACAAAAGTAGAGTTTTTCCTTAATTTAACATCTAAAAGGGTGATAAAAATTCTTGAGGTTCTAGGAAACATTTTAATTCTTATATTCCTTATTATTGCAGGATACAAAAGCGAGGAACTAATCTATCAAGCAAAAATTACTGTAAATGTTACTCCTGCTTTAGTAATTCCTATGGATTATATATATAGAATTCTTCAAATCGGGTTTTATATTTTTGCATTTTTTGCCATAACAAAAGTTCTTATTTTAATTTTCGAAAAGAAAATTAAGGGGGCCTAACTCCTATGGTAGTTTTAGTTTTTTTAGCTCTTTTAGCTATTGGAATTCCTATAGCCTTTGTATTAGGTGTAACCAGTCTATTTTATCTTATAAGGATAGATCTTCCATTAGTTCTAATTCCTCAGCGTATTTATATTGGATTAGAATCCTTTCTTATTCTTGCAGTTCCCTTATTTATTCTTGCAGGAAGAATTATGAATGAGTCAGGAATGACCTCAAGGCTTGTAAAATTATCCTCCTTAGTTATTGGAAATATTAGAGGAGGATTAACTTATATAGTAGTAATAGGCAGTATGTTATTTGCAGGAATTACTGGAGTAGGTTCAGCAGATACTTCTGCTATTGGTTCTGTAATGATTCCTGCCATGGAAAGAGAAGGGTATAAAAAAGACTATGCAGCAGCTATCTGCGCTGCCAGTGGAATCATAGGCCCTATTATTCCTCCCAGTGTGGTTATGGTAATTTATGGCTCTATGGCTAATGCTTCCATCGCGAAGCTTTTTTTAGGAGGCTTTATTCCTGGAATACTTCTTGGAATTTCTATAATGGTTGTTGCCTATTATTATGTGAGAAAATATAATCTTCCTAAATCTTCGTTAGGATTACCAACAAGTTTGAGGGAATACATAGAAGGAATATTATCTCTACTTATGCCTTTTATAATTATTGGTGGAATCTTAAGTGGAGTATTTACCCCTACCGAGGCAGCAGCATTCTCAGTTTTTTATGCCTTAATTTTGGGATTTTTTGTTACAAGAGAATTAAAATTAAATGCTCTTCCTAAAATTCTTTTAGAATCAGGAATAATGTCAGGGGGTATTTTAATGATTATCGGATGTGCTGCTCTTTTTGGATGGATCCTTGCGAGAGAGGCAATTCCAGAAAAAATTGGGCAATTTATACTTTCTATAACCGACAATAAATATTTTATTCTTCTTTTAATAAACCTTTTTCTCCTATTTTTAGGAACTTTTATGGAAACTTTGGCAGCTGTAATTCTTACTCTTCCTATGCTGCTTCCTATTATTACAAAGATTGATGTGGATCCGGTACATTTTGGGGTAGTTATGGCGGTTAATCTTTCTGTGGGACTCATAACTCCTCCTTTAGGAATATGTGCCTTTGTTGTTTCTTCTCTTGCAAAAATTTCTTTAGAAAGAATTGCAAAAGCTCTTATACCTTTTATTATTGCTACTATTGTAATAGTATTTCTTATAACATATTTCCCTCAATTGGTGCTCTTTTTACCCAATCTTCTAAGTAGATAAATTATATTTGAAGGAGGTTTCAGGGAATGGAGAAACTAAGAATAGGAATTATTGGATGTGGAAGAATATCACAAGCTCATATAAAAGCTGCAAATTATTTAAAAGATGATGTGGAGATTATAGCTCTTTCAGATAAATATATTGAAAAGGCCAAAGAAGTTGGTTCTAAAATTGGAGTTAATTTTTACGTAGATGATTATAGAAAGCTTTTAGCGAATCTAAATGTAGATGCAGTAATAATTGCCCTTCCCCATAATCTTCATTATGAAGCTGCTATAGCTTCTGCAAAAGCTAAAAAGCATATTTTATTAGAGAAACCTATGGCATTAAAATATAAAGAGGCTGAAGAAATAGTAACAACAGCAAAAGACAATGATGTTACCCTAATGATAGGGCATAGCAGAAGATTTTGTGATGCTATAAGAATATTAAGAGAAAAAATCCATGAGATAGGACCTATAATTCGTATAATAATTAACTTCTTAGTATATTTTCCTGAAC
>Ga0307379_10006931_pt1 | contig 15481 bp, 13 predicted proteins | sample UN2MG_FD_202237 | JGI IMG/M metagenome (GOLD analysis project Ga0307379, IMG submission 202237) | Soil microbial communities from Risofladan, Vaasa, Finland - UN-2 | ecosystem: Environmental > Terrestrial > Soil > Coastal area > Acid sulfate soil | place: Finland: Risofladan, Vaasa | collected... | reverse complement strand
GCTATAACTGGTCGGCCAAGAAGCGCCTGCGGTTGGTCTCGTTTGAAGACGTGTTTGACCGGATACTATCGGTGCCGCGCAATTCGCCTGAGCGAGCTTTCGAGAGGCAGGAACTCTCGCAGGTACTGGACGAGGCGATCAGGTCTCTGAGTATGCCTCAGCGAGTGGTCGTTCTACTCTTCTATCTGCAGGGCTTCAGCCTGGCTGAGATCGCATACGTTCTAGATTGCCCCGTGGGAACAGTCAAGCCCAGGCTCCACAACTCTCGTAAGGCTCTAAGGCGAAGACTGATCGCGGGCGCCGAGATTACCAGAGAAGCGACCTTTGAACTCCTGTCGTCGTGATCGACGGAGGCGAGGTGCAAGATGAGCGACAACAGAAAAGATGAGCTGGACGTGCTGGTGGAGAGGGCTCTGCGAGATTGGGCCTCCCACGAAGTGCCTCCAGATCAGGTGTGGACCAGCATCAGGCCTGGCCTCGCGGAACGAGTCGGGCGCAGTCCTTCCAGATCTCATTGGGCGCGCCAGTTGTGGACTGAGGCCGTGTCTCTGGGGGCTGACGTCCTCGTGGCTGCCCGCATGATCCTTTCGCCGTCTCCTCATGGTGGCGAGAATGGGTGGACGCGTCGGCTCGTGGTGGCCGGCCGATCATCTGCGTCTGTGTGGGTGTCGACTCATCACTGATGCTGGAGCGTGATTGTCACATTGAGGGACGGCTGGCAGATACAGACCCCAAGTAAGTGTCCCCAGGTGGCGCCCTCGTCCAGTCTCTTGCTGTCACCCTTGGCTGAGTACCTCCGCAGTCCCGCTCCGCGCAACCAACGCCTTTGCAGCCCATGACAGGAGATGACGGTGAATGACGCGTCCTTGCTGGAGGTAAAGGACCTCCGAACTCAATTCCACACCGCTGAAGGCATAGTGCGTGCCGTGAATGGGGTCTCATTCTCCGTCAATGAGGGGGAGACCCTGGGCATCGTGGGGGAGAGCGGGTGTGGGAAGACTGTCACTGCACTGTCCATCATGCGGCTAGTCGAAGAGCCCCCTGGCGAGATCGCGGGCGGACAAGTGCTCTTCCAGGGACGCAATCTACTGTCCGTTGGGGCTCAGGAGATGTGTGAGATACGGGGAGCGAAGATAGGGGTGGTCTTCCAGGATCCGATGACATCCCTCAATCCCGTGCCTCACCATAGGTCAGCAGATTCGCGAGTCTCTTGAGCTTGATATGCGTCTGGATCGCAGGCAGGTGAGGCAGAGAGCAATTGAACTTCTGCAGATCGTAGGCATTCCTGAGGCAGAGGAGCGCATCGACGACTTTCCCTATCAGTTCAGTGGGGGGATGAGACAGAGGGCGATGATAGCCATGGCGCTCGCCTGCGATCCTTACTTGCTCATCGGCGATGAGCCTACCATAGCTCTGGATGTCACTATCCAGGCTCAGATACTGGACTTGGTGAACAGACTGAAGCGCGATAGAGGGTTGTCAATAATCTGGATAACGCACGATCTCGGTATCATTGCTGGACTGGCAGAACGTGTGCTGGTGATGTATGCGGGGTACATAGTCGAGTCAGCGGGCGTGAAGGACCTGTATAGGGATCCTCGGCATCCGTATACATTGGGGCTCTTGGCTTCCGTACCCAGGCTGGACAATGGAGGGAGGGTAGCCCTGACACCCATCGAGGGCGCGCCTCCGGACCAGGTGAATCTGCCACCGGGGTGTCCATTTCATCCACGGTGTCTATATGCGACTCACAGGTGCACGCAGACCATGCCCGAGCCGCGAAAGGTCGGGTCGGGTCACGTTGTGGCTTGCTGGATGGATGTGCCTCGGGCGTGCACATCCACTACCAGCAGCAGGGAGGCTACCACCTGGTCGCGCGATGCCGCATAGGGGCGACTTCTGCTGACTTGACAAGTCCGCCCCAGTGCCCTTATATTCTACCGTTGAATGAGGACGCACCGCCCCTGTTGGAAGGGTTCGGGGGTTGGTGAGTACCCCTGTGGCGAGAGTACCACTGCTGGGCGGGATACTGGTATGGAGGCGTGAAAAGTGGCTCTGCTCGAAGTGCGAGATCTGAAGACGCGGTTCTACACTGACGACGGCGTCGTGCAAGCCGTGAACGGGGTATCCTGGGAGGTGGAGGAGGGGGAGACCCTGGCCATCGTAGGTGAGAGCGGCTGCGGCAAGACCGTTAGTGTGCTCTCCATCCTGCGGTTGATACCTCAGCCTCCGGGGAAGATCGAGTCCGGCGAGGTCTTGTTCGAAGACAGGGACCTGATGAAGCTGAAGGATGATGAGATGCGCTCCATCAGAGGCAACAAGATGGCCATGGTCTTCCAGGACCCCATGACGTCGCTGAACCCTGTCCTGACCATTAACCAGCAAATCAGCGAGGCGCTGACGCTGCATCTGGGCATGAACAACAAGGAGGCCCGGGAGCGGACAGCTGAACTGCTGAAGCTGGTACAGATCCCTCAGGCTGAGGATCGATTGGACGACTATCCTCACCAGTTCAGTGGCGGAATGAGGCAGCGGGCCATGATCGCCATGGCTCTGTCCTGCAACCCCCAGATCCTCATTGCGGACGAACCCACCACGGCTCTTGACGTGACCATTCAGGCCCAGATCATCGAGTTGGTGAAGCAGCTAAGAGATGAGATCGGCATGGCCATCATCTGGATCACCCATGACCTGGGCATCGTTGCCGGGATTGCGGACAGAGTGGCGGTCATGTATGCTGGCTTCATCATCGAGTCAGCCGCTGTGAAGGAGCTGTACGCAAATCCACGGCATCCCTATACGCTGGGACTGCTCGGCTCGGTGCCACGACTCGATATGAAGAAGAAGGAGAAACTAACTCCCATCTTCGGAGTTCCTCCCGACCTCATCGAATTGCCGGTTGGTTGTCCATTTGCCCCTCGGTGCGGCTATCGGATCGAACGCTGTGCCGAACGACCAGAGTTGATCGCGGTTGCCCCCGGACACGAGATGGCGTGCTGGGTCGACATCACGAAGGAGAGGAAGCAATAATGGGTTCCGAAAACAACGTCCTGCTTGAAGTCAAGAACCTGAAGATGTACTTCCCCATCAAGCGGGGGGTCTTCCAGCGGCGAGTGGGCGATGTCAAGGCCGTCGACGATGTTAGTTTCTTCGTTAGACGTGGTGAGACCTTCGGCCTCGTGGGCGAGAGTGGGTCTGGCAAGACCACGGTGGGACGGTGCATACTGCAGCTCTATCGTCCAACCGGCGGCGAGGTCATCTTTGAGGGTGAGGAACTGACCACGATGAAGGGGCAGAAGCTCCGATCCATGCGGCGCGAGATGCAGATGATCTTCCAGGACCCGTATGCCTCTCTGAATCCGCGCATGACCGTCGGCAGCATCATTGGCGAACCTCTGGAGGTGCACGGCATCTCCAAGGGCAAGGCCAAGCGAGAGCGAGTTCAGGAACTGTTGAAAGTGGTGGGGTTGAATCCATACTTTGTCAATCGGTATCCTCACGAGTTCAGCGGCGGGCAGCGGCAGCGAATTGGAGTGGCCAGGGCCCTGGCACTCAACCCAAGCTTCATCGTGGCGGACGAGCCCATCTCTGCTCTGGACGTTTCAATTCAGGCTCAGATTATCAACATGCTGGAGGATTTGCAGGCTGAGCTTGGGTTGACCTTTCTGTTCATCGCTCACGACCTGAGCGTGGTGAGGCACATCAGCGACCGCATAGCTGTGATGTATCTGGGCAAGATCTTTGAGATCGCGGACAAGGATGAGTTGTACAAGAACCCGTTGCAGCCCTACACTCAGTCCTTGCTGTCGGCTGTTCCCATCCCTGACCCAGTGGTGGAGGAGACAAGACAGAGGATCATCCTCGTGGGCGATCTACCCAGCTCGGCGAACCCTCCGGACGGCTGCAACTTTGTCACGCGGTGTCCGGTGAAGATGGACATCTGCGAAGAACAAGAGCCGGAGTTCAAGGAGGTCTCGTCGGATCACTGGGCGGCGTGTTGGCGTGTGAATTGACAGTCGGGTGAACCTGCGGGGCGCCAAATCGGTACAACAAGAGCGATACTACTCGTCGGTCGAGTGCGTAGGCGTCTCGTTGTGCTGAGCGAGCAGCTAAAAGGGTCTCGACTTGATACCACACGTGCTCCGAAGGCTAGCCGTTCTTCCGGTAGTCGTATTCCTCGTAACCATCATCCTCTTTTCCCGCATGTGGCAACTCCACGGGGAGTTGCGCGCCACGACGGACATGTCGCAGACCAAACGTATCCTCTTGGCCAATATCCCTCCAAAGCCCTTTGTATTGATCGCCTCCGATACCGGCGCCATGGTGGTGCTGGCTGCCGTGTTTACCTTCCTCGGTCTCTCGGGGCGTCGGGGTCTGGCGGATTTGTATATGTTGAATATTGGGCGAAACTGGATTATCGGGACGCCCTCCAATGCCTTCCAGTACTGGTACGTGTACTTGCCACCGATAGCGGCCATCGTGCTCTTCTCGGTGGGATGGAATCTCATCGGCGATGGGCTGCGGGACGCGCTGGATCCCCGAGCCCAATAGCGCCTGTGGCGGACGCGGCATCAGTACCGAGAAGCTCCGACGCCACCGCGAAGGCTGGCAATGGCGTCGTCCTCCGAAGGAGCGCATCCACGTAGCGGGATCGACAGCGATGGCGCATGATCACGGGCGGCAACTCGGGCGATCACGGGGCAGACGGGGCCGTTGAGATTCCGATTGCATCAGTCTCGTTTTCTCATTTCATGGTGAGAGACTAGAGTGACCAGATTGCGGACCAGAGAGGGCAAGCTTTCGTTCTTCCTGCTCATGCTGATGATGCTGAGTATCGCATGGAGCATGGAACTTGCCGGCTGGGTAGAGGGGCTTTACGTCGTAGAGTGGACAGCGCTGGGGGGCCTGGCGCTGGGCTTTCTTCTGACCAGGCTCGGCTGGCCCAGGGTGCTGAAACACCTGGCAGGCGTGGTAGTCGGAGCATTGCTCGTTCTAGCCGTCGTTGGCAGGTTCATCGATCCCGGCCTCGGCTTACGAGACGGCCTACGCATGGTGGCATACCACTTCGATGCGTGGCTCACATTGGTGCTGTCCGGACAGCCTGGCACCGATGCTGTGACCTTCGTTTTGTTGGTGACTATCCTGGGCTGGTGGATCGGATACGCCAGCGCCTGGATGGTGTTCGGTGCCCATCGGGTCTGGCAGGCTTTGGCCCTCACCGGGGGGGCGATGTTGCTGGTGGCTTATGCCAGCCCTCCTGAGGTCAGTCCGTTCTTCGTCGTGTACGTATTCTCAGCCTTGTTGCTGGCCATCCGCCTCTATGTCTTCACTCAGGAGCAGTCGTGGATACGACGTCGCGCGAGATACGACCGTGACCTGACTCTGAATTTCCTCCGCGATGGGGGAGTGCTTGTCCTCGCAGTTCTATCGGTGGGCTGGATAGTGCCGCTGCTGTCATCGAGCTCCACCCTGGCCGAGGTCTGGGCGCAGATGGAAGGACCGTGGCGAACGGTGGGAGATTCGTGGAATCGTCTTTTCCCCGAAGTTCTCGGCCATAACAGGGGGTATGAGAACATACCCTTCGGCCAGCAGTTGGCCCTTGGCGGACCAATCAACCTGGGTGAGGAAGTCGTGATGTGGGTGGAGACCGAGGGGGCACGCTACTGGCGCGGCGCTGTCTACGACCGGTACGATGGAACTGGGTGGGTGAGCACTGATACTCTGAGCGCCGTCATACCGCCTGACCGTGATCTGCCCTCGGATGGGCAGTACGAGATGCGTCAACTCATCGAGCAGACCGTAGTGCCCAACTGGTCGGGATTGGGTCAGGTCTTCCACGTTGGACAGGCGACGAGTGTCGATGTGCCAGTCGACATCAGATATGGCTTCGGGAACGGGACCGGCAACGACGCACAGGACCCGTGGTCGGCACCGGCGTCGGTGTCTCTGCTCAAGACCCGCATACCAGTCAATGCTGGCAGGCCGTATCGCGTGTTCTCGTGGGCATCTACGGCCGATGCGGCGAGTCTCAGAGAAGCTGGGAATGCGTACCCCGACTGGATTAGTGGGCGCTATGTGCAGCTTCCCTCCACACTGCCCGACCGGGTCAGGCGTTTGGCTGAGGAGATCGTAGCCTCGCAGGAGAACTCATACGACAAGGCCGTGGCCATTCAGGACTATCTGCGGCGCACGATCGAGTATCGTGAGGACATCGAGGCGCCTCCAGAGGGCCGAGACCCCATAGACTACCTGCTTTTCGATAGTCGCCAGGGCTACTGCAACTACTACGCATCGACCATGGTGGTCATGGCTCGGGCGGCGGGCATCCCCGCGCGCCTGGCCGTGGGGTACGTGGGAGGTGAGTTCGAAGAAGAAACCGGCCGGTACGTCGTGCGAGAGCATGATACCCACGCCTGGGTCGAGGTCTACTTCCCTCGTTTCGGCTGGGTCGAGTTTGAGCCCACAGCGAGTGAGCCGCCGATTCCTCGTGTGGAAGACAGTGATGACCAACGGGTAGAGCTACCTGGGGGGGATGCAGAGTCCCGGCTGGACCGGGACCTGGAGAGGCTCAGGGAGGAGCAAGAGGGATCACTTGGTGTGATAGTCCCAACGGCACGGCCCGCTAGACCTTCGCTCCTGTTGGCGGCCCTCATGTTGCTGGTGATTGGTGGGGGCGCAGGAGCGATATCCTTCTGGCGCTTGAAGTGGAGGAGAGGAGAGGACACCTCCCCTGCGGGCCGGATCTATGCACGGATGTGCAACTACACGCGTCTTTCGGGTGTGAGAGGTGAGTCCCACCACACACCATACGAGTATGCGTCCCTCGTGGTGCAGCACATACCTCACTCTGCCCCCCACGTGGAGCAGATCACCGAACTTTTCGTACGCGATCAGTTTGGGCCGCGTGGCGGGGGGCGCGTGGAGGAGCAGGCCGCTGAGCAGGCGTGGAGGGCGCTGCGACCACTCGTTATGCAGAGACTGGTGCACAGAATACCAGAACTGGCGCGCTTGGCGCTGCGCTGGCGCTGGTAGTGGGTAATCCGGGAGGACGAGAAGCACGAACGTGCCAGGCAAAGCGAGTACTGCGACGTCAATTCACAGCGTAGCTGGAGACCTGCGCTCCAGGTTGAGGGGTTGCCTACCCTGGATCATACTGGCGCTACTGGGGTTGGGTCCTCTCTTGGTCTGCGCCCTGATTGGTCCACCTGAGGCTGGATCCGAGCTCGGGCAGAAGGCCGCACCTGACTGGAGCCGCGGCACACCCGTGGGGGGCGAGTTCTACGGCAGCGACAGCGGGGCGCCCATCGTGGTTGACGACGAATAAGGCGTGCACCTCGTCTGGGCGCTGCGCTTCACAGCTCTGGAGCACGATCTTCGCTGCCTGCGCCTCGATGAGCAGGGGCTGGTGGAGGACGAGCATGATCTGAACTTATCGCTTTTTCAGCCCCGGACGGTGCAGCTGGTGCTGGGGAGCGACGGCTTGCTACATGTCTTCCTCTTGGCCTGCTCAGAGCGGGACGCGCCTTCCGGCTTGTATCACTTCAGTTTACGGGGGATGGTCGCCTGAGCGCCGAGCCCACATTGCTATCGTTGGAGACGAACCCCTGTTTCGAATACGATGTTGCCGTGAGTTCGTCCGGTTTGACGCACGTCTTCTGGACGGAGGGTGCAGGCGCTGAGCGCGACATGTACTACCTCGCTCTGGCCCCAGGCCCAGAGACGGTTAGTGCCCCGAGACTTATCGGGCGCGGTGTCTCCAGCCCTGCAGTTGCGGCAGGACCAGACGACGCACTCCATCTGTTCTGGGAACAACCTGGTGACGATGAGGATACTGCAGAGCTGTACTACACGGTGGTAGCAGGCGATGTCCCAGAGTCCTTGTTGGGGCTGAGGCTTCTGGACCTGCCGACGGGCAGGCGGTTCTTCCGCACAGGGCCGGTAGTGGCTTTCGACGCTGAGTACGCATATCTGGTCTGGACTGTGGAGTACCGGAGAGACATGGCGGCGCCGGCCATCTCAGAGGGCTGGTATGGGAGTTTTCCCCTCGGTTCACCGTCGTCAATCTCGGCGAGACCTTTCTCCCTGCCGATGGATGAGAAGCCTACGTATGAGCCCCATGATTCACCCTACGGCTACGAGTACCTGGTGCCTTCGCGGGGAGAGGCGGAGTTCGGGAGCGAGCGTGTGACATCTCCCTCGCCTCTCGCCAGTCGCGAGGAAGCCATGGTGACCAGCGGGATGACCTTGTTTCGGGGAGCATCGCCTGAGCATCAGATCGTCAACCTGATCTTTGGCGACGGTGGAGTGCTGGGATACCAGGTGGCCTGCAACACCACTCACTGGTCCAGACTCTCCAACCTGGTGGTCGACCGCGACGGTGATCTGCACCTGAGCTGGGTGGACGGATTGGAGCCTGGGCCCAGCGCCGTGTACTATGCCACAACCGCACGCGCCGTCCGGGAACGCGTGGATGGCGTGACGCGGGATGACCTGCTGTTCGCGGCCCTGAATACGGCGTTCACTGCTGTATTCGGAGCGTCCGCAATACCTCTGGCCATATTGTGGGTAGTGCCGGCCCTCATTTGGGTGTTCCTCGCCGGTCGGTTCCTCGGGAGCCAAGGTATCGTGGGTGCGAAAGGGTATGTGGCGCTGATTTTCGCTGTTCTCATCTACGAGGCGAGCAAGCTGTACTTCAGCCCTGCGCTGCTGAACTACGTGCCTTTCTCGGCGTCGATACCGTTTCTGCCCGAAGGATTGCACGCTTCCTTGCAGGTAGTGGTGCCTTTCGCGATAGCCGGCGTGGCGGCTCTGGGTGCTTGGTACGCCTTGCGTCGTTCGGAGACAGGAAGCCTCCTGGCGGTGTCGTCAGTTTTCATGTTGATAGACGTCTTTCTGACCCTGATTGTCTACGGTCCTGGTTTGGCCATGCTGTGATAGGGGACGCGGCCCGCCCGCAGCGAGCGTGTGAACAGTGTGCGTTTCCTTGGCAGCCACAAACAGAAGGGTCGTGCGGGGGGTGGAAGCCGGTTGCGCTTTTCGTCGTCAGCCCAAGTGAGGTTCAGGGGCGTGCAATCGACCAGGTTTTGAACTTGACACCTGTGAAGTATCATGCTATAATCTTTCCACCCGGGGAGGGTGCGGATAGAGTTTAGCGTTCTCAGAAGCGCGAGGAGACGCTCTCGCAGATGACCGACAATGGAGACGCCATCCCCAAGTACTGGTCATCCGGGACTCGAGCAGGACCCTGCGTCAGGGTTCTGTCCGGTCTTCTGTGTTCTTGAGATGCGTGACTCTACACCCTCTCTGGGTTCCTAGGGTCCATAATGCCTGTGTGCTGACGCATCTGTAGAGAGAAAGGAGGTGAGGATGCTGATCTGACCTTGGCACGGTGGTACCGACCTTGACGTACATAGCCTTTAGTAGGGAGGGAAAAGATGTATAGGCACAAGCGATGGTTGCTACTGACAAGTCTCGTGATGATTGTGTCGTTGCTCGCCTCGGCGTGCGGGACACCAGCTCCTCCGGCGGCGGCGTGCAGGGATACCATTGTCATTGGTATGAGCCAGGAGCCGGACTCACTGTACAACATGACCTCTACCATGGCCGTGACCAGGTACGCCGCGTATGCGGTGTTCGAGCCCTTCCACCTGGAGCTGGACTACGGCATGCAGAACCACCTCTTCGAGGAGCTGCCTACCCTGGAGAATGGTCTGGCTGTTCTGGACGATGGCGGGACGCCGGATGACACCAGCGATGACCAAATGACGGTGAACTACACCATCCAGGACGGGCTCTACTGGTGCGACGGCACCGAGGTCAAGGCGTCTGACTTCGTGTTCATGTACGAGACGTCCCTCGATCCCGAATCGCAGATAACCAGCCGGGCGGCCATTGAGAACATCGAGAGCTACGAAGCGACTGGGGACTACAGCTTCACGGTCGTCATGATGCCTGGCGTGCTCGATCCACTGTATTCGATCGTGTATGACCCGATTGAGAACAAGGGGCCCTTCCCTGAGCACCTGTGGGGCGACCTGACCCCGGCGGAAATGGTGACGGCTGAGAAGTCGTCGCGCTTGCCTTGCGGCTGGGGTCCCTACATGGTGACCGAATGGGTGGCTGGCGACAACATCAAGATGGAGCGCAACCCCTACTACTACCAGGAGGGGAAGCCCTGCGCGGACACGCTGGTCTTCCGTATCGTGGAGGACACCAACCAGCTTCTGGCGCAGTTGGCCTCTGGTGATGTAGATGCGGTGACCAGCGACGGGCTGTCGGCAACGCAGACTCCGCTCTACGAGCAGTTCGAGGCTCAGGGGCTGATGAACATCTATGAGCTGCCCAGCCCAACCTGGGAGCACATAGACATCAACTACTATGAGCCGACGACCATCGACTCCACCAGCCGCCTGGACAAGCCGCACCCCATCCTGAAGGAGCTCGCGGTGCGCAAGGCCCTCGCCTACTGCACGGACCGCCAAGCGATGGTGGACAACATCTACGCCGGCAAGTCCACCGTGATGAACAGCTGGATCCCCTCAACTCAGTGGGCTTACGCAGGGGATGAGAACCTCACCATCTACCCCTATGACCCTGAAGAGGGCATGAGGTTGCTGGAGGAGGCCGGCTGGGTGGTGGGCGCCGATGACGTGCGTGAGAAGGACGGCGTGCGCTTGAGTCTGAGCATCCGCACCACCTCCGGCAACGTGATGAGGGAGCGGTTGACGCAGCTCTTCGAGGCGAATCAGGCCGACTGCGGTATCGAGATCATTATTGATCTGCTACCGGGTAGCGTCTGGTTCGGCGACGAGACCGGCCTGACGGTGGCGGACTACGACCTCGGCGAGTACGCCTGGGTGGGTGAGCTCGACCCCGGAGGCCGCACGCTCTACGCTTGCGATCAGATAGCGCTGCCTGCGCCGGCCCAGCTCTGCGTAGAGGATCGGTGCTTCGACCTCATCGGCGACTACTCGGGTCAGAACAGCATGGGTTGGTGCAACCCTGAGGCTTCGGACCTGATCGTCTTTGCGACCGAGGGCACGCTGATCCAGGCAGAGCGGTTCGAGGCGTACAAGCGTCAACAGCAGATCTACACCGAGGAACTGCCTGCCCTGCCGTTGTTCAACCGTTTGGAGATCTTTGGCTCCGTTCCGGAGTTCGAGATTAACCCGAACCCAACCGAGCCCTACTTCACCTGGGAAGCGGGTGATTGGCTCATACCGACCGAATAAGCTTCTAGCGCGGTGGTGACTTCTGGAGTGGCAGCGCCCTCGGGCGCTGCCACTCTGAACTATGGCGGTGCGAATCCCGCAGCTTGCCTGGAAATCCGAGTTGGGAGCTGTGAAAGATGATTGCCTATCTAATACGCCGTTCTCTTGAACTCTTGGTAGTGCTTTTCTTCTCCTCGCTGGCCATCTTCACGATTCTGAACATGGTTCCCGGGGGGCCGCTATCCGGGTTGCGGTTTCAGCAGACCAGGGGAGTGACCTCGGGGCAGCAGATCCAGGAGAACATCAAGCGCCTGGAGCGGTTTTACGATCTAGACCTGCCGGCATCCATTAGATACACGCGGTGGCTGGTAGGGTGGCCCAAGACCGATGGCGACCCCATATTTCGTGCTGTGCGTCCTGTCTTCAACTGGCCGGAGCTTGGAGAGCGGCCGATACCTGGAGGCATGATCTTTGGGGACATGGACGAATCATGGACGGTGGCCAAGGCGCAGCCGGTTTTCGATTTGATCAAGAGTCGGTTGGGAAACACGTTGTTGCTGATGACCTCAGCGGTGGTTCTATCGCTTGTGGTGGCGATACCGATAGGGGTGATCTCGGCGGTGAGACAGTATTCGAAGTTCGACTATGTGGCGACGACGGCGGCTTTCTTCGGCAATTCTATGCCGGTGTTCTGGTTCGGGCTGCTGATGATCATGTTCTTCGCCTTCACTCTACCGCGCTACGGGCTGCCGGGTTTGCCGACGGGCAACGCATATTCTTTGCGCGGTGCCGGAGCGGGAAGCATACCGGATCACTTGCAGCATCTCGTGATGCCCACCATCGTGCTCAGCCTGCTTTACATGGCTGGCTGGAGCCGTTTTACACGTTCCAGCATGCTGGAGGTGCTGGGAGAGGACTACGTGCGGACGGCGCGGGCCAAGGGCTTGAGGGAACGCATCGTTATCGGGCGGCACGCCTTCCAGAACGCTTTGATCCCCTTGGTGACGATCGTCACATTGCAGATACCGGGGATATTCGGGGGAGCCATACTGACGGAGACGGTGTTCAACTGGCCGGGGATGGGGAGACTGTATATCAACGCGCTCTCCCAGAGCGATTGGCCGGTGGTGATGGCTCTTCTTTTCGTCACCGCGGTTCTGGTGGTACTGGCCAATTTGGTGGCGGATGTTCTCTATACTGTTGTAGACCCACGTATCACTTACACGTGAGGTTCTTAGCTGTTTGGGAGGTGGTCTGTGGCCGTTGGGGAACTTGAAGGGGCACCGGCCGAATGGCGTGCGGTTCGAGAGGAAGGTCAACTCTCGCTCTTTTGGCGACACTTTCGGAAGCACAGACTTGCGCTTACCGGCCTGGGCGTTCTTGTCGTCTTGTTACTCATAGCCTTGCTTGCTCCCTACATCGCTCCTTACCCGCGGGATCAGATTGTATTGGCGGAAGCAAACATGGCGCCTGGAGCCACCCATTGGTTGGGCGCCGATGAATTGGGGCGTGACATTCTTACTCGCCTGATTTATGCCGGTCGCATATCCCTCTTCGTCGGTTTTGCCGCCACCATATTCAGTGAACTGGTAGGAATTATCGTTGGCGCTCTGGCGGGTTACTACGGCCGTTTCGTAGATACGCTGTTGATGCGGTTCTTGGATTTCATGTTGACGATACCTTTGCTGCCTGTCTTATTGGTGATGTCCGCCATCCTGAGTACCGGAGGTTTGTGGTTCGCTATACCCTCTCCCATTATCAGGTTCACTGGCTGGCTGATGGTAATAAATGACCTTCAGGCTGAGCAGGTGCTGATTATGATTTTCATTCTGGTTGTCTTTGGCTGGCTGCAAGCGGCGCGTTTGATGCGGGGCATGCTGCTCAGCTTGAGGGAACGGGATTTTGTTGACGCTGCCCGGCTGGTGGGCGCTTCAGACTTGCGCATCATCCTGCGCCACATGCTGCCCAACGCTATGGCCCCCATTATCGTAGATGCCACCTTGCTGGTGGGCTACTTCATCGTCTTAGAGGCGGCGCTGAGCTTCCTGGGCTTCGGCATTCGACCTCCTACCCCGACCTGGGGAAATATGTTATCCAATGTCCAGGAGGACATGTGGCTCTACCCCTGGAAGGCACTCTACCCCGGGTTTTGCATCTTCATCACCTCTCTCTGTTTTAACTTCATCGGCGATGGTCTGCGGGATGCTCTGGACCCACGATTGAGGCAGTGATCCCAGAGGGGCGGTTGCCTTCTGATAGCAGGACAAATCAATCGAGTACGATTTGGAGACGGGCTGGCGGTCAGTATGGCGCCAGCAGTCTTTTTGTGGTCACAACTGATAGAGGATACAGAGGAGGGATGACATGAGTGCAGCACGTCGCCGGATCAGTTTATGGCAACCCATTCTGATCGTGGTGCTCTTCTTTGGTGTCGTGTACTACAGTATAATGGCGGTCAATAACAGTGATTTCATGTGGTGGTGGCCTTGGTTCGAGGAGATGCCCTCTGAGATCGTGATTTATCGTGCTGGCCAGGAGGCAGTAGTCACGCCCGACTCGCCGGACTATGCTCCTCTGGTGCAAGCCATCAATGAATCGCTTTCCCGGCGCACGGGTTATCTTAACCTTGGCTTATCTGAGTCCACCGTTGAGGAGTACATGACTGAGGCCACGGTGATCGAGTTGACCTACCCTGAGTTAGTCTCCATGCATAGTCAATATCGGTTGGTGCCTTTCGATGGCTTGCTGATACCCCTGGAAGGAAGACACTCGGAGTGGCATGTGATATTCTTCAGTCAGTATGGGCAATACATCGCCGGCGCACTACAATTGGCAACTACCGACCCCATCAAAGATGCGCTTGCGGACCTGGGCTACTGGTGATGAGTGACGGGGCCGGGCTAAAAGGAGACCCTTCGGTGGGTTCGGCACACGTTCATAGCCTTCCACGCGCGTCGGCATAGGATAAGAGGGGATCGCGTGGAGATTGCTCGAAAGCGGCCGGCTGGTATGCCGGCCTTTACCATTGTCTGGTTTGGCCAGATGGTGTCCTTCCTGGGCACAGGGATGACCCGCTTCGCCTTGACCATCTGGGCCTGGCAGATCACCGGCTCAGCCACGGCGCTGGCTCTAGTTGCCTTCTTCTCTTTCGGGCCGACGGTGGTCATGAGCCCCATCGCTGGCGCCCTGGTTGACCGCTGGAACCGCAAGCTGGTGATGATGCTGAGCGACTTGGGAGCCGGCGCTTCCAGCGTAGCCATCTTATTGCTCTATACCACTGGGTATCTGCAAATCTGGCATCTGTATGTGGCCGGGGCCTTTGCTGCAGCTTTTGAGGCTTTCCAATGGCCGGCCTACTCAGCAGCTATCAGCACGATGCTTCCGAAGGAGCAGTACGGCCGGGCAAATGGGATGATGTCCTTGCTCGAGTCTGTCTCAGGCATCGGAGCTCCAATCTTGGCTGGGACCCTCATCGGCCTCATTGGGATTGGCGGAGTACTGACCATTGACGTGGTGACCTTCGTCTTCGCCCTCGGCACCTTGGCCTTCGTCCACATCCCACAGCCAGCGGTGACCGCTGCAGGGCAGGAAGGGCGTGGTTCTCTGTGGAAGGAGTCGGTCTACGGGTTCCGGTATATCTTGCAGCGGCCTGGCCTACTCGGTCTGGCGTTGATCTTCTTGAACACCAATTTGATTTCACCTTTCTTCTTTGTACTCATCAATCCCATGATCCTGGCCCGGACAGGGAACAACGCTGAGGTGCTGGGTACGGTGCTCTCCATCATTGGCGTCGGCGGGGTCGTGGGAGGGCTGACGATGAGTGCTTGGGGCGGGCCCCGGCGTCGCATCCATGGCATATTGGGAGGCATGGCTGTCGCAAGCTTGGCCGGGGCATCCTTGATGGGGCTGGGCCGCGCGCTGCCCCTGTGGGCGGCCGCTGGGTTCGCAGATGGATTTCTAATGCCGATCATTAATGGATGCAGTCAGGCGATTTGGCAAGCCAAGGTAGCGCCAGATGTCCAGGGTCGAGTGTTCGCTGTGCGGCGCTTGATTGCCCAAATCGCTGGGCCGCTGGGGATACTGCTTGCTGGTCCCTTGGCTGACAAGGTCTTCGAACCGGCTATGCAGCCGGGCGGCGCGCTGGTCGGTGTGTTCAGCGGTCTGCTAGGGAGCGGGCCAGGGGCGGGAATGGCGCTTATGATGGTGCTCGCGGGGGTGTTGACCGCAGCGGTAAGTCTGGCCGGCTACCTCATCCGGCCCATCCGCGATGT
>Ga0307379_10006930_pt1 | contig 15484 bp, 6 predicted proteins | sample UN2MG_FD_202237 | JGI IMG/M metagenome (GOLD analysis project Ga0307379, IMG submission 202237) | Soil microbial communities from Risofladan, Vaasa, Finland - UN-2 | ecosystem: Environmental > Terrestrial > Soil > Coastal area > Acid sulfate soil | place: Finland: Risofladan, Vaasa | collected... | reverse complement strand
CGAGGCGTGCATCACCTGCTGCACCGGCTTTTCGGTGTTGGTGAAGTGATGGTTGTGCCCGGTGTAGAAGATGTGAAAGAGGCCGGTTCGCTCGATAGTGGAGCCGGTGAAGACGTAGAGGTCCTGCGAGTCTTTCGGCCCGCGTGGCAGCGCCTCGCCCCAATCGTGGAAGGTTACAAAATCATCCGAAACCAGGTGCCACCACGGTGTGCCCTCGCCGTGGCCGGCCACGTCGCGGTAGTCTTTCAGGTAAAACAGGTGATAGTGTCCATTCCAGTAAAACGGGATGAAATCGGCGGCAACGCCATCGGCCGGGCGGTAGAAGGTGGGCATTTCGCGGATTCCTTTCCGAAGATGCGGCCATGCAGCAGGCCGCGCTATCCATTCAGGTAGTAATATATCCATGCAACCAGCTCGCGCTGGACATAATACGGTTTGAGCGTGAGCGGGCGTGATTCGCGAGCCGGCACGGTGCAGACCGCGAGGCCGGCCCGGTGGCTCAGCATGCTGATGCGCGACAGGTGGTAGTCGTGGCTCACCATCAGCAGGCGCGACCAGCCGTGCCGCACGCTCAATTCCTTCACGTTCCTCACCGTGGCCAGCGTGTTGTTGCCGCGCTCGTCGAGGATGATCGCGCTTTCGGGCACGCCCATCCTCAATGCGATGCGCTTCATTGCCTGCGGCTCGCTTGCAAGCCCGCTGCCGCCTCCCGATAAAACCAGCCACCGGCCGGTGCCCTCCTTCAGCAGCGCACAGCCGGTGCGGGTGCGGTCGGCTAGTGCCAGCGATGGCCGGCCATCAGGCCGCACGCCCGCGCCGAATACCACTATGGCGTCGCTGGCGCGCGAGTAGTCGGTGGCGCCGAAAGCCAGCACCTGCGCCAGCAGGCACAGCCCCGCCGCCCACGCGGCCAGCCCCGCATAGAGCAGCCGCGGCCATAGGCCCGGCTTGCCGGCGGAATCCGGCGGCCACAGCGCGCGCACCACCAGCAGCAGCCCCAGAACCAGGCTCAGCGGCAGTGGAAACGACGAGCGGATGGTGCCGTCGGCTATCAGTTGATAATAGGCAAACGCATCGCGCAGGCAGAACGCGCCGACGACGGCGATCACGCATCTGGCCGCGAGGCGAAGGCGGCTTTTTATCCGCCGCCCCCCAAGCACCGCCGCCGCAAAAAACAGCATCAGAAACCAACCCCCCGACGCCGGCCGGTCGCTTATGCCGATCCACAGCCAGTTGCAGCCCAGCCGCGGCGACACCACCGACAGCACGATGTTGAGCGCGGCAAACACCGCCAGGCACACCGACGTTAGCGAGGCAATACTCCGGACGATTTTCCACGCGTGCAGCGGGATCGCCGGCAAAAAGCGGCCCTCTTCGCTCTCCAGCACGTTATTTCTCTTTCTGGCAGTTTCGGACCATTGCAAACACCGTCACTTCCACCTGCTTCATCTCATCGTCGTTGAGGTGGATCATTATCTTTTCCTTGTACAGTCCCTCGGGGGCGGGGCCTTTGAAGGTAACGGCGACTCGCCATTCCTTTCCAAGCACGGCTTCCTCGGCCAGGATGGAAAGCGCCGGCGGCGCGTCCACTTTCTCAACCTTCAAACCTTCCCACTGATTAGCCCGCACGATGAGCTCGCGGGTGGGCATCTCGCCCAGGCACACCACGCCGAAAAATACCTTCGGCGGGGTCACCTCGGTTCTCGCGTGAACGGTGCCCATGACGGTTACGGTGATGGGCTTGGCTTTCTCGATGTCCGTTTGCACGAGGATCGAGCCGGTGAAACCGCCGGCCGGCGGCGTGCCGTCGATCGAAACCTTGATGAGGTATACGGGCCCTTCCGGCTGGTTCGCATCGGCCGGAAGAGATACCACCTCGGCCTTGAGATAGGCAAGCGAGGGCTTCGCGTGCAGCACCTTGAATTTGCGGCCGCTGGGCGAGAAGAGCTTCACCTGCAGTTCCTTCTGTTCGCTCTTGCGGCCGATCTCGCCGAAATTCAACTGCATCGGCGTGCAAACCAGATCGGCAAGAATGCTTGCCTTCAGCTCCAGCCGCACCTCCGGCTTGTCGGGATCGTTGCTGTAAACGGTGATGAACTTGTGCACCGGCCCCGAGAAGTCCTGGCTGTTGAAGGTGACCTTCAGCTCGCCTGTTTTGCCGGCCGCGATGGGCTCTTCAGATGGTGCCACCGCCGTGCAGCCGCAGGTTGCTTGCGTGCGCTCGATCTTCAGCGTTCCGGTGCCGGCATTCTTGAGCGCAAACGTGAATTCGTTCGACGTGTATTGCATGATGGTGCCGAAGTCGTGGACGGTAACATCGAATTCGATGGCAGGTTTTTCAACGACCGCATCTCCGGCGCCGGCAAATTGAGCCACCATAACGGCCGCGATAATGGCAGGCATTGTGCGCATCAGGGTCTCCTCTTTTTCCCGTATTCCGGTATCACTTCCGCAGCGTTTCCAGGAATCCTTTTCATAATTGTAGAATTCAGCAGGCGATGAATCAACCACTAATCGGCCAAACCCCAAAGCAAAACAGCCCCCGCGTTGGCGGGGGCCGTGATGGGAGTTGAAGCTTGGCTTTCGCTACGGACGGAACGTGTTCAATCTGTTCCTGATGAGGATCAGATCCAGCACGTTGATCTTGCTGTCGTCGTTTACATCGCACCGGTAGTTCAGCCCCGAAAGAGGGCTCTGGTTCAGCGAGTTGCGCACAAGGATCAGGTCCAGCACGTTCACCTTGTTGTCGCTGTTGGCATCGCCATCGATGTTGGTAAGCACATTGGTTTGGGTGCTCCATTCAGACAACTGCCCGCCGAAATCGGCCCTGAGGTCGAACTGGTAGCTGGTATTGGGATTCAGCGTGCGCACGAGCACCGGGCTGGCCCATTCGGCCAGTGTGCGCCAGGCCGCAACGGCGGTGATGGCGCCGTCGGACTGCACGTAGCCGCTCTTGCCTCCCGCGCACCTGATGATGAACCTCGTGGCCGGATCGTATGTGCCGGGCGAGAGCTGCAGCCTGATGATCCGCGGCGATAGGCCAACGATGCCGGGCGCGGCCGGTGTGGGCACCTGCACGTCCGCCGGCGTGTTCACTTGTGTTTCAGCCGAGAACGTGGAGGTTGCCTCGTCCCAACTGCGTGCAATCACGCAGAAGTAGCTGGTGGCGCCGGCCTGCAGGCCGGTTACGTTGACCGGGCTGCCCCATTGGGCCATAGTGCGCCATTCGGGCACAAACGGCGCGAGCGCGCCAAACTCATTGACATAGCGGCCGCTTATGCTTTCCCGGATGGCAAAGCGCGTCTCGAGGGAATTGAGGCCGCGGTTGATCGTCAGTTTCATGCCCGTTTGTGTGATGTTGCTCACCGTGGGGGCATCGGGCTGCACGGGGTGCAGGTAAACAGTGATCGGCGCTGACGGGCCGGTAGTATTCTGCTGCGGATGCGAGTCGCGCGCCTGCACTGTGATATTGTATTTTCCGCCGGGCACCAGGCCGGTGGGCTCCCACGTGCGATCCGTCCGCCAGCCGCTGGCCAGATTGGTGCCCTCCCCTTGCAGCGCAAACTGATACTGCACCGGGCCCGTCTTGTCCGTCGCCTCCGTGCACTCCACAAAGAAGCTGTCGCTGCCCGTGGCCACCGCGCGCCCGACGATGCCGATCGGATTGGGCGTAGGGGGCACGTCGTCGGTGTCCATCGCCGCGAATACCAGGCTGGGGCTGTAGTCGGTTTGCGTGCTGTCGGGGTGCTGCGCGATCACTATTATCTCGTGCCAGCTTAGTGGTTCGATGCCGGTTACCGTTATGGTGCCCCACTCGGCTATCGTTTTCCACACCGGACTGTCGCTCTCAAACCTCTTGCTTGCGCTCAGGTACATTGTGCCCTCGAAATCGAGGATGGCATACTTGACGCTGGGCGGATTATTCGCCGGATTGATCTGCAGTGTGAAGGAAATGGAGCCAGGCTGCACGGATGGCTTCCCCGGCACGGCGGCCGGCGTCCACGCAGACCTGTAGACGGATGCCGTGCCCGTGTTGGGCGTGGGCAAACAGTCTCTGGCCTGCACGCGGAAATTGTATGTGGTAGCGGGGGTGAGGTTCTCGAAGGTATAGTTGCGCTGCCACACCCACACCATATCCTCGCCCTCCTTCTGGAAGCCGTAGGAAACGTAAGTGAAATCGTCGGTGGCCGCCGTAGCCCTCAGCGAAATGGATGTGGGCGTCTTGGCCACTGGGAATGGTGTACCAACAGAAGTATCGAAATACATCGGGTTGGGCGTAGGCGCGCTTGTATCCGGGTAGCCATCAGTCGTGAATACAGCGTCCAAGCCGAGAACAGAAGAGCTATCGTCCCCTGGGATCCTGCACCAAACACGTATCGTGGGGCTATCCATCCTGACACCCACGATATACGACCATTGCTCGTACGTTCGCCATACGGCCGTGCTGGTTGGATTGCCCGTAACAGATATCCACATGCCGTCGTAATACGTCGTGTTGATGCCGCGAATGGCATACTCGGCCAAGGGATGGTTCGTGCCACGGTCGATAGTAATGAACACCCTGTTGCCAGCGGGCGTGGTGGTAACGCGCGCGTTACCCCTGTATATGGCCGGCGGGCACGGCGCGGGCGGCACGGCTACACTGCTCGGTGCCGACCAGCCTGTTTCGTTGCCCAGGTCGTCGCGATACTTCACTCGGAAGGCCGAGACGATCGCTGTTACGGCGGGCGTGAAAGCATAGGTGTTAGCGCGGATCCATCCCGACGCCGGGAAAATACCGCCAACAGATTCAAAGTAATAGCTTACGCCGGCCGGATCGGAGGCCGTTTGCGCTATTATCTGCACGTTTGCGCCCACCATCGCCGCCGAAATCACCACCGGGGGATTCGGCGTGGGCGGGTTGAATTCGATCTTCGAGCTCAAAACCGCGGTGGCTGGCGTCTCCATTTCGCTGGGATTGCGGGCAATTACCTTGAAGCCGTACACTACGCTCGGATCGAAGTCGGTGAGGTACACCCCCGGCCATTCCTGCTTCGACAGCCAGGCCTTGTTCTCGGCGCCCACTATCGTGCCCGAGCTGCTCAGGAACATGTTGGTCAGGTTGGTGATCTGGATCGCATACCTGGCCTCAGCCGGGTTGCTGTCGTTGATGTTCAGCCACGCCCGCTGCAGCACGCCGTCCGTTGTCATCGTTGGCGCGAGCGGCTGGCTGCACTTCGTCCACACCGTCAGTATCTCGGTATATCCGCCGATGAGGACGCTGTCCTTGGCGCGGGCTCTGAATTGATACTGCTTGCAGGCCGTGAGAGCCGGCGCGCCGCTGGGCTTATTAGTTTGGAACGTGTATTCACGCGAGCTGGGCTCGGAGGCGTACTGTAACCACCCGGTAGACTTGTTGTCGGTGATGTTCACAAACTCGTAGGAAAGGGAGGCTCTGAGGCTCGTATCCGTCACCGCCACAGGCTTTACTTTTATGCTCGTTGTAGTCGCACTGGTATGCGGGTTGAACGTCGACAACGGCTCCCACTTCAGCGGGTCTGGTGCTGGTGCAGATGCATCTGTGCCGATAGGCGTCACACCATACACGCCGCTGAAGGCGGTTTCCGCGCCGGCGCCATTGCGAGCCTTTGCACTCACGTCGATGTAGGTGGCCGTCGGCAAGCCCTTGCCCTCGATGTAAGTGGTGGAAGGGAATGTCCAGTCGGCCTTCTTGCGCCACACGGGGTCGGTCACCAGGTTCCACGTCTCGTCCAGATATTTCGTGGTGGTGCCCCACTGCACACAGATGGCATAGTCGGCCGAGGCGGAGTTCGAGTCGGTGCCGAATTTGAATCTGATCGTGGTGTCGTTGGTGCCTGCCACGGACAGCGGGGTGGCGGGTGTTTGTGCGGTCCTGTAAATGGTGGCAACATCCGACCACGCCGTTTCATATCTTTCCGCCTTCAGCAGAGAGCTGCTGTCGCGGGCCTTCACCCTGTAGCTGTATTGGCCAGCGGGAACACTCACCGAGCGCGTGTAGCTGCGCGAGGTTTGCCAGCCGCTGCTTTGCCCGTCGGCCTCCGGCCCCGCGTACTCAAAGTAGTATTCCACGGGCGGGCTGTTGTCAAGCGACTCCGAACATGTCATCGTAACCTCATACTCGGAGAAGCCCGATAGCGTGGGCAGTGTGGTGAAGTACGGCACAGGTTGCGGCGGGCCATTGTCGATGGTATAGACCGTTGTGCCATTGCTGAACCCGCTCTGCATGCCCTGCCCGTTCATCGCCACGATCTTGAACGTATATGACGTATCGCCCAGCAGGTTCTTCACTTCCACCGTGCCCCATTCCTCCTGCAGCCGCCACACGGGCTGCACAACGGCCTCGCCAAACCTGTTTACGTAAACATTGTCCGTGACATTGTAGATTGCCAGCAGCACCCTGGGCGAGTTCTCGGCGCCGCGCAATGGTTTAACGCGCAGCGACGACACGGTGGGTGTGCCAACCTCCGGGGCCGGCGGAATGACCGGAGCCACGTAGCCGGTGTGCTTGGCCGAGAAATTCGTCTCGTTTTTGTTCGAACTGATATCGCGCACCTTCACGCGATAGGTATAGTAGCCGCCGCGCACAAGGCCGCCAAGCGTGAAAACGTTGTTGCCGCGCTGCCACCCGCTGGAGGCGCCGCCCGCGTCGCCCCCCATGAACTCGAAGAAATACTCCACGGGCGCCTGCTGGTCGTCAACCGTCGGCACCGCCGTCATAGTGATTGAATCGGTGCCGGGAATACCCTGCGGCACCACCGTGAACGTCGTATCCAGCGGCGTTGGCTTCACGCTGTCGGCCGCCACCACAAACGTGATCACCGGTGTGGCCGGCTGCGTGGCCGGGCTGTTCTCCAGCCCAACGAGCGTAAGGTTCACCGTGTGCGTGCCCGGCAGCAGGCCGTCCACCGTGGCGCGAACCGTCACGGGTATCGTGGTTGTCGTCCTGTAGATTATCCCTCCCGACGGCTCAAACGTTACACATGGCTGGTCGGGCACGAGCTCCCAGGTGAACGCATTGCCGCCGCCCGCGTTGGTTATCACAAGCTGCTGCGTGGCGGGCGATATTGCACCTTCGGTTGCGCTGAAAGTGAACTGGGTTTTATCGTAGCTGAGCAGGCCCGGATTTTCGGTGATGTTCATCGTTACTTGTACGGTGCTAATGGAAGAGCCGGCCGTGAAAACCACGTTTCCCGTGTAGGCGCCGACCGTGAATGACATTATGCTGAACGAAAGCTGCACCTCCTGGGATTGGCCGGGGCCGACCGTACCGGACGTTTGGCTGGGGGTGATCCAGGGGGAGTCGGACACGCACGACCACGCGACGGTGGACGTCAGGTGGCGCACGTTAATCATAACGGGCCGCGGCAGGTATTGCCAATCGGCCGAGAACGATATGAACGGCGGCGACGCCCTGAAGGCGGTTACGTCCGAGCGTGTGGCTACTATCTGGTAGCTGGGCAACAGTTCATTGTTGCCCCATTCATTCACGCTGATGTAATACGTGCCGGGCACCAGCTCGATGTGGCGCAGAGTGTTTGTGCCCGTGCCCGACGAATAGGCCATCTCGTCCACAAGATTCGGATCGGGCGCCGACGCAACCGTGCTGTCGTAGAGATAGAGCTCGGTGGTTTTCGTGCCGCTCGAAATCACCACCTCGATGTCGGAAAGCTGCGTTATGTTGATCTTGTACCAGTCGATGTCCTCCAGCGGCGAGAGGCTGTGGTTGGCGCTGGGCGTGCCGCTCGTGATCGTGGTTCCCGTGAGCGGAGTATTGTCGGGTTCGTAGGCGTCGGTGGCGTGCGGCTGCACGGTGAGCGCAATCGTGTACGCGCCAACCACAACGGCATTGCTCATGCCGCGCACTCTCACGTAGTACAGCCCCTTGGGCGCGATGGGCATCTCGATCGTGGAGGTGCTGGTGTAGTCGATGAGGTTCGTCGGCGTGTTGCGGTAGAGGTACATCTGCAGGTCGGCGGCGCTTAGCTGCAGCGTGATGGCGGCCGACGATTCGAGTGTAAACTTCATCCAGTCGTTGTCGCCCAGCGGCTGAATGCAATGCTGCTGGGGCACGCCAGGCACGAGCACCTTGGCCATTTCAGGCGTATCATCGCGCTCATAAATATCGCAGTAGCTGATGATCGGCGTGTAGACGATCTGGTACGCGCTGATCATTGCGTCGTTGTTTTTCTGACGCACCTTGAAGTAATACTTGCCGGCTGCCACGGTGAAACGTTCGATCTTCGCAAAACGCCCGTCGTGGCCGGAATTATCGTCCACGGCTATCGGCGAGGCGGAGGGGTTGGTGAGGATCGAGCTGTCGTACATCTCCATGTAGGTGTCGTCGTTGAGCCCTATGCCGGTGGTCTCCACGGTGATCATCTCTGCGTTTTGCGTCAGGTGAATGTACACCCAGTCCACGTCGCCCATAGGGTCAATGGAATGCGCCTGTGCCACGCCATCGATCAATTCCTTGGCATCGCCTGGTGTGTCGTCGGGCTCGAAAAGGTCGCCGATGGCCGGAAACTGCTGCAGCGTGAGCGTGTAGTGCGGGATTTCCTCGTAGTGGCCCAGCACCTCCACGCAAATGTAATAAATCCCGGCGGGCAGCGTGGCCACCTCGATTGTCGAGTAGTAGTTCACGCCGTTATCGTCGTTGTAGTCGATCAGCTCGAAAGCATAATTGTACAGATACAAGACGGTATCGCCGTATTCGTAGACGGTGGAATCAGTGCGGATGACAACGCGCGACGGCTCGTCCAGCACAAAGTAGGCCCAGTCGAGGTCGCCGATCGGCGCCAGGCTGCGCACCTGCACCTGGCCGGGGCTGATCCTGCGGGCGAATGCCGGCTGATCGTCGCGCTCGTATGCGTCTACGCCGGCATACGTGAGCACGATGCTGTATGGGTCTACAACCGAGAGGTTGCCGGCCGAGTAGACGCTCACGTAATACGTGCCGGCGGCCAGGCCCGGCATCTCGATTATGGCGTATAGCAATCCGCCCGGCGGCGGGTTCTCCGGATCGTCGATATGCCCGATCAGCTCGTAGTCGCTGTTGTACAAGTCCAGCACCGTATCGCCCAACGGATCGCTGCCGCTGGTTACTATCCGGATGCTGGTGTCTTCGGCTAGCGTGAAATAATAGTAGTCAAAGTCGCTGGTAGGAAAAATATTATGGTCAGACTGCACCTCGTCGAACACCAGCAGCGTTGCATCTTCGAATGAGTCGTCGTCTTCGTAGTCGTCGGGAATATGCGCCGCCGGGTAAGCCTGGCACAGCGCATCCACGTCTTGCGGGCTCAGGATGTTCTTCATCACGCCCATCTCGAGCGGATCGAACATCAAGCTCGCCGCGTACTCGGCATCGGTGGTGAAATCGAGCTGCACCCAACGGCCGATCTCGCGCAGAATCACCGACTTCAGGTCGTATTCATCTTCCTGCGGAATGCCGCTGACGCACCATTTTATTCCTTCGCTGCCGTTGAGGACGGTATCGCATTCGATCAGCTTGCCTTGCGCATCCTTGCGAACCCGCGTTATCGCCGGAACCAACGGGTCCAGCATGCCCTCGCCCGTAGCGCTCCACGTGAACGTGTTTGTGCCGTCGTAGTTGTTCGACGTGCGGTTGTCGATGCCATCGAGCACAAATCGAAGGTAGCTGCCATCGGGCCGGTTCCATTGATCTATGCACCCCTGCACTATCGGCGCAAATTCCCCCGGCGCACCGGCCTCGTTAATGTGGTAGGGCACCGGCAGGTTGGTGTCGGCCCATCGCGAGCCATTGTACAGCTCCGCCCATGCCGCAGTTGTCGTCAGCAGCAAACCACACGAAACCAACAGCGCAATCCTTTTATGGGCAGTCACTGCTGCCTCCTTTCATCTACAAAAATGCCTGATGCGTTTGAAGTGCAGAACCTCTCCGCCGCTTGCATGCAACTTTGATAGTACTTCCCATACTAATTCTATCCCGAAAAAGCCGGTCTGTCAAGCATCCAGCCGATTTTTTACATGCAATCTTTCATGAAAACTCGCCGGTGCCGCCTCAAACCCGCAATGCGTCTTGCCAATACCGCATGATGATGTTAAAGATCGACACCCGGGTACAGTCCCACGGGAATGCGGTGCCCCGAGCCGCTGCCTTCTACCCGTTAGTTCCCCGTGATCGAGATTGGTTCCAACTGCGGAAATTATGCTGAAGGCGATGCGGGAGGCACGTTTTCGGACGCTGAATCCGGCAAACTCCCGGGCGCGGAGCCGACGCCGGAAATTGCAGATGCCTGCGCCCCCGGCCTCCGCACAACGCTCCTCGCCAGCATCAGCGAAGGCACGATCAGCAGCAGGCACAGCAGCCCCTCCGTCCTCTTGCCGGCCGCCATCAACATCGACGAATCGAGCAGGATGATCCCCCTCAGGCACGTGCGCACCAGCGAACCAATGCTGCGCCCGTCCACCACCCTCGCCGCAGACGCGGCCGCCAGCATTATCCACGCCGCCAGCACCGACAGCGGCACGAGTGCCGCCGGCGACAGAAAACCGCCGCTGCCTCTTACGCAGAAGATCGCCAGCGGCAGCAGCGAAGCCACCGCAAGCGAAGCCACCGCGAGGAATTCCTTCCTCGTGCTGTGTGCTTCCTCCTGCAGGCTCACCAGTGTAACCGCGCACACATAAAGCCCCAGCGTGGCCGGAAACAGCCACAGCCCCGCCAGCGCACCGCCCCCGGCCGCTATGCCCAGCCACATGTTGAAAAAGCGGCAGGCGCCCATATTTGCGCAGCCGGTGAAACCCTTGTGCTTCAGGCGCGCGTTGTAGGCAAACGTGAGAGCCGTGAGCACAACCGCAAGCATGAAGCAGCGCGTGCCCAGCCGGCCGGCAAGCAGCAGGCCCAGCACCATCATTAGCGATGCCGCCAGCATCGCGGTGCCCTTGCGAACAGCGCCCGACGGCAGCGGGCGGTCGGCGTGCAGAGCGCGGTCGCGCCCCAGGTCCAGGATGTCGTTCCACGCCATGCCCGCCGAATAGATCAGCGCCGACACCACCAGCGCCAGCGGCAGGCGCACCGCCGCCGCCACCCCGGCCGTCGCCGGCCCGGCCGCCGCCGGCACGAGCGATGCCAGCACAAAGCCTGCGTACACGTCGGCTATGGCAGTGGGCAGGTTCCACACGCGGATCAGCCTGAGGTATGCCAGAGATGTGGACTGACGGTTTGCGGTGTTCACATGTGGCCGTATGTTTCGGCTAGTCGAAGACAAGCACATCGGAGAGCAGCGAAATGCTTATCATCTCGGAAAGTTTGATCTTCACTCTCGCCCGGTTGCGCTGGATGCCGAACTTCCGGGCGTTCATTACGTAGATTTCCTTCGTGCTGCGCGAATCGGTGGTATCGTGCACGTCTACGTCGCGCAGCGTGACGAATCCGTCGGAGCATTCTTCGAGCGTGCCCAGATACACGTATGGCGAGCGCGTATCCACCACTACTTCGCGTTCGAGCAGGCCGCCCATTTCCGCCGGTTCTCCCATTTTAACCTCCGTGGCGATTCAATGGAACTGCTTTTCAGGGCGCTACCGCAGCGCCCGGTAGATCACGTCGCTGATCACCTGCTGGCCCGAGTCGTTGGGATACGTGTAGTACACGCCGTCGTCGAGCTTGGATTTGAAGTATTCCAGCATCGAAGTGCCGTCGAGCGCCGTGTGGATGTCTACGAAGCCGGTGTGATTTTCGGCGGCGAGCTCGCCAATGGCGTTGCGGTATAACCTTGAGAGCTCAACGTTTGTGGGCACGGGCGGGGGCGATACGAGCACCAGGCGCACGTTTGGTTGCGCGCGGCGGGCCATGTCGATCATGACCTGCACGCTGCGCTTGAAGTCGCGGATCGCCACGCCGCGGCTTACGTCGATCGAGCCCGGGCTGATCACGATCACCTCGGGCGTGCGCGTGGCCAGCACTTCGGCAAAACGCGGCACGTCGGCCAGTATGCCGTTCACCTCGTCCGAACGCTTCACAAAGTCGAACCTGCTGCACGAAACCTCGCACTGCGAGCGCAGCAGCGCAATATAGCTCGTGAAGGTCTCCTCGCGGCAGGGCGGGTTCTCCATCACGCTGCCGTAGAGCAGCACCTTCTTCTTCGAGAAATCCACTTTCGACAGCATGTATTTGGGCAGCGCCCACCGGCGGAATGCGGCCTGGTCTACGATCCGCGTGGTGATGATCACGCGGTTGTTGCCGCCGTTTACAAGGCAGCCCACCACCGACTTCAGCTTCTCGATCCTCGAGCCGAGCGGAATAACGTGAAACGTGGCCGAGCACAGCGGCACATTCGCCGCGGTGAGGCTCACGTCTATGTCGCAGTCCTGGCCGAAGTAATCGGTATCGAACTGGATGGAAAGCGCCGACTCGCCGGAGTCGGCCGTGTAGATGCCGGAGCGTTCTTCCAGCGTTCGGCCGGAGGGCCGCGCCTTCAGCAGGTACCGCCAGTTCAGCGAGATGGCGCCGATCACGTTCGAGTGCACGCGGAACGACAGGTTTTCCTTCTCGCCCACAAAAATGATATTCGGCGCGCTGATGGTCTCAAGCTTGAACCACGCGCTCTTCATGTCCGGCGCTTCAAAGCGGCAGCTTCGCTCGAACGTGCCGAGCACCTGCCCGTTCGAATGCGCCTCCAGGCGCACCCGGTGCGTCCGCTCGGCTTCCAGCGGCACCTTGATCTGATCGTCGTGAAAGGTCAGGTTGCCGATCTTCCAAACGTACTTCACATCGCGCCGGCCGGAAACATTCGAAAGATTCACCAGCTCCACCGGCACCACCGTCTTCGTGTCGTTCAGCCGTATCCCAACCGGCGACGGGCTGAGCGTGAAATAAACCGACATCCCGCCGGTCGCCTTCTCAAACTCCCTTGGCTTCACCAGCACGTGTTTGGCGAAGGCTTCCGCAGGCACCAGCTCAAACTTCTCGGTGCCCGGGCGCATCCAGCCGAGCCGCGCTCCCTGAAAAGCCCCCATCTCCGAAAGGATCAGCCTCACGTAGTGATGCCCCTGCTTGAGCACCACCGCGCCCGACGTCTGCCAATGGCCGGTCGGTCTGTTGCGCACGTTGGTGTTGCTCGTTGTCAGGGCGCCGTCTATGAACAGAAACGCCGGACAGCCCGAATCGACGGAGAAATGGTACTTGCCGTCCAGCTCGATATTCAGCAGACCCTTGATGCACGTGATGTAGCGTTCGTTGCCCATTCGCAGGTTCGAAGGGTTTTGGCTGAAGTCTATCTTATCGGCAAGAACGCGGCCGTGCAGCGTGGTATCGCCTCGCAGAGCGGCCTTGATGGTGGGGATGGTGATCGGGAAAATCTGCGCGGCCGTCTTCAGCGTTGTGACGGAAAGCGCGTTGTTTGACGGGAAAAAATCGCCTGCCGCCGGCGCCCCGCCGGCCTTGCCCTCGTAATAGATGCAATAGTCGCCGCCGGCACCGGAAACGGGAAAATAAACCGACAGCGTGTCGGGCTTTCCCATGTGATATGCCTTGGCGGGCAGCAGCTTGCCCGTTGAATCAACCACGCGAACGTCGTTTGCCGCCTCGGGCACGTGTGCGTTTTCGCGGTATATCTCGGCCAGGGCGATGATGGGCGTGGTGTCGTGCTTGTCGAAAACAGCCCAATCGCCCGCAAAGGATGCATCCGCGCCAACGATGCCGGCGGTCACCTTCACGCGGTATTTCCACGCGGTGTTCCACCAGGGCGGGTTGAACCCGGAATCCGGCTGCGCGGCCGGAGCCGCCGAAGGCTGATCGGGCGCCGACGTGGCCGAAGCATCCGATCTGCCAACGGCCGCCGCACCCGGCGCGAGCAGCGCCAGCAGTATTAAGATTGGCCAGGCATGTCTCTTGATCATGCTGCTACAAGTGCTCCGCGGCCTGCGGCCGCAACTGCCGTACCTCCTTTACCGTATCCAGCCCGTGCACCGTTTTCTCCCAGTAAAACGGGCGGAAGAACAACTGCAGGAAGCCTTTCCACGCGCCGATGCTGATCAACACCCAATAAAGCGGCATCAGCAATGCAAACGGCACCAGCGCATACATCCTGCGCCGTATGCACGCCACTATATGCATCGCCACGAAAAACACGTTCGCCAGCACCAGGGAAAGCGTCATCACCCAAAACACGATCGAAACCCTGTTCCACATTACCGTTTCGGCCACGTTCACGGTGCCGCGCGGCACCTCGGTGAAAAGCATCTGCCACGACAGCCGCTCGTCGGACCCCGGCGAAAGCCTCAGGATGTTGTGCAATGACGTCTGCTTGAGCTGCATCACTGTTTCAAACGACCAGTTGTGATTCGACAGGTCGACTGCCCACAGCCCTACATACACCAAGCCCATCAGCCAGAAAAGCGGATTCAGCAGCAGCATCAGCGACAGCCCCCCCACGCTGGCCAGGAAATGGCTGAAGCCCCAGGGCCGGAGCTGCCAGAGCGTCTTGAGCGGGTTGCGCATGTGCACCAGGTGCGTCTGGATGTAGCCCTTCACCCAACGCGACCGCTGCCTGATCCAGTTGAAAAGCCGCGAGTTTGCCTCCTCCCACGTTGTCGAATCCAGCACCTGCGTCTTGTAGCCCATCTTGTGCAGGCGGATGCCCAGGTCGCAGTCTTCGGTCACGTTGAACGGATCCCATCCGCCGATTTCCTTCAGCACCGAAGTCCTGAAGTGATTTGACGTGCCGCCCAGCGGGATCGGCGCGCCCAGCGTATGCAGACCCGGCAGGTACAGGTCGAACCACGTGCTGTATTCCACGGTGAACCAGCGCGTAAGCAGGTTCTGCCGCGGGTTGAAATAATTCAGCTTCGCCTGCAAGCAGATGGTATCGGCGCCGCACTTGCCAAACGCCGCCACCGCCTTCTTGAGCTGGTCGGGGTCGGGGCGGTCTTCGGCGTCGAAGATCACCAGGTACTCGCCGCGCGCGCGGGCCAGGCCGTGGTTGCAGGCCTTGGGCTTCGTCTTGGGCCGCGAGTCCGGCACCACCACCAGTTCTACGCACGCCGGCAGCGCCGCCCGCTGCAACGCGGCAATCGTCTCGTGGTCGTCCGGCTCCAGCAGCACCTTCACGTCCAGCTTGTACTGCGGGTAGTCCAGCGAATTCACCGCGTGGACGATTTTCTCCACCACGGCCTTTTCCTTGTATAGCGGCACAAGCACGGTGTAAACCGGCAGCTCCCACGCTTTCAGCTCGGCAAGCTCGGCCTGCGAAATTCGGATTTCACGGCGCTTCACCGCCGATAGCAGCACGATGATCAGCTTGTAACCGGCCACACCAAGATACACGGCGCAAAAAAGGTGCAGCACGTGAAAGAAATGCAGCCAATCCCAGAAAAGCACCAGCACGGCCGCACCCAGAATCAGCGAATACCAGATGAGCTGCCACCAGCGGAATACCTTGTTGGCCGAATCCTTCGGATGCTTCCTGAGGAATTCATTGATGGTGGT
>Ga0307379_10006929_pt1 | contig 15486 bp, 15 predicted proteins | sample UN2MG_FD_202237 | JGI IMG/M metagenome (GOLD analysis project Ga0307379, IMG submission 202237) | Soil microbial communities from Risofladan, Vaasa, Finland - UN-2 | ecosystem: Environmental > Terrestrial > Soil > Coastal area > Acid sulfate soil | place: Finland: Risofladan, Vaasa | collected... | reverse complement strand
AAGGGCCGGGGCTGGGTATTCGCGATCGCGTTGGAACGCGACGAAACATGGACTAGCGGGAGACCGCGTCGTCATAGCCGGCGAAGATCCAGAAGAGTTCGAGCGACTGCTGCTGGAATACATCGATGAGTGGGAACCGCGAGGGCGGACGCAGGAGCGCCTGGTCGAAGAGCTTGCAGCCATTGACTGGAAGCTCACCCGATATGCCCGGGTCGAGCAGGCCTATCACCGGCAGACTGTGGCAGCGGGGTCCGAGAAGCTTTCACTTCCCTTGAGCAATATCGATGCCGGGATTGACGGCCTCGTCCATACCCGTCGATCCGCGTTGCGCGATGGTGCGTGGTCAGCCAACGAAGCGATCGTCGATGATGGCGTTGCCGGCGCGGACCCCGATGCCCTCAAGGAGATGCGGCGCTATCTCCGCCGCCTGCTTGAGTTCAGATCCCGTGATGAGGAGAGCCTCAAACTGGCGGTGTTTCACCTGCCGCCGAGGTTTCGGGATTTGTGGGAGATGGCATGCGAGGACCCGCTGGCCTTTGCGCGGTTTTTGCGGTCGCGTGACCTGGCCGAAGTCATCGTGGAGCAGGCTGATTGGCCGAGTTTTTCACAATGGGTCATCGGTTTTGCTCTGCCATATCTCAGATCCCTCCACGCAGTACACGCCAAAGCCCTCGACCATCAACGGCACATGACCGAGCTGATGAACCTTACGGCTATGGAAGGGCTGGAAAGCATTTGGCGATATGAAGACCGCCTCTATAATCAGCGGAAGAATGCACTCGCGGCGCTCTTGAGACTGCAGGGACGGTGAACCCGCGTGTGCCATCGCCCAAAATCACATCATCAGTTGCAATCTCTCTCGAAGTTCAGGGCGTGGCAATCGAACAACAGGATATCAGCTACCGACAGCGGAAGATTTGGGCGCAGTCTGGCAATCGAGTTCGGCTCTTCAAACCGTATGCCGGGCCCACCCCCGGCTTACTTTTCAGCTGCGCTTGCGATGTTGGCTGTCTACGGGGAATGGCAATAGGCGGGTATCAACGAAAGCTGGTATCGCTCAGGCTTTGCCCCAAATCTCATCAGCGGCCTGCACGACCAGTCGCAACTTGTTGATTTCGTCCTGCAGGGTGATGATGTTGCCGCCGACCTCGCTGGCAAAGCCGCATTGCGGGCTGATCGCCAGGGACCCTACCGGCTGGAACTTCGCCGCCTCGTCGACACGCCGCTTCAGCGTGTCCAGATCTTCCATTTGCCCTGTCTTGGTGGTGACGAGTCCCAATACCACGACCTTGTCGTCCGGCATGAAACGCAAGGGCTCAAACCCGCCTGACCGCTCGTCATCATACTCAAGCAAGTAGGTGTCGACGTTTAGGTGCGGGAAGATTGTCTCAGCAATCGGCTCGTAGGGACCGGCCGCGACCCATTTGCTTCGCGAGTTGCCGCGGCAGAGATGAACGCCAATCTGCGTATCGGGTTTTCGCTGCGCTATGCACCGATTGATCACGTCGACATATTTCGTCAGCAATGCGTCCGGGTCCTCGCCTATATCCCGGACGTTTGCACGCAGGCGGTCGTCGAGAAAGTATGTCAGGACCGGATCATCAATCTGGATATAGGTGCATCCGGCCGCCTCGAGCGAAGCGATTTCCTGCTGATAGACGGATGCGATGTCCGCCCAGAATTCCTCCATGTCGGGATACACCGACTTGTCGACGGCGGCGCGGCCGCCATGAAAATGGATCCGACTTGGAGACGGAATGGTGATCTTCGGGGTTTCCTTCGTGGCCGCCCGCAAGAGCGTAAACTCCGGCAGCATGATCTCACCCGGGCGGCCGATCTTGCCCACTGTCCTTACAGTCTTTGGCAGGTACTCCCATTCCTCGTTACCACCGGAGAACGCGGCCCCTTTGTCCGGCTCGGCGATATCGATGCCGTCGAGTGCGTCGATAAATTCATACCACCAGACCGAGCGGCGGAACTCGCCATCGGTGACCACATGAAGACCGACATCCTCCTGCAGCTTGGCGGCCTCGGTGATGCATTCATCCTCGACCGCACGCAGGTCTTCCCGCGATACCTCGCCGCGCTCGAATTCCGCGCGCGCCTCATGCAAGCGAACGGGCCGCAGCAGGCTGCCGACGTGATCTGCCCGAAAGACTGTCCTGCCGTTTCCTTCCATTATTCCACCCTTTCGTTTGGCGAGGTCGTTTGGCTGTGATCGTTGACCAGTGCGACAAAGATCAGAGCTGGTGCACGCTGTACTCAAAGAAAATGCATAGGCCCGATCCCAGGAGGTCCAGCTCTACCCGGTAGCCCTCGGTATGGTCGGGCTTGTCATTGCAATGGCCTGTACTGATGAAGAGCGCCGAGCGTACCGGCGGTTCGGCGCTGCCTGACCAATCGGCGATAATGTCCGCGACCGGGGGAATATCGCCTAACGAGGTCTCGCCGATCAGCGCTCGGTTGCCGCCACGCCGTCGAAAAGTCCGAAGGACAGCGCTCCCCTCAGCAGCGAGCGTCTCAAGACGCACCGCCTCGCGGCCAATCGGTTTGACGCAGGTCAGATGCCCCAATGCCACCGGTGGCCCTAACTCGGGATCCCAATGGTCGGAGCCGACAGTGACGACCGCTCCGCGGCCGGCCGCAACAATGACCAGTGCCGCCGCGCCACAGGCAGTTCGGCTTGCTTGCTGAACCATAGTCCCGCTGGTCAGCAGATTGATCGGCAGAGGCACGATTTCGTTCGCATCCGGCGCGAGCGCAACGGCAAGGTTCTCGACCAGCAGATCGGGCGTCAATACGCCATCGGCGTCATGTACATGCGGCTGGTAGAGGAAGCTATTCGCCATTAGTTCGTTACCACTGCTTTAGGAATACCGATCGGCTCGCAATTATTCCGCCGCCCGCGCATCGCCAGGCGCGACCAGAAGCCGGTCAATGACATCTTCCGTCGTCCGGACGTCGCCGAAACTCTGCCAGAAACTGGTCAGGCCGGCGATGTGGTCCTCATCGAAGCGGGCGGCGTTGCCGTCGAGCACCATGACGCAGCGATAGCCGATCATCATCGCGTCGCGGGCGCTCGACTCGCAGCACATGTTGGTCGCCGTGCCGCAGAAAAGCAGGTTCTCGATGCCGCGCGCTTGCAGCGTCTCATGAAGGTCGGAGGCACCTTGGATGAAGGCGCTGAAGCGGCTTTTCCGCGCGATCAGGTCGCCGTCACCCACGTCGAGCTCAGGATAGAGCTTGTGGCCCTCGCTGCCTTCAGTGAGGCCATCCTTGTGTGCCTCCATCTTCCCCGGCTTGAAAAAGTAGTCGTGATAGATCGGCCATTTGCTAGGGCCACCGGGTTCGTCGGCCACGGTAAGGAGCACCCAAGCCACGACACCGCCTTTCTTGCGCACGGCATCGGCCAGCCGGTTGATGTTGGGCACGATGCTCTTGGCCGTGTCGACTTCGGCGACGAAGAAGTTCTGCATGTCGATCACAACCAGCGCCGTCTTTTTCGGGTCAAACTGGTCGAACACTTCCAGCTTGCCGCGCTTGGCCATGATGCGATCGATCACGTATTGCGGAATTTCGTTCGGGTGCGGCATGCGATCCTCCCTCAAGTCCAAGTTGGTCCGGCGCCGTCAGGCTGCTGTCGGTTGCCAGGCGATCATTCGGAGTTCTCCCAACTCGCGCCAAGGCTTCTCCCAACTCTCGCCGCCATCGGTCGACCGGAAGATCTGGCCGAATATCGTGCAGGCGAAGATCAGCATAGGGTCAGCCCGATTGGTCGTAATCCACCAGATCGTCGAGTTGGGCCGCTCAGGCAGGTCGATCGTCTCCCAGTTTTGGCCCTGATCGCGGCTGCGCAACAGCATCGCCTGCTCGCCGGATGGCTTCTCACCGATCGACATAAAGACAATGCCCGAGGTGTCCTCGCGCGCGCGTATGCAACGGAAGTATGGCCACGGAGCTTGCGGCACCTCCACGTGGTGCCAGCTTCGGGCGTCGTCCTCGCTCCGATGAAGACCTTCCTCGGTCGAGCACAGCATGACCCGGCCATCGGGGTTGTCGAAGAAAACGAGGTTGTGGGTATCGATGCTGATGAGGCCGTCGACCAGCCGCTCCCATGTCTTGCCGTTGTCCTGGGAGCGGAAGATCCCGTCGATTTCGATCGTCACCCAGACTGTGCTGCTGCCCGCCGGATCGAAGTGGATCGACGTCACTCTCGGCGTGTTGATGAAATCGCATTCGGCCCCGTTGCCAAGTTCGCAACGCTCCCAGCTTTGCCCGCCATCACCGGAGCGGAAGATCAGCGCCGGCCGCGTGCCGGCATAGATCACGTCCGGATCATCCGGCGCTTGGGCGATTTGAAGGATGTGGAGGCCATCCATCGGCGAGGGCACATGGACGAAGCGATCTTCTAGCGGCGTCCATCGGTAAATCCCGAGATCGGTCCCTGCGAGCACTTCGCCGGGCCGCTCGGGATGGACCGACACACACCAGCAGCGCGATTCGTTGTAGACGCCCCCGGTCGGTGTGACGGCCCGGTTCCAACTCTCGCCGAGATCGTGGCTGAACCACACCGAATGGCCGACCGACGCGGCGTACGCCGTAACCTCCATGCGCCTGCTCCTCATCGCGCTGCCGATAGGTTGGTTGGCGAGCCGCGCCGAACGGCGCGTCGCCACCTCGCGTACGACTGACTGCTGCCAGCCTCTCCCAATACCGCTTATCGCGTCGAATCATTTTTGTCTACAAAAAGGCATTTTCTGGATACAATTTAGATCATTTGAGTTACAAAGCGAATGGCGCAAGCGGCGCGAGGGCGATTACGCAGCTCCGCGTGGCTATCGAAAGATGAAGAAAACGGGGTTGTTTTGGCCGCACAACTAGATCAGGTCTTGGTCGAACTGCGTGAGCTCATCCTGAACGGGGAGCTCAAACCCGGAGAGCGTCTCGCTGAGATACCGCTCGCCGAACGGCTTGCGGTATCGCGGACGCCAGTGCGCCACGCGCTTACTCTCTTGGAGGCCGAAGGTCTGCTTGAGCCGACCGCCACGCGCGGCTTCGTGGTTCGGCGCTTCGGGTATCAGGATATCGCCGATGCGATCGACGTTCGCGGTGTCCTTGAAGGTCTCGCCGCCCGGCTCGTAGCCCAGCACGGCGTCACCCGGCGGCTCCAAAACATCCTTCAGGAGTGCGTCGAAGAGGGCGACCGCTTGATTGCTGAGGGCGCTGACCAGAGCGAGATTCACACCCAGTTCGCTCAAGTCAACAGCCGCTTCCACGAGGCTATCATCGAAGAAGCGGGCAACAAGGCGCTGAGCAACACAATATCGATGAACGACAAACTGCCCTTCGCCGCTGCGGCTTCGGTCGCTTGGGACAATAGCGATCGGCAACCCCATCGCACACTCATGACCGCGCAGATCGAGCATAGCCTAATCTGCGAGGCGCTGATCGCAGGCGAGGGCGGACGGGCGGAAGCGCTCATGAAAGAGCACGCCAATGTCGCCAAGGACAATGTGCGCGCGCTCGCCACTGATGCGGACGGCGCGGTGCGAGGATCGACGCCGTTGTCGATCCTGCGCGCATCGTGATGGGCGCGGTCAAACGGGTCATCCCGGAGGCAGGTAACGAACGGGGAAAAGGGCTTGTGCCGAAGTCGCATCGGGCGACGACGAAAGCGGAAGGACGACCGGCGGCAGGAAACAATGCGCCGCCGGCTGGCAACAGAAGGAGGGAGTGATGAATTCACGCAGGACAATGATCTCGTGCCTTTGCGCGTTTGCGGCAGTATTCGCGGTGGCGGCAGATCGGCCGGCGGCGGCCGAGACGCTACGTTTGGTCACCAACTGGGGCAAGAATCTCTACTCAGTTAAACGAACACTGCAATGGGCAGAAGAATTCAACAGCAGTGCCGCCGCCAAGAAAGCCGACATCCAGATCAAATACCTCGGCGGTCCAGAGGTAACCCCACCCCTGCAACAACTTACTGCCCTACGTAACGGCGTGTTCGACATGCTATTTGGTGCTGCGGGCTACTATCTGGGATCCGTTCCCGAAGCCTATGCGATCTACGGCTCAAAGATTACGCCGATGGATGCGCGGAAAAATGGCGGCATCCAGTTGCTCAGCAAAATCTACCGAGAGAAGGCGAACGCCCATGTCGTCGGATGGGTCGCCGGCGGTGTCGGTGTGAACCTTTGGCTGCGCTCAGAACTGAAGGTGAAGGCAGACGGTACCCCCGACCTCAGCGGAATGAAGATCCGCGGAATCGCCGGGCTTCATCGAGAATGGCTAAAAGCGATGGGCGCGACTCAAATCAGCGTTCCAGCCCCGGGGATCTATAACGCGCTCGAGCGGAACCTGGTGGACGGCGTCGCCTGGCCGGGCCTCGGCATCACGGATCTCGGCTTCCAAAAATTCATCAAGTATCGTGTCGATCCGATGGTCTGGCAGTTCGACAATCTGATCTGGGTAAACCTAAAAAAGTGGAATTCGCTGACCCAAGCCCAGCGTGATGCATTGACGAAATCGGTCATCGCCTTCGAGCCTGTTGCCCATGAGTATTACAAGAAGCTGGTGCTGGAAGAGCGCGCAAAGACCGACAAGGAAGGGGTCAAGGCGTGGCGATTGACCGGTGCGGCGGCCAAGGACTACATCTCGCAAGCCGAACAGGTTCAGTGGGATCGCGTAAAGAAGCTCGCGCCGAAATATTACGATGAGCTGCGCGCGAAATTCCCGGCCTCTGCTTCGAATTAGCCGGCCGTTCGAAGGCAAGACGCATGATCGGCATGAAGCTGATCTCAAGCATTTATACCTGGCTCATCATGGCGCTGGCGGTGATCGCCGGCGCCATGATTGCCGGAGTTTTTTTGATGATCATTTACGATGTCGCGGTCAGGACCCTTGGCTTTCAGCCGCCCTTTTTCACCAGTGCGCTTAGCGAATACGCGATGCTCTACGCGACTTTGTTTGCAGCACCGTGGGTCGTACGCACAAAAAGCCACGTATTCGTTGAATTTTTGGCCTCGAGCCTTCCCGAGCGCACCCGGCGGGTTCTCCGTAAGGCGGTGTATTTTCTTTGTGTCGTAATTTGTACTGGTTTGGCTTGGTACGGCGCACAGGCAGTTGCCGATTTCTGGAGCCGCGGAGAGCTCGACATTCGCTCGATCGTCATCCCGCGATGGCTTCTGTACGCCCCGCTGCCGCTTGGCTTCGGTTTATGCGCCATCGAGTTCGCCCGGTTTTTCGTCGGATTTGATGACATGTACATTCGGCAGGACGGCGCGGGTATTGACGGAATTTGACAGACCATGGCGTCGCCATTCCACCAGGGCAGCACACCCAGAATATTCCACGCACAATATGATCTGCAGTTAGGGCCGTAACATGGAGTGGTACATCGTCGGCGGCCTAGCCATTGGCTTGGTCATCTTGCTGATGGGACTGTCTGTCCCCGTTGCGGTCGCGTTTTTTGCGATTAGCGCTATGGGCATGGCGTACTATGCGACGGGCGATTCGGGCCTCATGCAAATCGCCATCAATGCTCCCGCTGCAATAACGCAATTCGCTTTTGTACCTGTGCCTTTGTTCTTGTTGATGGGGGAGTTGTTCTTCCACACGGGCATTGCCAATCGAGTCTTCAACGCGTTCGACGCTTTGTTCGGGCGACTGCCAGGGCGGCTCTCATACGTGACGGTTGCTGGTGGTACGGCATTCGCCGCGCTATCGGGCAACAGCATGGGCAATACCGCGATGTTGGGGTCTCTGATGGTCCCGGAGATGACCAAGCGTGGCTACAAGAAACATATGTCGATGGGTCCGATCCTAGGGACAGGTGGGCTGGCAATGATCATTCCACCCTCGGGACTTGCCGTCCTTCTTGGCAGCCTTGCGAAAATTGATGTTGGGAAGCTGCTAATCGCCGGAGTGGTCCCGGGACTGATATTGGCGGTGTTCTATTCGACGTTGATATACGTCCAGGTTAAGATCGATCCCGACGCCGCCCCGCAATATGATGTTGAAAGAATGCCTTGGCGGCGTCGATTGTCGATGATCGCTACGCAAATATTGCCAATGAGCGTCGTGATCTTCCTGGTCATCGGTCTGATCGTCCTAGGCATTGCGACCCCAGAAGAATCCGCGGCATTTGGCGTTCTCGGCGTACTTATGCTAGCGGCTTTTTTTAGGGTCCTTACCTGGAGCTCGATCGTCAAGTCACTGACCGGCACCTTGCGGGTCACCTGCATGGTTCTGTTTATTGTCATGGCGTCCTCGGCGTTCAGCCAAATTCTGGCTTATTCTGGCGCTACACGGAACCTGGTCGACGCGATTTCAACCGTCCAGTTAGCACCCTTCCTTATCCTTCTTCTGATGTTTTTTGTCTTGCTCGTGATGGGCATGTTCATGGACGTCGTGTCGATCATGTTGATCACGATTCCGATATTCTTTCCTCTCGCGATTTCAATCGGTTACGATCCGATCTGGTTCGGCATCGTGATGTTGTTGTCGATCGAAATCAGTATGGTCACACCTCCATTTGGACTAGGTCTATTCGTGATGCTCGGCGTGGCGCCGAAAGGGACCACATTGGGCGATGTGTCTCGCGCGGCGGCACCGTACGTTTTTTGCGACATGTTGCTTTTTGCTTTGATCGTGTTGTTTCCGCTCGTCGTCTTGTTCTTGCCCTCACAAATGGGAACGCCGTAAGACCGAGATGCTCAATGTCCAAAAGCAGAAAATGAAATGACCGATATCGAGCGCATTCCCGGCAACGTGCCGACCCGGCACTGGGGCTCGGCATACAAGGATCTCGTCTGGGCCCTCGGCATGTCGGACGATTTCTCGCAGCCCTTCGAGGAGCAGGCGAAACGTGCTTTCGAGGCGCTCGACCGCGGATTGAAATCAGTCGGCAGCGACCGAACCCGCCTCCTCAATGTTCAGGTTTATCTCTACGACATTGAACGCAAACGCGACTTTGATGCCATATGGGCGAAATGGATCGGCGACGAACCGGCCCACTGGCCGATGCGCTCTTGCGTGCAAGTGACCTTTGCGGGCGGCAACAAAGTCGAGCTAATCGCCGTTGCCGCGCGCTACAATCCTCAAATATGATCGCTCAGGTTACGCCGATCTGACCCGTGATCGCCTTGAAGAGCGGGCTTTCGGGTTGGCCGAACTCGCCGATGATCGAGAAGTGATCGGCTTCCGCGCGCTCCAGCATCGAGACAGCCGCGCCCGACCTCCGGCACGCTTCGGCGTATTCACGGGATTGCGCTTTGAAGGCGTCCGATTCGAGACCACCCCAGGATACGAGGAGAGGCAACCCAACTCGCGGCGGCAGACCCATCGGGCTATTGCGCGCCGCCGCGCCGGCGTCGAGAGAGAGCCACTCATTGACGAACGTCTCGCGCAGCGGTGCGAGGTCGAACACGCCGCTCACTGCGACCACCGATTTGATCGTGTCGTCCGGGAGGCCAAGTTCGGACTGCCAGCCATCCGCGGCCAACATGCCAACGATATGCCCGCCGGCCGAGTTGCCGGCCAGGTGAAGCCGCGCGGGATCGCAGCCGAAGCGGGCAGCGTTGGTGTGGAACCAGGCGATCGCCGCGCGGGCGTCGGCCACGATGTCGTCGAGCGTTGCATCGGGGGTGAGGCGGTAGCCGACAGGGACCCAAGCGACGCCTCGATCGCGCCAGACTTGGGCAGGGAAGCGGCGTGTCTCCTTGGACCCGGCGCGCCAATAGCCACCATGGAAGAACAGGAGCGCTGGCGCCCCGCCCGATGGTACCGCGAAGACATCGAGCGCCTGGCGCGCCTCAGACCCATAAGCGAGATCGAGGTGAGCGCCAGGAAGATCGGCGGCGGCCGCACTCAGCTCTGCATAGTGCGCCTGGACGGCCTCCACGTTCGGGACCCGCGATTCGATCTCGTATTCTTGGTTCAAGTCCATCATGGGTGCCCGTGCCTCCGCGGTCTTGAATTGCCATGCCGGAACCAACCGGCGCGCGATCATAACAGACCGTCTCGCAGGCATCGCCGCGAAACCGAGGCTGAGACCACACGCCGACGCGCTGGATCCAAAGGATATCAGGCATGAATGATCTCTATCTCTACCACCACAACAGCTCGGTCTGTGCGGCGAAGGTTCGGCTTGTCTTTGCCGAGAAGGCGCTCGGCTGGGATGGCGAGATGCTCGACCTCAATGTGGGCGACCAGTTCAAGCCGGGCTACCTGAAGCTAAACCCGAAAGCCGTCGTACCGACGCTGGTACACAGGGGGCGCGTGATCACCGAGTCGAACACCATCATTGAATACCTCGATGATGCGTTTCCGGAACCACCGTTGCGCCCAACCGAGCCCTACGAGCGGGCGGTGATGCGCCATTGGCTGAAGCGCCTCGATGATGGCAGCGACGGTATTCACTACGCGGCCTCGGTGATCAGCTTCGCCGGCGCCTATCGCAGCCAGCTACTCGCCTTGATGGGCGGCGACACGCCCGAGCATATCGAGCGCGCGCTTGCACAATCGATGAACCCCACCAGCCAGGCCTGGCTGCGCGAGGTAATGTTCGAGGGGCTTGAGGCGAAGGCCTGCAGCATTGCGGTGCATCGCCTGGATGCGCTCTTGAACGACTTTGAGCAGACCCTGACCGATCAGCCTTGGTTGGCCGGCGCCGGCTACTCGCTCGCCGATCTCGCCTACACATCCTACATGACGCGGTTTGAGCTGCTTTCGTTCGATAAAATGTGGGCTGACAAGCCGCGCGTTTCAGACTGGTATGCGCGGCTTAAAGCGCGGCCCAGCTACACGGAAGTGATCGATCGCTACCGCCCCGACTACATCGAGGTGTTACGTAGCGAGGGCGCCCGGTCCTGGCCTCGGATGCGGTCACTGCTTGGTGGTTGCTGACTAAACCGCGACGGGTTTTTTGTGCGCGTGCCCGGACTATTGGCGCTCCCTAAACCGCACACCTGGACCGCCGCCGTTCTCATCGATGAACTCGATACCGGCGGCTTCGAAAGCCGATCGAATCGAGAGCCACCTGACCTATTGCGGCTCTTTGAACCGGATCACGACCTCGTCGCCGCAGTAGCCTTGTGGCAATAACCCAAGATTGTATTTTGTGTGCCGATCTAAAACTAATGCGGCAGAACCGTTCTGCAGAATCGCATTTGGAGTGCTGTGCTAAATTGAATTACTAAAAGATACTACTACTAATACTAGAGTTTAGTCACGCCTGGAGTAGCTGTCTTGCTTGCGGATAATAAAAAACTGCCGTTTGCATCGATGTCTGGATGACTTGGTCATATGCCGCTTTTGCTTCCGAGCGATTAGCTCGTTCCAGAACACCATATTGCTCAACGACGCGACCAAGGACACTGACGGGAAGCACTTTTCTTAGCGACCCGCGCGAAGTCGTTGATTTGCCACGTTGATCGATATGTTGTGGTCGCTTTACCAACAACTACTATATCCGGTATTGTTTTGACGAAAATCGTTGATTGCCGCGGTTGCAATTGCGGCGCGCCGCGGCCGCCAGACTCAATAATCCGCGGAGATTGCCATGGACGTCAAAACCACAAAGACCACAAAGCGGCCCAAGACCCGGAAGCGGGCGGGCGCGGGTTACATGACCTCCCGGTGGAACGCAACAAAACACGGTCTTGCGGCGGAACATAGCGTGCTGTCCGGAGAGGACCCGAAAGCATTTGAAGAATTGAAGCAGAGATACTTTGCAGAGTGGAAACCAGCCGGGCCGACAGCAGAGTACCTAGTCAATCAGCTCGTGGAGATCGAATGGAAATTCATGCGCTTCCGGCGATTTGAACATGCCGAGCTCCGCCAAGCGCTGTTTGTTAAACTGATGTCTGCAGTGCGAACATTAGAGGACGGGAAGATTGACGATATTGGCGTGAACGAATTGGCTATTGCGCACAAATCTGCATTCTTGCCGCATACGGATTCTGTTCTTGAGCAGGTTTTTGTCGAGCCCATGGCGTACACGTCGCCAGATGCGCTGATCGAATTGCAGTCCGATATTCTGGATCTTGTCGAGAATGAACCGCTCGATGAGTTCGGTTTCGCGAAAGCCAAATCTATGTTGCCTCCAAAGCTCAGAGAGCTTTGGCTTCTTGCGCTTCGGGTTCCAGGGCATTTCAATCAGTTTGTCCGCTCGCAAGGCCTGCCACCGGTTCGGATCGAAGAAAACACGTGGAAGAATTTCGAGACGTGGGTCTTCGATTTTGCGTTGCCGTATCTCGACGTTCTCCGGCGTCGTCACCCTATGGCTCTGGCGGTGCACAAGCACATGACTGAGCTCGCCTACCTCGAAGCGACCGAGGAACTTGCTCATGTCTCGCAGCATGAGGAGCGGCTCCACAGAAGGTATCAGAAGGTCCTTGCATCGCTTCTGGCGCTGCAAGAAAAACAGGAGAAAGCAAGCAAATAGGTACTTAAACAGGTATTCGAGGGGCGTTCTTGCTTTGCCGCAGAACCGTCGTTCGGCGGATTGGTTGGCGGTGCGGGCTGGCACGCGACGCAGCCAACATGAGCCGTGTGGAATGTGGCAGCTGCGGTCAAGACAGGGTGGACAGCTGCCACCGAGCTGTCCTATGGAGGATCTGATCTCTGTCGAAATGGGCAGCGATCAAGTTTAACCACAGACAGGGTGGGCGTCCGATGTCGAGCACGAGCAGAGGGATTAGTCGGCGGGATAAAAGGGCCGGCGCTGGATACTCACGATCGCGGTGGAACGCGACGAAACATGGCCTAGCTGGGGACCGCGTCGTCATAGCTGGCGAAGATCCAGAAGAGTTCGACCGACTGCTGCTGGAATACATCGATGAGTGGGAACCGCGAGGGCGGACGCAGGAGCGCCTGGTCGAAGAGCTCGCAGCAATTGACTGGAAACTCACCCGATATGCCCGGGTCGAGCAGGCTTATCACCGGCAGGCTACCTTGCCATGCGCAACGACTACGTCACGTGACCAGGCCGAAGCAGTAGCCACGGCGTGGCCTAAGCATCGGGCAAAGGAGGACTTGGGCGCTGCAAAAAAGGGTGGAAATGGATGGAGATATGGAATTCTAATATTGGGTGGAATTGGATGAAAAAATGGATGGAGCCATCACCATATCGTCTCTCAAGATCACCCCTAAGGTCTTGGGGCTGATCGCCGAGATCGATGAGTTCAAGGGGATGTGGCGCGCGATCGGACGCATTGCGCCGGAGAGGCTTTCGGGCTTGCGGCGCGTTGCCACAATTGAAAGCATCGGCTCGTCCACGCGCATTGAAGGGGCAAAACTCTCAGACCGTGAGGTCGAGCGGCTGCTTTCAAACCTCGATATCAAGGCCTTTAAAACGCGCGATGAACAGGAGGTCGCCGGGTATGCGCAAGCCATGGAAACGGTATTTGAGCACGCCGGAGCCATCGATCTCACGGAAAACCACCTCAAGCAGCTTCACCGCGATCTGCTGAAATACTCGGCCAAGGACGAGCGTCACCGCGGCGATTACAAAACACTTCCGAACAACGTGGAAGCTTTTGGGCCTGAGGGCGAGAGCCTGGGCGTTATCTTTGAGACCGCGACGCCCTTTGATACGCCGCGGCTGATGAGCGAACTGGTCGGCTGGACGCGGGAACACCTAGAGGATGGTGAGCTTCATCCACTTCCGATCATCGCGGTTTTCGTTGTGATGTTCCTGACAATACATCCGTTTCAGGACGGCAATGGGCGCCTGTCGCGCATCCTGACGACCCTGCTCCTTCTGCGCGCCCGATACGATTACGTGCCGTATAGCTCGCTGGAGAGTGTCATCGAGCAAACGAAAGAGGCCTACTACCTCGCCCTGCTGCAAACCCAGCGGACCGTCCACACGGACGCGCCGGACTGGCAACCGTGGGTGACGTATTTTCTCAAAGCTTTGCAACAGCAAAAGCAGCGTCTGGAGAAGAAAATCGAGCGTGAACGGGTCATCCTGGGCGATCTGCCGGAGCTGTCTGTCCAGATCCTGGAACTGGCGCGCGAACGCGGGCGTGTAACCATTGCCGATATTGCGAAGGTGTCAGGAACCAGCCGCAACACGATCAAGGATCACGTTAAGATGCTCACAGAGAAAGGGCATTTAGCGCGGCACGGCGCGGGCCGCGGCACGTGGTATTCGCTCGCCTAGGCCGGCAAAAAAGCCGCGCTGGTGTGTGGGATTTGGCACTTTCCGAGCACGCTGGCCGCATTGCGCCGCGGCGCTCACCTATTAGGGCTCTTTGAACCGGACCCCGACCCCGCCGCCATTAGCGTCGATGAATTCTATACCGGCGGCTTCGAACGCCAGTCGAATCGCTAGTTGGGTACTGGCGTGAGGGGATCGTGCATCCCGCTCAAAATCCACGATGGTTCGTCTCGCTACTTTTGATTTATCGGCAAGCTGATCTCGAGACCAGTTCAACATTGCTCGAGCTGCCCGGCATTGCGCAGATCTAATAGACACCGAAAGACTCAATTAAGTTATTTAGTGTTGACATATGGTGAGTATAATAGCATATTCCGTGTCTATATTGCCCATTCAGACGGGAGGCGGGTTTGAAAAATCGTAACCGAAACAATGGCATCGGCGGCTCAGACGCTGGCCGCATCATGTCAGGCGACTGGATAGAGCTGTGGGAGGAGAAGACCGGTCGGCGGGAACCGGAGGATCTCTCAGATGTGCTCCAGGTCCAGATCGGCATCGCGACCGAGGATCTGAACCTCAGGTGGTTTGAGCGCCGGACCGGGATCGAGGTCCTCTGCGCCGGCTGCGAAGGGCTGGTCCACCGGGAGCACAAGTTCATGCGGGGCAATCTTGACGGCTGGGTTCCGGGCGGCATCATCGAGGCGAAACATACCTCAGCCTTCGCCAAAGATGAGGAAATTGTGAGCCGGTACTACCCCCAGGTCCAACACTATCTGGCGGTAGCGGATATCAGCCTTGGGTACCTTTCGGTGATCTTCGGGAACCATCGGTGGGAGTTCTTCGAGCTGGAATCCGACGAAGCCTACCAGGACCTGCTCATCGCCCGGGAGGAGGAGTTCTGGTCCTACGTTCAATCCGATACGCCGCCAGTCTCTCCGACAAACGAGATGATCGCCATCGCGCTCGATGACATGCGCGAGGTCAGCATGGAAGGCAACAACGAATGGGGGGCTTTGGCTGATGACTGGCTGACCTGCCGGGAGCCGGCCAAACACTTCGATGCGGCCAACAAGGGCTTGAAGGGGCTGGTCGAGCCGGATGTGAAGCTGGCGGTGGGCTACGGGGTCAAGGTCGCGCGCTCGAAGGCCGGGGCGCTCACGGTGCGGGAGCTGGTCTGATGGCGGGGGCAATCGAGGGGCAGGACCTCACGGACATTATGGATGGGACGATCCCCTGCGCGCTGGAGGGCGAGAGGCAGAGCCTCACGAACATGCCCCAGGCTGTGGCGGGTGCGATCAATGCTGTAATGGGGCGGATCAAGG
>Ga0307379_10006927_pt1 | contig 15486 bp, 17 predicted proteins | sample UN2MG_FD_202237 | JGI IMG/M metagenome (GOLD analysis project Ga0307379, IMG submission 202237) | Soil microbial communities from Risofladan, Vaasa, Finland - UN-2 | ecosystem: Environmental > Terrestrial > Soil > Coastal area > Acid sulfate soil | place: Finland: Risofladan, Vaasa | collected... | reverse complement strand
CTTTTAGCGGAAATATTTGTCTGTGTTAGTCAGCGTGTGTCTGCGGTTAAATAGAAGCTAGGTGAAAAAAGGTGAGGCATAACCACAAACGCATATTAATCACCGGCGGTGCAGGATTCTTAGGGTCACACCTCTGTGATCGTCTGATGGATGATGGGAACGATCTTCTCTGCTTAGACAATTTCTTTACCGGCGCAAAGAGAAATATCAGGCACCTCATCGGAAAACCCAATTTTGAATTGATACGCCACGACCTGGTGAATCCCATATTCCTTGAAGTGGATGAAATATATAATCTGGCCTGTCCCGCATCGCCCATTCACTACCAGTATAATCCTGTCAAGACCGTAAAAACTAGTGTCATGGGAGCTATCAACATGTTGGGCCTCGCAAAGCGGATCAGGGCAAAGATTCTTCAGGCTTCTACCAGTGAGGTCTATGGTAATCCGACAATACATCCGCAAAAGGAGGATTACTGGGGCAATGTCAATACGATTGGGATTCGGTCCTGCTATGATGAGGGAAAGCGTTGCGCAGAGACAATCTTTTTTGATTATCATCGCCAGAACAAGGTCAATATCAGGGTGGTCAGGATCTTTAATACCTACGGCCCCAGGATGCACCCGAATGATGGCCGGGTTGTCAGCAACTTTATTGTGCAGGCCTTAACAAACAAGGATATAACAGTGTATGGGGATGGCTCCCAGACCCGCTCGTTCTGTTATGTGGATGATATGATAGAAGGGTTGATTCGGATGATGAAGGCTCCGGATGACTTCATAGGTCCGGTGAATTTGGGAAATCCTCGTGAATCCAGTATTTTAGAACTCGCAGAGATGATCATCAGGTTAACCGGCAGCACATCCAAAGTCATCTTTAAGCCCCTTCCACAGGATGATCCCCTTCAACGCCAGCCAGACAACACCTTGGCCAAAGAGAAGCTTCAGTGGGAGCCAAACATAGATATCGAACAGGGGCTTAAAAAGACCATTGAATATTTCAGGAGTACCCTGGCCGATCTTTAAGAACTGCTACCTTTGTTTTTGCCGAGAGAAACATGCCTTTGCAGGTCAACGACAGGTGTTTCTCACCTTTTGAGAAATGGATGCAGCTTGATATGGAATGTATCGATAAATATTCCTTGCGGCTGCCACCAAAGACTTTCCATCTGTAATAGGTTGCTCAGGGGCCTCATGAAAGATGAAATTGTGCTGATAATTGGTCGAATAAAAGCCTTTTAACCCATCAGCTATCACCTATGAACTATGGACTTTCAATCATGAGCTATTTGCTATCATCTAAGAGCTGTGAGCTATGGAAGGCTTGATCTTAAAATTATGGCTAAAACCGTTCTAGCAGTTCTGATAGGATCCGGAGCAGAGTAGATGAGCCGATTTTGAATCAACCCGTGTGCCTTACACTTTATACCTTGAACCTTTATTCACCAATAACCATTACCCTACAACCAGCAACGAGTATCCAGCATCCGGAATCAAGATCCAGTAACCCAAAAAGTAATTGAAATATTTAAGTGGCCCCATTCCCAGGTCACAAAGATCCAAACGCCATTTTACGGAATTCTATATGACTGACTTAAAAAACAGCAATAATAGTTCACGATTGACCAGTGGTGCTTTACTCGCTCGGAATACAGTCTTTAACCTTGTTGGCCAGGGTATACCTTTACTGGTAGCTATATTTGCTATTCCTGTCCTTATAAATGGATTAGGACTCGATCGCTTTGGAGTTCTTACTCTGGCGTGGATGGTAATTGGCTATTTCAGCCTTTTTGATCTTGGGCTGGGGCGCGCCCTGACAAAGCTTGTTGCTGAAAAGCTGGGTAGTGCGCAAGAAGATGAGATCCCGGCCCTGGTATGGACATGCTTACTTCTTATGCTGGTGTTGGGGGTTATAGGGGCAATAATGCTTGGCTTGTTTACCCCCTGGCTTGTTCACTATATTCTTAAAATCCCGGAAGAATTACAACCTGAAACCTTACAATCATTTTATTTACTCGCTATTACCATTCCATTTATCATCAGCTCAGCAGGCCTAAGAGGTATCCTGGAGGCAATGCAACGTTTCGGGGTAATCAATGCTGTACGCATCCCTATGGGTATGTTTGCTTTCCTGGGTCCCTTGTTAGTATTGACTTTCTCTCAAAGCCTTTTTCCTATAGTGTTGGTTTTGACGATAGCCAGATTGGTTACCTGGATGATCTATATAATGCTTTGCCTTCACGTTATACCTGCACTGAAAAAAGGCGTTGTTATCAAACGTGAATTAATGGGTCTAATGCTGCGATTCGGCGGTTGGATTACCGTTAGCAATATTGTAAGTCCACTTATGGTCTATTTAGATCGGTTTCTAATCGGTGCTTTGTTATCAATGGCCGCCGTAGCCTATTATGTGGTTCCTTATGAATTCGTCACCAAGCTCTTGATTATTCCCGGTGCCTTGGTAAGTGTTATATTCCCTGCCTTTTCTACCAGTTTCGTTAAAGATCATAATCGAACGACTCTACTTTTTGGGAAATCGATCAAATACATCTTTCTTGTCCTGTTTCCCATTACTCTTATTATTGTGACCCTTGGAGGTGAAGGTATTGATCTCTGGCTGGGTAAAGAATTTGCACAACAAAGCACCCGTGTTTTACAATGGTTGACCATTGGTGTATTCATCAATAGTTTGGCTCAGTTACCCTTTGCATTAATCCAGGGGATAGGTAGACCAGATCTGACGGCAAAACTACACATGATTGAATTACCTTTTTACCTGCTATTATTCTGGGTTATGATTGGCGCATATGGTATAGAAGGCGCGGCTATCGCATGGTTGGCTCGCGTAACGGTGGACACTATTATTCTTTTCGGTATGTCCTGGTTTTTATTGTCAAAAAGTATACTTATTATTCAGCGTATGACATTGGTCTTTGTGATAGCTTTACTTGCTCTGGGATGTGCTATGCTTCCTATGGGCATTACTATAAAGGCAATCTTTTTTATGATGATATTGCCAGCGTTCGCTCTTTCTTCATGGTTTCTGATTCTCGCGCAAGAGGAACGGGTAGTAATGCAACATTGGCTAAATAGAGGCCTCATTTTAATTAGGAGAACGTATAATGGGTAAGAGATACTTAATGCCTATCTCCGTACTTCTGTACACAACAACCTGTCTTAGTGTAGTATATCTTCTTTTACACCCCCCGATGTTAAATTTTATTTTCTCTGAGACTTTATATGTATATTCAATTTTGTTGTTTCTTCTTTCAATTATTTTTGAGTTAATTATTATTTATAAAGGCAGACTTCTTACTCCATCATTGTTTTTATTGATGATCTTTGTTTCATTTCCTTTGCTTGGCTCTTTAGGCTTCAAACGAATCTTTGAAACTTATAGCAGTTTTGAGGGGAGACAGTTGCCGTCATTTGCCTTTCCCACTTTTGTTTGGTCCTTTGGTACTTTCTGTTTTTTTGGTGGGGTTTTGCTTTCTTATTTTTTACTTGCAAGGTTAAAATTTAACTATATAGCGTTATGGAATCGCAAAAGGATGCTACTATTACTTATATTATCTTTACTATTATCTACATTGGTAACAATTATTTCTCTATACAAAATTGGTTATATTCCATTAATTAGGGGAGATCATTTAAATGAGAGATTAAATTATGGAAAGATAATTGGACGGTTTATATTGAGATTTGATTTATGGGTCGTTGTAGGTTTGTTGTCATCCATGTTGTTTGTTCTTAAAAAAAACAAGAAAAGGTACATATATTTGTTTCTAACGATAATATCCGCTCTTGGGACAGCAGTATATGGCCAAAGGATGCAACTTGTTATAATACTTTTTATTTTAGGACTTATGTATTTTAAGTTTACAAAGGTAAAAAAATCACAAGTTTTATTAATAGGGATTTCTTTTTACCTCATACTTTATATTTTGATGTTACAAACCCGTCATAGGGCTGGTGACAATTTGTCTGATATATCTTATCTACCTAGCATAGAAACAGTCATAATAAATGCGTATCCTGAATGGAGATATTATTCAATTGTTGTAAATGAGGCAAAATCGAGCTCAAATTATCTGGGATGGCAAATTTTATCAGGGCCTTTTATTATATTCATTCCCAGACCAATATTTACTTTTCTTGGTTCTGATAAAAATGCCTGTATTAGAGAGTATAGCGCAGTATATTATTATGGTAAAGAGTTCAATATGCCTTATGGGATACGTATAACTCCGATTGGTGAAGCTTTTGCGGCCTTTGGTATTGGAGGAGTTTTCTTTTATATGCTGTTTTATGGAATATTTTTTGGCGTTTTTGAAAAAATCTATATAGCATTGAGAAAACCAGATGCTAGGCTTTTTATAATTTGCTATTTACTATCATTAATGATGTTTTTACCCATGAGCACGATTAACAATTTATTTGGTCCACTTGCTGGTACTGGTCCATTTGTTTTTGCATATTACATTTTTGGAACAAGAAAGTATGAACTTGAGGAGTCGAAAATTGAGTGATTAGGTATGCATAAACGTCTAGAGATGCTATACTAAACGCAATAATTAATGCAGCATAGTGATTGTAATCTCTCATTAGGTTTTGCATGCTCTTTTAAATAGTTGATGATTGCATTTTCAAGTATCTCAAGCGTCTCAAAATAGATATTGTGGGTTACATAGTAGCGCACGTTCTTCCATACCCGCTCAATGGGATTTAAATCCGGCGAATACGGGGGAAGATACAAAAGCTCCAGTCGCTGTTTATTTTTTTCAACAAATTCTTTCACCTTATGGCTCTTATGTGGACTGGCATTATCAAGGACAATAACGATCTTTTTTTGAGTTTTGAATACCCCTAACAACCATGTAAGATAGTAAATGAAGGTATCTGAATCAAAGCCATCAAAAGCCAGTGAATATAAGCTGCCGTTGCGAGGATTAACTGCACCGCATGTCCCTACCTTTTCAAAGGTCATGGGGCATTGGATTTCAGTTTTAGACCCACGCAGATACCATCCTCTTGTCACAGTGCTTTCTCTCCGAAAGAATGCTTCGTCATAAAAAAGAAGTTCTATGTTTTCATTGGGAAGCACTTCGTTGAGGATTTTTTTTAAATGCCTCTCTCTTTTGAGGATCAGCCCCTGTCGGCATTTTTCGAGGCCGCTGCAAAGAGAACCCAAGGTGCTTAAACAGATACTGGCATTGTCGCACTTTAATATGGATCCCATAGTGCACCTTCAGGTGGTGGGATAAAAGCTTTCCGTCCCATCGTGATTGCGCATAGCCAAACTTTGAAGGAGGGCCTTCAATGACTTTTTTTAATTGGCGCCGGTCCGTGTCAATCAGTTGAGAGCGACGACCTCTGCCAGACTTATCGTTGAGGCCCCCAAAGCCAGATTCATTGATTCGATGAACCCAGCGTTGAACAGTGGTCGCATTAATACCGAAAAGAGCGGCAACATAATGAATGGGGTGATCATCGCATATCAATGCAATGACATCTAACCTGCGCACAAAACGTGCATCTTCATGAGCTGAAAAAAAGTTTTTTATTTTATTTTTAACCTGGCCGACATTTTTAATTTTTAATACTTTTGGCATAATTCACCTCCTTGAAGTGAATATACCATAAGACTTATTTAAATGCAATATTTAATGCGAATACTATATGTAAACAGATGGAAAAATGATGGTCGATGAAAGGCGATTGAAAAGCAAGTCCTATAAAATGAAAGCAAGAAAAAAGAAAAAGAATATAATTTTTATTAAGGGAAATGGCATGATTGATCTCTCGATTATTATTGTCAATTTTAACACGAGAGAGCTTTTACGACAATGTCTCCAGTCTTTGTACAATACCACTCGCAACGTCAATTTTGAAGTTCACGTTGTGGACAACGACTCCTCCGATGGTAGCACTGAGATGGTAAAGAAAGAGTTCCCGCAAGTTAAATTAATAGAAAACAAGCGGAACGAAGGTTTCTCACGGGCTAATAACAAAGCGATCCCTAGAACTAAAGGACGTTATGTCTTACTTCTTAATAGTGATACGGTGGTTTTAATCCAAGAATTATATAAAATGGTAGCATTTATGGACGAGCGCAGAGAGGCAGGTGTTGTGGGCTGTAAATTGATTAACAAGGATGGTAACCTACAGCTGTCGGCGGCTTGGTTTCCCAGTCTGGCCAAAGCCTTCTTCGGTGGCGAATTCGTGCCAAAAGCATTGGGCCGTTTACTTGGTATGGAGAGGTTTCCAGGACAAACTTACCTGACAACTATGTCACACGAGGAAATACAAGATGTTGATTGGGTATGTGGTGCATGTCTTATGGTCAGAAAGGCGGTTATCGAAGATGTGGGTCTCCTGGATGAAAAGCTTTTTATGTACGGCGAGGAAATCGACTGGTGTTTTCGAATAAAAAAAGCTGGGTGGAAGGTGATGTATTACCCAAACGCAAAAATTGTCCATTATCAAAGAGGTAGTACAAAAATCCGAAGTCAATTTGAACTTGCTATGCTTAGATTAGTATTCTCAGAGAGGTATGTCTACTGCAAACACCATAATAGTCTCTCATCGCGAATCTATAATGTTATCATTACCATAATCGCAATAGTCAAGTTTCTTTTATGGGGGCTATTGTTACCATTCATTCCAAATAAGAATAATGCACTAACACATTTATCCTATCATCGAGCGATCCTAAAGTCTCTATTTGTTTACAGACGCATGTTAGCGGAATGATATTACCACTGATGAATGTCAACGCGGGAAACATGTAATGTTGGTTTATTAGTATGAACCTATTGAGCAGCCAAGTGGTTTTGGCAGACAGTTGTCACAAACTTTGAGCTGTAGATAGACAGATTGTGGACGTATGAAAGCAGTATATGTACTCGTAACTTTCTCTGTGAAAAAAGAGAGCTTCATCATATCATGATTGTTGATTAACCAGAAAGGAGATGGCAAATAATCATGCGTGTGGCTTTAGCTACTAACTTTATTTCTCCATATCGTGTTCCGCTTTATACTGCTCTGGATGGTACTCCTTGCTGGGATTTTAAGGTTTTTACATCTTGTGATATGGAGTTTGATCGTCAGTGGGACTCCCCGAGTAACTTTCCTTTTTTATGCAAGAAAAGTTTGAATATATCATATAAGCGTACTGTAATTCATACTCACCCAACGAATTTTAGAGATGTAAGACAAATCCACTTGCCTGTTGGATTATGGTTTGACCTTTGGAGCTATCGTCCAGATGTTGTTATTTCTTCAGAGATGGGAGCCCGCAGCCTTATAGCAGCCATTTATGTTCTAATCGCACGAAAACGCCTTATATTGTATTTTGAAGGAACAAAACATACTGAAAGGGATATCAATTGGAAACAGCGGGTTCTGAGAAATATCCTGTGTAGATTTGCCCATGCCTTTACTTGCGGGGGGAGTGAGTCGGTGAGTTATGTTGAAAGTTTGGGTGTGGATCCTAAAAAAATCTTTGATGTTAAACTTGCACTAGACATGACCCCGTTCCTGGAGAGTTTTCAAGTAAGCAGACGGTTATCTATCAGGCAGAAATTAGGAATTTCGGGGCTCTGCTATCTACATGTCGGTGGGCTGATCCCAAGAAAAGGCTTGGATTATCTTATAAAAACCTGGAAGATTTTCTGCATGAAAAACAATAAGGAAGCTACTCTCATTCTGGTTGGTGATGGTGTACAGAAGGAAAGTCTTATTAATCTTGTGAATAGCCTCGGGTTGTGTAACGTTAAATTTATAGGTTTCGTAAATCCTGAAGATTTGCCGGCGATTTATAAAGCTAGTGATATATTTGTTTTTCCTACATTGGAAGACTGTTGGGGACTTGTTGTCAATGAAGCTATGGCATCCGGTTTGCCAGTAATTTGTTCTAAATACGCCGGATGCGCAGATGACCTGATAGTTGATGGTCAGAATGGCTGGATCATTGACCCTTTAAATATTAATGATATTGTACAAAAACTTCAATATGCATGGGATGCACGGGAGAAAAAAGAAGTCATGGGTAAAGCAGGCCAAGAATTGATTTCTAGAATAAATACTTGCCGGATGACGGACGGGTTCATAAGATCAGTTGAATATGTTTTTTTAAATAACAGGAAATTTCAGACTTGACCCAAAAGGATATTCACAAATGTTAGAAACCAAACGTCTTCTCAATCATTATGATAAAAAGTATCATTATGAAATGTCAAACAATATCCAAACTCAATCTTTTTTTTATAAATATCCATCAAATAGATATGAAGCCTGTATAAAATATTTTCTCCAACATTTTAATGGTTGTAATATCCTTGAAATAGGAGCCGGATCAGGTGTAATCGCTAACGCCTTTATTGAAAACAAAATTAATTTTAACTCATATACATTAACTGAATTTTCTAATGTAAGATTGCAAGCGTTAAGAAACAGATTTAAAAATGATAGTAAAATCAAGATAATCAAATTTGACGCAGATAATCCTAAATATTATAAAGAAATTGGTCAATATGATGCAGTTATCCTGATTGCTGTAATTGAACATCTTATAGACCCATTGATGGCGTTGAAAAATATACGTATAATAATAAAGTCAGGATGTTTCTTATACATAGATACGCCTAATATTGCGAAATTTACACGTAGAATTAAACTGGTTTTTGGGAGATTTCCTTCTACAGCTTCAAAAAATGAGGGATTAACTACCTATAACAATAAACCAGTTGATCTTTATGATGAAGGTCATTTTCACTGTTTTACGTTTCGGTCTCTCTCTCTCATGTTGACTCAAAGGTGTGGTTTTTCAAAAGTTAAAAAAAATCCTTACCCTCTTGGTTTTAAAATGTTTAGTGGACGTAAATTTGATTATTTTCTTGCACAAATATGGCCAGAGATGTTTTCAGAGTTAAGTTTAATTGCGTATGTCTAATCTTATTTTAGGTTCTCTTGAAAAAGATGTATGGCGGATGCCGACAACCATACAGGTCTTTCCGTACCCGACCTGGATTCGACTCCGACATGCAGTGTTGACACAGAATTGGGGAGTAGTTCCACGCTTCTTGAAAACGGGCATTGATAAAACGTGGTTTGATATCACCCAATGCATTTTTGAAGAGACGTTGGAAAACGGCGGTGTTTGGCACCTATCGGGACACTCTTGGGATATTGATGAGCACCATTCGAAAAGCATCGAACAGTAAGTTGGAAAATAATTGATGAAAATAGTTCAAGTTCACAACCATTACAGGTTCTGTGGTGGCGAAAACCTAATGTTTGCGGCAATCAGTCTTATGCTCAGGAAGAAAGGACTTAAAGTTTTCTTCCTCGAACGTAACAGCCAAAATGTGCAAGGCCTATGGTGGAAAATGCATGCTTTCAAAGAAGGCATTTATTCGAGTTCCGCAAAGAAGGAGCTTTCATACATTCTTACGATAGAACATCCGGACGTTGTCCATGTGCACAATGTGTACCCATTAATTTCACCTTCAGTTTTGGTTGCCTGCCGAAAGTCTGATATGCCAGTTGTAATGACGTGCCATAATTACCGTCTTATTTGCCCAACAGGTGTTTTCTTCGATGAAGGTGAGATTTGTGAACGATGTAACGGTGGTCGGGAATACTGGTGCGTGCTGAAAAACTGCAGGGAAAACATATTTGAAAGCATAGGATACGCATTGCGAACCGCCGTAGCGCGAAAATTCCTACTTTTTAAGGATTATGTAACACTTTTTATTGCTTTGACAGAGTTTGCGAAGAATCGATTGATTAAGGCTGGGTTCCCGGAGGAGTGTATTGTGGTTGTACCGAATATGGTATCTATTCCTGATTCTGCCATAGACCCTTCTGGTGGTAGGTATGTTGCATTCGTAGGCCGGATGAGTTCGGAAAAGGGCGTTGACACTCTTCTTGAAGCGGCTGCCCGAGTTCCTGAAGTCGGAGTTCGCCTTGCGGGGGACGGACCGATTAAGCCTCAATTGGCTGAGAAGGCTCCGAGGAATGCAACATTTATGGGGTGGCTGCACAAGGCACAGTTGGCCTCACTCTATCGAAAGGCACGATTCGTAGTGGTTCCTAGCATATGTTTTGAAACTTTCGGACTGACTGCCGCCGAAGCGATGAGCCATGGTTTGCCGGTAATTGCCTCAAGGACCGGAGGACTGCCGGAAATAGTTGAAGATGTGGTGACAGGGTTCCTTTTTGAGCCAGGAAATGCCGAAGAGTTGGCAGACAAAATGAAACTACTCTGGGAGAGTCCGAACCTGTGTCAGGAAATGGGCCAAGCTGGTCGAGAGAAAGCAATCCGAGAATACAGTGAGGATGTCTATTACGAGAGGCTAATGGCCGTTTACAAGAAGGCTATTGAGATAAATAAGGAGCGAAAGCAGCACAAAACCAAACCTTTATGAGCAACATGTTCTAAGATTGTTTACGAGTTATTATTTAGAGAGGATTGCAAAGGTCTAAGACAGCTAAATACAATGGTATAGAGTGCCGCAACCGTCGGACAACAGCTTTCTGTATAACATAATGACCTACATAGCTATGAAACGATAATTGATCTTATTAGACATAGCACTCAAGGCATGCGCCTAAAACGTATGCAACAATTTCTTCGCATCATGGAGCTTTCTAACGATGATACCATATTGGACATTGGTGGGTACCCTGAGCTATGGCGTCAGTGTGGCTATAAAGGACAAATCGTCTTCCTCAATTTGGAAGATCCAGAGATATATTACACCTCTCGTGTTATTCCGTTGAATTAACGCTATGTTCAAGGCGACGGGTGCTGTCTCGATTTTCCTGATAAGAGCTTTGACATCGTCTTTTCGAATTCTGTAATTGAGCATGTCGGAGACTGGGAAGACCAAAGGGTATTTGCTCATGAAACCTCACGTGTAGGGAAATGCTACTGGATCCAGACACCCAACAAGAACTTCCCAGTTGAACCTCACTTCAACTTTCCCCTGTTTGAATTCCTCCCTTTATCAGTGCAGGAGCGCATTGCGGCTTTCTGGCCCTTTTTGTTCTATAAAGGCTGGAATCTCGAAACTGATAAGAAATGGACAGAGATCATTCGAAGTATAAGGCTTCTTACCATTGAGGGAATGCAGGATCTGTACCCCGACGGCAATTTGTGAAAGGAGCGTTTATTTGGTCTTTTAAAATCTATTGTAGCATACAGGTGTTAGACAGTAACAGAAGAAGGGTGTTATTGCGACGGGTGAGCATAGTCAGGATAGGAAGGAGAGTACTTTCGTGAAGACGATCAACATCCTCGCCGTGCCGATTGCCGCAGTTAATATCGAACAGGCCGCCACTCAGATAGAAGAATGGATTCGGAATGGCCAGAAAGAATACGTGACGGTCACCGGAATACACGGAATCATGGAATCGCAGTACGATGAGGAGGTGAAGCGAATTCATCAGGCTGCTGGTATGTGCGTTCCTGATGGCATGCCTACTGTATGGATTGGAAAGCTATACGGATATAAGAATATGAGTCGCGTGTATGGTCCAGACCTGATGTTGGAAATGATGAAACTATCCGAGGAAAAAAAGTATACGCATTTTTTTTATGGAGGAAAAAAAGGAGTACCAGAGTTACTAAAAGCGAGACTTATTTCTCAATTCCCAGGATTGAAAGTAGTGGGAACATTTTCACCTCCTTTTAGAGAGATGAATGAAGAGGAGGCGAATGCATTACAAGAAAAGATTGAAAAACTTTCACCTGATATCATTTGGGTAGGGTTGAGCACACCTAAGCAAGAAATATGGATGGCGTCGCATATTGAGAAATTGAACACCAAAGTGATGATTGGTATAGGAGCAGCGTTCGATTTCCATGCCGGATTGCTTAGACAAGCTCCAAGTTGGGTGCAGCGTCTGGGCCTAGAATGGCTCTTCCGGCTTTGTGTTGAACCGCGAAGATTATGGAAGAGATATTTAAAAAATAACCCACTTTTTATTTGGAAATTTGCACTTCAATTTTTGAAGAAAGAAAATATTAATTTAGGAGATCACTAATGAAAAAGGCTTTAGTCTGTGGAGCTGGAGGATTTATAGGCAGTCATTTAGTAAAAAGATTAAAAGTGGATGGATATTGGATTAGAGGAGTAGATTTAAAATACCCAGAATTTTTGCCAACCGAAGCTGATGATTTTATTATCGGAGATCTCCGCGATCCTTATGTTTGTAAACAAGCAGTCGATCAACGTTTCGATGAAGTTTATCAATTTGCCGCTGATATGGGCGGAGCTGGCTATGTCTTTACTGGAGATAATGACGCTGATATTATGCATAATTCTGCCCTCATCAACTTGAACATGCTGGAAACCTGCCACAAGCGTAATATAAAGCGCATCTTTTATTCTTCTTCCGCCTGCATATATCCTGAGTATAACCAGCAGGATCCTGAGAATCCGAATTGCGCTGAAGACAGTGCGTATCCGGCAAATCCGGACAGCGATTACGGCTGGGAGAAATTATTCAGCGAACGGTTATATATGGCATTTTACAGAAATTTTGGTATGGAGGTGCGAATAGTTCGCTACCACAATATTTTCGGTCCAGAAGGCACATGGAACGGTGGCAGGGAGAAAGCTCCTGCTGCCATTTGCCGTAAGGTGGCCAAGGCGGAAGACGGGGGAGAAATAGAGATTTGGGGAGACGGAAAACAAACAAGGTCATTTCTTTACATTGATGAATGCCTAGAGGGAACCATTCGACTCATGAGATCTGATTGGACTGGACCTGTTAACATCGGCTCGGACGAAATCATAACCATAAGTCAGCTCGTTGAAATGGTTAAAGATATAGCTGGTAAAAAGTTTTCCGTTAAACATATCCCGGGTCCTCTTGGAGTTCGGGGAAGAAACTCGGACAACAAATTGATCTATAAAAAATTGGGCTGGAGACCTTCGAAGCTCCTCCGTGAGGGTATGGAAACTACCTACGCATGGATAGAAGAGCAGGTCAAGGAAAGCGCCTTGTCCAGTTTGAAGATGGGCTCAAACTCGCCATAAGGACGGTGGGCAAGTTCGCCATAAGACCGGTGGACAAGTCAGCCATAAGACCGTAAAAGGGGACGTAGGTTCCAAAACGATTTAAAATTAGACATTGGTCTGAATTTGTGGTTTAAATCTTTATTCCTACCACAATCACCTCTTTACTTATACCTAATGAGTTTTCTTAATGCCAGAGATGATATTTCTGTCATGGGCCTACAGATTACCAAATGTTGAGATTGCCAGTTACATATTAGACTTCCTGCCTACCTTGACAGGTACCCTGTTTAATCAGGCAAGGAAATAACTGTTGATGTTTTAATCAGCATAAGTAATCTATAATTCTTTGAGATTACAGGTTTTGTCAAGGAATCAAAAACCGAATCTCAAGGTAATCCGATGACCAGGATACAATCAGACTTCATTTGCTTGTGGTGTGGGCAACCCACAGATGACAATCAAAGCCCTGAGCATGTAATCCCTGCAAACATTGGAGGTCAGGACACCTTACCCAAAGGGGATGTATGCACAAATTGCAACTTCAAGCTCGGCGACAAAGTAGACAGATGTATGAGGATGCACCCCCGAATGGCAGTTGCCTATCAGCAAGACGACAGTATTAGGGGCACGAAAAGAAGTGGAAAAAGGAAGCAGAACCAAAAGGAGAAAAAGAAACAAATTGAAGGCTTAGGTGGTTCAAAGATTTACAGGAACGATAAGGGTGACGAATCCATAGTTAATGCGAACCTACTTGATACCTCAGTTGGCTTTCTCAGAGCGTGGCACAAATGTGTAGCAAATATACTCTGCAAAGCAAAAGGGTCAAAATTTGTGAGGGAATCTTCCCAAGAATTAGTTGAATTTGTCAAAACTGGGAAAGACCCAATGAACTGGTCATACGCGATCTCTTTTGCCAGCTTCTTCGGTTTCCGCGCACCCCCTCAGGGTTTCAGCATTTAAAAGGGGACGTAGGTTCCAAAACGATTTAAAATTAGACATTGGTCTGAATTTGTGAAGATGGGGTCAAATCCGCCATAAGAACGGCGGGCAAGAAATACGGTGGACAAGTCCGCCATAAGACCGGCGGACAGGTCCTCGTAAAAGGGGAGGGGGGTTCTATATAATTTTTCGGACGTTCGCTACGCGGAATTCAATGGGATAGTACTTATTCTTAATAATGGTAACGACACTGTGCAATTAACAATTCATCTTTTTTAGCCTTATAAACAAACCGATGCTCTTTATTGATACGGCGTGACCAATATCCTTTCCAGTGGTAGCGTAGTGGTTCTGGTTCACCTATTCCTTCAAATGGCTTTCGTTTAGTTTCTGCGATGATACGGTTAATTTGTCTGAGGATTTTTTTATCTGTTTTCTGCCAGTAAAGGTAATCTTCCCATGCTTTTTCAGCCCATGTCAGTTTCATTCCTCAATAAGCTCCCGTTCAATGCCGTTACCTGCTTCTAACTCGGCAATGGCAGCATTGAGACGTTCAGCGTTTTTGGGGCTTTTCATGAGATATGCTGTTTCTTCGTATGATTTAAAATCATCAAGTGACAGAAGCACAGCTGTTCTTCCTTTCTGGCGTGTAATAAGGATAGTACAATGATCATCGTTGACTCGATCAATGATTTTTGCCAAATCTTTTCGAAATGTTGTGTAATTTATTGATTCCATATATTTCTCCTTTATGATTAAAAAAATGTACTTAATTCTGTACGTAACTGTCAAGTAGTATTTTTCTTTCCTACTTTTCTCTTTTAATTTTTTCCTTTATGCATTTTGCTTAACAATGTCGGTGTTCCCGGATACCATCATACTATATCAATTGATATAGTTCAAAAGGGAGTTTTAATATGTCATTAAAGGTAGTTACAGCCGCCATTCCGCCAGTCCGCCACGAAGACGGCGGGCAAGTAATCGTAAAAGGGGAGGGTGGTTCTAGAACTTCTCCAAATGCCAGAGAGGATGTTTCTATCATGGGCCCAGTTCCATTGCGGCGCCTCTTGGCGCCCAATACTCTAAATGAATTACTCTTCCCTAATGTCAAGACCTGATGACAATTTTGAAGGAGCCTCCGGGGTTCAAGCAGTCTCAAGAAATGGTAGTAATGCCTAAGGCCTTAAAATCATTATCAAAAGAGAGAGCCGGTATATTTTTACGTTCCCCTGATATGAGGATACGTGAAAGGGCGTCCACAAAGGAGATTTTTCTGTCCTTACCAAAGAGATTGAATAAGGCAATGGCTTGATGGTGTTGGCTTTCCGTGGAATGATAGATACTGTAAAGATCAATCGATTGATTGAAGGTGAGCGCCTCAGAGTAACCGTATTGGTAAAGAAGGACAGTCATGGCCTCCGAGATAATAAACCAGGAGGTGTGGATCAAGATTCGGTTTCCCTTGATCTCCTTGAACAGCTGTAAAGCACGCTTGTGTTTGGTGTCCCTTTTTGAAA